>ERZ794936.85-NODE-85-length-69637-cov-26.260800_pt1 | contig 69637 bp, 65 predicted proteins | sample MGYA00511083_ERZ794936 | MGnify/ENA primary metagenome ERZ794936 (study PRJEB30137, sample SAMN04331409) | food metagenome | isolation source: Y2 must sample point D1 replicate A | place: Australia: South Australia | collected 2014 ... | reverse complement strand
ACAAAAAAATGCCCGCAGTCATCGCGGGCATCAGAAAGACGGGACGTCAGATTATTCCGCGGCAGGATATTTTTCTGCCGTTTCTTTGATCAGCTGCTGTAATTCACCACGCTGATACATTTCAATGATGATATCGCATCCCCCCACCAGTTCACCGTCTACCCATAATTGCGGAAAAGTTGGCCAGTTAGCGTATTTCGGCAGTTCTGCGCGAATATCCGGGTTTTGCAGGATATCGACATAAGCAAAACGCTGACCACACGCAGAAAGTGCCTGTACTGCCTGGGCTGAAAAACCACAACTTGGCAGCTTAGGTGAACCTTTCATATACAGAAGAATAGGGTTTTCTGAAATCTGAGTCTGAATTTTTTCTAACGTGCTCATCATACTTCCTTTGCAACAAAACGACATGTCTGCCTATTGTAAGCGATAACGGCGAATTAATAAAAACGACATTTCATGATGACAACCGTTAAACGGTCATCTCAGCACAACACGTCAAATGACCGTTTTGTGACAACAATCACATCACAAGAGGCTGGATTCGGTAAAACTGACGCGTTAATTACCTGTTTGCGCTCAATTTTTCGTCAAAAAACTTCTCGTAACAGATTCAGAAAAAAAGACCTTAACATTTGATAAATATCTGGATTAGAATGCGTTTGGGGCTGGCTGAAAGGTCAGATGTTATTTTTTAATTATGTTCTCTTTTACCGGAACATTTAACCTGTAACCTGACAACTATGCGTTTACTTATCACGCTTTTTATTCTTGCTGTTGCACAGCTGTTTTTTAACGTCGCGGAAGCCGCGCCACGTTCTGCTATTAATGTCTCTCATCACAAAGCGACAAGGAAAAATGTCACCGAAGATATGCGCAGAAAGCGCAGACCGGTGAAAGCCACCAGTTCACGGCATAAAACACGTCAGCCCCTAAGCCACCGTGTAAAAGCCTTAGCCAGCCACCGTAAGTTAAAAGAACGACCTTCCCGCGAAGAAAAACACCGCACCCCGGAGCATCATCGTACTGAAAAGAAAATTTACGGACATCATCGCCCCCTTGCCCGTAAATCGACCGCTCGCCCGTCAGAGAAACTGACCGCGATACGTATGAGCAGTACACACCGTCAGCGTTACCAGAAAGCCCGAAAAATCGCGATGATTAAGCTGATGGACCAATTAGGGAAACCGTACCAATGGGGAGGTTCTTCGCCCTACACCGGTTTTGATTGCAGCGGGCTTGTCTACTACGCCTATAAAGATCTGGTGAATTACAGAATTCCGCGCACCGCTAACGAAATGTTCCACCTGCGTGATGCCGCACCGGTTAAACGTAATCAGCTGGAAAAAGGTGACCTGGTCTTCTTCCATATTCATGGCCGTGAAAAAGCTGACCATGTGGGAGTCTACCTGGGTGACGGGAAATTTATTCAGTCCCCCCGCACCGGCAAAGATATTCAAATCAGTGCCCTGAGCAACGAATACTGGCAGAGCCACTACATCGGTGCCCGCCGGGTAATGACCCCGAGTACCGTTCGTTAAGAGAGTACCGGCTACTGCCCCTTCCCGGGCCGAAAGCATAAAAAAGCCTGAACAGTGTTCAGGCTTTTTTATTATCTGTTGCGGGACAGCACTGCAGTCCCGCAAGCCGGGAGACCCCGGTTAATGCAGAATTGCTGTAAAACTGAATGCAGAAATCATCAGTAAAGCAACAATCGTGGTGGTCAGTGCCAGTTTAAGATCAGTATCCATGCGTCCCCCTTCTCATAAGCACAATAACTGTATGGATATTATTATAATTACCACACTGTTGCGCAAAAATCTCGTTTTATTGTCCTGACCTTGCTAGAATTGCCGCCCTTCGTTGCGCAACGATGATGCGTGCTGAAATTTCAAGCGCTATTATCGTCCCGTCACAGGTAAATCGTCCCCCCTACACTACGAACGATTGCCGGAGTCAGGGTAAACGCAAACGATTAACTCAGCCAGCACAGAATAATGATAAACCCGGAGTAAGAATTGAATGGCAACTATTAAAGACGTGGCGAAGCGAGCAGGGGTTTCCACCACCACTGTTTCACATGTCATTAATCAGACCCGCTTTGTTGCGGAAGACACCTGTAAGGCCGTCCGGGAGGCAATTAATGAATTGCATTATTCCCCGAGTGCCGTCGCCAGAAGTCTGAAAGTGAATAACACCCGGACCATAGGATTGCTGTCGACCTCTCTGGAAGCTCCTTATTTTGCAGAGATCATCGAAGTTATCGAAAAGAAATGCTTTGAGCACGGTTATACCCTGATCCTCGGCAATGCCGATAATGATCTGAAAAAACAGCGTGCCTATCTGTCGATGATGGCACAAAAGCGTGTCGATGGTCTGCTGGTTATGTGTGCAGAATACCCACAGGATCTGCTGGATATGCTGGAACAGAACCGTAATATTCCGATGGTCGTTATGGACTGGGGAGTTTCCCGTGGGGACTTTACCGACACCATCCTGGATAATGCCTTCCGGGGCGGATATATGGCCGGACGCTACCTGATAGAACGTGGCCATCGTGATATCGGCTGTATCCCGGGCCAGATGGAACGCAACACCGGCGGCGGACGCCTGTCAGGCTTTTTGAAAGCGTTACAGGAAGCCGGTATCACCCTGCGTGATGAATGGCTGGTACAGGGTGATTTCGAACCGGAGTCCGGCTATCAGGCGATGCAGCAGTTGCTTTCGCAACCGCAACTGCCTACCGCCGTGTTCTGCGGTGGCGATATTATGGCGATGGGTGCCATTTGTGCGGCTGACGAACAGGGATTACGCGTACCGCAGGATATATCAGTGATCGGCTATGACAACGTACGTAATTCACGTTACTTCAGCCCGGCGCTGACCACTATTCACCAGCCTAAACGTGAACTGGGTGAAAAAGCCCTGGAAATGTTGCTGGATCGTATCGTCAATAAACGCGATGAACCCCAAACCATTGAGGTGAACCCGCGACTGATTGAACGTCGCTCGGTGATTGATGGTCCTTTTGTCGATTATCGTCGTTAAGCACACCTTTTATTCCCTCAGCCATTCCTGGTTCAGTGTGTCGGTATCCCCGAGGTAGTCCAGAATCCACCGCAGGGCCGGTGAACTCCGCTCCCCGGCCCAACTGACACAACAGGGGCTTTCCGGAAACGGTGCAGGTAACTGTAATTCCCTGACTTCCCCCCGGGATAGCAGTGGCCTGGCCAGGTGGCCAGGTACCATGGCTACACATAACCCGGCCCTCACGCAGTCGAGCCCGGTCTGCCAGTCCGGCACCGGCATACGCCGCTGGTTATCCAGCGACCAGGTGATACGTCGTGGCAATGCCCGGGAGGTATCTTCCAGCATCAGTGAGGGCCAGGCACGTAACCTCTCCTCTCCCGGCGGGCCGCCGTTAGCCAGGGGGTGGTCGGCACTGACAATGCACCGCCAGTTCAGGTGGCCCATATCACGGAAATCAAAACGCCCGGTCACCGGTACGGCCCGGGTTGCACCGATAGCCATGTCCACCCTGCCATCAGCCAGCGCATCCCATACCCCGTTAAAGACTTCTTCGCTGATGTGCAGTTCGATATCAGAGAAATGACGATAAAAATCGGTCACCAGTTGCTGCATACGTTGTCGTTTAACAATCCTGTCCACGGCAATGCTTACCTGCCCCCGCCAGCCATTCGCCAGTTGCTGACATTGCCGACGGGTGGATTGCATTTTTTTGATAACCCCGCGGCTTTCACGGACAAAATGTTCACCTGCCGGGGTGAGAACGACGTCCCGGTGCTGACGCTCAAATAAAGGCACCGCCAGCCACTCCTCAAGCTGCCTGACCGTATAACTGATCGCCGAAGGCACGCGATGAAGCTCTCTGGCCGCTGCACTGAAGCTGCCATTCCTTGATACCGCATCGACGACTTCGAGTGCATATTCAGACCACATAATGACCTTTCAAATTTTTTAAACGTTAATCTCAAATATTACCGATTCACAACAAGCAATGCACCCTTTTACACTTTGCGCGAAATTTTTATCAGAGGAGATGTCATGAGGCATCCGGTGTTGTTTTTAATTTATCTGGCCTTACTCAGTATGCTGGGCTTTCTGGCTACGGATATGTATTTACCTGCCTTTGGTGCAATGAAACAGGACCTGGGCACCAGCGCCGGGGTGATCAGCGCCAGCCTGAGCCTGTTTCTGGCCGGTTTTGCCTGCGGTCAGTTGCTGTGGGGCCCCCTGTCTGATGTGACAGGACGGAAACCGGTATTACTGTGCGGGCTGGGAATTTTCGCGGCCAGTTGCCTGGCCATGCTATGGGTGACATCTCCGGTGATGTTACTGGCCCTGCGTTTTATCCAGGCCATCGGTGTCTGTGCCGCCGCCGTCAGTTGGCAGTCACTGGTGCTGGACCATTATCCGGCTTCACGTAGTCAGAAGATTTTTGCCACCATCATGCCCCTGGTCGCACTGTCACCGGCACTGGCCCCGTTGCTGGGCTCCTGGCTGCTGGCACATTATCACTGGCGTTCGGTTTTTCTGGTGCTAACGTTGATTACCGTCGCTTTAATGGCTTCAACCCTGTTTGTGCCGGCAGCCTCACGTACCTCCGTCCCCCCCCCGGGCGAAACGACGGATAAAGTCAGGTTTACCGGGCTGCTGGCTGATCGCGTCTATCGCGGCAATGTACTGATTTACTCGGCCTGCTCTGCCAGTTTTTTCGCCTGGCTGACTGGCTCTCCTTTTATTTTGTCCGGACTGGGCTTAACACCGGCGGATATCGGGCTGAGTTATATTCCGCAGACCGTGACATTTCTGATTGGCGGGTTCGGCTGCCGGTTACTGATGAACCATTTCAGCGCATCACTCCTGCTTCCCTGGCTACTGGCGCTGTATACCGTCAGCATTATTGGCACCATGCTCGCCGCATACTCCGGCCAGGCTTCGTTACTTTCATTGCTTTTACCCTTCTGCGGCATGGCAATGGCGAACGGTGCTATTTATCCGGTTGTGGTCTCGGCGGCTCTGCAGCAATTCCCTTCCGCCAGCGGTAAGGCCGCGGCGCTGCAGAATACTTTACAACTGGGCCTTTGCTTTTTGTTCAGTCTGGTGGTCTCCGGCCATCCTGAGCAACCGCTGATCACCACAGTCACCGCCATGGGAGTGACCGTCCTGCTGGCACTGGCGGGCTACCGCCAGCAAAAACACGCCTGACTCCGCCCTTTTCACCCCGTTCTCCCGCTGCTAAGGATAAAATTTATTTCATCCTTAGCAGACTAATTGCCGATCATTGAACATTGCGCTTGCAAGGCATATAATCACCCCGGTGACAAAATATAAAAATAAGTCACTATATTTATAATAAAATTTAATGTGCTTAAATGGCATATGCGCATTTTTCGATAGTTACACTATCCTCTGCTTAGTCTTTAATTATAAATACACGTTTTTGTGAGTTTACTCACGGACCAGTGAAAGTTGTCTATTCTTTCTTCAGGTTCAAACAGAACAGGTGATAATAAGCGTATGAGTTCATCATGTGTAGCAGAAGTGGGCCTCAAGGAAAGTCATTGGTATCGTATCGCTACTGAAATGCTGGCGATGGCAGATATCAGTATCAACGGTGACCGGCCCTGGGATATCCGGGTAAAAAACCCTGACTTTTTTAAGCGGGTTTTACAGGAAGGTTCGCTAGGGTTAGGCGAAAGCTATATGGATGGCTGGTGGGAGTGTGAAAGACTGGACCAGTTCTTTTACCGGGTATTAAAAAACAAACTCGATAAACAATTACCCCATCATTTTAAAGACACCCTGCGCATCGCTACTGCCCGTCTTAAAAACCTTCAGTCTAAAAAACGTGCCTGGATCGTCGGTAAAGAACACTACGATCTGGGTAATGATTTATTCAGTCTGATGCTCGACCCGTATATGCAATATTCCTGTGGTTACTGGAAAGACGCAACCACCCTGGAGGCTGCGCAGGAAGCGAAGCTGGATATGATCTGCCGTAAACTGGAACTTAAACCCGGAATGACCTTGCTGGATATCGGGTGTGGCTGGGGAGGATTATCTGAGTTTGCAGCCCGTCATTACGGCGTCAGTGTCCACGGTGTCACTATTTCAGCAGAACAGCAGAAAATGGCCCAGGAACGCTGTAAAGACCTGGATGTCACTATCCTGCTTCAGGATTATCGCGACCTGAACCTTTCTTTTGATCGTATTGTTTCGGTCGGTATGTTTGAGCACGTGGGTCCGAAAAACTATGCCACCTATTTTGATGTCGTAGCCCGTAACCTGAAACCGGACGGACTGTTCTTACTGCATACCATTGGCTCAAACCATACTGACCTGAACGTTGACCCGTGGATTGATAAATATATCTTCCCGAATGGTTGTCTGCCTTCGGTGATGCATATTGCACAGACCAGCGAACCTCATTTCGTGATGGAAGACTGGCATAACTTCGGCGTGGATTATGACACCACTCTGATGGCCTGGTACGAGCGTTTTCTGGAAAGCTGGCCACAGCTGGAAAGTAATTATGACGAGCGTTTCAAACGGATGTTCACCTATTATCTGAACGCCTGTGCGGGGGCTTTCCGCTCACGTGATATTCAGTTATGGCAGGTAGTGTTCAGCCGCGGTATTGATGGCGGTTTACGCGTCGCACGGTGATCTGCGTGTGAGGCAAAGAAAAATGCAGCCCATGTGGCTGCATTTTTTTTAGCTTAATGGTGAGGCTTTGGCTGCCAGAACACGTTCGACGGTATCCACAATGGCCTGGGTATTCGGGTCAATTTCAATGTTTACGCAACTGCCGATTTTTTTAACCCCCAGCAGGGTGCGCTGCAGTGTCTCCGGGATCAGGTGCACACAAAACTTATTCGCGCGGACATCCCCGATAGTCAGACTGCAACCATCAATACCGATAAAACCTTTATGCAAAACGTATTTGCTGAGGGAAGGATCCTGCAGTTTAAACCAGACTTCTTTATTGTTTTCCGAACTGATGATTTTAACGATCTCTGCGGTCGTCATGATATGACCGGACATCAGATGTCCGCCAATCTCATCTGAAAACTTTGCGGCCCGTTCAATATTGACCAGGCTGCCGACTGTCACGTCATTAAGGTTAGTGACACGCAACGTCTCTTTGATCAGGTCAAAACTGACCCGGTCTCCGTCAATCGCTGTCACTGTCAGACAGCATCCGTTATGCGCCACCGACGCTCCCGTTTCCAGACCCTCTAACCATTGCGGCGGAAATCTGAGTGTATGGGTGCGGAACAGAGGTTTCTCTTCCACGGCAACGACTTCTGCCATCCCCTGAACAATACCGGTAAACATATGAACTCTCCCTTACAATTTTGTTCAGAGTACCACAGAGGTTTCCTGCTGTTTATTCGTAAATGCGGCGTTAGCGTTATCCGCGTCTCTGTTTCTCCGGTTGCTAAGTTTCCAGACACCGTTACACTAAGCAACGAAAAGGATGTTCTCCTCCATTGCTTCAATTCTTAAACAGGTGTATTTGTGCAGAAGTATTTTACAGAAGCGCGCCAGTTGCTGGGGCTCGCGATCCCCGTGATCCTGGCTCAGGTCGCACAAACCTCAATGGGGTTTGTGGATACTATTATGGCCGGTTCGGTCAGTGCCACCGATATGGCAGCCGTCGCCATCGGTACCTCCATCTGGCTACCGGTCATCCTCTTTGGACAGGGATTACTGCTGGCACTGACACCGACGGTTGCTCATCTCAACGGGTCCGGACGACGCAATAAAATTATCTTTCAGGTACATCAGGCTATCTGGCTGGCCATTTTCCTGTCAATACTGACCATGATTATTCTGTGGAATGCCGGTTTACTGCTTCGTCATATGTCCGATATGGATCCACACCTGGCCGATAAAGCGGCCCGCTATCTGCATGCATTAATGTGGGGAGCCCCGGGGTATCTGTTATTTCAGGTCTTACGCAATCAGTGTGAAGGACTTTCCCGAACTAAACCCGGTATGGTGCTCGGTTTCATCGGGCTGCTGTTTAATATTCCGCTGAACTATATCTTTATTTACGGTCACTTCGGTATGCCGGCACTGGGAGGCGTGGGATGCGGAGTCGCGACGGCGTCAGTCTACTGGGTAATGTTTCTGGTCATGCGATTCTGGGTGAAACGCATGCCTGCCCTGAAAGATGTTAATCATCTTGACGTTCGTTCCGCTCCGGACCGCAAAATTCTGATGCGTCTGTTCTGGTTAGGATTACCCGTCGCGCTGGCACTGTTCTTTGAAGTGACACTATTTGCCGTGGTGGCTTTACTGGTCTCCCCGCTGGGGATCGTTGATGTGGCGGGTCACCAGATAGCGCTCAACTTCAGCTCACTGATGTTTGTCTTGCCGATGTCAATGGGCGTCGCGGCGACTATCCGTGTCGGTTACCGGCTGGGCCAGGGAGATGCGGCGCAAGCAAAGGTTGCCGCCTGGACGGCTCAGGGAGTAGGAATAGGTCTGGCCTGTATCACCGCGTTTTTTACCATCGTTTTCCGCCACAAAATTGCGCTGTTATATAATGATGACCCGCAGGTGGTGTTGCTCGCTGCACATCTGATGTTACTGGCAGGGATCTATCAGTTTTCCGACAGTGTGCAGGTGATCGGTAGCGGTATCCTGCGGGGCTACAAAGATACCCGCTCCATCTTTTTTATTACGCTGGTGGCCTACTGGGTTCTGGGCTTGCCTGGCGGGTACCTGCTCGCACTGACGGATGTGTTCGTCCCCCGGATGGGGCCGGCAGGTTTCTGGTGTGGCTTTATTATCGGTCTGACCGCGGCGGCCATCATGATGATCTGGCGGATAATCCGGGTACAGCGTTTACCGGCCTCGGTTATCCTGCATCGCTCGGCTAAATAATTACCTCCGGGGCTATTTCTTACGCCCCGGATGCTTAAAAATAGCCCGTATAGCACAGTTGCTGCACAGTCAGTATTAAAAATAAGTTTTTCCTCTTGCCAGCGACCACGAGTGCCGCTAATATTCGTCCCCGCTGTCAGGCAGATTGATAGCAAAAGCGTTCTTAGCTCAGTTGGTTAGAGCACCACCTTGACATGGTGGGGGTCGGTGGTTCGAGTCCACTAGAACGCACCAGTGCGTCCGTAGCTCAGTTGGTTAGAGCACCACCTTGACATGGTGGGGGTCGGTGGTTCGAGTCCACTCGGACGCACCATGAATTATCTCTTCTGTTTCTGATTTACATCACTATACCCCCGATATTCTCCCCGACGGCTTCACGTTTCTTTTACTCTGCGTTTTCCTGCATTATTCTCTTACTGTTTACCCGGAAAGCTTATGGAAGCCTCTGTATGCCGAAACGTCTGACCATAAAAGATATCGCCCGCCTGAGTGGTACCGGAAAATCCACGGTTTCCCGGGTATTAAACCAGCAGGGAGATGTCCACCCGGAAACGCGCAAGCGTATCGAAGCGGTCATTAATGAATACCAGTTTACTCCGTCACGCCCGGCACGCTCCATGCGGGTGAAAGAGAGCCGGGTGATTGGGATCATTATGGCAAGGCTGGACTCTGCCGCGGAGAATCAGGCGGTCAGCGCCATGTTGCCCCTGCTCTATCGTCATGGCTATGATGTTCTTATCCTGGAAAGTCGCTTCAGTACCGATAAAGTCACTGAGCATTTAACGGTGCTGAAACAGCGTGAAGTCGATGGTGCCATCCTGTTCAGTTTTACGGGACTGACAGCCGGAATGATCGCTGGCTGGGAACCCCATATGGTACTGATGGTGCATCCGTGCGACGGATTTTCATCTGTCTGCTATGACGATGCCGGGGCCGTTCAGATGCTCGCTGATCACCTTTTTCAGCAAGGCCATCGCCGGATAAGTTATCTGGGGGTTAATCAGAGCGACAAAACCACCGGCGAAGACCGCTACCTTGCTTATCTTGCGGCGTGTAAAAGACTTTCGTTAACCCCGCACGCCTCTCTGGGAACACTGGAATATCACAGTGGTTACACCCTTGCCGGAGAGGTCTGCGGCGAAGGTATCACCGCCGTTATCTGTGCAACAGACTCCCTGGCGTTGGGGGTTTATAAATATCTTGGTGAACACCCGGCACAACAGATCACCGTCGCCGCTATCGGTAATACGCCCTTATTAGGGTTCCTTTTTCCCGCGGTGATCACACTGGAGTTTGGCTATGCCAATGCCGGTGAACTGGCTGCCAGACAACTGCTTGCGCACCTCTCACATTCCGCCCCTGCCCGCACTTACCTGCTGAACGGTCAACTGAATACTGAGATTGCCGGTTAACGGCAATTTATTTTGTGATCATACCTCCATTTCCGGGAACGTTCCCGACACAGTCACTGGCAAATTGATTATGCTCTGTTCCGGGATGAGTTATACCCCCTCACGTGTGACTTTCAGGGACAACCCCAAGGACTTCCCATGAAAAAAACAGATAAGCAGGTTATTGATAATCTTATTAAATATCTCGGCGGCAGAGAGAATATCGTTAGCGTAACGCACTGTATTACCCGCCTGAGGCTGGTGTTGGGTGATACCGGGCTGGCCAGTGTTACCGGCCTGGAAAACCTGCCGATGGTCAAAGGCTGCTTCACCAATGCGGGACAGTTCCAGGTCGTTATTGGCCCGGACGTCGGCGATTACTACCAGGCATTGATTACCACCCTCGGACGGCAGGGTGACGACCGGGAAAGCCAGCGTGAAGCCGCGCGTAATAATATGTCTTTCGGCGAAAAAGCCCTTTCTCATATCGCCGATATTTTTTTCCCGCTGTTACCCGCGCTGATAAGCGGCGGGCTGATCCTCGGGTTTCGGAATGTCATTGGTGATATTCCTTTCGGTGACGGCAAAACACTGGCGCAGACTTCTGTTGTCTGGCAGACGCTGTATGACCTGCTTTGGTTACCCGGGGAGGCCATTTTTATGTTCTTGCCGGTCGCCGTCTGCTGGTCTGCCGTCGTCAAAATGGGCGGAACACCGGTGCTCGGTATCGTACTGGGAATTACTCTGGTGTCACCGCAACTAATGAATGCTTATCAGCTGGGGCAACAATTGCCTGAAATCTGGGATTTCGGCTGGTTTTCAGTACAAAAAATCGGTTATCAGGCGCAGGTCATTCCCTCCGTACTTGCCGGTATGGCGCTGGCACTGATAGAGCGTCAGTTGCGGAAAATCGTCCCGGCAGCCCTGAATATGGTGATCATTCCGGTCGTTTCTCTGCTGATCGCCATTCCTCTGGCCCACGGTCTTATCGGTCCCTTCGGCCGTATGCTGGGAGATGGCGTTGCCTGGATCGTGAGCCTGGTGATGACCGGCAGCTTTGCGCCGATTGGCTCGGCCATTTTCGGCTTCCTGTATGCCCCGCTGGTGATCACAGGTATCCATCAGACCACTCTGGCCATTGATATGCAGATGATCCAGAAACTGGGCGGCACCCCGGTCTGGCCACTGATCGCATTATCTAACATTGCTCAGGCTTCTGCGGTACTGGCCATCATTCTGATCCGCCGGACACCGAAAGAACGGGGTATTGCCATCCCTGCCGCGGTTGCCGCTTATCTCGGAGTGACTGAACCGGCGATGTACGGGGTAAATATCAAATACCGTTATCCGATGCTCTGCGCCATGATCGGCTCGGCCCTCGCCAGCCTGCTGTGCGGCCTTAATCATGTACTGGCTAATGGTATTGGTGTGGGCGGGCTGCCAGGCATCCTCTCTGTAAAACCTGAGTTCTGGCCGGTGTATTCCGTGGCCATCCTGATAGCCATCGTTGTACCCCTGGTACTGACCCTGATGCTGGCCCGCTATTTTGCCCGTAAAGAACTCGCTGCCCGCACTGCTGTCGCGACATCAGTGACTGAATGAAATTGACTACCGAAGGTTGCCGGAATGGAAAAGACATGGACGCAGGACAAGGTTGTTTATCAGATTTACCCGAAGAGTTTTCAGGATACCACCGGTAAAGGTACCGGTGATCTGCAGGGCATTATTTCCCATCTGGATTATTTGCATTTTCTGGGCGTAGATATCCTGTGGCTGACGCCAGTTTACCCTTCCCCGCAGGTAGACAATGGCTATGATGTGGCTGATTACTGTGCCATTGATCCGCGCTACGGCACTCTGGATGACTTTGACCAACTGGTCGCTGAAGCACATCAGCGTAACCTGAAGATAATGATGGATATGGTGTTTAACCATACTTCCACACAACATCCGTGGTTTATCCAGGCCTGTGACCCGCACAGCCCCTATCATCCTTACTATATCTGGCGGGATTCCCCGCCGGATATTCCTCCGACAAACTGGCAGTCGAAATTCGGCGGCCCGGCCTGGCAATGGCAACCGGAATGCGGGCAACACTATCTGCATTTATTCAGTAAGGAACAGGCTGATCTTAACTGGGAACACCCGCCGGTCCGTGAAGCCCTGAAAGATGTCTGCCGGTTCTGGGCAGCCAGAGGGGTGGATGCCCTGCGGCTGGATGTCGTTAACTTAATCTCCAAACCGGAACAGTTCAGGGATGACCCGGACGGTGACGGACGACGTTTTTATACTGACGGGCCGCGGGTCCATGAATTTTTACAGGAAATGAACCGTGATGTTTTCCGCCCGTTAAACCTGATCACTGTCGGTGAAATGTCATCCACCAGCCTGCAGCACTGCCAGCAATATGCTTCCTGTGACAATACTGAGCTTTCGATGGTATTTAATTTCCACCACCTCAAAATCGATTATGCTGACGGCGATAAATGGACGCGTATGGCTCCTGATGTTATTGCGCTCAAAAAGATTTTCGCCCTTTGGCAATCGGGGATGCATCAGCGCGCCAACGGGGCCCTTTTCTGGTGTAACCATGATCAACCCCGCGTGGTGTCAAGGTTGGGATGTGAGGGGAAACATCGTGAAATTTCTGCGAAAATGCTGGCGATGGTGCTTTATGGTATGCAGGGAACCCCTTACCTTTATCAGGGGGAAGAGATTGGCATGACCAATGCCGGGTTCACCGATCTTGGGCAATACCGGGATGTGGAGAGCCTTAATATCGCCAGGATACTCAATCGCCAGGGACATAGCATGGCCGATATCCTCGCCATCCTTGGCGCGAAGTCCCGCGATAATAGCCGCACGCCAATGCAATGGGATGACACTAAACATGCCGGTTTTACGACGGGTACCCCATGGCTGGACTGTAACGTGAATCACCGGCAGATCAATGTTATGTCTGCACTGAGAGACCCGCACTCCGTACTGTATTGTTATCGTTCACTTATCCGTTTGCGTAAACAACTTACCCTCCTGCAGTACGGGGACTACCATGACCTTTCTCCGGATCGTCCGGACATCTGGTGCTATCGCCGTTGCTGGCAAGGGCAAATGCTGCTGGTGGTGGCGAACCTCACTGACAATCCGTGCGACTGGCAGCCTCCCGGCGTTGAACAGGAAGGCACTTACACTCTGATTATCAGTAATATGCCGGATACCCCCCGGGTGCCCCGCCCCGGTCAGTTAAGCCCCTACCAGGCGGCCTGGTGGCTGTTTACCCCGGCCCCGTCTCCCGCCCCCTGAGAGGATAACCACCCCCGCGGGCTGAGCGGGATCAGGCCCGCGATACTACGGCATGATGCTGTACATCAACAGGAGATCCATTATGACTACTCAAGGAAGAGTCGCAGCAACACTGACGTTGCTGGCTGTCGTCTCTGCACCCTCCGCCTATGCACTCGACTTCCACGGATATGCCCGTTCCGGTATTGGCTGGAGCACCCGCGGCGGGGAGCAGCAGTGCTCTGCTGTGACCGGCGGCGGAAGCAAATACCGTCTGGGCAATGAATGTGAAACCTACGCCGAACTGAAACTGGGCCAGCAGGTATGGCAACAAGGAGCATCCGGCTTCTATTTTGATACTAATCTGGCATATGCCGTCTCTCAGCAGGCTGATTTTGAAGCGGTTTCTCCGGCGTTACGCGAAGTAAATATTCAGGGGGATAATCTTATCGCTGCATTACCGGGGGCAAAACTCTGGGCCGGGAAACGATTTTATCAGCGCCATGATGTGCATATGATCGATTTCTACTATTGGGATATTTCAGGCCCCGGTGCCGGGCTTGAAAATATTACTACAGACTGGGGGAAAGTCTCTCTCGCCGCCACCCGTAACAGTGAAGCCGGTGGTGCTCAGGGGTATATCGATAATGAACATAAGGTCAAAGAGGCTATTACGGATACCTTTGACCTTCGTTTAGCCGGTATCACTCTTGGCAAGGCGGGCACACTGGAACTGGGTGTGGATTACGGGCGCGCCAGCGCCAGTGACGGGTATCACTTGTCCCCGACCGCCAGTAAACAGGGATGGATGGCGACCGTTGAACACACTCTGGAAACCGGGGAAGGCTACAATAAGCTGGTGTTGCAATACGCAACCGATGCAATGACTTCATTAAGAAATGGCCGTGGAGAAGGTGCTTCGGCAGAGAATAATGGCCGGATGGTACGGATAATCGACCACGGGGCTTATGATCTGCAGGGGGCATGGCGCATGATGTATGTCGCTATGCTGCAGGATGTCCGGCGGGATAACGGTAACGGATCACGCTGGTTTACCGCCGGTATTCGCCCGATGTATCAGTGGACTCCGGTAATGAGCACCCTGTTTGAGGCCGGCTATGATCAGGTTAAATCCCAGCGTACCGGGCAGCAAAATCATCAGGTGAAACTTACCCTGGCTCAGCAGTGGCAGGCAGGAAGCAGCATCTGGTCACGCCCGGCACTCCGGTTTTATGCGACCTATGCCAACTGGCGTGAAAAATGGGGATATGCATCCACTACCCTGCCCGGATTTGTCAGCGGCCTCGCCTACAGCGATAACGATGCTCATAAATTCAGTCGCGGCAGCAACGACGAAATCAGTGTCGGAGCACAGATGGAAATCTGGTGGTAGCCTCTGCCCGGTGAGGAGCCGGGCGGCAGAAAAGAGACCGGCTTTCGCCGCTGAAAGCCGGTGTCATCCGGCGGTTTACTGTCGTTTTCGGCTCCTGTCAGGAAAATGCAGGCAGTCAGGTCAGAAGTTGTGCAAACACGATTATCTGTTGCGCAATATCATTATTTTGCCGGTACGTCATGACCGTAAACCGAATTATGTTTGGTTTCCGTTCACTTAGTGACTATACTGACCCTGTTGTCCACTTGAACGGTTTCCGCGAATAACGTGATAAGAATCCTGACTGACAGAGTTTGCGCAACATACCTATCCGGCCTTTATACGCGTCGTCAGGCTTTCGACGTCCAAGATGGCCCTTGCCTTTCTTATCTTCGTTATCGCTCCGGTAACGCATTATTATCTAAGTTACAAAATTATCTGAATCACAAATTTCCGCCATCGGCAGATACTTCCGGTGGTTCGTGTTTCCTAAATTCATTACAACTTGTAGATAACCCGTCATGAAAAAAACCAAAATCGTCTGTACTATCGGTCCAAAAACTGAATCCGAAGAGATGCTGAAAAGCCTGCTTGATGCAGGTATGAATGTTATGCGTCTCAATTTTTCTCATGGTGATTATGCCGAGCATGGCCAGCGTATTGCGAATCTGCGCTCAGTGGTGGGTAAAACCCGTCATAACGCCGCTATTCTGCTGGATACCAAAGGCCCTGAAATCCGTACGATGAAGCTTGAAGGCGGAAACGATGTTTCACTGCAGGCGGGACAGACGTTCACCTTTACGACTGACCAGTCAGTTATCGGTAACAATCAGCAGGTCGCTGTGACTTACCAGGGGTTTGCCGCTGATCTGGCTATCGGTAATACCGTGCTGGTTGATGACGGTCTTCTGGGAATGGAAGTGGTTGAAGTGACGGAAAACACCGTTGTCTGCAAAGTTCTGAACAACGGCGACCTTGGCGAGAACAAAGGGGTTAACCTGCCAGGCGTTTCCATCCAGTTACCGGCATTGGCGGAAAAAGATAAACGTGACCTGATCTTTGGTTGCGAACAGGGCGTCGATTTTGTCGCAGCCTCTTTTATCCGTAAGCGTTCGGATGTTCTTGAAATCCGCGAGCACCTGAAACAGCACGGCGGCGAAAACATCCAGATTATTTCCAAAATTGAAAATCAGGAAGGCCTGAATAATTTCGACGAAATTCTGGAAGCATCCGACGGTATCATGGTTGCCCGTGGTGACCTCGGCGTTGAAATCCCCGTAGAAGAAGTTATCTTCGCTCAGAAGATGATGATCAAAAAATGTAACAAGGCCCGTAAACTGGTGATCACCGCGACCCAGATGCTGGACTCAATGATCAAGAACCCGCGCCCTACCCGTGCAGAAGCCGGTGATGTCGCCAACGCCATCATTGACGGTACCGATGCGGTAATGCTGTCAGGTGAGAGTGCGAAAGGGAAATATCCTCTGGAAGCCGTCACCATTATGGCCACCATCTGCGAACGTACTGACCGCGTCATGGGAAGCCGTATTGATGAACTGAAAGAAAGTCACAAATTACGTATTACCGAAGCGGTGTGCCGTGGCGCAGTCGATACGGCAGAAAAACTGCAATCATCGGTGATCATCGTCGCAACCCAGGGGGGTAAATCAGCGAAATCTATCCGTAAATACTTCCCGGGCGCGACCATTCTGGCATTAACCAACAATGAAACGACCGCACGCCAGTTGCTGGCAACTAAAGGCGTGGAAACACATCTGGTTGAGAAAATTAGTTCAACGGATGACTTCTATCGTATCGGTAAAGAGATTGCATTAAGCGCCGGTTATGCCCAAACCGGTGATGTGGTGGTAATGGTTTCCGGGGCTTTAGTCCCGAGCGGAACCACAAACACTGCATCAGTTCATGTTATTTAATCAATAACGTTAAAAAGGCACCTTCACCGGTGCCTTTTTTTATTCCTTTTTATTTTAAATGATAACCAAAAAAAATAAAAATCGACTAAAGACCCTATCTTAAATTAAGGTAAATCCGATTAAATTCCTGTATTTCTGTTAAAAACTTTATCAACGAATATTAATCGCTGTTTCTTTGAGCGAATAGGTTAATTTAAGCATCTTCTCATAAAAAATATATTCTCAACACAAAAAACTTTGTGTAATACTTACCGGGCTACATGGAGATTAACTCAATCTAGAGGGTAAAATAATGAATCGTACTAAACTGGTACTGGGCGCGGTAATTCTGGGTTCAACTCTGCTGGCTGGTTGTTCTAGCAACGCTAAAATCGACCAACTGTCAAGCGATGTTCAGACTCTGAACACCAAAGTTGACCAGCTGAGCAACGACGTGAACGCAGTGCGTTCTGACGTTCAGGCTGCTAAAGACGACGCAGCTCGCGCTAACCAGCGTCTGGATAACCAGGCTCACGCATACCGCAAGTAAGCGTTCTGGTAACGAAAATGGTGCCCCAAGGGCACCATTTTTTTTGTCTTTTCCTCAAGCCCTGTCCTGCACGGCTCTTTTTACTTCTCTTCATAATAACGCCCGGATTTCATACCCCCGCTAAACTCTCACCCGCTCACATTCGTGGTTAAGCGATCCCGGAAACGGCACTTTCTTCTCATCATTTTCGTTAATAAATACGATCCCCCTTGCCTTTACACGGCCATAAGCATGATAATGATTATCATTACTAACAAAGGAGCCGGATATGATCTCATTTTCAGGATGGCTGGAATTGCACCTTGAGGAATATCACCAGGCACTGAATGCCATGTGCACAGAGTTTCACCTCAGTAAATCCGCACTGAAACATCCAGACAGCTCACTGACAAAATTGCGGGAATTTAATGATCTCTGCCTGAGTATGGCCGACAGATGTCATCAGCAGGGAGATGATGAACGGTATATTGCTTTGTTACTGGAACTCCACCAGCAGCTGATCAGCGAAATGGCCAATGAACAACGCGAGGCAATGTTTCGTTTACAGGCGCTGCAACTGGCACGCGAGTCTCTGGGCCGGCTGAGTCATGTCCTGATGCAGGAAGGTGAATGGGAACAGTTTTGTGGCCTTCAGGAGCAGTTTTTCAGTTATGCAGAACAATTGCCCTGACCGGAGGCAGAGGAAGCCAGTGTTCCTCTGCCGTTGCCGTTATCAGCTGATGATATCCAGCAATGCCTGTAACGGATGACGTACCGCCTGCCCTTCGACACGTTTCACCTGGCTGCGGCAGGAATAACCGGTGGCCAGACAACGCTGAGGAGACCGTTTTTGCAGATGCGGTTGCCAGGACAGTGCATAGATCCCCAGCGAGTTATCCAGGTTTTTGGTTTCATGGCCATAAGTCCCGGCCATACCGCAACAACCGGCGTTAACTGTCTGCAGTTCAGCACCGAAACGACCGAATAGGGTTTTCCAGCGAGCCGGGGACTGCGGCAATGCGGTACTTTCCGTACAGTGCGGGAACAGATACCAGGCCTCTCCGTGGGTTTGCTGCTCTGCCCTGTCAGAAGTCACACTATCGAGCCATTCGTGGGCAAGCAGCACGTTAAAGTTACCGCGTTTCTCCCCGAGGATCTGACGGTATTCGTCCCGGTAGCAGAGCACCAGTGCGGGGTCTGTACCGACCATCGGAATACCCAGTGTCGCTATATCATTCAGAATATCCGCGCTTTTCTGTGCGGTTCTGGCAAACCGTTGCAGGAAGCCTTTTACATGCTGAGCCTTACCGTTGGGTGTGAATGGCAGCAATACCGGTTTATAACCCAGTTTACCGATAAGCCGGATAAAGTCAGTGATCAGGCTGGCTTCGTAATAGCTGGTAAAAGGATCCTGCACCACCAGCACATACTCGCGGCGTTCGGCTTCTGTCATGCCGCGTAGGTCATCCACCGTCGTCGTCAGTGCCCGGTGTCCGGCCAGCTGATGTCTGAGGCCCGGCGACGACAGCGCCGGAAGGTCAGCCATACCGATATGTTTTTTACTTAACGCCTGAATGCGGGGATGCGTCAGAAAAAAGTTAAAAAACTGCGGGGCTTTTGCCATCAGGGGAGTATAGCTTTCCACAGAGGCAACCAGATGATCGCTAAGCGGGCGCAGATAGCGGCTATGATACAGTTGCAGAAAACGCGAACGAAACGACGGGACATCGATTTTAATCGGGCACTGTGTCGAACAGGCCTTACAGGCCAGGCACCCCGACATGGCTTCTTTCACTTCGTGAGAAAAATCATATTCACCCCGGGCGGCCTGGCGGGTATTTTTCAGCTTACTGATAAAACCGCGCAGGCTGAGGGAGTTCTGTGGCAGCGCACGTTCCAGTTGTTGTGGATCCACCCCCTGCTCTGCCAGTAAGCGTAACCATTCACGGGTCAGCGTTGCCCGCCCTTTGGGTGAGTGCAGCCGGTTACGGGTAATTTTCATCGACGGGCACATCGGGCTGTTAACATCAAAGTTAAAGCATAACCCGTTGCCATTACACTCCATAGCGCCGCGCCATTCCTCTCTGACCGAGACCGGGATTTGACGGTCAAAACTGCCCCGGGTCGGGCTTTCTATCGGCAGAAGTTGCGCATCGCTCCCCGCGGGGGTACAAATTTTACCGGGGTTAAGGCGGTTCTCCGGGTCGAAAGCCCCTTTAATGCGCCGCAATTCGCCGAATAACGCCGGGCCGAAGAAGTTTTCGGTGTAAGCGCCCCGATAGCCTTTTCCATGTTCTCCCCACAGTAATCCGCCATAGCTGGCCGTTAACGCCACGACCTGGTCGGAGATCTGCTTCATCAGCATTTCCTGCTGAGGGTCACACATATCCAGTGCCGGACGCACATGTAACACCCCCGCATCCACGTGACCGAACATCCCGTATTTCAGACCATGACTGTCCAGTAAGGTGCGAAAATCAGCGATGTAGTCAGCCAGATGCTCCGGCGGAACCGCGGTATCTTCCACAAACGGGATCGGCTTAGCATGCCCTTTCGCATTTCCCAGCAAACCTACCGCTTTTTTACGCATCGCATAGATCCGCTCAACTTCATCAAGCTGCGTGCATCGCTGATAGCCGATGATACCGCCTTCTCTGGCGGCCATCAGTTCATCCAGCCGGCGGCACAGGTCACTCACCTGTTTTTCCGCCAGTTCGCGGTCGTTCCCCGCAAATTCCACCAGATTCAGCCCCAGCATCGCTTCGCCCGGGATATCGGTGATCAGTTCGCTGACCGAATGCCAGACAATATCTTCACGGGCCAGGTTCAGTACCGTCGAGTCTACGGTTTCCACGGACAGTGCTCTGGCCTGAACCAGAAACGGGGCATTCCGCAGAGCCGAGTCAAAGCTGTCATACTTAATGTTGACCAGCTGACGGACTTTCGGGATAGGCGTAATATTCAGCCGGGCCTCAGTAATAAAGGCCAGTGTTCCTTCAGAGCCGCACAGGATACGGGTCAGGTCGAACGTTTGCAGATCGTCACTGAGCACATGACGCATGTCATAACCGGTCAGAAAACGGTTAAGTTTCGGGAAATTATCTGTCACAAGCTGCCGGTTATCCCGACAGCTACTGAGCACCTGCTGATAGATATGCCCTTCCGTCGTCTTTTCGCCGGCAATCTGCTCTGCCAGACTGATCGGCATCGCACGGGTATCAATAATGTCCCCGTTGACCAGCACCGCCCGCAATCCCAGCACATGATCTGACGTTTTACCATACACCAGCGACCCCTGGCCGGAAGCATCGGTATTAATCATTCCCCCCAGTGTGGCACGGTTACTGGTGGATAATTCCGGCGCAAAGAAAAAACCATAAGGTTTCAGCCACTGGTTCAGCTGATCTTTCACCACTCCCGCTTCTACCCTGACCCAGCCTTCCTCACTATTGATTTCCAGGATCCGGTTCATATAACGGGACATATCGACAATCACACCGCGGTTAAGTGACTGGCCATTGGTACCGGTGCCGCCCCCTCGCGCAGTAAAGGTCAGGCCGGCGAACGCCTCACTATCAGCGATACGACTTAACAGCGCAACGTCAGCAACCGAACGGGGAAAAAGGATGGCATCGGGCAGACACTGATAGATACTGTTATCTATCGACATACTGAGCCGTGAGCCATAATCGGTGGCGATATCACCGGTAAAACCTTGTATCGTCAATGTTTCAATATAGGAAAGCACCTGCGGGCTGAGTCCCGGGGCCTGCTGAATCTTTGGGATCATGTGATAAAAACCAGGATGTCGTGTCATTTTAATTTTCAGGAATATTTTGTTTTACCACATTTTATGAGATGTCGCTTTTGTTACTGCATGAAAAAGTTTGCTTTTATTTACTGTCGTAATTGCCCGAAATACCGCATCATTATCGGGAACCCTCTCATTGGGTGAATTCAAAGAGGTAAAGAGGTGTTATGAAAGCACGGTCAGAAAACAGGGATCTCCCTCAGAAGCTATTTACACTGATGTTTTTTGTATTAATGATGGTCGCCTGTTTCTGGGTGGTTCAGCCATTTATCCTTGGCTTTGCCTGGGCCGGCATGGTCGTTATCGCGACCTGGGGACTGATGCTGCGTATACAAAAAATTCTCTGGGGCCGCCGTTCGCTGGCTGTTCTGGCAATGACACTGATTTTATTACTGGTGTTTATTATTCCGATCGCCCTGCTGATCAGCAGTGTGCTGGATAACAGCGGGCCGGTGATTGCCTGGTTATCCTCCGGCCATATTCAGATACCGAAACTCGAGTGGCTCAGCAATGTTCCGTATATCGGCAACAAACTGGCGCTGTACTATCAGAAAATGATCGCCGGCGGTGGCAGCGCATTAATCACCAGCGTCCAGCCCTATATCGGTCGTACCACCAGCTTTTTTGTTGCCCAGGCAGGCCATTTTGGCCGGCTGATGGTGCATCTGACGCTGATGTTACTGTTCAGTATTCTGCTCTACTGGCGGGGTGAGCGCGTGGGCCAGGGAATACGGCATTTCGCTTACCGGCTGGCTTCACGCCGGGGTGACGCAGTGGTATTACTGGCAGGTCAGGCTATTCGTGCCGTTGCTCTGGGCGTCGTCGTGACCGCATTACTGCAGGGCGTCATCGGGGGCATTGGCTTAGCACTCTGCGGTATTCCTTATGCGACTATCCTGACCGTAGTCATGATCCTCTGTTGCCTGATCCAGCTCGGCCCATTGCTGGTGCTGATCCCTGCGATTATCTGGCTGTACTGGAGCGGAGACACAACCTGGGGGACGGTACTGCTGGTCTGGAGCTGTGTTGTCGGTACCATGGACAGTTTTGTTCGCCCGATGCTGATCCGGCTGGGAGCCGATTTACCGATGCTGATCATCCTTTCCGGGGTCATCGGCGGACTGGTAGCCTTCGGCATGATCGGCCTGTTTATTGGTCCGGTAGTACTCGCGGTCTCATACCGTCTGTTGTCGGTCTGGATGCATGAAGCGCCGGAGCCGCACGATAATCCGGATTTGGTGGTGGAAGAATTACTGGAAGATGCCCGTAAAACGGCAGAAGAAGAGCGTAATGCCCGTCAGGCACAGGCTCCTGTAAAATAATCATCACTGATCATTCTCCCCTGGCGACGTCAGGGGAGCTTTCCCTCCGTACTGCCCCGCCATCCCGAATGGGAAGATTCTTACAGATTCAATACAAATTTAACTTTACGATAACCCTTAGGATTTTGTTGCGGCATCTGAATGCCACCCCTCTATTGCTGTGTGTAGTCTTTGCCCTTCTCCGGACGGGCATTTTTTTATTCTGAATTCCGCGCTTTCTCTCCTGTTTTACATTGCCGTTGATTGTAATCACACACTATTCGTCTATTGTTGAGGCCATATCTTGCCGGCATTTTCCGGTAAGCAGCATGACTTCGAGACTATCATGAATAAAACCGATGAATTACGAACATCGCCGGTGGCACGCCTGGTCACTCCGGAACAACTGGCACGACAATATCCGGTTTCAGAGGATATCAGTGCCAATATTCTGGCCACCCGGCAACGTATCAGCCAGATACTGCAGCACCCTACCCCTCGTTTACTGGTGGTGATCGGCCCCTGTTCGCTGCATGACCCGCAATCTGCGTTCGACTATGCTCAGCGCCTGAATCTGCTCCGTGAGCGCTACCAGGGCCCGCTGGAAATTGTTATGCGGACCTATTTCGAAAAACCCCGTACTGTTACCGGCTGGAAAGGCCTGATCAATGACCCCTGGCTGGATGGCAGTTATCATATTAACGAAGGGCTGGCGATCGCCCGTAAATTACTGCTGGATATCAACGCATTAGGGATGCCGACGGCGACAGAGTTTCTGGACAGAGTGACCGGGCAGTTTATTGCCGATTTAATCAGCTGGGGGGCTATCGGCGCACGAACCACAGAAAGTCAGGTCCACCGGGAAATGGCTTCGGCGCTTTCCTGTCCTGTCGGCTTTAAGAACGGCACCGACGGCAATATTCGTATTGCTATCGATGCGATCCGTGCCGCACGGGCGAGTCACAGGTTTCTCTCCCCCGATAAACAGGGACAAATGACCATTTATCAGACGCGGGGTAATCCGGACGGACACATCATTTTGCGGGGTGGCCGGACGCCGAATTATTCCGCTGAGCATGTGGCCGAAAGCCGCAACTTACTGGAAGCATCCCGGTTACCCGCCCGGCTGGTGATCGATTTCAGTCATGGCAACTGCCTGAAACAGCATCAGCGGCAATTACAGGTGGCACAGGATGTGGCCCGGCAACTGCGTAATGGCGAAACCGCTATCGCCGGGGTGATGATTGAAAGTTTCCTTGAAGAGGGCCGCCAGGACATGACCCAGGGGCAGCCTCTGGTTTATGGTCAGTCCATCACCGACCCATGCCTCAGTTGGGGGGACACTGAGAAAGTCCTGGAAAACCTGGCGGAAGCTGTCTCCGCCCTCTGACAGTAACCGGAGGTCAGCTCGAACAGCTGATCTCCAGTGATTTCCCCCATTCCGGCGGCCGGTTAAACAGCGCCTGTTGTTCAGGCAACAACTGATACGGGTTTTGCAATGCGTTATGCAGGCCCGCCAGTTGCTCCGTGCCGCCTTTTTCTGTCTCGTCTATCACCTGTTGTGCCAGGTAATTTCTTAGCACCAGCGCCGGATTGGCTGCCTGCATCATCTCTCTGCGCTGCGCATCGCTGTACTGTTCGTCCAGCAGGCGCTTACGGTACTGACTGAACCAGTGATCGAAGGCCGCACGATCAATGAATTCATCCCTGAGCGGTGACTGGCTCTGTTGTTGTTCTGTCTCACTGAGCAAGCGGAATGTGCGCGTATAATCACTGCCTTCGGCTGCCATCAGCGCCAGCAGCCCGCTGAGCAGGTCATTGTCATCCTGCTGTGCCGTAAACAGCCCCAGTTTTCGCCGCATCTGTTGCCCCCAGACACTCATCAGCTCATCTTCATAAACCCCGAGTGCTTGCTTGAGTTGCGGCAGAGATAACAGGGGAGATAACGCATGGGCCAGCCGGTTAAGGTTCCATAACCCTGCGGAAGGCTGATTTTCGAAGCTGTATCGCCCCTGATAGTCACTATGATTGCAGATAAAGCCGGGGTTGTAATCGTCCATAAACCCGTACGGACCGTAATCCAGGGTCAGACCCAGCAGCGACATATTATCGGTATTCATCACTCCGTGAGAAAAACCAACACTCTGCCAGAGCGCTATCAGCCTGGCCGTGCGTTTCACCACATCGGTGAACCACAGCAGATAACGGTCCGGTGCATCTGTCAGCTCAGGCCAGTGATGGCGAATGGCATAATCGGCCAGCGCTCTGACCTGATCCGGTTGATTGCGGTAAAAGAAGTGTTCAAAGTGACCAAAACGCAGATGACTTTCGGCAATACGGACCAGCATTGCGCCCTGCTCGGTCTGCTCGCGCTGCACCGGCTCTTCACTCACCGCCAGGCTCAGTGCGCGGGTTGTCGGGATCCCCAGACCATGTAATGCCTCTGAGGCCAGAAACTCTCTGACCGTCGAACGCACCACCGCCCGCCCGTCGCCCATACGCGAATAAGGGGTCAGTCCGGCCCCTTTCAGATGCCAGTCATATTTCCGGCCATCCGGCAGTTGCTGCTCACCCAGTAACAAACCCCGCCCATCGCCCAACTGACCGGCCCATACGCCAAACTGATGACCACTGTAGACCTGAGCGAGCGGTGACATCCCGGACAGCACATCCCCCCCATAAAACACCGGGTGCCCTGTTCCGGCAAAGAGTTGTTCGTCGAGCTGTAACTCCCGACGTAAAGGCTGGTTGTGGTAGAGCAGACGCCCCTGTTTTAGCGGGGTTGGAGTCACCCGACGATAAAAATCAGGTAGCTCGTCGAACCAGGTATTCGTAAACTGCATAAGGACTCCGCAGGTGGGTACTGTGTCAGACAAGTATCTTATAAGAGGATAAGACGGCAGTGTAACCTGACTGAAGCGAGGATAACAGCCATCGCGCGGCCTTGCGGGCAGGATGCGTAAGGAGAATAACGGAAACGCACGAACAGATAACGGCTAAATGCGTCGGGCCTGCCAGAACACTTTTCGCCAGTAGACATTATTCAGTGAAGAGCGCATAACCCCCCGGCTGGTGGATGCATGAATGAACTGATTATTTTTGTCGTAAATACCCACATGCAAGCCGTCACCTCCCCAGCCGGTTTTAAAGAACACCAGGTCACCGGGCATCAGGTCACTTTTACGGATCCGGGTACCGATGTCACTCTGGCCACGGGTCGTTCGGGGTAAACGGATATCAAAACGGTCACGGAATGTCAGATAAACGAAACCGGAACAATCAACCCCCCGGCGGCTCAGACCACCAAAGCGGTACGGGGTACCCCGCCACTGAGATAACTGCTCATTAAGCACGGCCCTGACCACAGCAGGATCAGAAAGATTTGCATTCGGTGCAGGCGCATGTGAGCTGCATCCCGCCAGTAACATTATCAGAAAGACGATTACTATCCGTACCATAAGCAAGCTCCGTAAACTGCTATCTGTCATGACTTTCAGGGTTACAGCGCAACTGACATCAGAGGTTATCTGCGTCGGGGAGGATAACTTCAGGGTGATAATATCAGGAAAAGAATGGTTACCCTACATCAGCAAGTCTGGCCACCTGTAACTTTAATTAGCCCCGGGTGTGGCCCTTCACTACCCCGGCGACAGACGACGCTGACATGCTCCCCACCCCGGTCAGCGGATAAAAAAAAGGCCGCAAACGCGACCTTTTTCACTATGCTCTGTCACAATGCTTAGCTTTGCTTCGGAGCAGCATTCTCGACACGACTTTTCAATTTCTGTCCCGGGCGGAAAGTCACAACACGGCGAGCTGTAATCGGGATGTCTTCCCCGGTTTTCGGGTTACGTCCCGGCCGTTGATTCTTATCGCGTAGGTCAAAATTGCCAAAGCCTGACAGTTTTACCTGCTCACCATTTTCCAGCGCCCTACGGACTTCTTCAAAAAACAGTTCAACAAGATCCTTCGCGTCACGTTTGCTAAGACCCAGTTTTTCAAACAGATACTCTGACATTTCAGCTTTTGTAAGCGCCATAGGTTCAATCCCTCAAGGTTGCCTGGAATCGCTCTTTTAATGCCGCAACACAGTTAGCTACAGTCGCGGCAATGTCCTCTTCTTCGAGTGTCCGGCTGGTATCCTGCAAAATCAGGCTGATCGCAAGGCTCTTATAACCCTCACTCACACCCTTACCACGGTACACATCGAATAAGTTTACGCCAACTATCTGATTTACGCCAACTTTCTTACACTCTGCGATGATATCCGCTGAAGGGACGTTTTCGGCAACCACCACAGCAATATCACGACGGTTTGCCGGGAAGCGGGAAACCTCCTTCGCAGCAGGCAGCAAGCGGTCTGCAACCTTGTCCCACAGCAATTCAAATACCACTGTCCGGCCGTTCAGGTCAAGTTTACGTTCAAGTTCCGGATGCACAACACCAATAAAACCAATGTATTGATCCTGCAAATAAATCCCTGCGCTCTGGCCAGGATGTAACGCAGAATGCTGTGCCGCACGGAACTCAATCGATGCAGCTTTTCCGGTCAGGTCCAGTACCGACTCCAGGTCACCTTTCAGATCGAAATAATCGACAGTCGCACGTTCCTGATCCCAATGCTCTTCAAAACGCGGCCCGGTGATCACCCCTGCCAGCATCAGTTCCTGACGGATCCCCAGTTCAGCATCGGTATCCGGAACAAAACGTAAGCCGCTTTCGAACAGACGAACACGGCTCTGCTGGCGGTTCTGGTTATACACCACCGCACCCAGTAAGCCGGTCAGCAGTGACAGACGCATCGCAGACATATCGACAGAGATCGGGTTAGGCAGCAGTAAGGCTTCTTCACCCGGGTGAACCAGGTTTTGCAGTTTAGGATCCACAAAGCTGTAGGTAATGGCTTCCTGGTAACCTTTATCAACCAGCATGGCTTTCACGCGTGACAGCGGCAGGTTAGCTTCACGGTGCGGAGGCATCACCAGATCAGCCCGGACCGGGACATCGGGGATATTGTTATATCCGTAAATACGCGCGACTTCTTCGACCAGATCTTCTTCGATAGCCATATCGAAACGCCAGGCCGGTGCCGTTGCCGTCCACTGTCCTTCTGCGGTGACTACATGGCAGCCCAGACGTTGCAGGATATCGGTCACCTGCTCATCTGCAATATGATGGCCGATCAGGCGGTCCAGTTTTTCACGACGCAGGGTAATAGTCGCCGGTACCGGCAGTGTTTCCTGATGGCTACGGTCAATCACAGGACCGGCTGCACCGCCGCAGATTTCCAGCAACAGCGCCGTTGCACGCTCGATAGCACGGTACTGCAGTGCAGAATCAACACCGCGCTCGTAACGGTGTGAAGCATCGGTATGCAGACCATAACGACGGGCACGACCGGTGATCGCTAACGGGTCAAAGTACGCACTTTCAAACAGGATATTGGTGGTGCTTTCATTCACCCCGGAGTCTGCCCCGCCAAAGATACCGGCCATCGCCAGTGCTTTTTGCTGGTCAGCGATCACCAGAGTATCTGAGGTCAGCGTGACTTCGTTACCGTCCAGCAGTGTCAGCTTTTCACCTTCCACGGCCTGACGGACAACAATGCCGCCCTGCACACGGTCGAGATCGAAGGCATGCATTGGCTGGCCCAGTTCCATCAGGACGTAGTTAGTAATGTCCACCACGGCATCGACTGAACGGATCCCGCAACGACGTAATTTTTCTTTCATCCACAGCGGACTTTCCACGCTGACGTCGATACCGGTAATAACACGACCCAGGTAGCGCGGACAGGCATCGGTAGCCTGAACCTCAACCGGGAATGTTTTATCGGTGGAAGGTGTGACCGCCGCAATTTCCGGCTCCGTCAGTGGCAGACCATTCAGAACGGCAACATCACGGGCAACCCCCATAATGCTCAGGCAGTCAGCACGGTTAGGCGTGACGCTGATTTCAATGGTGTTGTCATCCAGTTTCAGAAACTGACGGAAGTCAGTGCCCGGCACCGCATCTGCCGGTAATTCCATAATACCGTCAGATTCTACATTGATACCCAGTTCAGAGTATGAGCACAACATCCCTTCAGACGGCTCACCACGCAGTTTTGCGGCTTTAATTTTAAAATCACCCGGCAATACAGCACCGACGGTCGCAACAGCAACTTTCAGTCCCTGCCGGCAGTTAGGCGCACCACAGACGATATCCAGCAGACGGGAACCACCGACATTGACTTTAGTGACACGTAACTTATCGGCATTCGGGTGCTGCCCGCATTCAACCACTTCACCGACCACAACGCCATGGAATGCCCCGGCAACCGCGGTAACATCGTCCACTTCCAGACCGGCCATGGTGATTTGTCCGGAAAGTTCTTCACTGTTCAGGGCCGGATTTACCCATTCACGTAACCAGAGTTCACTGAATTTCATTGGATAACCTGCCCTTATTTAAACTGTTTCAGGAAACGAAGATCATTTTCAAAAAATGCACGAAGGTCGGTCACGCCATAACGCAACATGGTCAGACGCTCCATACCCATGCCGAAGGCGAAACCGGAGTAAACTTCCGGGTCGATGCCGACATTGCGTAATACGTTCGGGTGGACCATACCGCAGCCCAGAACCTCCAGCCACTTACCGTTTTTACCCATCACATCCACTTCAGCAGAAGGCTCGGTGAACGGGAAATAAGACGGGCGGAAGCGTACCTGCAGATCTTCTTCGAAGAAGTTATTCAGGAAATCATGCAGCGTCCCTTTCAGGTTGGTAAAGCTGATGTCTTTATCAACAATCAGGCCTTCCATCTGATGGAACATCGGTGTGTGAGTCTGGTCGTAGTCATTACGATACACACGTCCCGGAACGATAACGCGGATAGGCGGTGCGCTGTTTTCCATGGTACGGATCTGTACCCCTGAGGTCTGGGTACGCAGTAAGCGTTTTGCATCAAACCAGAAAGTATCGTGATCCGCACGAGCCGGATGGTGTCCCGGAATGTTCAGTGCATCAAAGTTATAGTATGCATCTTCAATTTCCGGGCCATTAGCCACACGGAAGCCCAGCTCACCGAAGAAACTTTCGATACGGTTGATGGTCCGGGTGACCGGGTGCAGACCGCCGTTTTCGATACGACGTCCGGGCAGCGAAACATCAAGGGTCTCTTCCGCCAGTCGCGCGTTCAGTGCAGCAGACTCCAGCGTCTGTTTGCGTTCATTTAAGTGTTCCTGAACCTGCTGCTTAGCTTCATTGATCACCGCACCGGCTGCCGGACGTTCTTCGGCCGGTAATTCGCGCAATGTCATCATCTGCAGAGTCAGATGGCCTTTTTTACCCAGGTATTCGACGCGAACTGCATCCAGGGTGGCGATATCCGTCGCCTCGTCTATAGCAGCCCGGGCGCGGGCAACTAATTCTGCGAGTTGGGACATGTTTTCCTCTTCTTCCGGTTAGTCTGGTATTTGTTCCACTCCGGGATGACTCCCGGTGCTGTTTCGCCAAAACGAAAAAAGCCTCCACCAGGGAGGCTTTTAGCGCGATTTTTCGTTTCTTTTCTGCTGCGCAAAAGCCCCTGACATCAGGTGCTAAAGTAAAAAAAGAAACGGAAAATAGCAGCATTCATGCTTGCGTTACCTTAGTTGCTGAGAAAGAAAACGGACTACTATAATAACAGATTAAAGTCAGAGAGTTAGCTTTTCTTGGCAGAAATAAAAAAGGGAGCAAGCTCCCTTTTCTAACTGACTTATGCCAGAACTGATTTCGCTTTTTCGACCAGAGCAGTAAATGCTACTTTGTCGAAAACTGCGATGTCAGCCAGGATCTTACGATCGATTTCAATAGAGGCTTTTTTCAGGCCATTAATGAAACGGCTGTAAGACATGCCATTCTGACGGGCTGCTGCGTTGATACGAGCAATCCACAGCTGACGGAACTGACGCTTACGTTGACGACGGTCGCGGTATGCGTACTGGCCAGCTTTGATGACAGCCTGGAAGGCAACGCGGTAAACACGTGAACGTGCACCGTAGTAGCCTTTAGCTTGTTTTAAGATTTTTTTGTGACGAGCGCGGGCAATTACACCACGTTTTACACGAGCCATATTAGCTCTCCTGTTTTATATTCTGTGAAAAAAAAGTTAACTTATGCGTATGGCAGGCAGGCAATAACCAGACCCAGATCGCCTTTAGAAACCATGCCTTTAGGGCGCAGGTGACGTTTACGCTTAGTAGACTTTTTAGTCAGAATATGGCGCAGGTTAGCGTGTTTACGCTTGAAGCCGCCAGAAGCGGTCTTCTTGAAGCGCTTGGCCGCTCCACGTACAGTTTTAATCTTTGGCATTTTAAAAAATATCCACTTCGCATTGTTAATAAAATGAACCAGCAGGCGAATAAAACCGCTCAGCCGTAAACGGACAGAGCGGCAGTATTACTTGAATGCCTGCTACTTCTTCTTGGGTGCGAGCACCATAATCATCTGGCGTCCTTCAATCCTTGATGGGAAGGATTCAACAACAGCCAGTTCAGACAGATCTTCTTTCACGCGGTTAAGCACTTCCATACCAATCTGCTGGTGCGCCATCTCACGACCACGGAAACGCAGCGTGATTTTGGCTTTATCGCCTTCTTCCAGAAAACGAATCAGGTTGCGTAGTTTGACCTGATAGTCGCCTTCATCTGTACCAGGACGGAATTTAATTTCCTTAACCTGGACAATTTTTTGCTTTTTCTTCTGTTCCTTAGAAGATTTGCTTTTTTCATAGAGGAATTTGCCGTAATCCATAATTCGGCAAACCGGCGGCTCGGCGTTAGGGCTGATTTCAACTAAATCCACGCCTGCTTCTTCAGATTTTTCTAAAGCTTCGCGCAGGCTAACAATGCCTAGCGGCTCACCGTCAACACCCGTCAGACGTACCTCTGTTGCACGGATTTCACCATTGATACGGTTCGGACGTGTTGGTTGTACTCTTTTTCCGCCTTTAATACCTTACTCCTCCAATTGATTAAGATTTCTGCTGCGAATTTCCTGCTGCAGATTATCTATAAATACGTCGACATCAATAGATCCTAAATCTTTTCCACGGCGGGTACGCACGGCAACTTTACCGGCCTCCACTTCTTTTTCACCGCAGACAAGCATATAAGGGACACGACGTAATGTGTGTTCACGAATTTTAAAGCCAATCTTCTCGTTTCTCAAGTCTGCTTTTACACGAATACCCGCTTTTTGTAATTTACGGGTCAATTCGTTGACATAATCCGCCTGATTATCGGTGATATTCATCACGACAACCTGTAACGGTGCCAGCCAGCTTGGGAAGAAACCTGCATATTCTTCGGTAAGAATACCGATAAAGCGCTCCATAGAGCCAAGAATAGCACGGTGGATCATTACCGGGGTCTGGCGTTCGTTGTTTTCGCCGACATAGGTAGCGTCCAGTCGTCCCGGTAATGAGAAATCGAGCTGTACTGTACCACACTGCCACGCACGATCCAGACAATCATACAAAGTAAATTCAATTTTAGGGCCATAAAACGCCCCTTCACCCGGCTGGTACTCGAATTCAATGTCGTTTTCTTTCAGTGCTTCGGCCAGATTCTGCTCCGCACGGTCCCACAATTCGTCGCTGCCGATACGTTTTTCAGGACGGGTAGACAGCTTAACGACAATTTTTTCAAAGCCGAAGGTGCCGTACATGTCATAAATCATCCGGATACAGCTATTCACTTCATCCAGAATCTGGTCTTCGGTACAGAAAATATGCGCATCGTCCTGGGTAAACCCGCGGACACGCATCAGACCATGTAATGCCCCTGACGGTTCGTTACGGTGGCAGCTACCAAATTCCGCCATACGTAATGGCAGGTCACGGTAAGATTTTAGACCCTGATTGAAAATTTGCACGTGGCCCGGGCAGTTCATTGGCTTAATACAGTATTCACGGTTCTCTGAAGAGGTGGTGAACATCGCCTCTTTATAGTTTTCCCAGTGACCTGTTTTTTCCCATAACACCCGGTCCATCATAAACGGACCTTTCACTTCCTGATACTGGTACTCTTTCAGCTTGGTACGGACAAAGACTTCCAGCTCGCGGAAAATAGTCCAGCCGTCATTATGCCAGAACACCATACCCGGCGCTTCTTCCTGCATATGATACAGGTCAAGCTGTTTACCGATTTTACGGTGGTCACGCTTCGCCGCTTCTTCCAGACGTTTCAGGTAGGCAGCCAGCTGTTTTTTATCCGCCCAGGCCGTACCGTAGATACGCTGCAGCATTTTGTTATTGCTGTCACCGCGCCAATAAGCACCGGAAATTTTCTGTAATTTGAAATGATGACAGAAACGCATATTCGGTACGTGCGGACCGCGGCACATATCGATATATTCTTCATGATGGTACAGGCCGGGACGGTCATCATGGCTGATGTTCTCATCCAGAATCGCCATCTTGTAGCTTTCGCCACGTGACTCAAAGGTATCCCGCGCTTCCTGCCAGCTAACGTTCTTTTTAATGACGTTATAATTAGTTTCAGCCAGCTCGTGCATACGTTTTTCGAGCCGCTCGATGTCTTCCTGGGTCAGGGTGTGATCCATATCCACATCATAGTAGAAACCATTATCAATCACCGGACCGATAGCCATTTTGGTATCCGGCCACAGTTGCTTGATAGCATGCCCCAACAGGTGAGCACAGGAGTGGCGAAGGATTTCCAGACCGGCTTCATCTTTCGCGGTAATGATCGCAACCTCAGAATCTTCGGTAATAGGATCAACCGCATCCACCAGCTCACCGTTTACCCGACCCGCGATACAGGCTTTAGCAAGCCCCGGACCGATATCCTGAGCAATATCCATGACACTGACCGCATGGTCAAAAGAACGCTGACTTCCATCAGGAAGAGTAATAACAGGCATTTCATATCCTTAATTGCAGTGGTAACCCACACGAAAGGCTACATGCAAATATTGATTTTTATTTAAATTCAGTAAGTTACACTACCATCACAACACAAAATTATCTGTCTGGTACACTCATAGGTACACAAAAGTAACTCTATGTTTTCTTTGATGTGCTGCAGTCTGGTAATGGTACATGCTAATCCGCCTGACGAAAAGAATGGGATTAACATCAAAGGGATTTTATCAGTACCCGCCTCATGATCTGTACAAAAAAACTGCAGGATACTTTGTCACGGGGGAAACTCCGTTTTTTAGTGCAACGCTCTTTTCAAAGCTATAGGACGTTGCAGGAGGGATCGCTCAGCAGCAAAAGGACTGCTTCACTGTCGCCTTGACCGGGCACGTCACGGCTTAGCGTTATGTCTGCTTTTACAAACTTACTGTTCTGAAACAATTTAACAATTAAATTAATAAATTAGTCCATCGTGGTTCTGTCAGCGGATGTTATTCTTATGCGGCAATAACAGGAGAGTTTTATTATGAAGAAAAGTATTTCCGCACTGGCACTGGCCGGTACGTTACTGCTGTCCCAGACAGCGATGGCAGCAGGCTGCATCAAAGGCGCGGTTGCCGGGGGTGTTGCGGGTCATCTGGCTCATCATCACGCGGTTGCGGGTGCAGTGGCCGGTTGTTTTGTGGGCCATCACATGGCTAAAAAATCAGCCCAGCGCGCAGCTGCTGAAAAACGGCAGGAAGCACAGCAGGCCAATCAGTAATCATGCGTTTACAGCTCCCGGATCCAGGGAGCTGTTTTTATTGCCCGTTCTTCGCGTTCCCCTGCACCTCTGCGGCAAACTCCTTGCAGGCATCCGTATCACCTGCGTGATTTTCTGCCCTTCATTGTGACCTTTACCGGTGTCTGATATTCACAACGGATCTTATTCCTCCGCGTCTGCCTGCACCCGTCAATTCCGTAAAGGTATTCTCTATCGCTAAACAATTATATTTCGTCGGCATTACATGTCGGTCAGTAAAACGGGCCGATACTGTCGCGCTCATCCCGTCGCCAGCCTTGTGACCCTAATGTCTGACCATAGAACGAATATGTTCTGCCGGGAACACAGTCATAGTTGCTATGTTCCCGGCCGTAAGGTGATATCCCTTTATGCAAAGCGATCAGACCCGTTTCAGCGAAGCTGAGCGCAGCGGTGCCTTCGCTGATTTGTCCGCAGAGCGGTCATCCGGCTTTTTTCCTGAGGACAAGTCACACTCTTTCGGCAACACGAAGGTAATCGTCCCGGCCACTAACAGCGATACTGCCAGCGCACATACCGCGACGTTATGTCCGTACAGATAAATCATGATCCCCACCAGATAAGGTCCGCAGAATCCGCCCAGATTACCGAGTCCGTTGATCACCCCACGGGCGCTGCCAGCCACTTCCGGAGAGGCAATACGGCCGGGAATAGACCAGAAAGGACTGGTCGCCGCTTTCAGGAAGAAACCACAGATAACCAGCGCGATATAGGCTGCCACCACATGGTCCCGCAGGATCACTGATGCCACCAGCGCTGCCGCAAAGCAGTAAAGCGAAACCCGTACCCATAAGCGGCGTTTACCTGTGCGGTCGCTGAGCATAGAAATCACATAAATCCCCGCCAGAGTCGCCAGGAACGGCAGAACCGCCAGTAATCCGACACTGGCCATATTGCCGCCGGTCAGGTTTTTCAGAATGCTCGGTAACCACAGGGTATAACCGTAATCCCCGGTCTGATAAAAGAAGTTCAGTGCCACCAGCTGCATCAGCCCCTTATTCCTCAGTACCGCTTTTAACGGCGCTTTAGCGACCGGGGCCAGTTCTTCACGTGCTTTACGCTCGCGCCCCAGGACGGTCAGCAGATATTCCCGTTCTTTTTCAGGCAGCCAGCGGGCTTCCTCCGGACGGTCACTGATCACAAGCCACCAGACCGCCAGAACAACCACAGACAGCAAGCCCTCGATAAAAAATAACCAGCGCCAGTCGAGCGCGGCGATAATAGCTCCGGACACCGGGGCGGTAAGCATCCCTCCCAGGGGAGCAAACATCATCACAAATGCGTTGGCCCGGCCCAGTTCTTTTTCCGGAAACCAGTTGCTGACCATGGTCAGGACGACCGGTAACATCCCCCCTTCCGCGACGCCGAGAAAAAAACGCAGCGCCAGTAACTGATATTCATGGGTGACAAATCCGGTTGCAATCGAGACAATTGCCCAGGCCGACAGAGACCAGGCGATAAAGCGTTTACCACTGCCGTACACGGCAATACGCCCACCGGGAATTTGCAGAAACAGATAACCGATAAAAAATATTCCGCTGGCGACACCGGCCATCTGGCTGGTGATCCCTAAATCTTTTTCCATTCCGCCAGGCAATGCAAAACTGATATTGACCCGGTCCATAAATGACATAATACAGGCAATGAGGATCGGTGCGATAACCCGCACCCAGCGGGTTCCTGGTATTTTATCGTTCATAATAATGTCCTGGTTACATCAGCCACCCCCGGAGACTGTCTGGCAGAGGCTGATCATCAATGAAAAAGGCATGTTCCCTCGTAATACCGGTACTCTTTTGTTATTGAATTAAGCCCGGGATCGCCCGGCCTGAGAAGTAAGCCGCCAGATTGTCGGACACCGACTGGCTCATTGCCTGGCGGGTCTCCACTGTGGCACTGGCCACATGGGGTTGCAGCAATACATTATCGAGTGCGAAGAAAGCCTCCGGCACATGCGGTTCGTGCTCAAACACATCCAGCGCTGCCCCGGCAATCACTTTTTCCTGTAATGCCCGCAACAGTGCCGGTTCATCAATCAGACTGCCGCGGGCAACATTAATCAGCCAGGCGTGTTCAGGCATCGCCTCAAAGACAGCGGCATTAATGATGCCGCTGTTTTCGGCGCTCCCCGAGGCGGCAATCACCAGGAAATCACTCTGACTCGCCAGACTGTGCAAATCCTCACACCACTGGTCATCGAGCGCATCATTACGCTGACGGCTGTGATAAAGAATGGTCATATCAAAACCTTTGGCCCGGCGGGCGATGGCCTGGCCAATGTTCCCCATACCCAGAATACCGAGACGCTTAGTGCTGACTTTGGTCGCCAGTGGCGGTGCTGTCTTTTCCCACTGCCCGGTACGCACGAAATGGTCTCCCTGACACAGCCGGCGGCTGGCAGCCAGCAGTAATCCCATCGCCAGGTCAGCAACATCATCGGTCAGTACGCCGGCAGTGATCCCGACATGGATGCCCCGCTCCCGGGTATAACTGAGGTCGATAGCATCGGTGCCAACGCCGAACACGGCGATCATACCGGCCTGCGGCAACTGCTCCAGGATGTCACGGCTGACGCCTGTATCGCCCCGGGTGACGACGGCCTGAACTTCTCCCCCGTGACGGTTGAGAAATTCTGTAGTATCGGTTTGCTCATAAAGACGGAATACCCGGTAGCTGGCGTCCAGAGAAGTTTGTAAGACGTCCATCACCGGTGCGATGAGCAAAATAACGGGTTGAGTATTTGTATGCATAGCAACGGTCCTGTCTGATAAGCCTGTAACGTGTGTTACGTATCAAACGTGTTTTTGCCGCTGATTGTTGCGATCTCCGTCACGCCAGATAATGTTAAAAATTTGTGTTACTTCTGGCGTGATCTGACAGACATTTTACTGACATGTAACAGGGGTATCGGGGGGATATGGGCTCAGGAGAGTAGAGAAAAGAGTCAATCAGTCGGTTAAATGGTTTCTCCCATCGACAACCGGTAATGCAAATCGACCCGTTCGATGGTGGGCAGTCCCTGAATTTTTTTAATCAGGATCTCTGTGGCAACCTTGCCCATTTCAAAACGCGGCGTCAGTACGCTGGCCAGTTTCGGGGTCGTCACCTGACCGATTTCCAGGCCGTGGAACCCGGCAACGGCCAGCTGCTCCGGCACACGGATACCGCAGGCGGTGCATTCGCGCAGTACACCTACGGCGAGATCATCATTGGTGCACAAAATACCGTCCATCTCAGGATACATCTGACGTGCGAGGGTCATCATGCCCGCACCGATGGTGACGGATGAGACCTTGCCAGGGGTAATACGCCCGGGATGCAGACCTGCCTCCGCCATCGCCTGACAGTAACCGGCATAGCGTTGTTCATCCCGGAGATCAGCCATGGAACCAAAATAGATAATTCGCTTTTTTCCACTGGCCAGCAGCATACGTGTCATGTCCAGCCCGGCACGCTGGTTATCAAAACCGACATTAATCCGTTCGCTGTTTTCTGTCAGCCCCATGACTTCGGCCACGGGGATTTTTGCCGAGCGTAAATACTTCTCTGCACGTATGCTGTGCACGCTTTCTGTAAGCAACAAAGCTTTAACATTAAACGCCAGTACAGTCGCAATCTGTTCTTCTTCTTTCTGGCTGTTGTAGTCGTAGTTCACCACCAGTGTCTGGTAGCCTCTGGCCGCCGCGGCGGTTTCTACCCCGGCCAGCACATCAGCAAAAATCTGGTTATGAAATGAAGGTACCAGCACCCCAATGCGCGCAATCGCATTGCTGTTCATGGCGGCATTATCAGGATCAGGCTGAAAGCCCACTTCTTCGATCACGCTGGCAATACGCCGTGCCGTTTCCGGTTTCACTTTTTCGGGCGTACGTAAATACCGGCTGACGGTCATTTTTGTTACGCCTGCGAGAGTCGCAATATCATTCAGTGTGATGCGTTGCAATTTCATTCATTCTGCCAGTCAGTACCGGAAAGCGGTAATGTCATTATGCCTGTCCGAATCCGAAATGAAAATCTTCGCTTCGGGCCGTAAATGTCGGGATCTCCCACTGATTTTATGTCATCGATCACAGCACTTGTAACGTTGTTTTGTAACATCACTTTTTAGTGATCAGCATCACAGTTTAAACGTCGTGAAAAACGTGAGATAGGCTCTGTAACCCACAGCACAGAAGTCAGTCACTGGCCGGGCGGCCCATTCAGCCTCAGCAAGGCGCCGGCGACGGAACACTCTCCCGAAGCCAGACTGCGGTGACGACGCTTGTAGCATGGCCTGGACAGGCCGGCAAAAGCCACAATCCGCCGTTGAGTGAAGAACAGCATACCGTTGATAACCTGGAGGAATATGACTATGACAGGTCAGTGCATTATCGTGATGGGCGTGTCCGGTACCGGAAAATCTACGGTAGGCCAGGCGCTTTCGCGGGCCCTGAACGCCAAATTTATTGACGGGGATGATCTTCATCCCCGACAGAATATCGACAAAATGGCGGCCGGTCAGGCGCTGGATGATGCCGACAGGCAGCCCTGGCTTTGCCGGCTGGCCGATGTGATCTACAGCCTGGAACAGAAAAATGAAACCGGCGTGCTGGTCTGTTCTGCACTTAAAAAGTCTTACCGGGATCAGCTACGGGCGGGCAGTCCGCATGTGCGTTTTTTATGGCTGCAAGGCGATTTCGAGCAGGTAATGACCCGTATGCGTCAGCGCAGAGGTCATTTTATGCCGGAGACGCTGCTTCGCAGCCAGTTTTCCAACCTGGAAGCCCCCGGGAACGATGAGCCGGATGTCATGGCAGTAAGTATCATGCCACCGGTGGACAATATCGTCAGCCAGTATATGACCTGTTTGCGGTAACACACCGCCTGAACTCAGAGACGAATATTATGATCATTGATACCTTAGCCGCCGCAGCTGGAAATCCGCTTTATCCTGCCGCCATTCGTAAGATGCTGGCAACCATTATCGAAAGTGACCCGTACAGCCTGCCTGCCGGCCATTATCAGGTTCAGGGCAAACAAATGTTCTTTAATGTCGCTGAAGGGGAAACCCGTCCACTGGAAAACCAGAAACCTGAGTTTCATCGCCAGTATCTGGATATTCATATTGTGCTGGACGGTAATGAAGTGATTGGTGCCGGCGTTCGCGGACTGTCACTGGATCTGAGTGAACCTTTTAATGATGCACACGACCTTGGGTTCTGTGCAGCCATCCCGGAAGAGACTTTGATCCATCTACAGGCCGGTGAACTGGCAATTATTTTCCCGCAGGAACTTCACCGTCCGATGAGTACCTGTACCACACCGGCCGCCTTGCGGAAGATTGTCGCAAAAATCGACAGCGCACTGCTCTGAATTCCCTGAAAAGACTGAGCGCACTGCATCCGCCGGGATGGCCTGTCCCTGGTCAGGTTCCGGTAACGCTGAAAGTAAAAAGGCCCGCATAGCGGGCCTTTTTGTCTCATCTGTTGGCTTACATCGCGTAAGACAGCAGGACAGACGTTTTACTGTCGGTACGATCCGGCGCAGAAGATGGCGGATTGTTGTTCCAGGTCACATCATAGGCCACTTTCAGTGAGAAGTGAGAGTTAATCGCTACCTGTAAACCGGTTTCGGAGTTCAGAGTAGTATCATTTCCCAGAGTACTCAGTACGGATACACCCTGAATAAACTTGGTCGTATCTGTCAGCTGCCACTGGTAGCTCAGTGCACCGTAAGCCAGCGCTTTAGTCTGGTGACCACCATCATGATAGTCATCATAACGTACACCCGGACCCAATTCAGCACGCAGTGAATGTACAGGGCCGTTAAGGATCTGACGACCGTAACCGGCAGTCAGCGTATCGCGGCTATCGTAACCGTTAAAACGATCACTTAACCAGGTTGCCTGACCGAACAGGTAATCGCTGCTGTTCAGGTTATAACGTGAACGGCCACCCACAGAGTAGGTTTCAGAAGAACGTTGATCGTTGGATGAGGTATTTGACGCATTACCCCACAGGCTGTATGCCATCGCCTGCTGATACCAGGTCATATTGGTCTGAGCCGTCAGAGAGGAACTTCTGGTGTTACCGCTCTGGGCCAGATAGCCTGCAGACGCTGAGCCATCAAAAGGTGTTTTTGCGGTAGAAGGATCATCCATCGACGTAAATACTGAGTTATCAGCATATGCCTGCTGGGCGAACACTCCGGCGGTAAGCAGCAGCGCTGCTGAGATTTTATTGAATGCTTTCATTGAAAAACCTGTACTGACGACGTTGTTAAAAGCTAAGTCTGAACACTTTTAAATAGCGTGGCATGCTATTTACCCGAGTTTGTAAAAAAGCATGTATCCACTTTACTTGTCAAAAAAAAGTGACAGGCCTTAGCGTGATTCAGAGTGATCTGAATAGTAGCAGGTATGATAGACGCGAATACAAAAATAGAAAGCATATTTATAGAAAATACTGGCCGGAATGTTGCTAAGTATAACGTTAATTAAATACAAATTAATTTTAGCAAACAGATTTAATGCTTAAGCCGCTGATGTACCGATCCGCCCCGCCGGCAATAAAAAATTCACACCGGTGAGATCCGGCTGCTGGAATCTCTGGTTCAATGCAGGTTACAATTCGACCACACAGCGAAAAGTGAGGACAACACTATGTGGTCAGCCATTCATCGACTGTTAGAAGAGCAACAACGCGACTTTGCAGGAATATCTCATTACCATCAATGCGACGGAGGTGAAGTTAACCAGTCCTGGCAGCTGGTAAGCGGCAATACGCACTATTTTATTAAATCCAACCATCGCGAGATGCTTCCCCGCTTTATCGAAGAGGCAGACCAGCTTGCTTTGCTGGCCCGGACCGGGTGCGTCAGGGTCCCCGAAGTTTACGGCAGCGGTACCTCGCGACATCATAGTTTTCTTATTCTGGAATATCTTCCTCCGGCGCCATTGAGTAAAGTTTCCGCGTCCCTGCTCGGTGAACAACTTGCCAGGCTCCATCAGTGGGGTGAACAGCCCAAGTTTGGTCTTGATTTTGATAATTCAGTGACACTGTCACCTCAGCCCAATCACTGGCAGAAGCGCTGGTCCTCTTTCTTCGCGGAACAACGCATCGGCTGGCAACTGGAGATAGCTGCCGGGAAAAAGTTATTCTTTGGCGATACGGAACAAATCATTGCCAGTGTGTCGCGATGTCTGGCAAATCACCATCCCTCTCCCTCCTTATTGCATGGGGATCTCTGGCCGGGACATTGCGCTGAAGCACATAATGCGCCCTGGCTGTTCAATCCCTCATGTTACTGGGGAGACAGGGAGTGTGATCTCGCTTTGTGGCAAACGGACAATGTGTTAACTGCCCCGCTGCTCAATGCTTATCAGCAAATCAGCCCGTTGCCTGAGGACTATACAGACCGGCAACCGGCCTACCGGTTATACTATTTACTGAACCGTGCCTGTGCTTTCGGAGGCTCCTGGCAGGAAGAAGCGCAACAGGTGATTGATAACCTGTTGCGCGATTATCGTTGATCGCGGTAATTCAGAGGAAGCCGGTGAGTCGCAGGGCAAAGTACCCGATGACAATCACAATCACCGGCAGAATGTACAAATGAAAATACTGCCTGAAAATAGAGTGATTTTGTGTCTGCAGTTTTTCGGTCAGTTGCTTACGGGTCAGACCACCGCCTTCTTTAACCTGTTCAAGGATGAGCTGATCATCAATGCTTTCTTTAATAAAACAGGACTGGCGCCACATGCGGTCACCCGAAGCCTGTAAGGCCAGCCCGACAAAAATCATGAAGTAAATCACCCAGAACAAAACATCGGCCTGTGTCCCGAAGTCCGGGACCGGTGAGTTCTGCCATAAAAAGCTCAGAAACGGCGTATTAAATTTCACCATATTGATCATGACATGAATGAAATCTGTTAATACCGCATCGATACCGGGTTGGTTATCACTGTGGATGTACAAATAGTTCATGAGTGATATCAGGGTCGATATCACAGCAGGAATAAATAACAACCAGCCGGCAACTTTTTTGCCGATGGCGATCCTGCCTGTTTGTTGATAATTCATGCTCTCTCCTGCAGCGGTTTTTGTGATACAAGTCTACCTGCGCCCCGGTTATTTTTCCTGTTTTATACCGCTAAAATAATAATTCCTGAGATATTTCATACAACCGGACGCATAATTTTCGTTACCCTGTTAGTTTTTTGCAATGTTTTAACCATTCACGGAGGGTTTTATGGCCTATCATCGCCCGGTCAAAGCAGCAATATTTGATATGGACGGATTGCTGATCAACTCGGAACCGTTCTGGCATCAGGCTGAACTGGACGTATTCTCACGTGCTGGCATCGATATCAGCCTGCGTGACTCCTTACCGGAAACCACAGGATTACGTATCGACCAGGTGGTCAGACTTTGGTTTGATGCGGGCAATATCCGCCATCTGAATGCTGAAGATATCACACAGCAGATTATCGCTGAGGTGGCAGAGAAAATTCGCCAACAGCGCCCGCTGATGCCGGATGTCCGTGAAGCTCTGGAGATGTGTCGCGAATGTGGTTTTAAAATCGGCCTCGCTTCCGCCTCTCCGCTGAGTTTAATTCAGAGCGTCCTTGAACTATTTTCTCTGCAGCCTTATTTCGACGCGGTCGCTTCCGCAGGCGAACTTCCTTACAGCAAACCTCATCCTCAGGTGTATCTGAATGCCGCAGCAGCACTGGCGACAGACCCGTTACATTGCGTGGCTCTGGAAGACTCACTTAACGGTATGGTTGCGGCGAAAGCCGCAAGAATGCGTACGCTGGTCGTGCCTGCCGCTGCAGAAGCCCATTTGCCCGTCTGGAGTCTGGCACACGCCCGCGTAGACTCCCTTAATGATCTGACACCGGATCTGTTGGGCTACTTACCGGCTATCCGCTGAGCCGGTGCAGGGAGCCAAGGCTCCCTGCTGTCAGACGACAGACTTCTGTACGCCGCGTTAAAGGTCTTCTCCCGGGCACGAACGATCACACGTGAGGATCATGACTTCCGGGGGGAATTCCGACTCTCCGCCCGGCTCCCGACGTAACCAGCATCACTGACTCAGCAGTGTTGGTATCCTTTTCTGTTATCTGCGCCGCCTGTGCAGAAATTTTCGTGGCCTTTCCCTGCGCTTCATCGCCCCCCAGGAGCGGAGTTTTCTCTGCTTGTGTCAAAGTCATTTATTATTTGTTACAGCGTCACATATACCTTTTCGCTGTATAAATCCCTATACTGTATACATTGACAGTTAATCAGGAAGTTGCAGGATATCTCATGACGGCCGAAGGCCATATTCTCTTCGCTGTTGCCAGCGCCATTATTGCTAAACGCAGCGATCTGACCCCCGTTATTGCCCACGCAGACTGGTGGCATTTACTCCCGGCAACATTACTGACATGTCTGCTGCCGGATATTGATCACCCGTCGTCCCTGCTCGGCAGACGTTTACGCTGGATTTCTGTCCCGGTCTCCCGTGCATTCGGTCACCGGGGATTTACCCATAGCCTGATAGCCATCGTCGCCGGATTGTGGTTGTTGCATTTGAAACTGCCGGAGGCTCTGTGGCTGCCCGCTGACGTGATGCAGGGAATGGTCCTGGGTTATCTGAGCCATATTGTCGCCGATATGCTGACACCCGCGGGTGTGCCTCTGCTATGGCCCTGTCGCTGGCGGTTTCGTTTTCCGGTGTTACAGCCGCAAAAAAGTAATCTGCTGGAACGATGGTTCTGTATCACCTTGGTTGCCTGTGCGGTATTACTGCCAGGTCCTCTGACGAAACAGGTCGTCAGCACGACCGGCAAACAAATTTATTCAACCGCTATCGATTGGCAAAAACAGCTGACGCAGTCCCTGCATTAACCGCTGTACGGCGGCATAGTGAATGTTGAGTAAAGAAGTGCCAGGCGTAACGGGGAGGCCCGTTAAGAAAGCGTTAATTAGTGTAATGGAAGGAAAAATCCGAGCTATAACCCTTGAGTTTTCGGGTATCCGCGCCGATCATTTGCTCAATTATTGTCGGAGATAGAATATGAAAAAAGTTATCCCATCTCTGCTGGCGTTAGCCCTGACTATGCCAGGTATAGCGCTGGCTTACCCGCATGGTCCCGGCCCTGGTTTCGGCGGCCCTGGCCCCGGTGGCGGGCCAGGCTGGCATGGTGGTCCCGGCCCTGGCGGCGGCTTTCTGCCTGACTTAGCGACCGGAGTTCTGATAGGCGGCCTGACCTACTATCTTCTCAACGGTATTTATTATCAGCGTCAGGGGAATGACTATGTCGTGGTCAACCCGCCTCCACAGAGTACACCGCAACATCTGCAGGTGCTGGACTTTAACGGTAAACGTTATTATGTGCAGGCAGGCCATTATTATCAGCGTAATATCGACGGTGATTATATCGAGGTCCCGCGACCTGATGGTTTGTAGCCACAGAGCATCCTGAACAGACAAAAGGCCAGTCATAATGCTGGCCTTTTGTCGTATTAGCGAAGGATCAGTTCGCTTGCGGTGCCTGGGGATCTGTGTCGTATTCGCTGCAGCTCTGGAAGCCGTAATTCATCACATGTCCGGTCTCGTTATAGCTGACAAAATAGGTCAGCGGTTTACCTTCGCTCTGACCAATAATGTAAGTATCGCAGGTTCCACGGGCATGGATCATGGTGATCACGGAGGCCGGTTGCCCGCCGATATGGCGAACCTGGTCACGTGTCATTCCTTTTTTGACGTCTTTTACCACGGGTTTGGTGACATAGCTTTCTGCCTGATGATACGTCGTACAGCCGGAAAGAATAGCCATGACAGCGCCGGCTGCGATAAGTCCGGTGAATTTATGCATTATTTACCTCACTGTAATCGTAATACACAATAAGAGATCAGATGAGCTGTTCAACTGACGTCCTTAAAGTGTAATAGGTAATAACGATAAAACAAATGGTTAGCATGGACTGACGCGCCTTAAATCGATATTCTCTTGCAGAGTCCATCGCGGGAAACCAGCGTGCCTCTGGCCTCTGACAGAGATAATCTGTTAATTTTCATACTTATGTTACTCAACGGAAACACCATAGATTCAGAGGAAAAATGTACAAAGCCCCCCCGCACCGTTTCTCTTTTGTGCTGATCCTTGGCCTGATGGCCGGACTCGGCCCTTTATGTATTGATTTATACCTCCCCGCGCTGCCACAACTGGCCGATAGTCTGCATATTGCGACGGCCAGCGCACAGCTTAGCCTGACCGCAGGTCTGCTGGGCCTCGGGCTTGGGCAACTGCTTTTTGGCCCGATGAGTGATAAGTACGGGCGAACGTTGCCGCTGGCATTGTCATTACTGCTACTGCTGTTAGCCTCCATCGCCTGTTCAATGGCTCATAGCCTGGATCAGCTACTGATTGCCCGCCTGTTCCAGGGGGTGGGTGGCGCCGGAGGGGCGGTATTATCCCGTGCCATCGCCCGGGATATGTACAGTGGTCATGAACTGACTCGCTTCTTTGCTATGCTGATGCTGGTGAATGGTCTGGCCCCGATTGCGGCTCCGGTGATTGGCGGCGCACTGATGAACATTATGAACTGGCGCGGAATTTTCCTGGTTCTGTCCGGTATTGCCATTCTGCTGGTGACCCTCAGTCGTTTACATATTCATGAAACGCTGCACCCGGAAAAACGTAGCCAGGGTTCTCTGCTTTCTGCCTGGGGTGCACTGGGGAAGGTGATCACCCACCGCCCGTTTATGGGCTTTTGCCTGACGCAGGGGTTTATGATGGCGGGTATGTTTGCCTATATCGGCGCATCACCGTTTGTCCTGCAACAGATTTACGGAATGTCACCGCAAACCTTCAGCCACTGCTTTGCACTGAACGGGCTGGGCCTGGTGATTGCCTCACAAACCAGCGCCCGTCTCAGTCCGCGACTGGGAGAATACCGGGTGCTGAAAGGCGGACTGACACTGGCGTTTGTCGCGTCTCTTAGTCTGTTGATTGCCGGCATTATGCACGCGCCGTTACCGGTGATACTGTTTACCTTGTTCTTCAGCATTGCCAGCAATGCCGTCATTTCCACCACGGCATCTTCTCTGGCGATGCAGAGTCAGGGTAAACGCGCCGGCAGTGCCTCTGCGGTGATCGGAGTCACGATGTTCACGCTGGGTTCCCTCAGTATTCCTGTCACAGGGCTGGGCGGAACATCGGTTATCAGTATGACATCGACGATTTTTGGCTGTTTTATGCTGGCGATACTGATGTTTACCTTTGTGGCAAAAAAACCTGTGGCCGCGGTAAAATAAACAGGCCGCACAGAAGGAATGTTGTAACACGGCGGTCCCGCACCGCCCCTGAACCGAGGAGTCCTGTATGACATTACAACAAGAAATTATCCGTGCACTGGGTGTAAAACCGGTGATTGATGTTCAACAGGAAATACGCACCAGTGTGGATTTCCTCAAGTCCTATCTGAAAACCTACCCCGGGCTAAAAAGTCTGGTATTAGGGATCAGCGGCGGTCAGGATTCAACCCTGACCGGTAAACTTTGCCAGACGGCAATTTCAGAACTGCGTGCTGAAACCGGTGATCAGGATTACTGTTTTATTGCTGTGCGTCTGCCTTACGGCGACCAGGCCGACGAGCAGGATTGTCAGGATGCGCTACATTTTATCCAGCCGGACAAAACACTGACCGTCAACATTAAAGAAGCCGTGCTGGCCAGCGAGCGCGCGCTGAAAGAGGCCGGAATTGTGTTATCTGATTTTGTGAAGGGGAATGAAAAAGCCCGCGAACGAATGAAAGCACAATACAGTATTGCCGGGATGACCCACGGTGTGGTTGTGGGAACCGACCATGCCGCCGAAGCTGTGACCGGCTTTTTTACCAAATACGGTGACGGCGGTACCGATATCAACCCTATCTTCCGCCTGAACAAAGGTCAGGGCAAACAGCTGCTGAAGCAGCTTGGCTGTCCTGAGCACCTCTACCTGAAACATCCGACAGCGGATCTGGAAGACGGACGTCCGGGCCTGCAGGATGAGGTAGCTCTGGGAGTGACTTATGCCCTGATCGATGCCTATCTGGAAGGTAAAACGATAGCGCCTGAAGCGGCGAAAATCATCGAAGGCTGGTACCTGAAAACAGAACACAAACGTCAGCCACCCATCACGGTCTTCGACGACTTCTGGAAAAAATAGTCACCTTGCGGACAACGTCAAAAACCACCTTCTGAGAAGGTGGTTTTTTTATGCTTCCGGCGCGGGGTCTCTGTCACTTTCCGGTCGCCCACCGGGATCGGCCTGATAGTATTGATTCCGTCTCCTGCCGGTACGCTCAGAGTGGCCTGATAACAACGCCCCCTCATGATAATAAAACCGCCATAATGGCTGACGGTGTTTCCTGTCCGTCAGCCCTCAGGGCGGTCTCAGGGGATCTATGTTGTGCCGGAATTAGCCAGCGGAATTCTGTGGCGCATGTCCTTTATGGTCATGTTTTTCGGTCAGATGACGCTCAAAGTCTTCGTTGTACTGTTTCTTCTGTTCCGGAGTCAGGACGTTGTACAGTTTGTTTTCTGTCTGCAGCCGCTGGAATGCACGATCTTTAGCACCCGCGGCCTGGCTGGCCGCTTCAGCTTCTGCTTTTGCCTGATCGAAACTGTCTGATGCGACTATCTGATGAGCCGCACGGCGCTGCTCAACTGACGGACGTTTCATCTGCTGATGGCTCTGCTTCATGATCTCACGCACCTGCTGTTTCTGGGCATCCGTCAGCTTAATGCCATGGAAGAAGTCAGGTCCGTGAGGATGCATCGGACGGTGCTGGGAAGCCGGAGGAGGCGTCAGATTTTCGGCCTGCGCGTGTACCACACTGGCAGCACCAAAGGCCAGTGATGTTGCCAGGATCAGTGAAGTGAGTTTACGCATAGAGTCATATCCTTAATGTTTTTAGTTGTCTGACGATGTCTGTTGACACTGTCGTCGTCAGAACCCACTTTACGCCTGCCAACGTCAATTATTCAGAGGCTGCGTAAAACACTGAAAACATAAATGTGAAAAAATCCGCAATCGTGGAGAAAAAATGAGGAAGCCGCAGCAGAGTGATAAGAAAGTGTATGGCAGAAAGGGGAACAGCCCGGCAAAACCGCCTCCGGGCTGAGATTTTCCGGGTTTATGGCTCTTCTTCCAGCATCAGCCCTGCCCGCAGGCCAAATGCCACCCGGGGGTTAGGAAACAGTACCCGCTCGCCTTGCGGATGCTGCACTACCTCAGTGTGATCGCCGTCTTCAGTCAGTACCGTCCCTGCAGGAAACCATGTAAAGTTCGGCGTCGTGTCTGTCATATGCAGATGAAAATGTTCGCCGGTACGGGTTAACTGCCTGATCACCCGGAAACAGCGTGGCGGGCTTTCCGGCGCCTCCGGAGTTCCGGTATCACCACAGATCCTGGCCCGCAGTGCCCTCCGGGCACGATCAAATTCCGACAGCTGATTACAACCAAACGGCAGTGCCTTCCCAAGCTCCAGGGTACAGCTCTCCGCTTCCGTCATATGGCAGGTATAGTGGCTGAAGGTCCCGCCCGGGGCCTGATGGAAAACCAGCGCTTCCAGACCGGCACGGCCCAGCCAGTCGATAAAGGGCGCATTCCGTGGTCGGGGGCTTGCCGGCAACAATCCGAATTGCGGGTAGAGTGATCCGCGAATAGCCGTATGCAAATCGAGATGCCAGCAGACTGACTGTGCTTCATCCCCGCGACGGAAGTCACAGACCGCCTGCTCTAACTGCGCTGCACGCTGCGATTCATCGCAGGAGGGTAATGTGTCCCGGTAACCTGAAAACAGGCGATTCAGATCATAATCGATATAGCGCACACCCTGACGTATTGCCTGCGGATTCCCGAAGATCACCAGCAATCGCTGCGCAACCGGACATTCGCCGGCCAGTAATTCCGTCACCAGCTGATTCAGGATCTCTATTGGCGCGGTTTCGTTACCGTGGATCCCGGCAGAAATAATCAGCGATCCCGGCTCACGGGGTGTGCGGGGGGTAAACTCCAGTATCCCCTCCCCTGTTTCACGCCAGTAAAGTGTGGCATTTTCTCCCTCTCCCGGCAGAGCCGGCTGCCCGGATAACATGCCCTGAAGATAATCGGTCATTCGTTTTTATCCTTACTGTGATTGCCGGAAGTCATACACCGCCCCGAGGTTCAGTATGCCCGTCAGTTCATCCAGAGCCTGATAATTTTCCGTCAGTAGTTGCGGGTCCGCCAGGTCATCCGCCGTCAGCCGGTCACGGTAAAATTTCCGTGCCCAGGCCGTCAGCCGGGCATAGAGTGCATCATTCATCATGACAGCCGGATTGACGGCCTGACGTTCTTCTTCTGTCAGAGTAACCCGCAAACGCAGACACGCAGGCCCGCCGCCATTACGCATGCTTTCGCGCAGATCGAAGACCTGTAAATCGGTGACCGGATTGTCATCGGCCAGCAGCTGTTGCAGATATTGCCATACTGCCGGATGTTCACGGGCTTCCTGCGGCAGCACCAGCGACATACTGCCATCTTTCCGGCTCAGTAACTGGCTGTTAAAGAGATAGGTTTTTACTGCATCACTGACCGTCACGGCCTCATCCGGCACCACCAGCGGATGAAACTCAGGCAGGCGTTCCCGGAGGGTATCAAAAAGTGCCTGTTGTCCGGTAAAGGCATGTTCATGACAAAAAAGCACTTCGCGGTGACTGACGGCAATCACATCATTATGAAACACTCCCTGATCGATCACCGCGGGGTTCTGTTGTGCATAAAGGGTTCTTTGCGGATCCAACTGGTGCAGCCTCGCTACCGCTTCACTGGCCTGACGGGTCTGTCGGGCAGGATAGCGTACCGGCCCGTCGGATGGCTTTCCGGCATCATAACCGTACACAAACAGCTCCAGCCCCGGATCGCCTGCGCGGTGATACAGACGGTTATGATTTGCCGCCCCTTCATCGCCGAAGGCCGGGGTCTGGGGTAAAGCGTCATGAACAATAAACCGCCGTTCATCGGCGAATAGCGCACGCAGTATTGCTGTCGTTCCCGGGGCTTCAGACATCCGGTGCAGTTTATTATTCAGGTTCGCGACCGTGAAATGTACTCGGTTATCGGCAGTATCTGCTGAAGGCGATACGGTGGCGGCATTTGCCACCCACATGGAGGAGGCAGAACAGGCGGCGGATAAAAGCTCCGGGGCCTGTTTACGGGCTTTTTGCAGTATCTGTACATCATTGCCGGTAAAACCTATCTGCCTCAGCAGGCGCAGATCCGGACGAGCCACTGGCGGGATCACGCCCTGCACAAACCCCTGGTCCGCGAGGGCTTTCATTTTCTCCAGCCCCTGCAGCACGGCTTTCAGCGGATTGGACGGCTGATACTGATGACGGGCAGAAGCCTCATTCCCGAAGGATAATCCGGCATAATGGTGTGTCGGCCCCACCAGGCCGTCAAAATTGGCTTCTGTCACCTGCATATCTCTGTTCATTGCGTATCCTTAACGTGAAAAATCGAGACCCGGCGGCAGTGTTTCCGGTAATGTTAACTGCGGGCTTTCCAGTGAGGCCATCGGCCAGGCGCAATAGTCTGCCGCATAAAAAGCGCCGGGACGGTGATTACCGGACGCGCCTACCCCGCCGAAAGGTGCATTACTTGCAGCCCCGGTCAGCGGTTTATTCCAGTTAACGATCCCTGCCCGCGCCCGTTTTTGCAGCAATAAAAACTGCCGGCGATCCGCTGAGATCAGCCCGCAGGAAAGGCCATAGCGGCTGCGGTTAGCCAGAGTGATCGCTTGTTCAAAGTCGTCATAACGGATAACGTTCAGTAACGGCCCGAAGACTTCCTCATCCTCCGCCGCTGGCAGACCCGTGATATCGATGATCCCCGGATAAATCAACGCAGAGTCCGGGTCCGGCCAGCGCATCCTGAGCAAGACCTCCCCTCCGGCCTGTTCGGTCTGCTGCCAGTGCTGCCAGATATGAGCGGCCGCGGCGGGTGAGATCACGCTGCCCATAAAGGGTTCAGGCAGGGCATCCCAGGCGGCCGGGACAATTTTTCCGGCGACCTCTGTGAGCCTGGCGAGAAAACGGTCCCCCTGCGGACCCCGCCTGACCAGCAGGCGGCGGGCACAGGTGCATCGCTGACCGGCGCTGATAAAAGCAGATTGCAGGGTAATGTTGACCGCGGCATCAATATCCGCAGGATCTTCGACGATCAGTGCATTATTCCCCCCCATCTCCAGCGCCAGAATCACCTCCGGTCGTCCCGCAAACTGGCGATGGATCTGATAGCCGGTGGCGGCACTGCCGGTAAAAAGTACCCCGGCCAGCGAAGGCTGCGCCAGTAGTGCCTGCCCCGTTTCTTTACCTCCCTGGATCAGGTTAATGACCCCGGCGGGGAGTCCGGCTTTCAGCCAGCACTCCAGCGTCAGTTGAGCCGTCGCAGGCGTCAGTTCACTGGGTTTGAATACCACGGTATTCCCGGCCAGCAGGGCAGGAATAATATGTCCGTTCGGCAGATGGCCCGGAAAGTTATAGGGGCCGAACACCGCCATCACGCCATGGGGGCGGTGATGCAAACTGCTGTCCTGCGTTTCGATGTCGCCGGTCCGCTGATGCCATGACCGTACCGAGATGTCGATCTTGTTGATCATAGAGGTCACTTCACTGGCGGCTTCACGGCGGGGTTTTCCGGTCTCCCTGCCTATGCAGGCGGCCAGCGATTCCTGATGTTTTTCGAGTTCTTTTCCGAAACGGTTAACCACCGCCAGCCGCTCACTGAATTCCCGTGCGGCCCAGTCGTCGAATACCTCAGCGGCGGCCTGACAGGCCGCGGCAACGTCTTCTTGTGCCGCACAGTGTCCCTGCCAGATAACCTCACCGCTGACCGGGTCATATTTTGTCAGAGTGCTACCCCGGCCGGTCAGCCATTGGCCATTGATCAGTAATGTCATAAACGGGCTCCTTGCGGGTTAAGAGAGACTACGCGTACCGGGTCACCGGCAGCTATCTGTAACCGGGCAGCGCAGGCAGGCGGGATCAACAGCGTTTCAGCCTGCGGGTCGACGGGCAGCAGCATGGCTCGGAAATGGTGGTAGTCCATACCGGCGACCAGACAAAGCGGATGCTGTTCGCCGGGTGTCCCTGTGACGGCAGACATCACCCTGCTCTGATTAACCGCACGGATTGCCGGTAACTCACATTCCAGCGTCGGGCCGCCATCAAAAATATCCACATAGTTCTGATAGCGGAACCCTTCAGCTTCCAGTAACGCCCTGGCCGGTGCCGTCTGCTCATGAACCTTACCTATGACCGCCTGAGCCTCTGCGCTCAGGTAGTGGATATATAGCGGGTGTTTTGGCATCAGCTCTGCAATAAACGCTTTATGCCCGGTACCGCTGAGAAAATCTGCCCGGCTGAAATCCATCGAAAAAAAATGGCTGCCGACACTGTCCCAGAACGGTGAATTACCGGCGTCATCGAGTACCCCGCGCATCTCCGCGACGACCTGCGGAGAGAACGCCTCCGGAAAGCAGGCCATAAACAAAAAGCGTGATTTCGACAGCAATTGGCCGTTCTTACGGATCCGGTAGTCCGGGTCCAGAAATAATGAACAGAGTTCGGTCGCTCCGGTGTGGTCATTACTCAGTGATAATGTCGCCAGCGGATTATAAATATCCAGCTGGCGTGAGGCATGAACCAGCGACCCTACGCGGTAGTTGTACCAGGGCTCTTCCAGGCCGACCGCGACTTCTATCGCACTGATCCCGGCAATCACGCCGTTTTCGGTATCCTCCAGAACAAACACGTATCCCTGCTGCGCCCGGCATCGCTCTCCCTGCCATGTCTCCACTGAGCGCTCAATACGCTCTGCCAGGGTCTTCTCATCCTGAGGCAGGGACGTCAGCCCCCCACCGGTTTTCTTAGCAAGCCTCATCAGGCCAGCCAGGTCTGCATGGCATACCGGACGGATCACCATCATCAGTCATTCCTCCCTGACAGAACGGAACCGTCGATTGCGGGCAGACGCTTACCGGCCTGGCCCGGCAAGGCAATACCGTCACCGCCCGGATATCTGGCGGAGGTTTCTTCGTTGCGGATAGGGTGTGGTCTCATGAGCGTCTCCGGACTGAATATCAAAAACGATTATTTACATGTCAGCCTCAGACAGGCTGGATTCAGTACAGATTGCAGTTAACGTGCCAGAGCGTCATAAAATGCATAAAATTATCAACATTAAAATAAATCAATGGGTTACGTTATTACTGCATTCACTTTTTATGAATAAAAAATGAATAGTACGATGACGGGATAAGACAGGCCGAGCGGAGAAGAGCAGATTTATGCAAAAAAAGGAAAAATTATTTATTTGCTGATTTTTATCACTTTCAGGAATAAAAAACACCGGACAGCGCACCTTTCAGGTGCAGGTGGCTGCCTTCCCCGGCAAACAGTGAACCAAAACAGTGCGACCGCCCACACTATAAACACACAGGCCCCCCGCCGCTGGCTGGCAGCGGGAACGAAAACGGACAGATTTGCAGTACAGATAGCGGATTGAGATCGGGCCACCGGCCGGTAGCGATCCGCTCACTACGGCTTAAGGTGCCATTAGATCATACTGTTCAGGATTGACCGTATCATCCAGTTGCATAGGCGGGGTCAGCTTCAGCGTAATGGTATTAGACGTCACCGTATTATGATTATTCGTTACCGTAACAGCGAGGTGATATTCATTCGTCGCCTGCGGGTCATTATTCCAGGCCGGCATAATAATGCTCCAGCCCCGGGTCCCTGTGGCATCCGCTGGTGGTGTCAGGCTGAGCGCACGGGTATCGCCTTCCCAGTGGATCGATGTGATGTTTTTATCCGGTGTCACCTGCAATTTCAGCATCAGGCTCTCCCCTGCGGATAACTGCCAGGGAGGGGTTGCGAGGAACACACTCAGTGAACTGCGTTTACGATAACTCAGTACCGGGCTGTTATTACGACTGACAACATCAAACCGGCTGCCCCGAAGTGAACGGGCCGCCGCCACCGCATCCGGTGACAGTTGCTCACGTAGCGACTCGCCAAAATGGTAATTAAACTTCAGACCAAACAGATCCTGGCTCTCGCCACCGGTTCCCGTTTTATGGCTGGCCGAAAACGTTACCAGCGGTACCGGCGTATAGGTGACCCCCAGCGAAAGCGCGGAAGGATTATGGTAATAGTTACCACTATCGAAGGCATCGATATTATCCCCCAGATATTGCTGCCAGCTTACCGTGACGCCGAGTTGCCGGTAAAAGGGCAGATATCCCTGACTGTTAATATCATAACCGCGTGCCATTCGGGCCATCTGTGTGGCATTGACATCACGCCAGCCGGACAGTGGCTGATAGTAGTTTGCAGAAAAACGGAGAAAACTTCCCCAGGCTTCCGAACCGACCGAGGCCCGGTTCAGCGCCTTATTAAACAGGTGATCGAGGAAGGCATTATAACCAAACAGCCAGTCACCGGCTCCCCAGCGCTGTCCCAGTCCGACACTGCCTGTCGTCCCGGGTGAGCTGTCGCTGAGTACCACTTCACTGAATGTCAGGTAGCGATCATTTTCTGCCAGCGGGCTAAGCAGTGAGGCTGAAGTTCCGTCAAAATTCCCGTCGATATCCACATTCAGATCCACACTGGCATGACCGTAAGGCGAGAGCAGAGACTGGCTTTCCTGGTTCAGCCGCTTCCCCAACTGGTCGCGGAAATGATCAAACGCCCAGAGTCCGGCGCTATGTCCGAGACTGGTATCAGTATCACTATTATTCGCGGCAGCAATAGCCTGAGCAATTTCAGCCAGCTGGCGTGAAAAATCGTTGCTTACCGCACTGCTGCCTAAATCAGGAAGCTGATCGGCTTCTTTGGCAAAGCGGGCTGCAGAATCATCAAACGGTGTTTCTGAGAGGGTCGGGTCACTGTCAGCCCTGGCAGTGAATTGTGCTGAAAGAAGCAGTGTGACGAAACAGCAAAGGAGACGGGATCTGTTTAAGGGCATAAATAATATTAACAGCTTCCGGTAGAAAGATTCTCTGACGATGAACAACCTGAATACTCTGATCAGTGTGAACGCACAGTATATCATAGCCTGCCGGAAGGTATAACGTTCAGCGCAATTCCCGCACAATGAGGCCATCGGCGGCAGGTCAGTACGCGTCCTGTTCCGGACAACAGGCTCTGACCTGCGAGGCAAGCATGTTCAGTTTCTCATCCGGTGCACCGAGCGCGGCCAGACTGTTGACCAGTTCATAAAGGTAGCGGGCATTGGTGCCGAGTGGCCCCCGGGCTGCAGCGATCAGCGGTGCGATAATGGCAGGCGAGTCATCCGGTTCATACAAAGGAGGTTCAGTATTAATGGTAAATACCAGTGCCGTGATCTCACGGCCATTGTCCAGTGTCACTTTCTGCCAGCGCGGGCAGTAACAACCGGTGATCATCTCCCGCTTCCAGAGTAATTCCAGTTCTGTGGCCCGGGTCGTCTCATTCAGGCGGAACACCAACCCGCGGGTTTGTCCTCCGGCCTTTAAGGCCAGCATACGGCCAGGGGTACAACCGGTACCCCGCCCGGCAATCAAACGAATACAAAAGGCACGCTGCCAGCCGTCCAGCTGCGCCGGTTGAACTTCACGGTAGTCAAGTACCGGATTCCACATCAGTGAACCGTAACCGAAGACCCAGATCGGCTCGCGGGGAGGGAGTTCTGCCAGAAAACGGCTCAGAGAGGCTTTCCGCTGTTCCGTACTCAGTACCAGATGCGGCTCAATACTGCCAAACGACGACTGGCAATCAGCATTAATCAAAAAATCCCGGGTCAGCACATTCCCTCCCTTCTCGTTCTGCTTTTTCAGTGAAACCCGGTGTTATCATTACAGCAAACAGCCAGTTATGTGAAGTGCTTCACAAATAATAACTCTTTATCCTGACAACAAATCAGATTCATTGAACGTCTTTCCCCGGGCCCTCCCCGAAAAGAAGCCTTAAATGAAAACCTCAACCCGGAACAGAGAGGTTAATCCTATAAAACACAGCAAAACACCAATGAAAGGTAAACAAACCATAAAATATTATGGGTTAATGATTTATAAAAATTAAGAATAAACAGTCACCTCAGAAGAATATCTCCTGAAAAAGAAGACAACACTGTAATAAGGTAAAATACCGTAAAAAAACCTATCAATACTACAGATAAATGATACTATTATTGACAGTTACTATGCCGCATACGTTTTATCCGACAGCCTTACCCCCTAAGAAGATAGTTCATTTTTAACGCGTGAGGAAACAGAATGCCAGCGCATGAAAAAACCCGACACACGGAATATTCTCTTATTTTCCCGATAGTGGCATTGATCGTACTTTGGTTTTTTAGTCATCAGACTTCATTACCTATTGTGATCGCTATCAACCTGCTGACACTTGTCGCTATCCTGTGCAGCGCTTTCAGCGTGGTACGTCATGCCGACGTACTGGCACACCGGCTGGGTGAGCCTTTCGGCTCGCTGATCCTGACGCTGTCGGTGGTTATCCTGGAAGTGAGTCTGATTTCGGCATTAATGGCGACCGGTGGCGCGACTCCGGGCCTGATGCGCGATACGCTGTATTCAATCATTATGATTGTGACCGGCGGGCTGGTCGGTTTTGCTCTGCTGCTCGGTGGCCGTAAGTTTGCCACCCAATATGTCAACCTCGCGGGCGTAAAGCAGTACCTGATTGCGATTTTCCCGCTGGCCATTCTGGTGCTGGTGTTTCCGAATGCCTTACCGGGCGGTAACTTCAGCACCGGACAGGCACTGCTTATTGCGCTGGTCTCTGCTGCGATGTATGGCGTTTTCCTGCTGATCCAGACGAAAACGCATCAGAGCCTGTTTATCTATGAGCATGAAGATGACAGCGACGACGGTGACCCGCATCACGGAAAGCCCTCTGCCCATAGCAGCGGATGGCATGGTCTGTGGCTGGTCATCCACCTGCTGGCGGTGATCAGCGTGACTAAAATGAATGCGCCGGTCCTTGAACAACTGCTGGGCGATTTACACGCACCGCAGCAGTTTACCGGGTTCCTGATTGCCTTGCTGATCCTCTCTCCTGAAGGGTTAGGCGCGATAAAAGCCGTCCTGGCCAACCAGGTTCAGCGGGCGATGAACCTTTTCTTCGGGTCGGTACTGGCCACCATCTCGCTGACCGTGCCGGTTGTGACGCTGATATCGGTGATCACCGGTCAGCCGCTGATTTTCGGGCTGGAAGCCCCGCAGATGATTATCATGTGCAGTGTGTTGCTACTGAGTCAGATTTCCTTCTCTACCGGCCGGACCAATGTTCTTAACGGTGCTGCCCACCTGGCTCTGTTTGTCGGTTATCTGATTACCGTCATGCTGTAGTCCGCTATCGCGTCCGGTACTCCTCCGGAATAACGCAAAAAAAAACGCTGTCATCTGACAGCGTTTTTTATGGCCTCTGACCCGCTTATTTGCTGGTATCCAGCGCCGGGAAAGATTTCACCACATCATCAATAGCTTTCATCTGGACCAGGAAAGGCTCCAGTTTATCCAGCGGTAATGCCGAAGGACCGTCACATTTCGCGTTCACCGGGTCCGGATGCGCTTCAATAAACAGACCGGCAATCCCCACCGCCATTCCGGCGCGAGCCAGTTCAGCAACCTGTGCACGACGCCCGCCGGATGCCGCACCGAAGGGGTCACGGGTTTGCAGCGCGTGAGTCACGTCAAAAATCACCGGGGAATTGCTGGAGACTTTTTTCATTACATTAAAGCCCAGCATATCCACGACCAGATTGTCATAGCCAAAGTTACTGCCACGATCACACAGGATAACTTTATCGTTACCACCTTCAGCAAACTTATCGACGATATTGCCCATCTGACCCGGGCTGATAAACTGCGGTTTTTTAACGTTGATAACCGCACCGGTTTTTGCCATCGCTTCAACCAGATCAGTCTGGCGGGCTAAAAAGGCCGGTAACTGGATCACATCAACCACTTCGGCAACCGGCTGCGCCTGTGCTGCTTCATGCACATCAGTAATAATTTTTACGCCAAAAGCGGCTTTCAGTTCAGCAAAAATCTTCATCCCTTCTTCCAGGCCCGGGCCACGGTAAGAATGGATTGAAGAACGGTTTGCCTTATCAAACGAGGCCTTAAACACATAAGGGATCCCCAGCTTATCTGTCACTTTGACGTAGTGTTCGCAGATACGCATGGCCAGGTCGCGGGACTCCAGCACGTTCATACCGCCGAACAGCACAAACGGCAGATCATTAGCTACCTTGATGTCACCGATGGCGACGACTTTCTCTGTCATACTGTTGTTCCTATAGTTACTGATGCGCTGCTCAGTGCAACGTCACTTGTTTATTCTCAATCGCGTGGATTTGAACTTTAATCATCTCACTGACCGGATCTTCAGGACACTGCTCTATAAAATACGTTAAATCATTTAACGCAATATGTTCACATTCCAGTTGTGCGTAAATCAGGCCCCGGTCACGGATTTCGTAGGGATCTTCCGGGTCCATGTTTAACAGCACTTCACTGACCTGTAAGGCCAGTTCCAGCTGCTGCTCTGCCATCAGAGAGGCTTTCAGCGTATCCAGCATCTTGCGGACCACCGTGGCATTATCTGCCTCCTCCAGGTCTTCATCGTATAACCCGGAGGTCGGCCCCAGAGTGCCCTTAACCCAGACGTCGAGCGTATGTTCGTCCAGCGTCTCGCCGTTAAAGGGATTGATCAGCCACATCTCTCCGTCGACCCAGTCGGCCCGCGCAATCAGCTGGGTCGGGAAAATAACCGGTAACAGGGGTAATGAAAGTTCTCCGGCAATGAACAGTAATAAAGCACCGAGAGAAACCGCCGTTCCCTGACGGGTTTTTAACACATTATCCAGCCACAGGGCATCAGACAAACGGTAAATCCCGCTGGCCCCGGTAAACCCCCACTCCCGATAGAAGAGATCCATCAGCTGTTCCAGCTGCTGTTCCTGGTCCACATCGGTTGAGACATGCGTTCTGGCCTCAGCCACCATCTCTGCCAGCCGGGTGTGCACTTCCTGCGTCGGGAAATCCGGGCGAACACCGGCCATTACCGTCATCATGGCTTCACACAGGGAACATTCACTGAAATCGTAATTCATTGTCGTACTCATTATCACACCGCCAGCAGCATTTTTTGTGTTGCCAGGCTGACAATGATCCCGACCATAATCAGTGCCGCGATAAAGGCAACGCCCCTGACCGGGAGTGAATACTGGCGACGACCGAAGGCGATAAACCCAAGGCCGATATACAGCACCACGGCAAAAAGCTTCTCAGTCAGCCAGCCGTTGCCTTCGGTAAACGGATACTGATGGGTGATCAGCACCAGCAGTATGCCGCTCAGTAACAAAAAGGTATCAACGATATGGGGCACTATTTTTACCCAGCGACGATCTGACATGGCAGAATGTGCCGCTTTCCAGTAAAAGCGCAGAATAAAAAGCGCAACAGAGAGAAACACTGTCAGCAGGTGAATAGATTTAACTAACGGAAAAAGAGTGTACATATCAGCTCATTGTAGTCGGTTTAATATACTGTCCATAGGTGACACGGGGATTACCGCCATAATCGGCGCGTGTGCTCACCTGGCGGAACCCGGCGTCTGTCAGTAATGCTCTGACCGCAGCATCCTGCTGCCAGCCGTGTTCCAGTACCAGCCAGCCTTCGGGAAGGAGCCAGTCGCGGCTCTTATCGATAATAATCCGTAAATCTGCCAGTCCCCCCTCATCGGCGACCAGCGCACTCAGAGGTTCAAAACGGACATCCCCTTGCTGCAGATGTTCATCCGTCGCATCGATATACGGGGGATTACTGACAATCACGGCAAACCGACTGGCTGTCAGGGCATCAAACCAGTGACTTTGCAGAAACCGGCAATTGGCAAGCGACAGCAGGGCCGCATTCTCCTGCGCCAGCGCAACGGCTTCCGCAACACGATCCACGCCGGTGACCTGACAATCCCCCCGCTCTTTGCCCAACGCCAGGGCGATAGCACCGGTCCCGGTCCCCAGGTCAAGCAGCGGCGACGGAGACTCCGGGATAAGTTCAAGCGCAACCTCGACCAGGACTTCCGTGTCCGAGCGGGGGATCAGAGTGCTGTTATTCACTTTTAGCGGCAGTGACCAGAATTCGCGTTCCCCCAGCAGGTGCGCTACCGGTTCCCCGGCCTGGCGGCGCTGCAACAGCCCCGCCAGCACGGATAACTGCGCGTCCGTCAGCCGGGTATCGTCAAACGCGATAATCCAGCTACGGGGTTTGCCGAGCACAAAGCCCAGCAGGATTTCGGCATCCCGTTTCGGGCTGTCACTCTGAGCTAAAACGGTCCGGCTCTGTGTCAGCCACTCACGTACAAGCATTAGTCCTGGCCTGCCAGTGCGGCCAGCTGATCGGCCTGATATTCCTGAACAATCGGTTCTATCAGGCTATCGAGTTTCCCTTCCATCGTTTCATCCAGACGGTAGATAGTCAGGTTAATACGGTGGTCGGTCACACGGCCCTGCGGGAAGTTATAGGTGCGGATACGGTCAGAACGATCACCGCTACCCAGCAGGTTACGGCGCGCAGAGGCCTCAGCTTCGTGACGTTTGGCCATTTCAGCGGCATGAATACGAGCACCCAGCACCGACAATGCTTTCGCTTTGTTTTTATGCTGTGAACGCTCGTCCTGACATTCCACCACGATCCCGGTCGGTAAGTGGGTGATACGGATGGCTGAATCGGTGGTGTTAACGTGCTGTCCGCCGGCGCCGGAAGAACGGAAGGTATCGATTTTCAGATCCGACGGGTTGATTTCCGGTAATTCAGCGTCCGGGATTTCCGGCATGATGGCCACCGTGCAGGCAGAGGTATGGATACGCCCCTGTGATTCGGTTTCCGGCACACGCTGTACACGGTGCCCTCCGGATTCAAATTTCAGTCGTCCGTAAGCCCCCTCACCGACGATTTTGGCGATCACTTCTTTATAACCCCCGTGTTCACCCTCACTGGCGCTGACAATCTCTACCCGCCAGCGGCGGGTTTCAGCATAACGGCTGTACATACGGAACAAATCACCGGCAAAGAGTGCCGCTTCATCCCCGCCGGTACCGGCACGGACTTCAACAAAGCACGGACGTTCATCATCAGGATCTTTAGGCAGTAACAGCACCTGCAGATCCTGTTCCAGCTCCAGACTTTGAGCCTTTGCCTGCTGTAATTCATCCGAGGCCATTTCCCGCATTTCCGGGTCGTCCAGCATCAGGGTTGCGGTTTCGATATCTTCCTGAACTTGCTGCCACTCACGGAAGCATTTCGTCACATCAGTCAGCTGTGAATATTCACGCGATAAGGCCCGGAAACGCTCCTGGTCGGAGATAACGCCGGCATCACCCAGTAACGCTTCCACTTCTTCATGACGTTCCTGCAGCGCTTCGAGTTTAGCAACAATTGATGTCTTCATGTATTTGAGGTTTATCCGATAACTGAAAAGGGCAACCCGGCATTATTCAATGCCAAGGCTGTCGCGTAAAATTTGCAGGCGTTCGCCATCGCCATCGCGGGCTGCCTGCTGAAGGGATTTGGTCGGGGCATGGATCAAACGATTGGTCAGTTTGTGTGCCAGGTCGTGCAGCACTTTAGTCGCATCCTGCCCTTGCTGTAATGCCTGCAAGGCCCGGGATTCCAGCTCCTCACGAATGAGATCCGCGTGCGAACGGTAATCACGGATAGTCGTGACCGCGGCCTGTGAACGCAACCAGGACATAAACTCGCCGCTTTCATAAACGACAATATTTTCTGCTTCCACGGCAGCCGCCTGACGCTGAGCCATATTCTGCTCGATAATGGTTTGCAGGTCGTCAACCGTATATAAATAAGCATTCGGCAGTTTGCCGACTTCAGGTTCCACATCACGGGGAACGGCAATATCCACCAGCAACATTGGCTGGTTACGGCGGGCTTTCAGTGCCCTTTCCATCATACCTTTACCGATAATAGGTAACGGACTGGCCGTAGACGAAATAATGATGTCCGCGTCCTGCAGGCGGGAAGTCAGTTCGCCGATTTCAATCACTTCCGCATCCACCTCATCTGCCAGCACCTGTGCACGTTCACGGGTACGGTTAGCAATGATCAGCTTTTTGACCTGGTGCTCGCGCAGGTGACGGGCCACCAGTTCAATGGTCTCACCGGCCCCGACCAGCAACACATTAACGGATGAGAGGGATTCAAAGATCTGACGTGCCAGAGTACAGGCAGCAAACGCCACCGAGACGGCACTGGCACCGATTTCGGTCTCTGTTCGTACCCGTTTTGCCACCGAAAAGGTTTTCTGGAACATGCGTTCCAGTTCACTGCTCAGTGCATGGCCGCGCTGCGATTCAGCAAACGCTTTTTTTACCTGGCCCAGAATTTGCGGTTCGCCCAGCACCAGCGAATCTAACCCGCTGGCAACGCGCATCAAGTGGCTGACGGCCGCGTTGTCCTGATGCCAGTAAAGACTTTCACGGACGTCGTCTTCCCGCAACTGATGGTAATCGCATAACCAGCGAACCAGTTGTTCCTGAATATCCTCATTTTCGCCGACACTGAGGTAAAGCTCAGTACGGTTACAGGTGGAGAGTACCACACCACTTTCTACCTGTGGCTGTGATAACAGGCTGTCCAGCGCTTTATCAAGTGTGTCCGGCCCAAAAGATACCCGTTCGCGCAGAGCGACAGGTGCCGTTTTGTGATTGATTCCGAGTGCTAGAAGCGTCATGGCAATTCTGGTTGGGTTGTCCCAATAATGTCAGGGTTATAGAGTTATTCTACAAGATGCAGCAGATCATGAAAAGCCATACAAAAGCTCAGACAGTAATAAGATTACGCCGAAGACAAAGAATAATCCCTGAATAGCATTGACGGTTAAATAGCATGGCTGTAGCGTTAACGGTTACGCTGCAAAAATACCATGTCCAGGGAGACGACTACGTGAGTATACTGAATCTTCGCCGGGGGGCGTTCTTACTGCCTCTGGCCAGTCTGTTGTTAAGTGCATGTGCCACCCTGCCATCACAGGGGCCGGGCAAGAGTCCTGATTCTCCCCAATGGAAACAACACGTCAATGAAGTGAAGCAGGTGCAGGCTTTCCAGACCCGTGGTGCCTTTGCCTATATATCACAGCGACAGAACGTTTATGCCCGTTATAACTGGCAACAGAGCGCCAGTGACCGCTATCGGCTGATTTTGACCAATCCGCTGGGCAGTACCGAAATGCAACTGGATACCCAGGGCCAAACCGTACAACTGGTAGACAATAACGGTAAACGTTATACCAGCAACAATGCTTCTAAGATGATTTCTGAGCTGACGGGCATGAATATTCCACTGGAGAATCTTCGTCAGTGGATGCTTGGCCTGCCGGGCACCGCAGACAGCTTTACCCTGAATGATCACTACCAGCTGCGTACCGCCACGTATCAGCAGGACGGCCAGACCTGGCATGTGACTATCAATGACTATAAACAGGATGTCACCCCTGCCCTGCCGGCAGATCTCGAACTGACGGCCGGTGATCTGAAGATTAAACTGCGTATGGATAGCTGGAAACTGCAATGATCACGACCTGGCCTTCTCCCGCAAAGCTGAACCTGTTTCTGTATATCACCGGTCAGCGTGCCGATGGCTACCATGACTTACAAACGCTGTTTCAGTTTCTGGACTTTGGCGATACGCTGACGATTGAGACTACTCAGCGGGGCGCTCTGACACTGCACACCCCGTTTTCTGAGGTTGATAACGAGCATAACCTCATTATCCGGGCGGCCCGGCTACTGAAAACCACTGCGCTGGCGGACCAGCGCATTGAAGCTTCTGCCGGGGCTGAGTTTTCAATTGAAAAGCGCATCCCGATGGGGGGCGGACTGGGTGGCGGCTCTTCAAATGCGGCTACCGTGCTGGTGGCATTGAACCGGTTATGGAACTGCGGCTATTCTGCAGAGACGCTGGCGGTACTCGGACTGCAGTTAGGCGCGGATGTGCCGGTCTTTATTGACGGGCATGCTGCCTTTGCCGAAGGCGTCGGCGAGCGGTTACACCCCGCCAGCCCGCCGGAGAAATGGTACCTGGTGGCCCACCCTGGCGTCAGCATTCCTACCCCGGCGGTGTTCGGTGATCAGGCACTAACCCGTGACACGCCACGACGCTCATTAAACCAGCTTATGGATGATCCCTGGCACAATGATTGTGAAGCTGTCGTAAGAAAACGTTTTCGTAAGGTTGATGAATTGCTCGTCTGGCTGTTAGAATACGCGCCGTCGCGCCTGACAGGGACAGGTGCCTGTGTGTTTGCCGAATTCGACACAGAGGAAGCTGCCCGTCGGGTCCTTGAACTCGCTCCTGAATGGATAACCGCCTTTGTCGCCCGTGGAATGAATATTTCGCCGCTGCAAGAACGCTTATCTGAGTGATCAGCGTGTGCGTGACAGTATCACCTGTTCCAGGTACTGCACGTATCGCATTTATACACCTGTGTGAATCTTCCCTGTGACACAGCGCAGGGAGTTCTCTGGACGTAAAGCCTGAGGTTTTTCTCGTGCCCGATATGAAGCTTTTTGCTGGTAACGCCACCCCGGAACTAGCGCAACGCATAGCCAACCGCCTATACACTAACCTCGGGGACGCCGCTGTTGGCCGTTTCAGTGACGGTGAAGTGAGTGTACAGATTAATGAAAACGTGCGCGGGGGTGATATTTTTATCATTCAGTCCACCTGCGCTCCGACTAACGATAATCTGATGGAACTGGTGGTGATGGTAGACGCTCTGCGTCGTGCCTCCGCCGGACGAATTACTGCCGTTATCCCTTACTTTGGTTATGCTCGTCAGGATCGTCGCGTTCGTTCTGCCCGTGTCCCTATTACTGCGAAAGTTGTGGCTGACTTCCTGTCCAGCGTCGGTGTTGACCGCGTTCTGACAGTTGATCTGCACGCAGAACAGATTCAGGGCTTCTTTGACGTCCCGGTGGATAACGTGTTCGGTAGCCCTATCCTGCTGGAAGATATGCTGCAACTGAACCTGGAAAACCCTATTGTGGTTTCTCCGGATATCGGTGGTGTAGTTCGTGCCCGTGCCGTCGCAAAACTGCTGAACGACGCTGACATGGCCATTATCGATAAACGTCGTCCGCGTGCTAACGTTTCTCAGGTGATGCATATCATCGGTGATGTTGCCGGCCGTGACTGCGTACTGGTTGACGATATGATCGATACCGGGGGCACGCTGTGTAAAGCGGCAGAAGCCCTGAAAGATCGTGGTGCGAAGCGCGTCTTTGCTTATGCAACCCACCCGATTTTCTCCGGTAATGCGCTGGAAAACCTGCGTAACTCAGTGATTGATGAAGTGGTGGTCTGTGACACTATTCCTCTGTCACCGGAAATCAAAGCCCTGCCGAATGTCCGTACTCTGACATTATCCGGCATGCTGGCCGAAGCGATCCGTCGTATCAGCAACGAAGAATCTATCTCTGCGATGTTTGAGCATTAATGATGCGCTGTCGTCAGCAGTAAAAAACCGGGCTATTATGCCCGGTTTTTTTATGCAGGTAATACGCTGCCTGGCATCCTGCACCGCGGTTTACACCCCACCGTTCCCCGCCGCAGTGAAGGCACTGTCACTATTTGTGACGCGGATGCAGACGACAACCGTCATAACGCAACAGAAAATACCGATCACAGACTTTTTCTCTGCCGCCGACCTGTGCCCCGGTCAGCCACAATAATGCCCCGAGAAAAATAGCAAAGATTGCCCCCCCGACCGCCAGTTCAGACAGATGCATCGACGGTAGCTGATTCATTACTGCGGCAACGATACCTCCGATCATAGCCACCATCCCTGCCCCCATCAGTACATTGCCGATAAACAGTGATTGTTTATGTTTCATGCCTGCTCTCCCGTCTTTACTACAGAAAATGTTGAATCGTTAAATAAATTTTAATTAACAACCTTAAAACACACTGCTACACAGATCACAAAAAAGCGATAAAATGAACACTCTGTGCTTTCGGCAGAGACCTTTGTACTCAGAGGCGACACACAGTAAACTAGGGGTTTGGAATAATGGCAGAGTATAGATTGTGAGCAGCATTAAACTGATCGTCGGTCTGGCGAATCCCGGTGCGGAATATGCCGCCACCCGACACAACGCCGGGGCCTGGTATGTGGATTTACTGGCCGGACGCTATAACCAGTCTCTCAAAGAAGAAGCCAAATTTTATGGCTACACCGCCCGCCTGAACCTGGCCGGAAACGACGTCCGCTTACTGGTTCCTACGACCTTTATGAACCTCAGTGGTAAGTCAGTGGCCGCGATGGCCACCTTTTATCGTATCGCTCCGCAGGAAATCCTGGTGGCGCATGATGAAATGGATATGCTGCCAGGTGTGGCTAAATTTAAACAAGGCGGTGGTCACGGCGGGCATAACGGCCTGAAAGATATCATCAGCAAGCTGGGTAATAATGCCGACTTCCACCGCCTGCGCATCGGTATCGGCCACCCCGGCGACCGGAATAAAGTGACCGGTTTTGTACTAGGTAAACCCCCTGCCAGTGAACAAAAACTGATTGATGAGGCTATCGATGAAGCCGCACGCTGTACCGAAGTGTGGCTGAAGGAAGATCGTCTGAAAGCAATGAACCGGCTGCACTCTTTTAAAGCCGGCTAAGGTTCGCCGGAAATCCGCGCCATCAGGGGCGGTTGTGTGTATAATGCGGCAAATTTTTTCAGTTCCGGTGGCAGTCATAAGCGCTGCCACCAATACGTTATAAGGTAACTCAAGCATGGGATTTAAATGCGGTATTGTAGGCTTGCCGAATGTGGGCAAATCCACTCTGTTTAATGCGCTGACAAAAGCGGGTATCGAAGCGGCAAACTTTCCGTTTTGTACGATTGAACCGAACACCGGTGTGGTTCCCATGCCTGATCCGCGTCTGGACAAACTAGCTGAGATTGTTAAACCTCAGCGTACTATCGCCACCACCATGGAATTTGTCGATATCGCCGGTCTGGTAAAAGGCGCGTCTAAAGGTGAAGGCCTGGGTAACCAGTTCCTGACCAATATCCGTGAAACCGAAGCTATCGGTCACGTGGTACGTTGTTTTGAAGATGACAACATCATTCACGTTGCCGGTAAAGTCAGCCCGGCTGACGATATTGAAGTCATCAATACCGAACTGGCACTTTCTGACCTGGATACCTGTGAACGTGCGATCCAGCGTTTACAGAAAAAAGCCAAAGGCGGCGATAAAGATGCTAAAGCCGAGCTGGAAGTGCTGGAAAAATGCCTGCCACAGCTGGAAAACGCTGGCATGCTGCGTGCCCTGGGCCTGGATGAAGACGAAAAAGCGCTGATCCGCTACCTGAGCTTCCTGACCCTGAAGCCGACCATGTACATTGCTAACGTCAATGAAGACGGTTTCGAGAACAACCCGTTCCTGGACCAGGTGCGTGAAATTGCCGCTCAGGAAGGTTCTGTGGTCGTTCCGGTCTGCGCTTCTGTCGAATCTGACATTGCCGAACTGGACGATGCTGACCGCGATGAGTTTATGGCTGAACTGGGTATTGAAGAGCCGGGTCTGAACCGTGTGATCCGTGCCGGTTACTCCCTGCTGAACCTGCAGACTTACTTCACCGCAGGTGTTAAAGAAGTCCGTGCCTGGACCATCCCTGTCGGCGCAACGGCCCCGCAGGCCGCCGGTAAAATCCATACTGACTTTGAAAAAGGCTTTATCCGTGCTCAGACCATCGCCTTTGATGACTTTGTTGCTTTCAAAGGCGAACAAGGTGCAAAAGAAGCCGGTAAGATGCGTGCGGAAGGTAAAGAATATATCGTTAAAGACGGCGATATTATGAACTTCCTGTTTAACGTCTGATTCGGTTCTGCTGTCTTATCAGGGGTTATTGACCCTGATTAAGACGGAACGGCCCCATAAAATCCACGCAGTTGCGTGGATTTTTGTTTTTACGGAGGCTGGGTTGTTGCGGCGTCAGCCGGGTTGAAAATGGCTACAGGGATACTTACCGATCCCTGCTGGCTAATTGATCGCATTTCTCAATAAGCGCTGACGCGATCAGTAATAAGACAGGGAGGATTATGGAATATCGCGTCAGGATATTATGATGGTAAACAACAGGCATTAATATTCCACCTGCAATGTCACCTGTCAGGAACGCAGTCTGCCTGATGCCAAATACAGCATGTGCCCGCCCCTTTTCAGCAATGTTCATCTCAATGAAATTGAGGATCAGCGACATCGTCGCTTTAAAAGTATAAAAGGCAATAATTGTGAGCGCGAAATAAAGCTTTATCTTCTCTGAAAGAAAGCATGCAGACAAGAAGACAGACGCTGACGAAAGCAATGTGAAAAGCATAAGAGAGTTATTAATTTCATACTTTTTTGTCAGAGAGACGTAGATATTTTTTAAAACAAATCCTAAAGCAACACCTGAAGATAAAATAACGCCAATACTATTAATTGAATATCCTATATCTTTTAAATATATAGGTACCAGAGGGATAAAAATAGCCCAGCACAAACCTTGTGCAAAACAAGCCATGAAAATAAAAGTGGTTATTGTGTCAGGTTTTTTCTTTAGGGATAAGGATGCCCTATCTTTTTTATGCGTAGAAAAATCATCTTTATAGCCGGTTTTCGGCACAAAGAGCATACCAGACATTGCCAGTAATCCGGTGATCCATAACGATATCTGGTATCCATTATGAAAATACAAAGACACAAATGAAACAAGTAAACCTGACAGCATAGCGCCAAAACTTTGCGATAACGTGCTGATGTTATCAGTATGGAGAACCGCTTTCTTTCGGTTAACTTCATCAGTTTCAAGGATCAGTGCCCTGAGCGTAATGCCTGTTACGCTGGCTCCTATCCCGGCAGTCAGCCCGGTGAGGATGGCTAAAAGAGCATTCTGAGGGTAAGCTCTCATCACGAGACCGGCGCCGTATAAGGCATAGCCGATAAGAAGGGCACACCGGATGCCTGTTTTTGCCAGCAGCGATGAGTAAAAAATTGATAGTGAACCCGCCACCGCCATTGCAACATACGATAGCGAAAATAAATTTAACTTACCTTCTCCAGCCCAGAATAGAGGCTGGAGGGTTTTCGATATCCACATCGGGAACAGAAATAAAGCATTAAGTAAATAGATCCTCTTTTGCATTACACCTTCTCATCTTGTAGGTACGCTAAGTTTTCTTTGATAACTTCATAGTCTGCAAAAAGTTCAGAGGCTACCCTCAACGCGTCTTAAGCCGAAGAATTTGAATTAAATAAATTGCTTTCAGCAGGAAGTATATACCAGTC
>ERZ794936.84-NODE-84-length-71014-cov-49.278020_pt1 | contig 71014 bp, 72 predicted proteins | sample MGYA00511083_ERZ794936 | MGnify/ENA primary metagenome ERZ794936 (study PRJEB30137, sample SAMN04331409) | food metagenome | isolation source: Y2 must sample point D1 replicate A | place: Australia: South Australia | collected 2014 ... | reverse complement strand
AACGGTAAAAAAGGGTGCTGTAATGCAATGCCTGGAAAATGGTAGACTATCTGACCATGCATTCGCGATACCTGGCGGCCGTATAAGACCGGCAGGTATCTGATAAATTAAACAGAAGTCCCGAATATCTCTGTACGGAAGGGATTATCTTCCTGGTTCGGGCCGAAAGGAGCGTTGCTGCATAATGGCAAAAGAAAAAAAACGGGGCTTTTTCTCCTGGCTGGGCTTTGGCCGTGATGAAGAGAAAAATGCAGAGCCTGAAGAACAACAAAAGGAAACAGCGGACGTTACCGCTGAACCAGGCGTCCCCGCAGAACCTGAACATGTAACGGATCTCCCGACAAAGGAAGAGACTGCGGGGGAAGATGAAAGCGCACTGAAGACGGCAGCCGGGTCAGAAACGCCTGTGGAGGAGACATCCGGACTCACTGAGACCGGTGGCGAGCACCGGGTGCACGACGCGGCGCCAGTGCCTGATGTGGCTGAGACGGTTCACAAGACCGAACCTGAAAAAGCAGAGGTGCCGGAAAGCAAACCGTTGGTCTCTGACGCCGATAAAGCAGCACTGTCTGAGCCGGTAGAACCGGAGTTACCAGGGACCATTATTGAACAACCGCAGTCGGTAGCCCCGGTTACTCAGAGTATTACCGCGCCGGCGATTGAACGCGTGGAAGCTGAACAGCCGACCCCGGAGCCAGCCCCGGAAATTCCTCCTGCGACTGAAACTGAAGCAGAGCAACTGGCGGAACAGCCGGAACTGATCGAAGACGTGCCGGAAACCCCGGCGGAAACGTCTAAGATTAGTCCGGAAGAGAGCGAAGAAACGGTTGCAGAAACGGGGATTATTACCGAGCAGGAACGACCTGTCCGCGAAGGATTCTTCGCCCGTTTAAAACGCAGTCTGGTCAAAACACGACAGAACCTCGGTACCGGTTTTATCGGGTTATTCCGCGGAAAAAAAATCGACGATGAACTGTTCGAAGAGCTTGAAGAACAACTACTTATCGCAGATGTTGGCGTCGATACCACCCGTAAAATCATCAGTAACCTCACTGCTCAGGCAAGCCGCAAACAGCTGCGTGATGCTGAAGCGCTGTATGGCATTCTGAAGCAGGAAATGTCTGCTATTCTGGATAAGGTTGAGCAACCGCTGGATATTGAAGGAAAAACACCGTTTGTTATCCTGATGGTCGGTGTTAATGGTGTGGGTAAAACAACCACTATCGGTAAGCTGGCGCGTCAGTATCAGTCGGAAGGAAAATCGGTAATGCTGGCCGCCGGGGATACTTTCCGTGCAGCCGCGGTAGAGCAACTGGAAGTCTGGGGGCAGCGCAATAATATCCCGGTCGTTTCCCAGCATACCGGTGCGGATTCAGCCTCGGTGATTTTTGATGCGATTCAGGCCGCTAAATCCCGTGGAGTTGATGTGTTGATTGCGGACACCGCAGGCCGGTTGCAGAATAAATCGCACCTGATGGAAGAGCTGAAAAAAATCACCCGCGTGATGGGTAAACTGGATGACAGTGCGCCGCATGAAGTGATGCTGACCATTGATGCCAGCACAGGGCAGAATGCCGTCAGCCAGACAAAGTTGTTCCATGAAGCGGTTGGTCTGACCGGTATTACACTGACTAAGCTGGACGGTACGGCGAAAGGGGGAGTGATTTTCTCTGTGGCAGACCAGTTCGGTATTCCTATCCGATACATCGGTGTCGGAGAAAGCATCGATGATTTACGGCCATTTAAGGCCGGCGATTTTATAGAGGCATTGTTTGCCCGAGAGGACTAATTTGGATGATTCGCTTTGAAGAGGTCAGTAAAGCATATCTGGGAGGACGCCAGGCGCTTCAGGGCGTAGATTTTCATCTGCGTCAGGGAGAAATGGCGTTTTTGACCGGTCATTCCGGGGCAGGTAAGAGTACCTTACTCAAACTTATCTGCGGGATCGAACGCCCCAGTGCCGGACAAATCTGGTTTAGCGGACATAATATTACGCGTTTACGCAATAGCGAGGTGCCGTTCCTGCGCCGTCAGATTGGTATGATCTTCCAGGATCACCATCTGCTGATGGACAGAACCGTGTATGACAACATTGCTATCCCGTTAATTATCTCCGGCGCCAGCGGTGAAGATATTCGCCGCAGGGTTTCCGCTGCCCTGGATAAAGTGGGCCTGCTCGATAAAGCGAAGAGTTTCCCGATTCAGCTCTCCGGCGGTGAACAACAACGTGTCGGTATTGCCAGAGCCGTTGTTAATAAACCAGCATTATTGCTGGCCGATGAACCGACCGGTAACCTCGATCACGCATTATCAGAAGATATACTGCGTTTATTTGAAGAATTTAATCGCGTTGGTGTCACTGTCCTGATGGCAACTCATGATATGTCTCTTATTTCCCGTAGGAATTATCGTGTTATGACCCTCAGTCAGGGACGATTACATGGGGGAGTGGCATGAAGTTTGGCAAGGGTAATCAGGTAAACCGCCGGGTTAAAAAGGCACCGGCCGCGGCCGCCAGGCCCCGGACGAAGCCAAAACCAAAGCGGGTTTCGAAAGAGAAAGCACTGCGCGGTGGCTGGCAGGAGCAATGGCACTATGCCTGGCGCGGGATGTTGTCTGATATGTTACGTCAGCCACTGGCTACACTACTGACGGTCACGGTCATCGCTATCTCACTGACGCTGCCAAGTGTGTGTTATATCGTCTGGAAGAACGTCGACCAGGCGGCGAACGAATGGTATCCGGCGCCTCAGCTGACGGTCTATTTGTCGAAGACACTCGATGATGATGCTGCGCAAAATGTGATTAATCAGCTGAAACAGACCGAGGGTGTGGAACATGTCGATTATCTGAGTCGCGAAGAAGCCTTGAACGAGTTCCGCAACTGGTCCGGTTTCGGTGGCGCGATGGATATGCTTGAGCAGAACCCATTACCTGCGGTGGCGATTATTACACCGAAACTTAACTTCCAGAACTCAGACACCATGAATACATTGCGTGATCGGGTGGCGAAGGTCAGTGGTATTGACCAGGTACGTATGGATGACAGTTGGTTTGCCCGCTTGTCTGCCTTAACGGGGCTGGTCGGCCAGGTGGCTCTGATGATTGGGTTGCTGATGGTGGTGGCGGTGTTCCTCGTTATCGGCAACAGCGTAAGGCTCAGTATCTTTGCCCGCAGAGATACCATCAATGTACAGAAACTTCTTGGTGCAACGGATGGGTTTATCTTACGGCCATTTGTCTATGGCGGTGCCATGCTGGGCTTATCAGGGGCTTTTGTTTCGCTGATCCTCTCCGAGTTTTTGGTATTTCGCCTTGAGTCGGTTGTGTCACATGTGGCAAGTGTCTTCAGTACCTCCTTTGATTTAAAAGGATTTTCGTTCGACGAAGCCCTGCTGCTGCTGTTGGTCTCTGCCATTGTTGGCTGGATTGCCGCCTGGCTTGCGACTGCACAACATTTACGCCGTTTTACACCCCAGTAATCCGCAGTAATGTTTTTTTGCTATAATTATCCTCTGTTGCCATGTGTCGGGGAGCAGAGGATAATTTCCCCGCAGTACCTCCGGTATCTCCGTCGGAATTATTCACAACAAAGAATGAACCTGTGGATAACTTTAGTGTCTTACTGATTAATAGCACGCATTGCTTTCGATCTTTGGGCACGGCTGACATAATGTAGGTGCCGGTTGTGGTAAGGATCAGGCAATATTTTTTAATAATTCTGAGAGGGTTTGAATGACCAAAGAAATGCATGCTTTAGCTATTGCTCCTCTGGGTAATCTGGATGCATATATCCGGGCCGCTAATGGCTGCCCGATGCTGACAGCCGACGAGGAAAAAGCGCTGGCTGAACGGCTGCATTACCAGGGCGATCTGGATGCAGCTAAAAAGCTGATCCTGTCACATCTGCGCTTTGTGGTTCATATTGCTCGTAATTATGCAGGTTATGGCCTGCCCCAGGCGGATCTTATTCAGGAAGGTAATATCGGCCTGATGAAAGCGGTACGTCGTTTTAATCCGGAAGTGGGTGTGCGCCTGGTCTCCTTTGCTGTCCACTGGATCAAAGCAGAAATCCACGAATATGTACTGCGTAACTGGCGCATCGTGAAAGTGGCCACGACGAAAGCTCAGCGTAAGCTGTTCTTTAACCTGCGTAAAACTAAACAACGCCTCGGCTGGTTTAATCAGGATGAAGTCGAAATGGTTGCCCGCGAACTGGGCGTCAGCAGCAAAGATGTGCGTGAAATGGAATCACGGATGGCTGCTCAGGATATGACATTTGACCCGACGCCGGAAGATGAAAGCAGCGAAGGGAAATCGATGGCTCCTATGCTGTACCTGCAGGATAAAGCGTCTGACTTCGCTGATGGTATCGAAGAAGATAACTGGGAAGCCCATGCGGCGGATAAGTTAAGTGATGCTATGCAGGGGCTGGATGAACGCAGTCAGAACATTATCCGTGCCCGCTGGCTGGATGAAGACAGTAAAACAACGCTGCAGGAACTGGCCGATCAGTACGGTGTTTCTGCAGAACGTGTTCGCCAGCTGGAAAAAAATGCCATGAAAAAACTCCGGGTGGCTATCGAAGCCTGATCCGGATATTTTTCAGAAGGGTGGCCTTGGTAGCCGCCCTTTTTTATGGGCAGAAAGCCGCGCCAGCATCATTTATCATGCCTGATGTTTAACTTCTTCCCCGGCCAACCGGTCACCCTGTCATTCTTTGGTCATATAACTGACATCTTCAATTAATTTTTCTGTCATTTTTCCGTGTCATTTTAGCTCGCGAATCTCTTAGCGGACAGTTAATGCCACAGGATAAAACTATGTCAGCAATAAAAATACGTCACTATGCAGCAGGGTTGTTACTGGCCTCCGGCCTGAGTAGTAATGCGTTTGCAGTTACTGAAATACCTTTCTGGCACTCCATGGATGGTGCGTTGGGGACAGAAGTTAACTCTCTGGCTCAGCGTTTTAACCAGCAACATCCTGACTATAAAATTGTCCCTGTCTATAAAGGGAATTATGAACAAAGTCTTGCTGCGGGCATCGCTGCTGTTCGTGGCGGAAATGCGCCGGCAATATTACAGGTCTATGAAGTCGGCACAGCAACCATGATGGCATCCCACGCCATTAAACCTGTTTATCAGGTATTCAAAGATGCCGGTATCCCGTTTGATGAAAAACAGTTTGTTCCGACCATTGCCAGTTATTATTCCGATGCGAAAACCGGACAGCTCCTCTCTGAGCCTTTCAACAGTTCGACCCCGGTGCTTTATTACAACAAAGATGCCTTCAAAAAAGCAGGGCTGGATCCTGAAAAGCCGCCGGTGACCTGGCAGGAACTGGCAACAGATGCGGCTGCATTACGTAAGTCCGGAATGAATTGTGGCTATGCGAGTGGCTGGCAGGGTTGGATCCAGCTCGAAGAGTTCAGCGCCTGGCACGGTCTGCCTTTCGCGACAGAGAATAATGGTTTTGATGGCACTGACGCGAAACTGGTGTTTAACGGGCCGGAACAGATCCGTCATATCGAAATGCTGGAACAGATGAATAAAGCCGGGACGTTCACCTATTACGGTCGTAAGGATGAATCTACCGCGAAATTCTATAGTGGTGAATGCGGTATGACGACCGCTTCGTCTGCCTCTCTGGCCGATATTCGCCAGTATGCCAAATTTAACTTTGGTGTCGGCATGCTGCCTTACGATGCAACGGACAAAAAAGCACCGCAGAATGCCATGATCGGCGGAGCCAGCCTGTGGGTGATGCGCGGTCAGAACGCTCAGACGTATAAAGGCGTGGCCGAATTTATGAAGTTCCTGGCCGGGCCTGCGATTGCGGCTGAGTGGCATCAGAAAACCGGCTATCTGCCTGCCACAGTGGCGGCTTATGACCTGACCCGTCAGCAGGGATTCTATAAAAAGCACCCCGGCGAAGATATTGCGATGAAACAGATGCTGAACAAGCCGCCACTGCCATTCACCAAAGGTTTACGCCTTGGCAATATGCCGCAAATCCGTACGGTTATTGATGAAGAACTGGAAAGCGTCTGGACGGGTAAAGAAACCCCGAAAGTCGCGCTGGATAACGCGGTTCAACGTGGAAATCTGTTGCTGGAACGTTTCCAACAGCAGGTTCAGTAACCCCGGCATCCGCAATACCCTCTCAGGCCTTACCGTCAGGCAGGTCCGGGAGGGTAGCTTTTATCGTATTACCGCCTGAGGTCTTCGAACAATGTCATCTTCCCGCCCCGTATTTCATCAGCGTGTTTTGCCTTACCTGTTGCTGTTGCCACAGCTGGCGGTCACGCTTATTTTCTTCATCTGGCCGGCCAGTGAAGCGCTATGGTATTCACTCGAGAATCTGGACCCGTTCGGATTCTCTTCCCGCTTTGTCGGACTTGAAAACTTTTATGAACTGTTCCGGGACCCGTATTACCTGGACTCATTCCGTACGACAATAATTTTCAGTGGCCTGGTGACCGGGATAGGCCTGGTAATTTCACTGCTATTTGCGGCACTGGTGGATCATGTTCTGCGCCTGAAGAAGTTTTATCAGACATTACTGTTGCTGCCCTATGCCGTATCCCCGGCGATAGCCGCCGTACTCTGGATGTTCCTGTTTAACCCGGGGATGGGGGTGTTAAGCCATGCGCTGCAATTAATGGGCTATAACTGGAATCATGCACAAAATAGTGGTCAGGCCATGGTCCTGGTTGTCCTGGCATCTGTCTGGCAGCAGTTAAGTTATAACTTCCTGTTTTTCTTCGCAGCATTACAGGCTATCCCCCGTTCTCTGGTCGAAGCCGCCGCACTGGACGGTGCCGGGCCCGTGCGCCGGTTTATCCATCTTTCTTTGCCATTGATCACCCCGGTGAGTTTCTTCCTGCTGGTCGTCAATCTGGTGTATGCCTTCTTTGATACCTTCCCTGTCATTGATGCGGCGACCCAGGGCGGTCCGGTACAGTCCACGACGACCCTGATTTATAAAATTTATCGTGAAGGGTTCACGGGGCTGGACCTGAGTGCCTCGGCAGCTCAGTCAGTGGTGTTAATGGTGATTGTCATTCTGCTGACGGTCGTTCAGTTCCGGTATATCGAACGTAAGGTGCGCTACCAATGATAGAAAATCGTCGTGGCCTGGATATCTTCAGTCACATCATGCTATGGCTGGGTATCCTGACCATTCTGTTCCCTATTTATGTCGCGGTGGTTGCGGCGAGCATGGATAACCATGAAGTGTTCCAATCCCCGATATCGTTGTTGCCCGGGAGCCATCTCTGGCAAAACATTCATACTATCTGGACGCAAGGCGTCAGCCCCGGGAGCCCGCCTATCGGACATATGTTACTGAACAGTACGATTATGGCATTAGGTATCACGGTAGGTAAGATTTCCATTTCAATCATCTCTGCATTTGCGCTGGTCTGGTTTCGTTTTCCGCTGCGTCAGTTCTTTTTCTGGATGATCTTTATCACGCTGATGTTACCTGTCGAAGTCCGTATCTTTCCGACCGTGGAAGTAGTGTCACAGTTGCATATGCTCAACAGTTATAACGGATTGATATTGCCGATGATGGCATCGGCCACGGCCACCTTTTTGTTCCGGCAGTTCTTCCTGTCGTTACCGAATGAGCTGATTGAAGCTGCCCGTATTGATGGTGCCAGCCCGATGCGGTTCTTCTTTGACATTGTATTGCCGTTATCTAAAACCAATCTGGCAGCCCTGTTTGTGATCACCTTTATCTATGGCTGGAACCAGTATCTCTGGCCCCTGCTCATCACCAGTGATTCACGGATGAGCACCGCAGTGGCGGGCATACGTGGAATGATATCGCTGGGGGATGGCGTGACACAGTGGAACCTGGTAATGGCAGCGATGCTTCTTACCCTGATCCCACCGTTACTCGTCGTGATTATTATGCAGCGTGCCTTTGTGAAAGGCCTGGTAGAAAGTGAGAAATAAGTTATGGCAAGTGTACATTTTCAGGCAGTAACAAAATCGTATGATGGTAAAAACCGGATTATCCAGCCGCTGAATATTACGATTGAAGAAGGCGAATTTATGGTGATGGTCGGTCCTTCCGGTTGCGGAAAGTCGACCTTACTGAGAATGGTGGCAGGTCTGGAGACGGTGAGCTCCGGTGATATTTATATTGATAATCAGTGTGTCACCACGCTTGAACCGAAAGATCGCGGTATTGCGATGGTGTTCCAGAATTATGCGTTATACCCGCATATGACGGTTGAGCAGAATATGGGGTACGGACTCCGCATCCGGGGGATGGGTAAAGAGCAGATCCGCCAGAAGGTCCTGCAAGCGGCTCGCAGCCTGGAACTGGATGCCTTACTGACCCGTCATCCGCGTGAATTATCGGGAGGACAACGTCAGCGCGTTGCGATGGGACGGGCCATTGTACGGGAGCCATCGGTGTTCCTGTTTGATGAACCCCTCTCTAACCTGGATGCACGATTGCGGGTGCAGATGCGTCTGGAGCTGCAGCAACTTCATCAGCGGCTCAAAACCACCAGTCTCTATGTGACCCACGACCAGGTCGAAGCTATGACGCTGGCTCAGCGCGTTATGGTGATGAATAAAGGCATTGTTGAGCAGGTCGGAACACCGGTGGAAGTGTATGAGAAACCGGCAACCACTTTTGTTGCGGCATTTATCGGCTCGCCGGCCATGAATCTGTTGCCGGGGAAAGTCAGTGCTGATGGACGGGATATTATCCTTGACCCGCAGTGTCACCTTCCTCTAAGTCAGCAGCAACCCGGCCTGGCCAACCGGCAGATAACGTTAGGGGTCCGCCCGGAACATATTAAGGTTTGTTCCCGGGAAGCAGGTGGAGTACCGATGCAGGTTGATACACTGGAAATCCTCGGCGCAGATAACTTAGTCCATGGTAAAATCGGGGAACATCGTCTGGTGGTCCGTTTGCCTCATGAGCAACGTCCGCAGCCCGGGTCATTACTGTGGCTGGAGTTTCCGCTGACCGCACGACATTATTTTGACACCACTACAGGACAACGCCTGGTATGAAAACTCAGCCCTGGCCTTACCCGCACATTGTGGCTCATCGCGGCGGCGGAAAACTGGCACCGGAAAATACCCTGGCGGCTATCGACGTCGGGCACCATTACGGGCACACCATGATCGAGTTTGATGCAAAGCTCTCAAAAGATCATCAGATCTTTTTGTTGCACGATGACACCCTGGAACGAACAACCAATGGCCAGGGCATTGCCGGACAACAGAACTGGCAAGCCTTATCGACACTGGATGCCGGTCGCTGGTTCAGCGATACCTTCATCAATGAACCCCCGGCGCTGCTGACACAGGTGGCTGAACGTTGCCGGCAGTACGGGATGAAAGCCAATATTGAAATTAAGCCCACCACCGGGCAGGACGAACTGACCGGTCGTGAAGTTGCCCTGGCAGCCAGAACGTTATGGCTGGGGCAGGTTGCTCCCTTGCTGTCGTCATTTTCACCTCAGGCGCTGGCGGCCGCCCGTGATGCGGTGCCGGAACTGCCCCGTGGCCTGTTACTGGATGAATGGCAGGATGACTGGCAGGCTCTGACGGATGAGCTCGGCTGCGTTGCCCTCCATCTTAATCACCGGTTGCTGGATGCAGCGCGCACCCGGCAGATCAAAGCCGCCGGATTACGTATTCTGGTGTATACAGTAAATGACCCGCAGCGAGCCCGGGAGCTTCTGGAGTGGGGTGTCGATATGATCTGTACCGACTGTATTGATGTTATTGGTCCCGGTTTCACTGCATAAGACGCCAACGGGCGGGCATCTGCAGCACTCAGGGTTGGGTACTGCTGAGTCGTTGTCTCGCCTGCTCCTGCTGCCGGGTGATCGTTTGCTGGATCTTTTGTGATTGTTGTTGCTGTTCGTTATGCAGCTTCATCTGCTCCGTTTGTTGCTGCATTTCCATCTGGTCCTGCATCCGTTTTTGTGACGGATTATATACCGCCCCGGGTTGTGTCGGGTTTAACGGGTTACTACTGACGTCAGCGAAGCAAAGCAGCGGCAGAGCCAGGACCAGGGCCGTGATTACTGGCAGCGGTTTGAGCATGATGTTCTCCCTTCAGATATCACATCAGTAAAGTATAGGTCTGCCTCCGCTATCGGGCAACGAACCGGAAGGGCGGGAGTGTGACGTCGGTGGTTTTCAGCATAGTCTGATGAGGCATAAAGATAAAAAAGCAGAGATCCTGCTTTACAAATAGTAATGATAATGATTATTATTACCACATCTTCACCGGTCATCCTTTGCGGACATCCGGTGGAGAGACGACATTGCTCACATTGCTTCCGGTATTAATTTGCCAGCCTTCGGGGCTGGCTTTTTTTTACCGCGACCCGGGCCCCCGCCGTGGAATATCATTCATTTTTTTTGAACAGAGGCGTGAACTTTTTCAGCTATTTTTTCTGCGTGATCAGCGTCAGACTGTAAAAAATTAAGGAGTCTGAGATGATTTATTTACGCAAAGCAGAAGATCGTGGTCACGCACAGCATGGCTGGCTGAAGAGCTGGCATACCTTTTCTTTCGCCAACTATTATGACCCTGACTTTATGGGTTTTTCGGCCTTACGGGTTATTAACGAAGATATTATCGCCCCGGGTCAGGGGTTCGGGACACATCCCCATAAGGATATGGAAATCCTGACTTATGTGCTGTCCGGTACGGTAGAGCACCAGGACAGCATGGGGAACAAAGAACAGATCCCGGCAGGAGAATTCCAGATCATGAGCGCAGGCACCGGTGTCCGCCATTCGGAATATAATCCGAGCGCGACGGAGCCGTTGCATCTGTATCAGATCTGGATTATTCCTCAGCGGGCCGGTGTTGAGCCCCGTTATGAGCAGAAACGCTTTGACGACCCCCGGGGCCGGCAATGGGTTTTAACTCCCGATGGCCGGGAAGACTCATTAAAAGTCTGGCAGGATATGACACTGTCCCGGCAGGTCGTGCCGGCCGGCGAGACACAGCATATTTCGCTGGATAGCGGGCGGAATTACTGGGTTCAGGTGGTGAAAGGTAAGCTTGCCATCAATAACCAGTCGATGAAAGCCAGTGATGCACTTGCGCTGACAGAAGAGTCTTCTCTGACACTGCAGGCGGAAGAGGATGCTGAAGTCCTTATCTTCGATTTACCGCCGGTCTGATCAATCACGATAAAAAGTTATGCCCTGTGAGCTGGATCGCTCACAGGGCATTTTTGTACCGGTGTTTAATGGTAAACTCAGGCGACTCCAGACGGGAATGAGTTCCTATGACCATGAAGAAAAAAAGACCGGTACTTCAGGATGTTGCAGACAAACTGGGTGTCACTAAAATGACGGTCAGCCGTTTTCTGCGTAATCCGGAACAAGTCTCCGACGCATTAGGCCAGCGCATTGCTGTTGTGCTGGATGAGTTAGGGTATATCCCTAACCGGGTCCCGGAGATGCTGTCGAATGCGACCAGCAAGGCCATTGGTGTATTACTTCCTTCACTGACCAATCATGTATTTGCGGATGTCCTGAAGGGCATAGAAACCGTCAACGATGCCGCCGGTTATCAGACATTGGTGGCTCATTTCGGCTATCAGGCCGAAAAAGAAGAGCGACAGTTGCGCTCCCTGCTGGGCTGGAATGTCGATGGGGTGATCCTGACAGAGAGAACCCATACACCAGCCACTTTACGAATGCTGGAAACGGCGGGGATTCCGGTGGTAGAAATTATGGACTCTGTCTCGCCCTGTCTGGATATGGCGGTGGGTTTTGATAACACTGAAGCCGCACGGCAAATGGCAGAGACACTTATCCGCCGCGGATACCGCTCAACGGTTTATCTGGGGGCTCGCCTCGATGAACGAACCCTCCGGAAACAGCAGGGATATCAGCGGGCGATGGAAGAGGCCGGGCTTGAACCCCTTTCAGTCATGAGTGCAACTGCCTCCTCGTTTACCACCGGGGCGATATTACTGAAAGAAGCGTTACGGCGATTTCCGCAGATGGACAGCCTGTGCTGTACCAATGATGATCTGGCGGTCGGGGCGATGTTTGAATGCCAGCGTCTGGGGCTGCGTGTACCGGAACAGATTGCGATTAGCGGTTTTCATGGACATGACATTACCCGTGTTGTCTCACCCGCACTGGCAACAGTAGTCACTCCACGTAAGCAGATCGGTGAAGAAGCTGCAGCCATGTTATTGCAGCGACTCAGAGGAGAAGAGGTCACAGAGCCTGTCCGTGATCTTGGTTTTAAGATTGATACCGGGAGCAGTATTTAACCTGTTTTTATGATTCAGTTCACAGTTTGATATTTTTCACACTTAATGTGTTGCCAGAAAATGAACGACTCATGACAATGTTTTGATTAATTGTTATCGGTAACATTTGTCGGAGCGAACAATGTCTACACCCTCTTCAAAACATTATGTCTTTATTCTGATGGGCGTCTCAGGTAGCGGGAAATCAGTTGTTGCCAACAGGGTTGCACAGCAGTTGCAGACAGCCTTCCTGGATGGTGATTTCCTGCATCCCCGTGCAAATATTCTGAAAATGGCTGACGGGCATCCGCTGGATGACAAGGATCGTCAGCCCTGGTTGCAGGCCATTAATGATGCAGCTTTTGCCATGCAAAGGACTCAGGCTGTATCGTTAATTGTATGTTCCTCGCTGAAAAAAAGTTATCGGGACATCCTTCGTAAAGGTAACAGCAATCTGAAATTCATTTACCTGAAAGGGGACTTCGATACTATCGAATCGCGCCTCAAAGCCCGTAAGGGACATTTCTTTAAACCCTCGATGCTGGTGACCCAGTTCTCGACGCTGGAAGAGCCTGATGCGGAAGAGACCGATGTCGTGGCGGTGGATATCCGGCAGTCCATTGACGAGGTGGTTTCGGCGACTGTCGGAGCGATTAAAGACGCAATTCACTAAGGACTGACAATGATGAGTACCGCAACACTTGTTCTTACGGCGGTGGGGTCAGTTCTTCTGTTGTTACTGCTGGTGATGAAGGCCCGTTTACATGCGTTTGTTGCCCTGATGCTGGTATCGGTCGGTGCCGGGATCCTGTCCGGGATGCCTCTGGAAAAAATTACCGAAACTATGCAGCAGGGAATGGGCGGCACGCTAGGCTTTCTGGCCATTGTCGTGGCGCTGGGATCCATGTTCGGCAAAATACTGCATGAAACCGGTGCGGTCGATCAGATAGCCATGCGTATGCTGAAAACCTTTGGTGAACAGCGCGCACACTATGCTATGGGCATTGCCGGATTCATTTGTGCACTGCCACTGTTCTTTGAAGTTGCCGTCGTACTGCTGATAAGCATTGCCTTCGCCGTGGCAAAACGTACCGGCGGAAACCTGGTCAGACTGGTGATACCGTTGTTTGCGGGCGTTGCAGCGGCGGCGGCTTTTGTTCTTCCCGGTCCCGCCCCGATGCTACTGGCAGCGCAGATGCATGCCGATTTCGGCTGGATGATCTTGTTAGGTCTGTGCGCTGCGATCCCGGGTATGCTGATTGCAGGGCCATTATTTGGCAGTTTTATTGCCCGTCATGTGCATTTCACTTTGCCGGAAGAGAGCTTCCGGCCACCGACTGATCAGCAGACGCTGCCGTCATTTGGTTTCAGCCTGTCCCTGATCCTCTTCCCTTTGGTGCTGGTTGGCCTGAAAACTATCGGAGCCCATTTTGTGGAACAGGGTTCCCGTCTCTATAACATCCTGGAGTTCGTAGGCCATCCCTTTATTGCGATTTTACTGGCGTGTCTGATCACTATTTATGGTCTGGCGCGGCGTCAGGGAATGGATAAGTCCCGTGTGATGCAGATTTGCGGGGAAGCTCTGCAACCGGCGGGCATTATTCTGTTGGTGATCGGTGCCGGGGGGGTCTTTAAGCAGGTGCTGGTGGATTCGGGTGTAGGCCCTGCACTGGGTCATGCCATTGCCGGGGCTGGCATGCCGGTAGCTTTGGCCTGTTTTATTCTTGCGGGGGCGGTACGGATTATTCAGGGGTCAGCAACGGTGGCCTGTCTGACCGCAGTGGGGTTGATTATGCCGGTCATCGGCCCCTTACATTACAACGGTGCACAACTGGCTGCACTGTCCATCTGTATTGGTGGCGGTTCAATTATCTGTAGTCATGTGAATGATGCAGGATTCTGGCTGTTTGGTCGCTTTACCGGAGCAACTGAGGCAGAAACACTGAAGACCTGGACGCTGATGGAAACTATCCTGGGTACCACCGGGGGAATTATCGGCATGATAGCCTTTACGTTGTTAAGCTAATCAGGCGTCTGACAGACTTACTGAGGCGCAGCAGCACAGAACTGCTGCGCCCGGTTTCTAGAGTTTAAGGTAGGCCCGCACACCATCAAGAAACATCTGTGTGGCCAGCATAATCAGGATCAACCCCATCAGCCGTTCCAGCGCATTAACTCCTTTGTCACCCAGCAACCTCAGGAACACCCCGGAAAGTAATAAAATGGTCGAGGTAATCGCCCAGGCGAGGAGCAGAGACAGAACCAGCATGCCCAAAGACCCCGGATATTGATGAGACATCAGCATCAATGTGGCCAGTAATGAGGGGCCGGCGACGAGAGGGATAGCCAAAGGAACCAGAAAAGGTTCTTCACCCGCAGGTAATCCGTTGCCGGAGCCACTGTGCTCTGGTCCGGGGAAAATCATTTTTATCGCGATCAGGAATAAAATAATTCCCCCGGAAATCGACACGGTTTCTGTGCGCAGATTCAGGAAGGCCAGAATTTTTTCCCCGGTGAATAAAAACAGCAGCATGATAACCAAAGCGATTAACAGCTCGCGGATCATCACGATCCGCCGCCGCCTTGGCTCGAGATGTCTGAGTACTGACATGAAGATGGGTAAATTACCCAGCGGATCCATGATCAATAAAAGGAGTACGGTAACGGAAATCATCTCTGTCATGGGTGCAGTCTTATCCTTTGGTCAGCGCTGATATTAGTTCAATGATTAAAAAAGCCTGGCGTATCGAATTTATTTACTTGCCAGCGCGTGTGCATTTTGTAGAGTTGGGGGTCATAGGTAAATCTGATTATTACATGCAGGCCGGCTGAGGTGATGGAAAAGATGTATTTCATCAGTGATCAGTTCCGGAGCGGGATATTATTTTCCTGCAGATCGTATAATCTCACGATCGGTTGTCAAGGTTCCTGACAATGCGGCGTAAAAGAACTCAGAATACAGGATAAGCAGGCACAACATGAAAAATGTAGGTTTTATTGGCTGGCGCGGCATGGTGGGTTCCGTACTGATGTCCAGAATGAGTGAAGAGCGCGATTTTGATGCGATCAATCCGGTCTTTTTTTCTACCTCTCAGCATGGGCAGCCGGCACCGGCCTTCGGTGGCCGTCAGAATGGCGTACTTCAGGATGCCAGTGATATTGAAGCACTGCGCGCGCTGGATATTATTATTACCTGCCAGGGCGGTGACTATACCAGCGATATCTATCCGAAGCTGCGGGCGTCAGGCTGGCAGGGGTACTGGATTGATGCAGCGTCCACATTGCGCATGGAAGACGATGCCATCATTATTCTCGACCCGGTGAATCAGAGTGTTATCCAGCGTGGATTAGAAAAGGGTATCAAAACCTTCGTCGGCGGGAACTGTACCGTCAGCCTGATGCTGATGTCGCTGGGCGGGTTGTTCGCCAATGGTCTGGTTGAGTGGGCCTCTGTGGCGACTTATCAGGCCGCTTCCGGCGGTGGCGCGCGTCATATGCGTGAATTACTCACTCAGATGGGCATGCTGCATGATCATGTTGCCAAAGAACTGCAAGATCCGGCTTCCGCTATCCTGGATATTGAGCGTAAAGTGACCGAACTGACGCGTTCAGGCACCTTGCCGGGCGATAACTTCGGTGTTCCTCTGGCTGGCAGCCTGATCCCATGGATTGATAAACAACTGGATAACGGTCAGAGCCGTGAAGAGTGGAAGGGGCAGGCAGAGACTAATAAAATTCTGTCGACGTCATCGACGATCCCGGTCGACGGGCTCTGTGTACGTGTCGGTGCACTGCGTTGCCATAGCCAGGCATTCACCCTGAAACTGAAGCAAGATATTTCTCTGCCGGAGATCGAATCATTACTGGCCAGCCATAATGAATGGGTGAAGGTTGTCCCTAATGATCGGGAGTTGTCTATGCGTGAACTGACACCGGCAGCAGTGACCGGAACGCTGACTACACCGGTCGGGCGGTTACGTAAACTGAATATGGGGCCGCAATATCTGTCGGCCTTCACCGTGGGTGACCAGCTACTGTGGGGAGCCGCGGAACCCCTCAGAAGAATGTTACGTCAGTTAGCAGGCTGAGATAACAGGGTTGCCTGACAAAGAATGCAGGCAAAACGAAGGCGGCCACCAGGCCGCCTTCCTGTTTTTATACTGTCTGAAAATTACAGCCCGGCAACCGGTAAAGATGCGGGAAGTACAGAAGGAGTGCGATACCGGGTCTTTAGCCACTCACCGACCCGGGTCTGTTGTTCTTCTGTCAGCCACATCCCCTGTTTTGTCCGGCGCCAGAGCGCATCCTGCGCCTCATGAACCCATTCGTGGTCGGCGAGATAGCGCAGTTCTGCCTCATAAAATTCATGACCAAAGTTTTCGCCCAAATCTTCCAGTCGCTGTGCATCACCCAGTACCTTTTCCGTATTGCTGCCATAGGTCCGGGCGTAGTGCATAGCCATATTCGCGGTGATAAACGGATAGCGGCGACGCAGGCTGGCGGCAAAGTCCTCACGGCTGCCGGAAAAATGGCCGCCGGGCAGCACACTTTCTTTGGTCCAGGCCGGCCCGGCCTTCGGATAATATTTAGCCAGCTTCTCCATCGCATGCTCAGCCAGTTTGCGGTACGTCGTCAGCTTGCCGCCAAACACCGATAGCAAGGGTGCCTTGCCATGCTCATCATGCACATCCAGCGTGTAGTCACGAGTGATTGCCTGAGGGGAGTCGGATTCATCGTCACATAACGGGCGGACACCGGAATAGGTCCAGACAATATCCTCGCGCGTCAGGTGATGACGGAAATGATCATTGAATACCTTCAGCAGATAGTCTGTTTCGTTATCATCTATCGCCACATCTTTCGGATCACCGTGGTATTCCACATCGGTCGTGCCGATAATTGAAAACTCATTCATCCACGGGATCACGAACACAATACGGTGATCTTCATTTTGCAGGATATACGCTTCTTTCCCCTGGTGGACACGGGGAACCACGATATGACTGCCCTTAATTAACCGGATCCCGTAAGGTGATTTAAGCGCCAGACCGTTATCGAAGAATTCTTTCACCCATGGGCCGGCAGCGTTGACCAGGCCTTTCGCCTGCCAGCGGAAGTGTTCACCGCTGTCACTGTCCACCGCTTCGACGATCCATAAACCGTTTTCACGCCATGCCCGGGTGACCCGGGTGCGGGTTCTGACTTCACCCCCGTGGCTGACGACCGCCTGAGCGTTCGCAATCACCATACGGGCATCATCCACCCAGCAGTCTGAGTATTCAAAGCCGCGGTTAATGGCCGGGTCCAGTACAGAATCGGCCCCGAAAGTGATCCCTTTACTGGCGGGCAGACTGGTTCGTTTTCCCAAATGGTCATACAGAAATAATCCCATACGGATCATCCAGGCCGGACGAAGGTGTGGCCGGTGCGGCAGGCGGAAACGCATAGGGAAGGCGAGATGGGGAGCCATTTTCAGTAAAACTTCGCGTTCGGCCAGCGCTTCGCTGACCAGACGGAATTCATAATGTTCCAGATAGCGTAAGCCACCATGAATGAGTTTCGAACTTGCAGAGGACGTCGCACAGGCAAAGTCCCGGGCTTCCAGTATCAGCACTGACAAGCCACGTCCCGCAGCATCTGCCGCAATTCCGGCACCATTGATGCCACCACCGATGACGATCAGATCTTTGGTTTCCACGCGCTTTCCTCCGGAGTTCGGAATAATCAGTCAATGTTCGTTTTCGAACATTAGCATAGGCGAAAACAAACATTGATGCCAATATTTAACCCGATGAAAACATTTTAGCGTGATGCAGATAACAAAATCGGAGGGCAATAGCGCCGATGCTCGTGATTTATCGGATTATCGGGAGAACAAAGATCAGGTTACAATGTGCGGCTGTGAGCTGATTGATTAGAGAGAGTGATATGGAAACCTATGAGTGCATTAACGTTCTGCAGGCAATGGAGAAGTTACAACAGGGCGCTATTCTGGTCGATATTCGCGACCCGCAAAGTTTTGAAGCGGCCCATGTTGCGGAGGCTTTCCATCTGACCAACGGGACTCTGAACAATTTTATGGCAGAAGCGGAATTTGACCAGCCGGTATTAGTCCTTTGTTACCACGGAAACAGCAGTAAAGGTGCAGCTCAATATCTTATTAATCAGGGGTTTGATCAGGTTTATAGCGTCGACGGAGGTTTTGATGCCTGGCGGATGGCGTTTCCTGCACAAATCCGTACCGATAACTGTCAGGGGTAATGTCCGGCACTGGGGATAGGTCATGAAATGTATTACGCAGTTTACGAACCCGCGAATGGCACAGGCTTTCGTGGATTATATGGCAACCCGCGGCGTCAGGTTGCATATTGAACAGCAGCAGCACAGTTACGAGCTCTGGCTGGACGATGAAGATCAGCTGACATTAACCGAAAGTGAACTCAGTCAGTTTATGCGCGATCCCAATCATCCCCGTTATCAGGCCGCGAGCTGGCAAAGCGGTACGACCCGGTTACGTATGGAATATCCGCGGGGGCAGTTTCTGACCAATCTTCGTGAACGGGCTGGCCCGCTGACGATGAGTGTGATGGTGATCTGCATCGCCGTTTTTATTCTGATGCAGATTGCCGGCGATGAAACCGTTTTAAGCTGGTTATCCTGGCCTGACGGACCGGGACAATATTTTCAGGTCTGGCGCTGGGTCAGCCATATTTTTCTTCATTTCTCTCTGCTGCATATCGTCTTCAACCTGCTCTGGTGGTGGTATCTGGGCGGCGCGGTTGAGAAACGGCTGGGCAGTGGAAAGTTATTTGTGATCACTGTCATTTCAGCCCTGTTAAGTGGCTGGATGCAGGCTAAATTCAGCGGGATCTGGTTTGGTGGCCTGTCCGGTGTGGTCTATGCACTGATGGGATATTGCTGGTTACGGGGTGAAAGAGACCCGCAGAGCGGGGTATATCTGGAACGCGGATTAATTGTGTTCTCTATTTTATGGCTGGTGGTCGGGTATTACGGTCTGTTCGGGATGGATATCGCCAATATGGCGCACTTTACAGGTTTACTGGTGGGGCTAGCGATGGCGTTTGCCGATACTCAGGCCCGCAGAAAACAACATTGACGATGAACACAGAAGTCAGGGAAAACCTGCAGAGGAGGGTAGAGTGAAGCAGACTCAGCGGCATGACGTCATTATTGAGCTGGTTAAACGGCAGGGATATGTCAGTACTGAAGAGCTGGTGGAACATTTCTCGGTCAGCCCGCAGACAATCCGGCGGGATCTGAATGATCTTGCAGAGCAGAACCAGATCCAGCGGCATCACGGTGGCGCGGCGTTACCCTCCAGCGCAGAGAATACGGCATGGCATGATCGCCGGATGATGTATTCCGAAGAAAAAGCCAGTATTGCCCGCAGCGTTGCCGCACAGATCCCTGAAGGGTCGACGCTGTTTATCGATATCGGCACCACACCCGAAGCGGTAGCCCATGCTTTACTGAACCATCAGCATCTGCAGGTGGTCACCAATAACCTGAATGTGGCGACGTTGCTGATGGCAAAACCGGAGTTCAGAGTCATTATTGCCGGCGGAGATGTCCGGACACGTGATGGAGGGATCATCGGTGAAGCAACGATGGACTTTATCTCTCAGTTCCGGCTGGACTATGGCATTCTTGGGATCAGTGGCATTGATATGGATGGTACGTTACTGGAGTTTGATTACCATGAAGTCAGGACGAAGCGTGCGATCATTGAAAATTCACGTAATGTGATCCTGGTTACCGACCATTCAAAGTTTGGACGCAATGCGATGGTGAATCTGGGGAATATCAGTATGCTGGACAGCCTGTATACTGACCGTAAACCGCCGGAAGAACTACTCAGGGTTATCCGGCAGCATGATGTCCAGCTGGTGCTGTGCTGATTGATTCAAATATCCACCGTGTTTACACGGTGGATAACGATAATCAGTAGTAAGAGTGTTCACCCGGCTGGTGCTCAGTAAGGTCACGCACCCCTTTCAGTTCCGGGAAGGCAGCCAGCATCTCTTTTTCGATCCCTTCTTTCAGGGTGACATCAACCATTGAACAGCCGTTGCATCCGCCGCCGAATTGTAAAATCGCATACCCGTCTTCGGTAATTTCCATCAACGAGACTTTACCGCCGTGGCTGGCAAGCTGTGGGTTAATCTGTGCCTGTAACAGATACTCCACCCGATCAATCAACGGGGCATCATCCGCCACTTTACGCATCTTGGCATTCGGTGCTTTCAGCGTGAGCTGTGAGCCCAGGTTATCTGTCACGAAGTCGATTTCGGCATCTTCAAGGTAAGGGGCACTCAGTTCATCGACATACGCGGTCAGGCGCTCATAGTTAAGCTCTGTATCGGTACTTTCCACCGCATCGGGTGGGCAATAGGAAACACCACACTCTGCACTGGGCGTCCCCGGATTGATCACGAAAACACGAATCTGGGTGCCTTCTTCCTGTTTAGCGAGCAGTTTCGAAAAATGCTCCTGGGCAGTGTCAGTAATACGGATCATAGTATGGCTCAATAGTTGACTGAAACAGTGGGTAATAATACGCCCATCACCGTGACTCTACAAGGTGCGGCACAGGCACCAGACCTGGACACTGGCCGCCCCTGCACGGGTGAGCAAGAGTGATATTTCGCCTGCTGTGCTGCCGCTGGTGACAACATCGTCCACCAGCGCCACATGGCGTTCGGAAAAGTCGAACTCCGTGGCAAATGCATGACGCAGATTACGCTTTCTTTGCTGAATACTCAGCCGGTGTTGTAATGCCGTTTTCCGGGTACGTATCAGCGCTTCCGGCGCATACTCACAGGATAGCCAATAGGCTAAGGGTTGCGCGAGTAATGCGGACTGATTAAATCCCCGCTGCCATCGCCGCTGCTTGTACAATGGTGAACACACCAGAATATCCGGTTTTCTCAGGCCACAGACTCTGCGCTGCTGTAACCAGCTTAGCAAAATCAGTCTGGCAAACATCACCTGCAGTGCGGTACATCCTGAAAACTTGAACTTATGCAGTAACCGGCTGAGCGGCGGGAGATAATCACTGACGCAGACCAGCCGGTGCCAGGGCGGAGGGTTGAGTAAACAGCGGCCACAGGCCTCCGTCCCCGGTGCTGCAGGTAAACCACAGCGATAGCATAACGGCGGGAGTGGGGGCAAGCGGCGCTGACAGGCACTACAGATCCCGCGCCCCGGCGAAGACACGGGTAGCTGGCACAGCCAGCAATTACCTTTTAAAGTGAAAATGCTAACCTCTTACTTTTAACCGGAGTACTTCATTATGTCGCTTTACTGGCACCGTTGCGGAGAAGGAAAAACGGATCTTGTGCTATTGCACGGCTGGGGTTTGAATGCCGAAGTATGGTCTGGCGTCCTGGAGAGATTAAGACCGCATTTCCGGTTACACCTCGTCGATCTGCCTGGCTATGGCCGCAGTCAGGGCTATTCTGCGATGACGCTGGAGGAGATGACCGGGACATTACTGCCACATTTACCGGAAAATGCGCTCATTGCCGGCTGGTCTTTAGGCGGCCTGGTCGCGACCCGGGTGGTGCAGATCGCGCCACAGAAAGTACGCGGATTGGTCACTATCTCTTCTTCCCCCTGTTTCAGTGAACGGGAGCAGTGGCCGGGGATAAAGCCGACCGTGCTGGAAGGGTTCAGACAACAACTGAGTCTGCATTTTGAAAAAACCGTAGAACGTTTTATGGCGTTACAAACCCTGGGAACCGGCTCCGCCAGACAGGATGCGCGGCAACTCAGGGAAGTTATCCTGTCGCAACCTTTACCGTCAGCCGATGTACTTAACGGGGGGCTTTCTATTCTGCAATCCGCAGACCTCCGGGCCGGACTCTCCGCGTTGAAGGTTCCGGTGCTGCGTATCTACGGTGCGCTGGATGCGCTGGTGCCGGTAGCGATAGTCCCTAAGGTGGACCAGTACACCGGACACGGCCAGTCACTGATCATTCCTAAGGCCGGACATGCGCCTTTTATTTCTCATCCTGAGCTCTTCTGCCAACAGTTGATCGATTTTTCATCTGATTTGTAAAAGTTTGACCCGGTGAACAGTCTGTTTTTTAGACGTTTGCGCATAATCCGGTCGGACAACCTCATTTACCTCTGTTGTCTGATACTGTCTGACTGCTCCTGACATGGTTGATGTGTCAGGGGCTGCCTGTTCTTACGTATTTTATAAAACCAAAAGTAAGAGGCTTACCCTATGAATATATTGAAATTTTCGTTAACTGCATTCGTCGCGGGTGCAATGTCTTTTTCAGCATGGGCTGCAGAAGAGGTGACCAAAGCGGAAGTGGACAGTCAGCATCTGGAGAAGATAGGAACGATTACGACCACCTCGAAAGCGACTTCTCCGCTGGATGCCAAAGCAGAGTTATCCAGGCAGGCCGATGAGAAAGGGGGGCGTTATTTCAGAGTCATTTCCGGACGTGAACATGGCCGTATCAGTGCCACGGCGGAAGTTTATAAATAGTGTCTTTTACACAGGCGGCCTTCAGCCGTCTGTGCTTTACCGTTTATCTTCTGATGCGGTCGGGGTGTCTTTTTTCTGCCTGCAGTTGCATACTTTCAGACAGATTCATTGTCTGCCGGCCAGTTTGCCGGGGTCCCGTATTAACCATCAGAAGGTCAGATATGAGCCAGGTAATAACAGTTATTGCATCAATTACAGCAAAATCGGGCGAAGAAAAAGTGGTCGCTGAAGCCTTAAAAACGGCTGAGAAAGAAGTGCAGAGTGAGCCCGGGTGTGAATCTTATGTCTTACATCGAAATATCAGCCAGCCGCAACAATTTATTATGCTGGAGCGCTGGAGTTCACGTCAGCACCTGGATGAACATGAGAAAGCACCGGCATTTCAGAAGCTGGCTGCAGCACTGAATAACCGTGCTTCGCTGGACGTTATTCTCTCGCAGGAAGTCAGTGCGGGCTGAATAGCGGAAAAAAGCTCCCTGAACGGGAGCTTATCAGATTAACGTTTTTTGCCAAATGCAGCGGCCAGAGCATCTTCCATTGCGCTGTTGCCTGTGGCTTTAGGACGTGTTTTCCCGTTGTTCTGACGGGCTGCAGGGCGTGACTGACCTGCAGGTGCGGCACCGCCTCCCGGTTTGCGTGTTTCGCCGGGTTGCTCATCCAGACGCATTGTCAGGGCGATACGTTTACGTTGCAGGTCGATATCCATGACCTTGACCTTGACGATATCCCCGGCTTTCACGACCTTGTGCGGGTCTTCGACAAATTTATCCGACAGGGACGAGATATGCACCAGACCGTCCTGGTGGACGCCGATATCCACAAAAGCCCCGAAGTTCGTCACATTGGTGACCGAGCCTTCCAGTACCATCCCCGGCAGTAAGTCAGCCATCGTATCGATACCTTCAGCAAAGGTCGCTGTTTTAAATTCAGGACGGGGATCCCGGCCCGGTTTTTCAAGCTCTTTTAAGATATCGTTAACGGTCGGCAACCCGAAGCGTTCATCGGTAAATTCTGAAGGCTTCAGGGCATGAACGGCCTGACTGTTACCCATTAATTCCTGCAGACTCTGCGCGGTTGCCTGCAAAATGCGTTCAACCACCGGATAGGCTTCCGGGTGAACGGTAGACGCATCCAGCGGGTTTTCACCCTGGCTGATCCGCAGAAAGCCGGCACACTGTTCAAAGGCTTTTGGCCCCAGACGGCTGACTTTCAGTAACTGCTTACGGTTTCTGAAACGGCCATTTTCATCCCGCCAGTCGACAATATTCTGTGCCATCATCCGGCTCAGTCCGGCAACGCGGGTCAGCAGGGGAACGGATGCCGTATTCAGGTCAACGCCGACGGCGTTAACACAGTCTTCCACCACGGCGTCCAGTTTTTTCGCCAGCTGACTCTGACTGACATCATGCTGATACTGTCCGACCCCGATAGATTTGGGTTCAATTTTCACCAGCTCCGCCAACGGGTCCTGTAAGCGGCGGGCAATGGAAACGGCGCCACGCAGTGAGACATCAAGATCAGGGAACTCAAGGGCGGCCAGTTCAGAGGCTGAGTACACTGAGGCACCCGCTTCGCTGACAATAACCTTCTGAGCCGTTACCTGCGGATACTGTTTTTGCAGCTCGAGGAAGAAGCGTTCTGTCTCCCGGGAGGCGGTACCATTACCAATAGCCACCAGATCAACCTGATAGCGGGTACATAACGCCGCCACACTGGCAGCGGCTTTGGCCGTCTGTCCGGTGTGCGGATATACCGTGTCGGTGGCTACCAGTTTACCGGTAGCATCGACAACGGCGACTTTTACGCCGGTACGCAGGCCGGGATCGAGCCCCATAGTCGGGCGCATACCGGCCGGAGCCGCCATTAGCAGATCATTCAGGTTACGGGCAAAGACATTGATCGCTTCATCTTCAGCCCGCTCTCTGAGTGTGCCCATCAGTTCGGTTTCCAGATGCAGCAGAATTTTTATCCGCCATGTCCAGCTGATAACAGCCTTTCTCCAGCGGTCTGCTGGCGCATCATTGAAAATGACCTGTAAATGTTCTGCTATCAGTGTCTCTCCATAACTCTCCCGCGGTGGCTCATCGCTTTGCGGATCCGGGTTCAGAGAAAGCTGCAGGATACCTTCGTTACGCCCGCGGAACATGGCCAACGCACGGTGAGAAGGGATTGACGATAACAGTTCGTGGTGATCAAAGTAGTCGCGAAATTTCGCGCCTTCTTCTTCCTTTCCTGCCACGACTTTCGATACCAGGTGGGCATTTTTAGACAGATAATTACGGACTTTCGCCAGCAGAACGGCGTCTTCCGCAAACTTTTCCATCAGTATGTAACGTGCACCGTCCAGCGCTGCCCGGGTATCTGCGATGCCTTTATCCGCATTCACATAAGACTGCGCGACGCTCTCAGGATCCTGATCCGGCTGCTGCCATAACAGGGTCGCGAGGGGTTCCAGACCGGCTTCAATGGCTATCTGTCCACGGGTGCGGCGCTTCGGTTTATAAGGGAGATAGAGATCTTCGAGTTCAGTTTTGCTCAGGGTTGTGTTCAGCGCATCGGAGAGTTCCGGTGTCAGCTTGCCCTGTTCTTCAATGGACCGGAGGATGGTCTGGCGGCGATCTTCGAGCTCACGGAGATAACCCAGCCTGGATTCTAACTGGCGTAGCTGTGTATCATCCAGCCCGCCTGTAACTTCTTTACGATAGCGTGCAATAAATGGCACGGTATTCCCTTCGTCCAACAGATGCACTGCAGAATTGACCTGCTCTGCACGCACCTGAAGTTCACCGGCAATAATTTGGCTTAGCGAATTTTTCATCTTTAGCATCAGATTTCTGCGAGGTTGGTTTCCAGCGGACAGTTATACGGACTGAGCCGTTAAAATGCCAGTAGCACCGCTGCCTTTGGGCTATATTCCTAATCTGCATCCGGGTAATGGATTTCGTTGATATACCAGGTAGCAATCCCGGCCGGTGTTTCTACCCGCGCGGCATCACCGGCCTCTTTTTTAAGCAAGGCCCGGGCCATCGGAGAATCGATAGAAATATAGTCTTTACGGCCAAAAATCTCGTCATAGCCCACAATGCGGAAAGATTTAATTTCTCCGGCATCATTTTCGACCTCGACCTGTGCGCCGAAGAAGACTTTGCCCTGTTGCTGCGGAGAGTAATCGACAATACGTAATGCTTCCAGGCTTTTTCTCAGATACCGGACCCTGCGATCAATCTCTCTGAGCCGCTTTTTGTTATACTGATAATCGGCATTTTCACTGCGATCACCCAGGCTGGCAGCCCAGGTAACCTTTTTGGTGACTTCCGGGCGTTCCTCGCGCCACAGATAGTCAAGTTCCTGTTTTAATTTGTTATAGCCTTCGCGTGTAATCAGTGGCGTTCTCATTCCGCTTCCCGTAACAGTCAATAAATGTCAGTCATTGTCAGTGTATGTCGCTCATGCGGGTGTGAAAGTCCGCTTTCTGCGGAGGATAGCCAGAAATTCCCCCTTCTGTGCGTAAAACAGCCATTATCGCTGTGGTGAAATCCGGATAGAAAGTTTGAGGAAATTCAACAGACTCCGCGGGCATCGGGCGATAAAAACAGAGTTAACTTGCTGTTTAATATGCTTTGTAACAATTTCGGCTAGAATATAAACCATTATAAACTGTCACTGTAATATATCTTTTTTAACAATACAGCATCAGGCAATTGTGCCTTTGGGAGTGAAGAAATGCAGGAAAATTACAAAGTTCTGGTCGTTGATGATGATATGCGACTGCGGGCATTGCTGGAAAGATATCTGACTGAGCAGGGTTTCCAGGTTCGCAGCGTAGCGAATGCTGAACAGATGGATCGTTTACTGACCCGTGAATCCTTCCACCTGATGGTCCTTGATTTGATGCTGCCGGGCGAAGATGGGCTTTCTATCTGTCGCCGTTTACGCAGCCAAAGTAATCCGATGCCGATTATTATGGTGACGGCCAAAGGCGAAGAAGTCGATCGTATTGTCGGACTGGAAATCGGTGCTGATGATTATATTCCTAAACCGTTTAACCCGCGTGAATTACTGGCCCGGATCCGTGCGGTATTACGTCGCCAGGCGAATGAATTGCCGGGTGCACCTTCGCAGGAAGAAGCGGTTATCGCATTTGGTAAGTTTAAACTGAACCTCGGCACCCGCGAGATGTTCCGTGAAGATGAACCTATGCCATTAACCAGCGGTGAGTTTGCGGTACTGAAAGCGCTGGTCAGCCACCCGCGTGAACCCTTATCCCGCGACAAACTGATGAATCTGGCCCGTGGCCGTGAATACAGTGCAATGGAACGTTCCATCGATGTTCAGATTTCACGTCTGCGCCGTATGGTAGAAGAAGACCCTGCACACCCCCGGTATATCCAGACAGTCTGGGGTCTGGGGTATGTTTTTGTGCCGGACGGCAGTAAAGCATGAAGCGATTCCGCTTTTCGCCACGGAGCTCCTTTGCCCGTACGCTGCTATTGATTGTGACTCTGCTGTTTGTCAGCCTGGTCACGACCTATCTGGTGGTGCTGAATTTTGCGATTTTACCGAGTCTTCAGCAGTTTAATAAAGTTCTGGCGTATGAAGTCAGAATGCTGATGACCGATAAACTGCAGCTGGAAGACGGCACACAGTTAGAAGTTCCGCCGGCTTTCCGTCGGGAAATCTATCGGGAATTAGGTATTTCACTGTATACCAATGCAGCGGCAGAGGAAAGCGGGTTACGCTGGGCACAGCATTATGAATTTCTGAGCGATCAGATGGCGCAACAACTGGGAGGACCGACAGATGTCCGGGTGGAGGTTAACAAAAACTCTCCGGTGGTCTGGCTGAAGACCTGGTTATCACCCGACATCTGGGTGCGTGTCCCTCTGACAGAAATTCATCAGGGAGATTTCTCCCCGCTGTTCCGCTATACCCTCGCTATTATGCTGCTGGCGATTTGCGGAGCCTGGTTGTTTATCCGTATGCAGAACCGGCCACTGGTGGAGCTGGAACATGCCGCTCTGCAGGTGGGACAGGGGATTATACCGCCACCGTTAAGGGAGTATGGGGCATCGGAAGTACGCTCAGTGACACGGGCGTTTAATCAGATGGCTGCCGGAATTAAACAGCTGGCAGATGACCGTACGTTACTCATGGCAGGGGTCAGTCATGACCTCAGGACACCGCTGACACGCATTCGCCTGGCCACGGAGATGATGGGGGAAGAAGAAAAGTATCTTTCCGAATCCATCAACAAAGATATTGAAGAGTGCAATGCCATCATCGAACAGTTTATCGATTATTTGCGCACCGGGCAGGAAATGCAGACCGAACGTGTTGATCTTAACACGGTACTTGGGGAAGTTGTCGCGGCTGAAAGCGGTTATGAGCGCGAGATAGAGAATGCTGTGATGGACAGTGAACTGTTGCTGGACATCAATCCGCTTTCTGTCAAACGTGCCGTCGCTAACATGGTGGTGAATGCCGCCAGGTATGGTAATGGCTGGATCAAAGTCAGTAGTGGTCGTGAGCTGAACCGGGCCTGGTTTCAGGTGGAAGATAATGGTCCCGGGATTGAACCTGAGCAAATTGAGCACCTGCTTCAGCCTTTTGTCCGGGGAGACAGTGCCCGCAGTACCAGTGGGACCGGATTAGGGCTGGCTATCGTCCAGCGAATTATTGACGCGCATCGGGGTGAGCTGGAAATCGGAAGAAGTGAGCAGGGCGGGTTACGCATCCGGGCCTGGTTACCGGTTCCGGCCACAGAACCGCCAGTGGTCAATACCGTGACTCATTAAGTGTGTGGAACAGACAGGGTGAGAGCCCTGTCTGTGGTTGTGGATTAATGTAGCTCAGGACCGGCGAGCACCAGTGCTTTGCCGGTTTCCGTATCCGTATATTGCCCGAAATTATCAATAAACTTCTGTGCCAGCACTTCAGCCTGTGTTTGCCATTCGCTCTCTGACGCCCAGCTATTCCTCGGGTCGAGTATCTGGCTCTCCACACCTTTCAGCATCAGAGGGATCTGCAGGTTAAAGACCGGCAGTATTTGTACCGGAGCCTGCCGTAATTCATCGTTCAGAATGGCATTAATCAGTGCCCGTGTATTTTTCAGCGAAATACGCTCACCTTTACCATTCCAGCCGGTATTAACCAGATAGGCTTCTGCACCAGCAGCCTGCATCCGCTTCAGAAGCACTTCTGCGTAACGGGTCGGGTGCAGGGTAAGAAACGCCGCACCAAAGCAGGCCGAAAACGTGGGTAACGGTTTGACAATACCCCGCTCTGTCCCGGCAAGTTTGGCCGTGAAGCCGGACAAAAAATGATACTGGGTTTGCTCCGGCGTCAATCGTGACACAGGGGGTAAAATCCCGAAGGCATCGGCAGTGAGAAAAATGACTTTACGTGCATGTCCGGCTTTTGAGGCCGGAGTCACGATATTCTCAATATGGCTTATTGGATAAGAAACACGGGTGTTTTCGGTTTTTGAGGCATCAGTAAAGTCTATGCTTCCATCAGGGAGCACAACCACATTCTCCAGCAAAGCATCACGACGGATAGCCTGGTAGATTTCCGGCTCCGCCCGGGCGCAGAGATTAATGGTTTTTGCGTAGCACCCGCCTTCAAAGTTGAAAACGCCCTCATCATCCCAGCCATGTTCATCATCGCCGATTAACTGCCGGGCGGGATCGGTAGAAAGTGTGGTCTTCCCGGTTCCGGAAAGGCCGAAAAATACGGCCACATCCCCTTGTTTACCGACATTAGCGGAGCAGTGCATGGATGCAATATTCTTCAATGGCAGTAAATAATTCATGATGGCAAACAAGCCTTTTTTCATCTCACCGCCATACCAGGTCCCCCCGATCAGCTGAATACGCTCGGTCAGGTTAAATGCCACAAAATTTTCTGAGTTGAGACCCTGGGACTGCCAATGCGGATTGGTACATTTTGAGGCATTCAGGACCACAAAATCCGGGGTAAACTGTGCCAGCTCCTCCTCGTCCGGCCGGATAAACATGTTTTTGACGAAGTGAGCCTGCCATGCCACTTCAGTCACAAAGCGGACACTGAGCCGGCTGTTTGTATTGGCCCCGCAGAAGGCATCGATCACGAACAGACGCTTACCTGAGAGCTGATCTGTCACACACTCTTTCAATGCCTGCCAGGTATCCGTGCTGAGTGGCTGATTTCCGTGACTGCCTTTCGCGTTGTCACTCCACCAGAGGTTATCGCGGGTGGTTTCATCGCGGACAATGTATTTATCTTTCGGGGAGCGGCCGGTAAAAATACCGGTATCCACCGCCACGGCACCGTTACTGGTCAGTGTTCCCCGCTCAAAGCCCTGTAATTCCGGGCGTAGCTCTTCGTTAAACAGGGTATCGTAGTCCGGGTTATAAATAATGCAGGGGGTATGTTGAATACCTAACGATGAGAGTTCGGGCAACTTCCTGTTTCTGGAAGACATATATCTGCTCCTTTCGAACCTGAGTCTGCAAGTGGATATGCCGCGGCCAGAGGCAATGATAATGACCCCAAGAGGTATTAACCTGATAGTCACGGGCAGTGTACACAGCGGATGATAAGGGCAGGAAGGGAGTCCGGAGAAAAGTGTGAGGCGGGTTATACTTCACTGTAATGACTACCCTTTCTTTCAACAGAAAAGGTAGTCCTGTAGCAATACCGGGTACGCCGGCCTCAACAGAGAAGGCCGGAGTTCAGGATCAGTGGACGGAATTATTACCTGCGAGAGCATTATTGCGAATATTTTCCACATCGACCGCATCATAAATGTAATGAGCGCCACAGTAGTCACAATGCATATCAATCTTGCCATCTTCGGCCAGGATCTCATCTATCTCATTAGCCGCCACGGTTTTCAGTACGTCGCCACAGCGCTCACGTGAACAGGTACATTTGAATTCAACCGTGACCGGGTCAAAGACAGATACCTCTTCCTGGTGATAAAGACGCCATAACACATCGGTGGCCGACAGTGAGGTCAGTTCTTCGGCCTTGATGGTGTCAGCCAGCGTTACCAGATGTTCAAACTCCTCGTTACCGGCACCGTGGGAAGGCAGAACCTGAAGCAGGATACCCCCGGCACCTTGTGCGTCCTGGCGGATAATGAGTCGGGTCGGTAATTGCTCTGAACGGGCAAAGTAGTCTTCCAGGCACTCAGCAATCGTCTCACCTTCCAGCCCGACCACGCCCTGATAACGCTCGCCTTTCGCCGGAGTGATAGTAATGATCAGATACCCGTTACCTGCCATCTCTTTCAATGTTGCGCCGTCAGTAATATCGCCACGCATGCGGGCAACACCACGAAGCTGCTGGTGGTTGTTACCATTGACCACGGCCATGGACAGAGGACCGTCCCCCTGCAGCTGAACCGTAATATCACCTTCAAATTTCAGTGTCGCGGTCATCAGACTGGTCGCGACCAGCAACTCGCCCAGTAATGCCTGCACCGGTTGCGGGTAGTCATGATCCCGCAGGATATCCTGCAGGGTCTGTGAAACATTCACGAGTTCTCCGCGGACCTCGGCGTTGTTAAAAATAAAGCGATGAAGCTGATCGTGTACAGGCATAAGTGTCTCTCTTTGGTGACGGGAGATTATTCATCGCCCGTTAATTTAAATTTTATCAGGTGCCGGCGCTCTTTTTTGTCCGGCCGTCTGTCTGGGTGCGGCATCGTTAATGCATGGAGTTTCCGTGCAACGGCTTGTGCCTCACGTTTTTCAATACTTTCCGGCGTTTCGCGATAGAGAAGACTGGCATCCGTCGCGCTGCCTCGCTGCCCGGCAATGCCGGTGATCACTATGGTACGCAGGTCATTTCCCTGACGTAACACCAGCCCGGCATTGAGCTCTACATGTTTTCCGGGTTTGGTACGTTGTCCGTTGTAATGGACTTTTCCGCCTTCAATCATTTCTCTGGCGATGGCCCGGGTTTTATAAAATCGGGCAGCCCATAACCATTTATCCAGCCTGACATCCTGCGGAGACGTTTGTTTTTTCATACTGGCTCCTGTTATCAGAATCACCGGTGACCTGCCCCCGGCAGAGAGGCATTAATGTGCGTGACCGTCCTGTGCCGGAATTGAGTAAATATGGGTGAATACGAATAATTCAAGGCAGAAGGGGGACGTTACAGGTGACAGTATTTTCCGTGCAGCACCAATCAGTGATGTCCTATTATAACGTAATTCCGGCCGGATGTATTGCGATGGCAGTACCATGAAATGCTGTAGTGGCGGTCATGCCTGGCCCCTGAGCGGGGGCATGACCGGCAACTCCGGGCAGATGGCTGAAGCGGTCATCCGGATCAAAACAATGAGCGTGGCTCTTGTCCGCTCCCCAGGGTCGGATTAAAACATTTATCATAATATTGCTGAATGGCTATCTGTCGCTGGTGGTCTTTACGCACTCCGCGGAGGGCGAGAACAACATTCACCAGCAGGCAGGCCACCAATGCGACTAAGAAAAGAGATGTTCCCAGATAGCGCCAGAGTGAGATCCCTCCCGGTTCTTCATGTAATGATACATGGGTAGTACCATTTGCATCGACGGAGAGCGCTGTAATGATCCCGGACGCGGTAAATGGCGTATGGAGCAACATAGCGGAAATACGCTGCAACTCATTCCATTGCTCGGGTGCACTGAGATCAAATAAAGAGACATCGGGCTGTGGCTGTCTGACCAGCTGCCGGCCCTGGTCACTGATCAACAGGTAACCTCCCGGCGGCGGGCTGTTCAGGGTTTCTATCGCTTTACGGGTCTCACTGGTAAAAAATATTGCTGCGGCACTGTTGACGAGGTTCTCCAGCATGCCGGCACTGACCGGACGCAGCAGGACATTAACCCCATTCAGCTGACCGGACTTCGCCCGGGCCACCAGAGATGACCAGTCTTTCGCATTCCCCAGATTGACCAGGGCATTTTTCAGACGGACACAATCCATCGCCTGGCCACAGAGCTGATGGGTCTTTAGTACGATATCGGCGAAGTCATCCAGCAGGATCATCCCCGATTTCTGGATAGCTAACGCCAGCTGGGGGTTAATTTTTAAATCATCGATGGAGTCAGGATGCAGCTGCCGCTGAACCGTATCCAGTAGTGCTGTGGTTTCATCAATGGTCTCAGACTGTGGCAATGGAAGAGGGGAGGCGTTATTCCAGTAAATGGCAGAGCAGTCGAAAGGCATATAGCCATAAATACGGTTCCCCTGATAACTGCCCGGAACCGAACACATTCCGTTCCCTTTGACGTCCAGTAAATCACCCACCTGTAATCTCATGGCGGTTAACTGCTTCAGTGAGGTCACTTCAATTCGCTGAGTACCCTGCAGCCAGGCCATACTCAGTTTAAAAGGCATTCCCAGCGGGACCCAGCTCGCCATCATGATTAATACCAGCAATGCACCGCCAGCCAGCACAGCATTTTTACGCCAGCGTTGTACCGGAAATTCGCGGCACTCATCATGTAATGAAAGAAATCTGCCCTGGCGGATCACCCGACGTTCGGTATCAATATCTATCTCAGTTTCTTTTCCCAGGTCGTGCTGGATATAAGGCATCCAGTAATCGGGATAGTGCAGATCGATAACGCCCAGCGAAATATTACTTTGTTCCTGATTCGACTCGCCGAAAAGCCCCCAACGTTTCGGTAACCCACGCATACAGTGGATTTCTTTAAAATCACTGAGTCTGGCAGGCCGGAACATACTCCACAGACATCCGGTGATCACCAATAGCGCCGGCACGACCAGCCATAACAGTAGCCCCGGAGGAACAAGCTGACTCAGGAACAATACCAGTAATGCCAGACAGATAATAAAGGCTTCCGTGGTGCCGTCGGGCCTGGAAAGCTGGTGTTCTTCCGGTGTTTCTCTGCGTATCTGCAGAAGCTCAATATTGCTGCTTTTCTCTTTACGGATGGAAGCCGGGGAGTTCAGTGGCAGATGGCGGGTGCTCTCTGATGTCTCCTGAAAATAGTCAGCCAGCTGATGTCCGTTGAGTGCGATGACCAGTAAAATATTCCCGGCGGGGATCAGTTCAATGGTATTTTCAGCAGTAATGAATTGTTCCCACAACGGTGGCAGATGGATTTCAATGGTATCGAGATAATATCGCCATTGCTGGGGGGAACTGGTCGAAAGCCCGTAGCGCGTTATCGGATAGTTGAGGGAGTAAACCTTATGGCTCCGTAACGTAAAAACCGGTTCTTTACTGACATTGGAACGATTAAACAGCGCGAGAAAAGGGTGACGTGATGATGATACAGCAGATAAGTACGCAACCGCGGCTTGTTTTTCTTCAGAAGAAAGAGAGCGTTTAGTTGCCGGGATCAATAAAGAAAGCCTCTCCGGAAAGAAGCGGTACCTTCTGAAATAAATCATTGAAGCACCAGACAATAATATTGCTAATGCTAAAATCGTGATCATCATACCCATGTAATGTTCAGCCTGGCTACAGACAACTCCGCAGCAGTTATTTACTCCGGAAATATAATAAAAGATGATTCTCAGTGGTTCCGGGTACCGGCCCGGTGTGTGCTGCTAATGCAACGAATTATGATCCTATTGCAGTCAGGTCACTATTCAGGAGTCATTGATTAAATTCAGATTTCGCTCATCACTATTCTACTGCGGGCAGCACAATAAGGATATCGGTCTAATCTTAATATTTATATTCTGTATGATCCCCGGCGTGAAGATAATGCCTGACGCCGATGCTCCTGTGAAGGCTGAACCGGGGATTTGAGCTGCGGGGTGAGCTGTGGTTCAATACGAACAGCGAGTTTATACGTTTATTACCAATGCTGATTACAACGTACTGTTCGAGGTTATCGATGGGTTCCCTGAAAAAACCAGAAATTCTGAATATCAAAGAGGTTGCCCGTTCCCGGCTATTTACTATCCAGCAGGTCGACCTGGAATTCAGTAACGGTGAACGTCGGGCATATGAGCGTATGAAGCCCTCATCACGTGAAGCCGTGATGATCCTCGCACTGGAAGGTGATTCGGTGTTGCTGATCGAAGAATATGCGGTCGGGCTGGAGAGTTATGAACTGGGTTTTCCTAAAGGTCTGATAGACCCGGGCGAAACCCCCCCGGAAGCAGCACAACGTGAGCTGAAAGAAGAAGCGGGATTTGGCGCGCGGAGCACAGAGTTACTGGCCAGTCTGACCATGGCACCTTCGTATTTCTCCAGCCGTATGAACATTATTGTCGCGCAGGATCTGTACCCGGAAAAACTGGAGGGTGATGAGCCTGAACCGCTGATCGTACACCGCTGGCCGCTCAATAATCTGACCGGCTTGCTGGAAAAACCACAATTCAGTGAGGCCCGGAATATCAGTGCGCTGTTTTTGCTACGGGAATGGCTGATAAAGCACAATAAACTGCCGGACCCGTCATAAAAAAGCCGGTAGTGCTATCCCCGGATCAGGGTGAATGAAAACGTCTCAGGAAGTGATAAGTGGCATCAGATGAATGCCATGAGCGCTGCGGGCAGAAGATGTCCGTCGCCGACGCCAGGACTTGTTAAAAGACCACCGCCGCCTGGCGGTGGTCTTTTACTTTAGGGGTCAGAACAGGTCGTGACTCTGCCCGTTATTGATGATTTCAGGGCTGGTATCCTGCACTGAATACCCGGTCGGTTCCGTCCCGGTAATAAAGTATTCCTGACGTGAGTTCGGCCCGCCTTTAGACAGTTTTCCGGTGGTGCGGTCAATCGTCACCGTCGTAATACCCTCCGGGGGTACCAGCGGCTGCAGCGGCACACCTTCCAGCGCAACTTTCATATAGTCATCCCAGGCAGGCTGGGCGGTTTTTGCGCCACCTTCATACCCGGCGGCCTGATCTTTAATGGCACCGGAGTAAGTACTGCGGCCTAAATCCCTGCGGGCATCATCAAAGCCGACCCAGACCGAGGTGGCAATATCCGGGCCGAATCCGGAAAACCATGCGTCTTTCGAACTATTGGTTGTGCCTGTTTTACCACCGATATCATTCCGTTTCAGATCTCTGCCGGCACGCCAGCCTGTCCCTTGCCAGCCGGGTTCCCCGAAGACATTCGAATTCAGGGCACTCTTAATCAGGAAGGAGAGCTGGGTGCTGATCACATGAGGCGCATATGCCTGATCCGCTGCCGGAGGGACTTCAGGTTGCTCCAGATCCGTTTGCGGGGCTGAGGTATTGGCCGCAGCGTCCGGGCCGGATGGAGCAACATTCTCAATACTGTCTTCGTTCAGTGCTGCGGATTTCGGGGTCTCACCATAGATCACCGGAATATTGCATTGCGGGCAGGCAATTTTCGGTTGTTCTTCAAAGACGGTATCACCGGCATCATTGACAATTTTCTGAATAAACCATGGGTCCACCAGAAAACCGCCATTTGTCAGTGTGGCATAGCCTCTGACCACCTGTAACGGCGTAAAAGATGCCGCACCCAGCGCCAGTGATTCCGTATGGACAATATTCTGTTCCGGGAAGCCCAGCCGCTGCAGATATTTCACGGCATAATCCACACCCATGGCCCGCATCGCCCTGACCATTACCACATTTTTAGATAACCCCAATCCCTGACGTAAACGGATAGGGCCGTCATAAGTATTCGGAGAATTATGCGGACGCCAGTCTGTACCGGCACCGGCGTCCCAGCGGGAGATGGGCACATCATTCAGCAGAGTGGCTAATGTCAGACCTTTATCCATGGCTGCGGTGTACAGCAGCGGTTTAATGTTTGACCCGACCTGCCGTAAGGCCTGGGTGGCCCGGTTAAACATGCTCTGGTTAAAATCAAAGCCGCCAACCAGCGCAATGATGGCCCCGGTTTTGGAATTCAGAGAAACCAGCGCTGAATTCACATCCGGCACCTGTGCCAGTAACCATTGGTTCTCTGATTGCCGTACCCAAATAAGCTGCCCGGGTTGCAGGACCTGATTAACCGCTTGCGGAGTAGCACCTTGCTGCGTGTCTGTTTTAAACGGTCTTGCCCAACGAACAGAGGCAAGGTCGAGTGACAGCACTTTATCCCCTTTCATTGTCACACTGGCAGAGCTGGCATTTGTGGCGGTGACGATGGCCGGGATAAGCGGGCCATACACAGGGAGTGTATTCAGCTCCCTGCTAATTTTTGCTGCATCCCAGGCGTTATCGCCGGATTTCCATAGCACTTTCTGTGCGCCGCGATAGCCGTGACGCATATCGTAGTCGATAACATTTTTCTGTACTGCCGCCTGCGCGGCGGTCTGTAAGCGACGTGTAATAGTGGTATAGACCTTAAATCCGTCGGTATAAGCATTATCGCCATAACGCTTCACCATCTCCTGACGCACCATTTCGGTGATATACGGTGCAGTGAAGGCGACTTCCGGACCATGGTAACTGGCATCAATCGTCTGTTTCCTGGCGTCATCATACTGCTGCTGAGTAATGTAATGCTGGTCCAGCATGCGCGACAGAACGACATTTCTCCGGGCCAGGGCGCGATCCGGTGAATAGAGCGGGTTAAAGGTTGAGGGGGCCTTCGGTAGCCCGGCAATCATGGCTATTTCGCTCAGGGTCAGCTGATCCACCGTTTTGCCGAAATAGACCTGAGCGGCGGCACCGACACCATATGCACGATAGCCCAGATAGATTTTATTCAGATACAGTTCCAGAATTTCATTTTTACTCAGTAACTGCTCAATACGTATCGCAAGGAAGGCTTCTTTAACCTTCCTCATAAATGTCTTTTCCGGACTCAGGAAGACATTACGCGCTAACTGCTGGGTGATCGTACTGGCCCCCTGAGAGGCATGACCGGTCATCAGCGCGATACTGGCAGCACGGAAGATCCCGACCGGGTCAATGCCATGATGCTCGTAGAATCGACTGTCTTCTGTGGCGACAAACGCTTTTATCATTTCAGGCGGGATTTGATTCAGCGTTAAGGGGACACGGCGTTTTTCGCCAAACTGAGCCATCAATTCTCCGTCGGCACTGTAGACTTGCATCGGCGTTTGCAGCCGCACATCTTTCAGTGTGTTTACATCGGGCAGCTGTGGCTCAATATACTTATAGAGGCCATAGACAGAGCCGACTCCCAGAAATACGCAAAAAATTGCGGAAATAAATAAATACTTTAAGAACTTCACCTGAAATATCCCACCAAAGGTCAACTGCATAGTTTATAAACAATTTCCGCGTAGTATAAAGGCAAGAAGATTGGTTTGATACGTCATTTTGCGCAACAGACACAGCGGAGGTGTCATTTATGAATTTTCAGCGCTGGAATGTCGGGCTTGATATTCAGCCGGGCTGTATTACTGCCCTGGGGGTACAGGCCCGGCGCAGAGGTTGGCAATTACGGCATTGGTGGCAGCACAGGTTACCTTCAGCAGGTACCGGCACTGTGGATATCGAAGGGCAGCGATCAGTATTGTTGTCTCTTCTGCGCCAGTGGCGTCGGCTGTTGCCTGCCCGGTTTTCGCTGAGGGTCGGTTTACCTCCGCATCTTGTCTCCCGCCGTGAACTTACACTACCACCGACCGTTATGTGCGAGCCGCAACTCGGGCGTTATATTCGGACCGCGGCGCGCCGCTGGTTTCCTGAAGGTACCGGACCTCTGGGGCTTGATTACACCTCTGAGCCGCTTTCTTCGGGAGGACTGACGGTGACGGTTGTAAACCAGGAGGTGCTTGATCAGTGGCAGGCATTATTCCGACAGGCAGGACTGAGCCCTGAGGTGTTTGATCTCTCGCCGGCCAGTCTGGCGATCATTATGGAAGCGCAGCAGCCGGAAAGGGATGGCATATTACTTCACTGCAGTGATGCCTTCTGGTTATGGGCTGCCCGCCGGCACGGGAAAATCAGCTACGGCTGGCAGTTTCGTCAGCAAATGACTGATGCCGATACCCTCTGCCGGCAGCAGTGTCCGGAGGCAGCATTCCGTCTCTGTTGCGGAGAAGATCTCCGGCAACCACTGCCCGGGTTTACGTTATGTCATCCTCTGCAGATGATTGCGCATCGGTACCCGCCTTTACCGGCCAATGATAATGGCTATGTACTGGCGACCGGCCTTGCTTTACGGCCGGAAGATAGCGTATGACCCGGGTGAATCTGTTGCCCTGGCGGGAAACTGCGATAAAACAACGGGCGCGCCACTGGATCATTCGCTACAGCACGTTGCTGATAGTTCTTACTCTTCTTTGTGCGGGTGGTCGTATCATGCTGCACAATCAGGTGCAGCAGATGCTTTTACTGGATGAGCAGCAACAGCAAGATCATTTACGGATAAACCGGCTCATTACCGGGCAGCAACAGCTTTCGCTGCGCCTGGAGGGCCTGAGGCAAAAAAGGGAAGCCCGCCGGTTACAACAGGAGCAACTGATACAATGGCGTCGCTTCTGGGCTGACTTACCGGAGCTGATGCCTGCATCGGTCTGGTTATTTTCTGTCAGCCGCCACGAAGGCGTGCTCATTTTTCGCGGGCAGAGCGACAGCGTTTCGCAACTGTTACGCTTTAACCGGCAACTTAAAGGGCATCCGTTTTTATACTCATCGGCTGTGCAGGAACTGGTCACGGTAGCAGAAGGCGGATATCGCTTTACGCTGACGGCCCGTCTGACCCCCGAACTTCACGAGACAGGGGGCGGAAATGCCTGAGTTTATCCTTTCTTTTTTATACCGCCCCCGGAGTCAGCAATGGCTGCTGTTTGTTCTGCTTGGCATGGGCAGTCTGGTTGCGGAGGTTGCGGTTCTGGACTTCCCTGCCTGGCGACTTTGGCAGCGGAGTGAAGTCCGTTATCTGCAGCAAACGACAGCGCTGAAACAGCAACGGAAAAAACTGGCATCTTTGCCTCCCCTGGCACAACTGCGGGAGTGGTGCCATGAGGCGACAATGCCTGAAGCTCCCCGGATAACACCGGTGGCGCTACTGACCCGACAGAATGTCAGGATCCGCCATTGGAAAAATGGTTCTCCGGCACAGATACAGTTATGGCTGAACTGGCCTGAGGTTAAAGATATTTTCGGAGGTATTGCCTCGCTGTATCCGGCCTGGTCCGCTGGCGATTTTACTCTTGGTCGCCAGAACGATGTGCTGGAAATGACACTATGGCTGCATACCGGTGACTAGACGTGGGCTGTGGTGCCTTAGCCTGTTACTCAGTACAGCACAGGCAGAAGACCGGGACCCTTTTCAGCCTCCGGTAATCCGCCCGCAATGCCAGTTACCGGAGAAAGCAGATCTGCGTCAGTGGCAATTAAAGGGGACTTTATCTGATCAGACTCACCAGGCCGCCTATATTACGGGGCCCGGCGGCGGGCATTATTTCCTGCAGGCGGGAGAGTACCTGCCGGGGAGCGAATGGAAAGCCGAAAGGATCGGTCGCGGCAAGGTGTTGTTCCGTAATACCTCGGCATGCGAAAAGCCTTTATGGCAGTTATCACTGACCCGGGAGAGCACTTATGAGGAGTAATATCCTGTTATTGATGCTTGTTCTTACTGCCGGAACGGGGCGAGCGGCTGTATCGGACTCTCCTGTGACTCTGGACTTTGAGGAAGCACCGGTCACGCGGATTTTTTATTATCTTGCCGGGTTTCGGGATCTCAATCTGGTTATTGCCCCCGGGGTGACCGGGACATTGTCTTTGCGGTTACACGATATCGCCTGGCCCCGGGCGATATCACTGGTATCGGAAATGGCAGGGGTAAGGATAGTTCTGGACGAAAACATTTTACGGGTTTTCCCGGAAGGGCAGAGAGAAGACGATGCCGGACGCCGGAACACGGGCAATCGTTCGTCTTCGCCTGTGATCACCCGACGTTTTACGTTGCGTAATACCGATGTCGCATCAATCAAACCATTACTGATGAGTGATCGTGCCGGTTTATTGAGTGCTTCAGGCCGCATCAGTGCGAACAGCCGGGCAAACATGCTTATTGTTCAGGATACCGCGGAGTCAGTCCGGAAAATTTCTGAGTGGTTAGACAGCTATGATGTCGCGATCCCTCAGGTAGAAATCACGGCACATATCATCACCATCAGTGAGGAAAGCTTACGTGAACTAGGAGTGGATTGGGGGTATCAGGGAGAACGCCTGCAGACAGACCCGGGAACGCTCTCTGTGCTGAATATTCCGCTGTCAGTGACACCCGCATCTTTCACCGCCGGTATGACACTGACACGAATTAATGGACAACTGTTGAGTCTGGAGCTGAGTGCGCTTGAGCAGGAGCATCAGGCAGAAATTATTGCCAGCCCGCGTCTGATTACTTCGCATGGTAATATGGCGTCCATTAAACAGGGGACGGAAATACCTTATGTCGTCACCCAGGGCAAAAACGAAACGGCAACCGTGGAATTTAAAGAAGCCGTCTTAGGAATGCAGATCACACCTGAAGTGCTCGGAGAAGGAAATGTTCGCCTGACGATACAGCTCAGCCAGAATGTTCCGGGAAAAGCCTTACAAAAAGGGAGTAACGTACCGATAAGTATCGATAAGCAGGAAATTTCTACCCGGGTTACGGTACGTGATGGGCAGACTTTGGCGCTGGGGGGGATTTTTCAGCAAAATCAGAATAACCAGAGGAATAAGGTACCATTGTTGGGAGAAATTCCTTTTTTTGGTCAATTATTTCGTCATGATGCACGCCAGCAGAATAAACGTGAGCTTGTGATATTTATTACCCCGCGGTTAATATTCCCCTGATCGCTCTCTCTGCAGGTGGTCGCTGACCGAATGCGCGTTGACGCGGCCCTGCATTTAGCATAAAAGATTGAGCGATTCCTTAAGTCCGGGGCCAAATACTAAAAAAACAGAGGCATGGTCAGGTTATTTTTGTGATTGCATGAATAATTGCCGGAAAAACAGGCAGACTATACAATCTCATCTTGCTCCGGAAGAGAAAGCTACCCCTGAGATCATTTAATTGGTTGCCAAACAGCCCAGAGTGTTGAGATAATTTTTCGTCTGACTCTTGTTAACGCTTATGAGGTCTCAGTTTCTGTCCCGACTGTCAGCAAGGCTGAACGCGGGGTATCATCAACGAATTCTTAGTAATACCGATAAAATGGCAGAGAAACGAAATATCTTTCTGGTTGGGCCTATGGGTGCCGGCAAAAGCACTATTGGTCGTCAGTTAGCTCAGCAACTCAATATGGAATTTTACGATTCCGATCAGGAAATTGAGCGACGTACCGGAGCTGATGTTGGCTGGGTATTTGATGTAGAAGGCGAAGATGGTTTTCGTGATCGTGAAGAAAAAATCATCAACGAGCTCACTGAAAAACAGGGAATTGTCCTGGCGACGGGTGGTGGCTCAGTAAAATCACGGGATACCCGTAATCGTCTTTCCGCTCGTGGTGTTGTTGTGTATCTGGAAACAACCATCGAAAAACAACTGGCACGTACACAGCGTGATAAACGACGTCCGTTACTCCAGGTTGACTCTCCTCCGCGGGAAGTTCTGGAAGAATTGGCCGATGAACGTAATCCTTTGTATGAAGAAATTGCAGATGTGACCATCAGAACCGATGAGCAGAGTGCTAAAGTGGTCGCAAACCAGATTATTCATATGCTGGAAAGTAATTAATTTGTTAGCGTAAAACAGACTCAGTCGCAGGGTATCGATCATTATGGAGCAGATCTCGGTCTCACTTGAAGAACGTAGTTATCCGATTACCATAGCTGCAGGTTTATTTGATGACCCTGCCTCCTACTGGCCTCTCAGTGCCGGTGATACCGCGATGGTGGTGACCAATGAAACGCTGGCACCACTCTATCTGGCGTCTGTGACACAGACATTATCTGATGCAGGTATTGCGGTTGACCAGGTGGTTCTTCCGGATGGCGAGCAATATAAAACGCTGGATGTCCTGGAGAAGATATTTACCGCTTTACTGGAAAAACCCCATGGCCGGGATACCACTCTGGTGGCTCTCGGGGGCGGGGTGATCGGTGATATGACCGGCTTTGCCGCGGCATGTTATCAACGGGGCGTCCGCTTCATTCAGATCCCTACCACCTTACTTTCACAGGTTGATTCTTCAGTTGGTGGAAAAACTGCAGTAAACCACCCGTTAGGTAAAAATATGATTGGGGCTTTCTACCAGCCCGCATCGGTCATTATTGATACCCGTTGTCTGAAAACGCTGCCGCTACGTGAGTTGTCGTCCGGACTGGCGGAAGTCATTAAATACGGTATCATTCTGGATTATGACTTTTTTGTATGGCTTGAACAGCATATGGATAAGCTGATGGCCCTGGATGAACCGACGATTGCCCGCTGTATCCGCCGTTGCTGTGAACTCAAAGCTGAAGTTGTTGCAGCGGATGAGCGTGAGTCCGGGGTCAGGGCTTTGCTGAATCTGGGACACACCTTCGGGCACGCGATTGAAGCGCATATGGGCTACGGCAACTGGTTACACGGTGAAGCGGTCGCCGCCGGAATCGTGATGGCTGCGAAAACAGCCGAACGTTGTAATGGTTTTACCTCAGCCGAAACAGAGCGCATTATTGCGCTGCTGGCGCGGGCCGGACTTCCGACCCGTGGGCCGGCTGAAATGAGCGCAGAACAATATTTGCCTCACATGCTGCGTGATAAAAAAGTGCTGGGCGGAGAGTTACGTCTGGTACTGCCTTGTAAAACAGGCCAGGCAGAGGTGAGAAGTGGTGTAGCACATGATATTGTTTTAGCGGCGATCAATGATTGTCAGCCAGACTGATATACGACAGAGCTTGTTCTGCTGCACACAGGTAGCGGGATACTAACGGTTAAGCACGAGGTGGTTTAATGGATGAGTTCCAGCCGGAAGATGAGTTAAAACCTGACGCCAGTGATCGTCCTGCTGCGCGAACCCGTAAATCATCACCCAAGCCAAAGTTACCGAAACTACCGCAGCTCCCGCAGTTACCGGTATCGAAGCAGCATATTATGATTGCTATCGGTATTCTGGTTCTCCTGCTCCTCATCCTCGGTATTGGCGCTGCCCTGAAAGGCCCTTCTCAGTCCCCGGTATCAGGAAACACGACATCTTCCGGAGGAGAAGGGAAGTCTATTGATCTTTCCGGTTCCTCTGTGATGAATAACACACCGGGATCAACCACCGATGCGCCACCACCGCCAGTCGCGGGTAGCGATACGGAAGGGAAGCCTGCGTCTCAGTCTGATGGGCAATCTGTATCGCCTTCTGCCCCGACCTCCGCGCCGGTTACTCCGGCACAGCCTGACACAGCACAGAACGGTATCAGTGCTGACGGGATGACGGCACCGGTCGCCAGTCAGACAACGTTGCCGACCGCGCCAGCGACACTGGGACTGAGCGGAAAAAATAACGGTATGGCATCGGGTAATCGTTCAGCCAATACCTCGCCATCTTCACCGGCGTCGGTACCTTCTGTTCCACACCATGCAATGCAGAAACCCCATGTCAGCGAGCATAACGTCGCGGCAGAACGTCGTGAGCGTGAGGCGCGCATTACCGAACAACGCCGCAGGGAAGAACAGCACCGTGTCACAGAACAACGTCGGGTCGCTGAGCAGCGTCGTGTAGCGGAACCGCGTCGCGTTACTGAGCATACGGTGAAAGAGCCCCGCAAAACGGTCACAGCTTCCGAACCGGCCATGCATGAATCGAAACCTGTCAGCGTGGCGCGTAAAAATGCCTCTGAGGCGGTAGCTCAGATACCTTCGGGTGAGTACACAATACAGCTGAGTGGTGCGACACACAGAGGATCCCTGAATGCATGGGCCAGACAACAAAACCTTACCGGTTACCATGTTTATGAAACGCAGCGTAACGGGCAGCCCTGGTATGTGTTAGTGAGAGGTTCTTATGCAACCTCTGCTGAAGCTAAGCAGGCTATCAGTACCCTTCCTGAAGCTGTACGGGCGAAAAGTCCATGGGTTAAACCTTTAAGTCAGGTCAGGAAAGAGGCTGCTAAGTGATAATTATCGGGGCTGCAACAGGCAGCCCCACTGATAAGCGCAGATCTGCTGTCGGTCTATCCGCAGCCATTAATGAAATAATTTTTACTACGACAGCATGAAAAAACACCGCGCTTTCCTGAAGTGGGCAGGGGGTAAATACCACCTGCTGGATGATATTCGGCAATACTTACCTGAGGGCGATTGTTTAATCGAGCCCTTTGTAGGTGCCGGTTCAGTATTTCTGAATACAGATTACAAAAGTTATCAGCTGGCTGATATTAATAGTGACTTGATTAATCTCTACAACATTATCAAGACCAATAGTACGGCGTTTATTGCAGACTCCCGTCGGTTGTTTACCGCGGAGTTTAATGACCCTGATGTCTACTATGCCCAGCGGATAATTTTCAATCAAAGCAGAGACCCTTATGAACGGGCACTGTTGTTCCTCTATCTGAACCGCCACGGTTATAACGGCCTATGCCGCTATAACCTGAGCGGAGAGTTTAACGTGCCTTTTGGCCGTTACCGTAAGCCTTATTTCCCCGAAGCCGAACTGTTATGGTTTGCTGAGCGTGCACAGCAGGCGACTTTTGTTTGTCAGTCTTACAGCACAACAATGAGTCAGGCGCGCTCCGGATCAGTCGTGTATTGTGATCCTCCTTACGCACCACTTTCGGCGACGGCAAACTTTACCGCCTATCACACGAACAGTTTCAATCTTGCTGAACAGGTACATCTGGCTGAACTGGCGGCAAAACTGGCAAGGGAAAATGCAGTCCCTGTGTTAATCTCTAATCATGATACTGAGTTAACTCAGCAGTGGTACGGTGAAGCAGTAAAGTATGTAGTGAAGGCTCGCCGTTCTATCAGCCGCAATATAAACGGGCGCACTAAGGTTAACGAATTACTGGCGCTTTACCGCTAAGCTGAGCATAGTCAGGTCTATTTCTCAGGTAATTTAACCGGGCACAACCCTCGGGAGAACAGAATGAAAGACTATTTGATAGCCCCCTCGATTTTGTCGGCTGACTTCGCCAGGCTGGGAGAGGACACCGCAAAAGCACTGGCTGCCGGGGGAGATGTTGTTCATTTCGACGTAATGGATAACCATTACGTGCCTAACCTGACCATGGGGCCGATGGTGCTTAAAGCTCTGCGTGATTACGGTATCACGGCTCCCATAGATGTCCATCTGATGGTGAAACCTGTTGATAGTCTGGTCCCTGAATTTGCGAAAGCGGGTGCCAGCATCATTACTTTCCACCCGGAAGCTTCAGAGCATATCGATCGTACCTTACAGCTGATTAAAGAACATGGCTGCAAAGCAGGTCTGGTATTCAACCCGGCAACACCGCTGAACTATCTTGATTACGTCATGGATAAGATTGATGTGGTTCTGTTAATGTCGGTGAACCCTGGTTTTGGGGGGCAAAGTTTTCTTCCGTCGACACTGAATAAACTCCGTGATGTGCGTAAACGTATCGACCACAGTGGTTTTGATATCCGCCTTGAAGTGGATGGCGGGGTAAAAACTGACAATATTGCTCAGATTGCCGCGGCCGGAGCCGATATGTTTGTCGCCGGTTCAGCGATTTTTGGTCAGCCTGACTATAAAAAAGTGATCGAAGAAATGCGTCGGGAACTGGAGAGTGCTAATGGATCATTTCACTGATATACGGGCTGTTGCATTCGATCTCGACGGCACGCTGACTGACAGCATTCCCGGCCTGGCAGAGGCTATCAATCTCACGTTGAAAACACTGAGTTTTCCTGCCGCCGGTGTGGACCGGATCGCGACCTGGGTAGGAAACGGGGCAGATGTTCTGGTGGAGCGTGCCCTGACGGATGCTCTTGGTCACACGCCTGCCACCACTGAGTTTGAACAAGCCCGGCAGTTATTTAATAGTTATTATGCACAAACGGCTGAACACGGCAGTGAATTGTTCCCGGCCGTACAGGAAACCCTGCGGACATTACATCAACAGCAGCTGCCGATGGCCATTGTGACCAACAAGCCGACGCCATTTGTTGCCCCCTTGCTGGAATCACTGGGGATTGCCGATATGTTCTCACTGGTTATCGGCGGGGACGATGTGGTAGTGAAAAAACCACATCCGGCGGCAATTTACCTGGTTTTAGGTAAATTCGGGCTTCATCCGCATGAATTATTGTTTGTTGGTGATTCACGAAATGATATTCAGGCAGCGAAGTCTGCAGGTGTCCCCTGTGCCGGTCTGACCTATGGATATAACTACGGAGAGCCCATCGCGGACAGTAAGCCGGATCGGGTATTGAATACGTTTGACCAACTTTTGCCCGTACTTGGGCTGTAAGGAATCAGGAAGAAATTTATGAGTAAACCCATTGTTTTTAGTGGCGCACAGCCTTCAGGTGAACTAACCATTGGTAATTACATGGGGGCTCTTCGTCAATGGGTACAGATGCAGGATGATTACCACTGCATCTACTGTATTGTTGACCAGCACGCGATTACTGTCCGTCAGGATCCGCAAGCGCTGCACAAAGCAACACTGGACACCCTGGCACTGTACCTGGCCTGTGGTATTGATCCTGAAAAATCGACCATTTTTGTCCAGTCTCATGTGCCGGAACATGCGCAGCTTTCCTGGTTGCTTAATTGCTACACCTATTTTGGTGAGCTGAGCCGCATGACACAGTTCAAAGATAAATCTTCCCGTTATGCTGAAAATATTAACGCCGGTCTGTTCGACTATCCGGTGTTAATGGCCGCAGACATCCTGCTTTACCAGACCAACCAGGTGCCGGTAGGCGAAGATCAGAAACAACACCTGGAGCTAAGCCGGGATATTGCTCAGCGCTTTAATGCCATTTACGGCGATATCTTCCGTATTCCGGAGCCTTTCATTCCGAAATCAGGTGCGCGCGTGATGTCATTGCTGGAACCGACCCGTAAAATGTCGAAGTCGGATGATAACCGCAATAATGTGATCGGCCTGCTGGAAGACCCGAAATCGGTCGTGAAGAAGATTAAACGTGCAGTGACCGACTCTGATGAGCCACCGGTAGTTCGTTATGATGTGAAAAATAAAGCCGGCGTTTCTAACCTGCTGGATATTCTTTCCGGAGTTACCGGTCAGTCTATCCCTGAGCTGGAACAGGAATTCAGCGGTAAAATGTATGGTCATCTTAAAGGCGCGGTAGCAGAAGCTGTTGCCGGAATGGTCGGCGAATTGCAACAGCGGTTTGAACACTATCGTAATGATGAAGCTTTACTGAATAAGATTATGAAAGAAGGCGCGGAAAAGGCCAGCAGCAGAGCCCGTGAAACGCTGGATAAGGTGTATCAGGCTGTAGGATTTGTTGGCCGTCCTCAGTAAAGTATACCCGCAGTCATAAAAGACTAAAAAGCCACCGTCAGGTGGCTTTTTAGTCAGATAACGCCGGTATCCCGGCGCCGGAGTGAACCGCAGTGATGATTAGCGGGATGCAGATGTGCTATGCAGCCGGTGTCTGGTCACAAATCCCAGGCCGATACAAAGGATAAACACGACCGCATACAGACCATTTGCAGTCAGCAGCGCAGCATGTGGCCCGCTGTGTTCTACGATAGGACTGGTTACAACAAAGGTCAGCATTGTACCGATAGTGCCGCAGGTCAGGATAAAGTTAACCAGCTTCGGTGATGACACTTTGGTTTGCTGTGAACCCAAAGTAATAATGGTGGTATAAATGGCACTTGAGAAGAAACCTAATGCCATAATAATCAGGTGGAGCATCGGGATTGCCTGGTCATGAGTAAACCAGTACATCAGCAGTGTTGCCAGAGCGGTGAGCACCACCAGAATTTTCTGCAGGTCAAAGAAGCGCAGTACGACACTGAACACCCACATTCCTACCATATAAGCCGTCCAGAAATTACCTACCAGTTGGCCGGCATCAGAAATCTGCATACCCAGGTTTTTAGTCGCATATTCCGGTACCCAGGAAATAAAGCCCAGTTGTCCCAGAATGTAGCATAGGGCAGCCAGTGCCAGCAGGAATACTCCGCTTCCCCATTTTTCTTTTCCGGTCTGTTCTTTGTCGCTGTTTTTGGTCAGTACCGGGAATTCCATCATCAGTGTGAGTACAAAGATAACCACGTAGATGAGTCCGATACAGCAATATACCCAGTACCAGGGCAGGTGACGGGCCAGAAGAATACCCGCGATGATAGGGAACAGAGTTCCGGCCATGCTGAAGAAGGAGTCAGTGAACAGCAGGCGCGAACCGCGCTGACGGCCTTCATAAAGATGGGTGATCAGGAAAGTACCAATCGACATGGTAATACCGCTAACCACACCCAGGACAAACATACAGACGGAGAATATTGCAATACTGTGCCCGGTAATCAGCCCCGCAATTGCCAGCAACATCAGGATAAAGCCAAAAATCAGCTGGCGTTTCAGAGGGATAATTTCCATCAGCCAGGCATTCAGGAAAATAGCGGCCAGGATCCCCGCATTAAGAAAAGTGAACGTATTACTCATACTGGACACCGGCACATTAAAGTACCGGGCAATATTATCCATGACCATCCCTGTCACGATAACTAATGCACCCGTTAGTGCATAAGAAAAAAAACTAATCCAGGTCAGGCCAATTCTGTTGGTCTTTGTCATTGTCGACACCCTAATAAGAAGAGAAATACTGGTTATAACGGCACAGGTAAAGAGTGAACCGTGATCTGCAAAAATAATCAATGCAAAATCATACCTTTATTGCATTAAATGTGTGATGTTCTTCAAATGTTTGTCCCGGCAGAGTGATCTTTTCCTGTGGTTAACCGTGCCATCACCCGGTAAACGTCTGGTTCTTACCTGTTTATATCACTACAATTAGTCGGATTTTTTGCACTATCTATCTAATCAGGGAGTTTTTATGTTGAAACGTACTTTGGCGACAGCTTTCACTTTGTTAGCTCTCTCTTCTGTCTCTGTATCGGCACTGGCCGATACCCATGTATTACTGACTACGACGGCAGGTAATATTGAGCTGGATCTTAATGATCAGAAAGCACCGGTGAGCGTTAAGAATTTTGTCAGCTACGTCAACAGCGGCTTTTATAACAATACTATTTTCCATCGGGTGATCCCGGGGTTCATGATCCAGGGCGGCGGGTTTACTGCAGATATGCAGCAGAAAACCGCAGGTGCGCCTATCCGTAATGAAGCTGACAATGGTTTGCAGAACGTCCGTGGCACCATTGCCATGGCCCGTACTGCGGATAAAGATAGTGCAACCAGTCAGTTCTTTATTAATGTGGCGGATAATGCATTCCTGAATCACGGTCAGCGTGATTTCGGGTACGCGGTCTTTGGTCGCGTTGTCAAAGGCATGGATGTGGTGGATAAGATTTCGCAGGTGGCTACCACGTCGAGTGGTCCTTACGAAAATGTTCCTGCTAAACCGATTGTGATCACTTCAGCAAAAGTCTTACCATAATCTGATGCGGTCAGTGGAGTACAGGGTTATTGCACTGACTTTACTCCGATACCATTCTCTGCCACAGTCAGCAGAGAGTGGTGCATTTGCATTGATGCGATCCGCTACCTCCCCGGTAACTGCCAGACAGAGATTACTTTCATGCTGCTCCTCATCGATAACTACGACTCCTTTACCTGGAATTTATTTCAGTATTTCAGCCTGACCGGAGTGGATGTCCGCGTTGTTCGGAATGATGCGATCACCCTTGAGGAGATGTGCCGATTACCTCTGACTCACCTGGTGATTTCTCCCGGACCATGTACACCGGATCAGTCCGGTATTTCTATGGCGGCCATTCGCCATTTTGCTGGTAAAATTCCTATTCTCGGGGTCTGCCTGGGGCACCAGGCGATAGTCAGTGTCTTTGGTGGTAAGGTAGTCCGTGCACGCCAGCCGATACATGGTAAAACATCAGCGATTATCCATCGCGGTATCGGCGTGTTCCGTCGGTTGAATAATCCACTGACGGTAACACGTTATCACTCACTGATCGCCGAGCAAGCCTCACTGCCGGAATGTCTGGAAATCACGGCCTGGACTGAGGTGAACGGTGAGCCCGACGAAATTATGGCTATCAGACATAAAACACTGCCTGTGGAAGGGGTACAGTTCCACCCGGAAAGTATTCTGAGTGAGCAGGGAGTGGAATTATTAAAAAATTTTGTGACTCAGGCCGGCTAAAGATTGCCTTTAAGTGATTTTTTATGCATATTTTATGGATTATTATTTAATCAGTCAGTGAATTAATCAGGCGGGGCAGGATATGGCACAAGAGAATATGGCAGTAACCCGGGAAACCTTTGATCAGGTTATTTTACCGGTTTATGCACCGGCGCAGTTTGTTCCGGTCAGGGGAAAAGGAAGCCGGGTCTGGGATCAACAGAATAAAGAATATGTCGATTTTTCCGGCGGTATTGCAGTAACGGCATTGGGCCACTGTCACCCGGCGCTGGTGAATACACTAAAAGTGCAGGGTGAAACGTTATGGCATACCAGTAATGTATTCACTAACGAACCGGCACTCCGTTTAGCCAGCAAACTTATCTCAGCGACCTTTGCGGAGCGGGTTTTCTTCGCTAACTCCGGAGCAGAAGCAAACGAAGCTGCCTTTAAATTAGCCCGTTACTATGCTTCCGTCCGCCATAGTCCGTATAAAACTAAAATTATTGCCTTCCATCATGCCTTTCATGGCCGGACGTTGTTCACGGTCACGGTCGGAGGGCAACCTAAATATTCCGACGGTTTTGGCCCTAAACCGGCCGATATTATCCATGTCCCTTTTAATGACCTCGATGCGGTAAAAGCTGTTATTGATGATCATACCTGTGCGATTGTTCTGGAACCTATTCAGGGCGAAGGGGGTATTACGCCGGCCACGCCTGAATTTATGCAGGGATTACGAGAGCTGTGCGATCAGCATCAGGCTTTGCTGGTGATGGATGAAGTTCAGAGCGGGATGGGACGAAGCGGTAAACTTTTCGCTTATGAGCACTATGGCGTGAAACCGGATATTCTGACAACCGCCAAAGCATTGGGTGGCGGTTTCCCTGTCAGTGCGATGCTAACCACACAGGAAATCGCTTCTGCAATGACTCCGGGGACACACGGGACAACCTATGGCGGGAACCCGCTGGCCTGTGCGATTGCAGAAACCGCACTGGATATCATCAATACACCGGAAGTCCTTGCGGGCGTAGAACAACGCCGCCAATGGTTTTATGAAGAACTGGAGAAGATTAACCAGCGCTTCTCCCTGTTTACCGAAATCCGTGGTAAAGGGTTACTGATTGGCGCAGAACTGAAAGATGAGTACAAACTGAAAGCACGGGATCTTCTACACGCTGCAGCCGATGCAGGTGTGATGATCCTGACGGCCGGTAACGGCGTGATCCGGTTTGCACCTTCACTGGTCATTTCAGAGCAGGATATTCGTGAAGGAATGGCCCGGTTAGCCACCGCCGCAGAAAAACTTTTTGGCTGAGACGGGAAGCTGTCAGGTGACAGCGGTATTGCTGTCACCTGGCTTACTTAGGGCTGCTTTTTTTGCTGAGCAGCCATTGACCGTGATGAGGGCGCTGACGCCAGACCAGGGAGGAAATCGTCCGCATCACCTTCAGATGGCTTAATATCTGGTTCAGTTGTCGTTCCACAATAGTAACCGGCCCCAGAGGAATTTTAATCTCTTCATCCATCACATTCCTGCTGTGATCCTCCTCGCTGTGAAAATCGAGTCGTTGCTGACATTGCTGTAAGGCCACTTCGCAGGATTGCAAATACTTTTCCGCCAGATCAGGCGTCAGCATCGTATGCTCACGTGAAAGCGTCGTCAGCACATTGATATGCTCGACAATAAACTGACTGTGTGTCACCCAGAGGTGCATTTCGCTAAGGTATTCGGTATCAAAGCCCGGTTCCTGCATAGCCTGGTTCAGGGAGCTGAACAGTGCATTGTGTTGCTGGTTAGCTTTTATCCTGATAGCTTCGGCCTCTTCTGCCCCGGGGGACGGCCCGAGAAGGACTTGCAGCGCTTTCTGATAGGTGGACAGGACATCCTGAGCATTTTGCCTCAGTAAGGCACTCTGCCATTGTGGCCATAACCACAGCATGCCGGCGAAAGAAATCAGGCAACCGAGCAGGGTATCCAGCAGGCGCGGTACCAGAAAGTGTGCACCGTTCAGTGCGAGCAATTGCAGGCTATACACTGCGGTCACGGTAGTACCGATAGTGGCCCAGCCGTAGTATTGCCGTGAGAACAGGTTGCTGAACAGGGTAAGCAGCAGCATAGTCAGTAAAATGGCGGGTTCCGGTGTGGCGAGCTGTAAGGAAAGCGCGGCAATAATCAGCCCGGCAAACGTCCCTAAGGCCCGGTGCTGTATCCTCACACGGGTAGCGTTATAACTGTTCTGGCTGACCAGAATAATGGTCATCAGTACCCAATAAGGCTTGGGCATGTTCAGCGACAGCGCAAGGGTACTGGCCACCAGAAGCATTACCGAAAAGCGACCGGCTGTGCGTAATGCCGTCGATTTTAATGACAGATAACTGCGTAATGCACTCAGGAAAGGTAACCGGCGTTTACTGTCAGCCATTACATCACGGCGGTAAAGCGGAGCCCGTGACTGCAGTACTTTTGCAATTTTAGAGAAGTGATATCCGAAGAAAGACCCCACCGGATTATCCGGGTGTTCACGGGCAATATTTTGCAAGTCTGCCAGTGATCCTGCCATTGAAAAATGTCCGGGAATTTGATGATAAAGAATATTATCTGCGGTACTCCTCAGCTGCGTACAAATTTCATCGGCGTTTTGTTTAATGATCGCGGCAGAACCACTTTTTTGGATCAATGTGCGCACATCGTCCGTTTCACCCAGCGTGACGGAAATATGTTCCTGTAAATCTTCAGCCATGATAAAGGTGCGGATCAGATATTTCTCGCGGCTGTTTTTGTCGGCAGACAACATATGGATCTGCTGGTAGGCGGTAGTGATCAGGTCGACGATTTTTTGCTGCCGGTTTAACAGCGCAGGCAACGATTTTTCCGTGTCTGTCGGGTCTGTTGTGGTCAGCAGGTGATATTTATCTTCGCAATAGCTGGCCAGCGCCCGATAGAGCAGACTGAGCGTTTCGCGCAGGGGCTGATCTTTCGACAATCTGAACCAGAACCAGTTAAAAAGCCCGTACCAAAGGGTTCCGCCGCCATACAGTAACGGTGGCCCCCAGAGAGGCATCCGCCCTGTCAGGCTGAGTGTGAAGGTCATGGCGATAAGCGCACCGGGTAACAGCCGGCCATACAGGGGGCTTATCTCTCCGCACACGCCAATCAATAAGGGCAGGGTAAAAACGATAAAGGGTAGCGGAACATGTCGCAGTAATAACCACTGCAACAGGAAACTGCTGAAGGCAAACAGCATTCCTCCGAGGACGATTCGCTCAAAGAAACGGCGGTGTGGGGTATCCAGTCCGGCGATATTACAGCAGGCAGGGATAAGGGAAAACAGCAAACCTTTCTGCAGGTTGCCTGTTAGCCCGCCAATCAGAACAGGCAGGAAAACGACCAGTGTCTGGCGCAATGCATAGTTAACTTCGGGGTGATAAATCAGTCGGCGCCACATCGAATACAATCGCTGATAAAAAGTAAAACAGAACACGGTAGCGGCAGGCTACCGTGTGGATGGGAAGTTAACGGGTCCCGTAGACGACGATCGTCTTGCCGTGAGCAGAAATCAGATTCTGATCTTCCAGCATTTTAAGAATTCGTCCGACGGTCTCCCGTGAACAGCCGACAATTTGTCCTATTTCCTGGCGGGTAATTTTAATCTGCATCCCGTCCGGATGGGTCATAGCATCAGGCTGACGTGCTAAATTCAGCAATGTCTGGGCAATACGGCCTGTGACATCAAGGAATGCCAGATTACCGACTTTTTCGGACGTTACCTGTAACCGGCGCGCCATCTGTGAAGATAAACGCATCAGAATTTCGGGGTTCACCTGAATGAGTTGTCGGAATTTTTTATAAGAGATTTCAGCAACCTCACATGCCACTTTGGCACGTACCCAGGCGCTGCGTTCCTGATCTTCTTCAAAAAGTCCCAGTTCACCGATGAAATCTCCCTGGTTAAGATAAGAAAGGATCATCTCTTTTCCTTCTTCATCTTTAATTAAAACAGCCACGGAGCCTTTCACAATATAGTACAGGGTTTCTGCTTTCTCACCCTGGTGGATAAGGGTACTTTTGGAAGGATACTTATGAATATGACAATGGGACAGGAACCATTCGAGTGTAGGGTCTGTTTGTGGTTTACCGAGAACCATTCTCTTTTATCCTCTGTTGTAATCGTGCCGGAAATACAGGGGTAAGCTCCTGCCAGGCAAGGAAGTCATAGGGTATTTTTATTGGCAATTACCGCAGAAAAGCAGATTTTGTTCCGGAGCTTTCTACCGTTTCACCATAATTGTAATCTGATAAAAAAATGTCTCACTCTTTGTTTGTAGCACACACTGGCGCAACTGTCTCCTGTTGTATGTTCAGACTGTAACGAATGCCAGCAGATTGCTGTTTATCCTTTGAAGGAGTAATCTGAAACCTGTTTTTTCAGAGCAGAGAGTAAGCATAATGCAGGCACGCGTAAAATGGGTTGAGGGACTCAGCTTTATCGGAGAATCGGCTTCCGGACATCAGGTATTAATGGATGGAAACTCGGGCGATAAAGCGCCAAGCCCGATGGAAATGGTGCTGATGGCCACCGGAAGTTGCAGCGCCATCGATGTGGTTTCAATCCTGCAAAAGGGGCGTCAGGATGTGGTGGACTGTGAAGTTAAACTGACCTCTGAGCGCCGGGAAGAGGCACCTCGTTTGTTTACGCATATTAATCTGCATTTTGTCGTCACGGGGCGCAGTCTGACGGATGCTGTGGTTGAACGAGCTGTCACATTGTCTGCTGATAAGTATTGCTCAGTGGCACTGATGCTGGGGAAAGGTGTGGAAATTACGCATAGCTTTGAGGTGATAAGCCTTTGAAAGCCTATTGAGTGCCATCATGGCACTCAATACGGTCTACTGAAACTGCTTTTCTTCCATTAACCGCTTCACCAGTGGTGTCATGATTAACTCCATTGCCAGCCCCATTTTTCCGCCCGGCACGACCAGTGTATTAATGTGCGAAATAAAAGACCCCTGAATCATCGCCAGCAGGTAGGGGAAGTTAATGGCTTCCAGTCCCCGGAAATGAATTACCACAAAACTTTCATCTAATGAAGGGATGGTTTTGGCAGCAAATGGGTTAGAGGTATCGACGGTCGGAACCCGCTGAAAATTGATATGGGTACGGGAGAATTGCGGTGTTATGTAGTTAACATAATCATCCATGGAGCGAACCACTGAGTCCATCACCGCTTCCCGGGAATGGCTACGTTCGCGGGTATCCCGGACCAGTTTTTGAATCCACTCCAGGTTGACAATCGGGACGACACCGACCATCAGATCCACTTTATCTGCGACGTTGTACTGATCCGTGACAATTCCGCCATGTAACCCTTCGTAAAATAAAACATCGGTATCATCAGGCAGAGGTTGCCAGGGCGTAAACGTGCCCGGTACCTGCTTCCAGGGCACAGCTTCATCATAAGTATGGAGATACTTGCGGGAGCGGCCGGTTCCCTGAGTTCCGTACTCAACAAAGGTCTGTTCCAGCATTGCGAAATCGTTGGCTTCAGGGCCAAAGTAGCTGATATGCCGGCCGGAATCTCTGGCTTTGCGTATGGCAACATCCATTTCCGGGCGACTATAACGGTGAAAGCTGTCCCCCTCAATTTCGGCGGCCCGGATATTCAGCTGCTGGAAGATTTTTCTGAATGCCAGACTGGTGGTGGTGGTTCCGGCCCCGCTAGAGCCTGTGACGGCAATGATTGGATGTCTGGCGGACATTAGGCTGTGCTCCCTGAATTCGTTCGGCTGACTGCATTGTTAGCATGTCTGCCGGGACCTGTCATCACTCAGGTGAGCAGAATTTATCTGTTCTGTCTGAAGGTACTGGCCTGCATTAACGACACTGATTCGTTCAGTTCAGACCAGACCACCACGATTTCACCGGCCGTAAGCTGACGATGAATATCCTGTGTTTTTTCCTCCAGCGTTCGTTCTTCTTCACCGTAATCGGTACCTTCACGGAGGACAAACGATTCGATCAGGTTATTCAGCGTCTCAGGATTGAGTTGTTGCCAGGGAATAATCATGCTTTTTTATCCAGCCAGGTTGAAAGCCATTGGGGGATCCGTTTCTCCAGCCACATGACCGGACGGGTTAATGTTCCGCTGACAAAACCGACATGCCCGCCATATTGGCTGAGCTGATAGGTAATGCTGGGCGAAAGATGCTCCGGGTTCGGGATAACGTCCGGTACCATAAAGGGATCATCCTGAGCATGGATAATCAGCAGCGGTTTTTCAACACCTGAAAGCATCGGCATACCGCTGGCCCGCCGGTAGTAGTCGGTCGCGTCGGCAAAACCGTGTATTTTCGAGGTAACTTCGTCATCAAAGTCTCGTAACCGGTGGATCTGCTTCAATCGCTCAGGAGAAACCGACAGTAATTCCGGGTAAGCTTTCATTTTCCGGCGGGCACTCTTCTTCAGCTGTGATAACAGGTAAAACTGATAAAAGCGTGAGAAGCCCTGTTCCAGTTTAGAACTGCAGGGCTCAAGCATCAGCGGGGCAGAGACGATGACTCCCGCATCCAGCAGACAGTCACTTCCCTGAGAACCCATCAGACAAGCCAGCATATTACCCCCGAGGGAGAACCCAATCGCTGCAGTGGGCACTTTTCCGTAGGTTTCCTGCAACCACTGCAAAAAGTAGCTGGCATCGCCGATTTCACCGGAGTGATAGCTTTGCGTCATGCGATTAGGTGCTTTGCCGCAGCCGCGAAAATGCATCACAACACCCAGCCATCCCTGCTTTTTAATCGCAGAAAGCAGGCCATGGGCATAAGGGCTGTTAATACTGCCTTCCAGGCCGTGAAAAATCACGGCTCGGGGCTTGTGGCGTGCGTGTTCCGGGTCTTCGCTCCAGGCAAGATCGACAAAATCACCATCAGGCAATTCCAGTCTCTGCCAGCAGGGCTTGATCCGGACAATACGTCTCAGGATCCTGGGCAGGAGCGTCTGAAGGTGAGGGTTTTTCAGTTGAGCAATCGGTGTGAAATGCTCATCTGTGATACGACAATTATTCATGTTGTCGGGACTTGTCTGATCCATAACTCACTGTATATTTAAACGGTTTAATTTCATCCTAAGACAGGAAAGGTGCCACGCATGGAAATGGGGTTATTTCTTTCACTACTTGGCTTCCTATGGGTTGCCGCGATCACACCTGGCCCTAATAATATGTTACTTACTGCATCCGGCGCCAACGTTGGTTTTTTTCGCAGTATTCCGCTCATGCTTGGCATCATGCTGGGTATGCAACTCATGCTGCTGTTGGTCGCTTTTGGTATCGGCGGCCTCATTCTGATTTATCCGGCGCTTCACTTATTGCTCAAAATTGCGGGCAGCCTCTATTTACTCTGGCTGTCATGGAAAATCGGCAGTGCCCCTTATGAAGTGCTTGAGGTAGACCTTTCTCCGGACAGAGGGAAAGCCATGCCATTCTGGCAGGGAGGTCTGCTGCAGTTGATCAACCCTAAAGCCTGGTTGATGTCATTAGGCGCAGTTGCCAGTTTCAGCCTTGCCGGAGCAGAATATCGTTCGTCTGTACTTGCCATCAGTTTCGCGATGTTTCTGGTCAACCTTGTGGCCGGTATCATTTGGCTGGGCTTTGGGACGATGATTGGCCGCTGGCTTAAAAGCCCGCAGGCATGGAAAATCTTTAATATCTTTATGGGGCTGCTCACCGCATCCTGTGTCATTCTGATCTGGCTTTAGACACTCATCGGCCCGGCAGGCAGTCATGACCCGGGTTCAGTGGAGACAATTGACTGAACCATTATATCAGGGGATCGTATGCTGATAATGCAGAATATTCCCTGAAAACCCGGCGACAAATTTATTGTTTTCCCGGCAGACAGGCAAGTCTTTATTCATCGAATCGGCTGAATTGTTAACAGCACCGGCTACGCAGTGAGTGGCCGGTGACTGTCCTGGTTATCGCGTTTGACTCACCGCGAACCTCATGTTGCCGGTACTATACCGGCTATAACGCATGAAAAATTAAGGGGTCAGCCTTATTCTGCTGACTGCATCTGTTCCAGTTGCTCCTGAAGTTCCAGCCACTCCATTTCACAGGTTTCCAGGGCTGACTGGCTTTCCGCCTGTACTTTCAGGGCAGCGGTCAGGTCATCTTTGCGTGCAGCATCATACAGTTCCTGCTGACCAAGCAACGCTTCATTCTCGCTGAGGGTATTCTGTAATAACGCCATTTGCTTTTCGATTTTATCTATCTTTTTCCTGACCGGTTGTGTCAGGGCCCGGAGTTCAGCATCACGACGTTTCTGGTCTTTGCGTGCCTGGGCGGAATTACCCTGAGCTGCGGCAGGGGCCTCTTTGACCACGCTGTTTTTCTGCTGTTCTGTCAGCCACTGCTGGTAGTCTTCGAGATCGCCATCGAATACATCCACATTACCGGCATCGACCAGATACAGGTCATCAGTGGTTGCACGGATAAGATGCCGGTCATGCGAAACGACGACCAGAGCCCCTTCATAATCAATTAATGCTTCTGTCAGTGCCTGACGCATATCCAGGTCGAGATGGTTGGTCGGTTCATCCAGCAATAGCAGGTTAGGACGTTCCCAGACGATCAACGCCAGCACCAGTCGGGCTTTTTCTCCCCCCGAGAAGCGTTGTGTCATCTCTGTAACTTTATCTCCCTGAAAACCGAAGCCGCCCAGGTAATCCCGTAACTGTTGTTCGCTGACCTGAGGAGAGGCCTGACGCTGCAGGTGTTGTAATGGTGAATCCTCTGCACGCAGGTACTCCAGCTGGTGCTGTGCGAAATAGCCCGCTTTAATGCCTTTCGCCAGAGCAACCTCGCCCTGCTGAGGGGATAACTCACCGGCTAACAACTTAATCAGCGTAGATTTCCCTGCGCCGTTACGGCCCAGTAACCCGATGCGTGAACCGGGAACCAGATTAAGTTTTACGGAATTCAGGATCACCCGGTCATCATAGCCGGCGGTGACTTTTTCCATTTTCAGTAACGGGTTGGGCAGGCTCTCCGGTGGTAAGAAACTGAAGCTGAAAGGATTATCCACATGTGCCGGGGCAATGAGTTCCATGCGTTCCAGCATTTTAATCCGGCTTTGGGCCTGACGGGCTTTTGTCGCCTTTGCACGAAAACGGTCGATATAATGTTGCAGATGGGCGACTTTCGCCTGCTGGCTTTGATAAAGCGACTGCTGCTGTGCCAGTTTGGTGGCTCGCTGCCGTTCAAAGTCACTGTAATTACCGGTGTATTCAAACAGGTTTTCCTGCTCGATATGCAGGATTTTATTGACAGTCGGGTCCAGAAAATCGCGATCGTGAGAGATCAGTATCAGCGTGCCGGTATAACTTTTCAGCCAGCGTTCGAGCCAGATCACTGCATCGAGATCCAGGTGGTTTGTCGGTTCGTCAAGAAGCAGTAAGTCTGAACGACAGATCAGTGCCTGGGCCAGATTCAGACGCATACGCCAGCCCCCCGAAAAATCTTTTACCGGAGCCTGTAATTGCTGTTGGGTAAATCCCAGCCCATTCAGCAGACTGGCAGCACGGGCCTGAATTGTCCAGGCCTGAACGGTATCAAGCTGTGCATGCAGCAGCGCAATACGGTTTCCGTCATTTTCTGCATTGGCCTGAGCCAGCTGCGATTCCAGATGGCGGAATTCCCGGTCACCGTCGATGACATACTCGATCGCTGGCTGATCCAGGGCCGGAGTTTCCTGATTTACCCAGGCCAGAGCCCAGTTTGCAGGAAAACTGACATTTCCGGCATCACTGGTTGTTTCCCCTTTCAGAAGGGATAAAAGTGTGGATTTTCCGCAGCCATTCTTCCCGACCAGGCCAACTTTTTGCCCGGGATTGATGGTGGCGGAAGCATTGTCCAGTAGCACGCGGGTACCGCGTCGTATTTGTAGCGAAGAAAAGACAATCATAAGCGCCGTTTCGTCAGAATATGTTAAATTATCAGCTAAAGTGAACTAATGATTAAACAGAAAATTTCGTTATGTGCTGCATGGTAGCTGAAATAGTTATCCGTGACGATGATTTGGAGGGGAACAATGTCGACACAGCCCAAAATCCTGCTGCTTTATGCCCATCCTGAATCACAGGAATCAGTCGCTAACCGGATCCTGCTGAAAACTGCACAACGTCAGGAAAACGTCACTGTGCATGACCTTTACGCATTTTATCCTGATTTTTTTATAGATATTCATTACGAGCAGCAACTGTTACGGGAACATGACATCATCATTTTCCAGCATCCACTCTATACTTATAGCTGTCCTGCGTTACTGAAAGAGTGGTTCGATCGGGTGCTGACCCGTGGATTTGCGATCGGTCACGGTGAGCAGGCATTAGCTGGCAAGTACTGGCGAAGTGTGATCACGACCGGTGAGCCGGAAACCGCGTATCACCAGCACGGCCTGAACAGGTATCCGATGAGCGATATTATGCGGCCCTTTGAACTGACAGCACAGGCCTGTCGTATGCATTGGTTAACACCGATGATTATTTATTCCGCCAGGCGCCAGACGGGCAAGGCGATGACAACGTATGCCAGTGCTTACAGCGACTGGTTAGCCCAGCCATTACCACAGGGGGTAATTTAATGCAGGGACCTGGCCTGTTAACTGCGGGTGTAATTTATCTTGGGGCAGCGGTCATTGCTGTCCCTATTGCTGCCCGATTGGGTATTGGCGCGGTACTGGGCTATCTGCTCGCGGGGATTGCTATAGGCCCCTGGGGTGTCGGGCTTATCAGTGATGTCGACGAAATACTGCATTTCTCGGAACTGGGTGTAGTTTTTCTGATGTTTATCATCGGTCTGGAACTGAACCCGGCCAAACTCTGGCAACTCCGGCGCTCTATTTTTGGGGTCGGTGCGGCCCAGGTCATCTTTTCGGCGGCAATTCTGGGCGGGCTGCTCTGGCTGACAAACTTTTCATGGCAGAGCGCGGTCATCGGCGGTATCGGATTGGCGATGTCCTCTACCGCGATGGCTATTCAGCTGATGCGCGATAAAGGAATGAACCGTAGTGAGTCCGGTCAGCTGGGATTTTCTGTCCTGCTGTTCCAGGATTTGGCGGTGATCCCGGCTTTGGCTCTGGTGCCGCTTCTGGCCGGTGGCAGTGATGGCGGACAGGCGACGGACTGGATAAAAGTAGGCATGAAGGTGCTGGCATTTGCGGGCATGCTGATTGGCGGCCGCTTCCTGCTGCGTCCGATTTTCCGCTTTATTGCCGGTTCGGCAGTGCGTGAGGTTTTTACGGCGGCGGCATTATTATTGGTGATCGGTTCGGCGTTGTTTATGGATGCGCTGGGACTGTCGATGGCGCTCGGGACCTTTATCGCAGGTATCCTGCTGGCCGAAAGTGAATACCGGCATGAGCTTGAGGTCGCGATTGATCCCTTTAAAGGACTGTTGCTGGGGCTATTCTTTATCTCGGTCGGTATGGCACTCAATCTTGGCGTGCTCTACACCCACATTGTTGAGGTGATTATCGCCGTACTGGTGCTGGTTGCTGTCAAAACGCTGGTTCTGTACATCCTGGCCCGCGTGTATGGCTTACGCAGTTCGGAGCGTTTGCAGTTTGCGGGGGTATTGAGTCAGGGCGGAGAATTTGCGTTTGTCCTCTTTTCGGCGGCATCCTCGGTGCATCTTTTTACCGGCGAACAACTGCCTATGTTACTCGTGACCGTGACTTTATCGATGATGACGACACCGTTACTGATGCAGGGTATCGATAAGATATTGATTCGTCGCTTCAATAACTCAAAGGATGACCACGGTGAAAAGCACTATGTTGAGGATGATCAGCCGCAAGTGATCGTGGTGGGCTTTGGTCGTTTCGGCCAGGTTGTTGGCCGTCTGCTGATGGCAAATAATACACGGATAACGGTCCTGGAACAGGATATCAGCGCCGTCAGTCTGATGCGTAAGTACGGTTATAAAGTCTATTACGGCGATGCGACGGAACTGGAACTGTTGCGGGCAGCCGGTGCAGAGGGGGCCGAGTCCATCGTCATCACCTGTAATGATCCGGAAGATGCGATGGCGATTGTTCAGCTGTGCCAGCACCATTTCCCGCACCTGAAAATTCTTGCCCGCGCCCGCGGACGTGTAGAAGCACACGAATTCCTGCAGGCAGGGGTGACGCAGTTCAGCCGCGAAACCTTCTCCAGTGCGCTGGAGCTTGGCCGTAAAACGCTGGTCTCAGTGGGGATGCATCCTCATCAGGCAATGCGGGCGCAGCTGCATTTCCGTCGTCTGGATATGCGTATGTTACGAGAACTGATGCCAAATCATGATGATAGCGGACAAATCTCCCGTGTCCGGGAAGCCCGTCGTGAGCTGGAAGACATCTTCAACCGTGAAATGCAGCAGGAAAAGCAACAGCTGGATGGCTGGGATGAGTTTGAATAACCCTCCCCTGTGAGAGTGCTATCGAGGGGCTTTCAAAAGACAGGAGTGCAGGATGGCGAAACGATTTATAGCCGGGGCCGTTTGCCCGCACTGTCAGCAAACCGATACGCTGGCGATGTGGCGTGAAAATAATGTAGATGTCGTGGAATGTGTCAAATGTGGCCATCAGATGCGTGAAGCGGATCAACGGTTGCCGGATAAACACGCGGGACCTGGTAAAATTATAGGGGTGTTTACTCCTGAATAGGCGGGTATCAGGTTTTTTTTCCCCGGTAACTTACAGGGGGATTGAATTTCGTTACAATTGCCACCACTAAGACCGGAGAGGAAATCAGTTTATGTTTTTCCCGGTCAGGACCTTTCTGGTTGGTGTTATTGCAGGCAAAAATAGACCAATGAGACGGGAATATAGCTCTCAACGGTTAGGAGATATCATGAAAGTAGCAAAAGACCTGGTTGTCAGCCTTGCTTATCAGGTACGTACAGAAGATGGGGTATTAGTTGATGAATCCCCTGCAAATGCACCGCTGGATTACCTGCACGGTCATGGTTCCCTGATTTCTGGTCTGGAAAAAGCACTGGAAAACCATGAAGCAGGTGATAAGTTTGACGTTAACATCCCGGCCAACGATGCTTATGGTCAGTATGATGACAATCTGGTTCAGCGCGTACCGAAAGATGTTTTTGTCGGTGTTGATGAACTGCAGGTAGGCATGCGCTTCCTGGCTGAGACCGATCAGGGGCCGGTACCGGTAGAAATTACCGAAGTCGGTGATGATTATGTTGTGGTTGATGGTAACCATATGCTGGCAGGCCAGAACCTGAGCTTTAATGTCGAAGTCATTGCTATTCGCGAAGCGACGGCGGAAGAACTGGCTCACGGGCATGTCCACGGCGAAAATGGCCATGATCATGGCCACGACCATGAACATGGTCAGGAAGGTTGCGGGACTGGCGGCTGTGGCTGCCACCACTAAGCTGTCCTGAGACATAAAGCCGCTGACGAGCGGCTTTATGTTGAGCCTCTCAATAGTGAGGAGGCGGTGTCTCTTCAGATTGTGAAGCCAGCAGTGACGGTGCCGCTGTTTTAAGCTTATCCGCTAATAAACGGAACTGTTCACGTAATCTTGCCATTTCAAGTTCATGCCTGACCACAGTCTGGTTCAGTTCTTCAATAGTCAGCTCCTGAAAAGCAATTTTGCTTTCAAGCGCTTCCAGATGTTTTTCCCATTCGGTTATCTGCATTAGTTTTCCTCACTGTCTCTTTGCGCGCCATGATGCGCGATCCCGGCATTTTATTCGAGTCCCGGTGGAGGGAAATCGCCTGAATTTTGCAGGTCAGCCACGCGGTAACCTTGAAATTTACTCTTATATCCCAATAATCAATGAAACTTCCTGATGCAAAAAAGGTCGGAAGTTAACAGAGAATCATTGTGATGGCAGTGGTAACCCTGTCATATACCGTTATAGTGTGAGCAATTAAAACACAACAATCACCGGGGTCAGAGACTTCGGTTGGGAGATATGGATGAAATCATTGTTTAAAGTCTCATTGTTAGCGACCACCCTGGCTGTTGCGCTGAATGCACCTGCAGTTATGGCTGCAACCTCAGCAACCACCACCACAGAACAGACTCCGACCAATGCTGCATTTAAAGATCAGTCTCAGCAATCGGCCTATGCACTGGGAGCCTCTCTGGGTCGTTACATGGACAACTCTCTGAAGGAACAAGAGAAGCTTGGTATCAAGCTTGACAAAAAACTCCTGATTGCCGGTGTACAGGACGCATTTGCAGGTAAGAGCAAATTATCCGATGCTGAAATTGAACAAACCCTGAAAGGGTTTGAAACTAAAGTAAAAGCGGCAGCTCAGGCTAAAATGGAACAAGACGCGAAAGAGAATGCAGAGAAAGGTGATGCATTCGCAGCGAAATTTGCAAAAGAAAGCGGCGTGAAGAAAACCGCCAGCGGCCTGCTGTACAAAGTAGAGAAAGAAGGTACGGGTCCGGCCCCGGTCGACAGTGATACTGTTGTCGTTAACTACAAAGGGACTCTGGTCAACGGTACTGAGTTTGATAACTCTTACAAGCGTGGTGAGCCTCTGACATTCCGTCTTGACGGTGTGATCCCGGGCTGGACCGAAGGTCTGAAACACGTGAAGAAAGGCGGTAAAATTGAGCTGGTTATCCCGCCAGACTTAGCTTACGGCCAGAATGGTGTTCCGGGTATCCCGCCAAATTCAACCTTAGTATTCCAGGTTGAATTACTGGATGTGAAACAGGCACCAAAAACTGACGATGCGGCCAAAGCACCGACAGCAGACAGCCAGACTAAAGCAGCCCAGTAATACCTTGCACCGCCGCGCTCTGCGGCGGTGTCTTCTCCCCGCGTAGAATAAAAACGCTGGTTTATGTCATCGACATTTGCCAGACTGACCCTTCTGATGTTTTTACTATTTGAGTCTGCCCGGCAGTGCTTATGACAGGCTCCTGCTATGTAGGGTAATATCTGTGATGTCTAATCCTTTTAATCCTGGCGATGCTTCCGTTTATGAAATCCCGGAGCATCCATCTTTTGAACCGTCAGACTACGAGATCCTGAAATCCTACGAATCCGTCGTCGATGGTCTGGCAATGTTGATTGGTTCACACTGTGAGATTGTGCTGCATTCTCTGGATAACCTGACGTGCTCTGCCATTCGTATTGCAAATGGCGAGCATACCGGCAGACAGGTCGGTTCACCCATTACTGATTTGGCTCTGCGGATGTTGCATGACCTGCAGGGTGAGGACAGTAATGTTTCCCGCGCCTACTTTACCCGTGCGAAAAGCGGGGTATTGATGAAATCGGTGACCATTGCTATCCGAAATCGGGAGCAGCGGGTCATCGGTTTATTGTGTATTAACATGAATCTGGATGTGCCGTTCTCTCAGATAATGTCAACGTTTATGCCTCCGGAGCTACATCAGGTAGATTCAAGCGTGAATTTCGCCAGTTCAGTAGATGATCTGGTGGCTCAGACATTGGAGTTCACGATAGAAGAAGTCACTAACGATCGAAATGTCGCAAATAATGCGAAGAACAGACAGATCGTGTTGAACCTGTACGAAAAAGGTATTTTCGATATCAAAGATGCCATTAATCAGGTCGCTGACCGTCTGGATATCTCCAAGCATACGGTTTATCTCTATATCCGGCAGTTTAAAAACGGTGAGTTTCAGGGAGGCGATCGCTGATGCATTATGCATTGCTGGTGACCGGTGCGCCTTACGGGACGCAGCAATCGACCAGTGCACTCCTGTTTGCCCGCGCGCTCCTGGCGGCCGGCCAGCATCTGGACAGTGTTTTCTTCTATCGTGAGGGTGTTCAGAATGCCAACCTGCTGACCGCGCCTGCCAGTGATGAGCTGGATATTGTGCGGGAATGGCAGAAGTTACAGGAGCAACATGGTATCGGGTTACATATCTGCGTTGCTGCAGCGCTTCGGCGCGGCGTCGTTGATTCCGCAGAAGCGGCCCGGTTACAGTTACCTGTTGCGAATCTGCAACAGGGATTTTTGCTGGCAGGCCTTGGCGCTTTTGCTGAAGCCGCATTAACCTGTGATCGGCTGGTACAGTTCTGATGAATCGTGTTGCCTTTATTTTTACCTCTGCTCCTCATGGGAGCAGTGCAGGGCGGGAAGGTCTTGATGCCTTGCTGGCCACCGCCGCTCTGAATGATCAGTGCGGAGTTTTTTTTCTGGGAGACGGTGTTCTGCAGTTATTCCCGGGCCAGCAGCCTGAAAATATTCTGTCACGACATTACGCGGCAACATTTGGCGTATTATCACTTTACGACATTGAGCAATGCTATTTGTGTAAAGCCTCACTGGATATCCGTGGGATCCCTGTGGATACCCCATGGATACTGGATGCGGAAATCCTGGAACCTATGGCATTACGACGTTGTCTGAATGACTATGACAGAATCGTCACCTTCTGAGATAAAACGACTGATGTTACATACATTAATGCATTCGCCCTGGCAGAGTGATATTGCGGGACGTATCTCATTGCTGAGCGAAGATGATGACGTGCTATTATTGCAGGATGGCGTGCTGGCGGCCCTTGAAGGTAACCCTTTCGCGAAAATGCTACTGCAGTCACCGGCAACAATTTATGTGTTAGAGGAAGACCTTCTGGCGCGCGGGCTGACTGAACAAATTTCAGCCAACATGTGCAAAGTAGGCTATAATGGATTCGTTGAATTGACGATTCGTCACCCACAACAGCTCGTCTGGTAGCACAGAAGTATTGGTTATTTCTTGACACCTTTTAGACGTGGCCCTAAAATTCTGCGTCCTCGTAGAAATACGAGGCGATTTATTACGTGTTTACGAAGCAAAAGCTAAATCCAGGAGCTATTTAATGGCAACAGTTAACCAGCTGGTTCGCAAACCACGCGTACGCAAAGTTGCAAAAAGCAACGTGCCTGCGCTGGAAGCCTGCCCGCAGAAACGTGGTGTTTGTACTCGTGTATATACTACCACTCCTAAAAAACCGAACTCCGCACTGCGTAAAGTATGTCGTGTTCGCCTGACCAACGGTTTCGAAGTGACTTCGTACATCGGTGGTGAAGGTCATAACCTGCAGGAACACTCCGTGATCCTGATCCGTGGCGGTCGTGTAAAAGACTTGCCAGGTGTGCGTTACCACACTGTTCGCGGTGCACTTGACTGTTCAGGTGTTAAAGACCGTAAGCAAGCGCGTTCTAAGTACGGTGTGAAGAAGCCAAAGGCTTAATGGAACTCCGTTAAGTAAGGCCAAACGTTTTAATATAAATGTCAGAATAAACTCGTAGAGTTTTGGACAATCCTGAATTATCAACGGAGAATTTCCATGCCACGTCGTCGTGTTATTGGTCAACGTAAAATCCTGCCAGATCCTAAGTTCGGATCTGAATTACTGGCCAAATTTGTAAACATTCTGATGGTAGACGGTAAAAAATCTACTGCAGAATCTATCGTTTATACTGCGCTTGAGACCCTGGCTCAGCGCTCTGGTAAATCTGAACTGGAAGCATTCGATGTAGCTCTCGAAAACGTGCGTCCTACAGTAGAAGTTAAATCCCGCCGTGTCGGTGGTTCTACTTATCAGGTTCCGGTTGAAGTCCGTCCGGTTCGTCGTAATGCTCTGGCAATGCGTTGGATCGTAGAAGCTGCTCGTAAACGCGGTGATAAATCTATGGCTTTACGCCTGGCGAACGAACTTTCTGATGCTGCAGAAAACAAAGGTACTGCAGTTAAGAAACGTGAAGACGTTCACCGTATGGCTGAAGCCAACAAGGCGTTCGCTCACTACCGCTGGTAATCACCACGGTGTAGTTGTTAACCCGGCGGACGCTTCTGAAGCAAACCCGCCGTGGTTTACTTACAATGAACGTCCGAGAATCAGAGGAATCAAATGGCTCGTACAACACCCATTGCCCGCTACCGTAACATTGGTATCAGTGCACACATCGACGCCGGTAAAACTACAACTACCGAGCGTATCCTGTTCTACACCGGTGTAAACCATAAAATCGGTGAAGTACATGATGGTGCTGCAACCATGGACTGGATGGCTCAGGAGCAGGAACGTGGTATTACTATCACCTCCGCTGCTACCACCGCTTTCTGGTCTGGTATGGCAAAACAATTTGAACCACACCGCGTCAATATCATTGATACCCCGGGACACGTTGACTTTACTATCGAAGTAGAGCGTTCAATGCGTGTTCTGGATGGTGCAGTAATGGTTTACTGCGCGGTCGGCGGCGTTCAGCCTCAGTCTGAGACTGTATGGCGTCAGGCGAACAAATATAAAGTTCCACGTATCGCGTTCGTTAACAAAATGGACCGTATGGGTGCGAACTTCCTGAAAGTTGTTGGCCAGATCAAAAGCCGTCTGGGTGCTAACCCTGTTCCATTGCAGCTGGCAATCGGTGCAGAAGAAGGCTTCACCGGTGTTGTTGACCTGGTGAAAATGAAAGCCATCAACTGGAACGAAGCAGACGCGGGTGTGACCTTCGAATACGAAGAAATCCCTGCTGATCTGGTCGAACTGGCTGACGAGTGGCACCAGAACCTGGTTGAAGCCGCCGCAGAAGCTTCTGAAGAGCTGATGGAGAAATACCTCGGCGGTGAAGAACTGACTGAAGAAGAGATTAAACAAGCTCTGCGTCAGCGCGTTCTGAACAACGAAATCATCCTGGTTACCTGTGGTTCTGCATTTAAGAACAAAGGTGTTCAGGCGATGCTGGATGCTGTTATCGAGTACCTGCCATCTCCGACTGACGTACCTGCGATTAAAGGTATGCTGGATGACGGTAAAGATACTCCTGCAGAGCGTCACGCTGATGATAACGAACCGTTCTCAGCACTGGCATTTAAAATTGCTAATGACCCGTTCGTAGGTAACCTGACGTTCTTCCGTGTCTATTCCGGTATTGTTAACTCCGGTGACACCGTACTGAACTCAGTGAAATCTGCACGTGAGCGTTTCGGCCGTATCGTTCAGATGCACGCTAACAAGCGTGAAGAAATCAGCGAAGTTCGTGCGGGCGATATCGCCGCAGCTATCGGTCTGAAAGATGTTATTACTGGTGATACCCTGTGTGATCCAAGCGCGCCAATCATCCTGGAGCGTATGGAATTCCCAGAGCCGGTAATCTCTATCGCCGTTGAACCAAAAACCAAAGCTGACCAGGAAAAAATGGGTCTGGCTCTGGGTCGTCTGGCTAAAGAAGATCCATCTTTCCGCGTATGGACTGATGAAGAATCTAACCAGACTATCATCGCTGGTATGGGTGAGTTGCACCTGGATATCATCGTTGACCGTATGAAGCGTGAATTTAACGTTGAAGCGAACGTGGGTAAACCACAGGTAGCTTACCGTGAAGCTATCCGCGCTAAAGTCACCGATATCGAAGGTAAACACGCCAAGCAGTCTGGTGGTCGTGGTCAGTATGGTCATGTTGTTATCGACATGTACCCGCTGGAGCCAGGTAAGAACCCGGATGGTTACGAATTTATCAACGACATCAAAGGTGGTGTAATCCCTACGGAATACATCCCTGCGGTTGATAAAGGTATCCAGGAGCAGCTGAAATCAGGTCCACTGGCGGGTTACCCGGTAGTTGATCTGGGTGTTCGTCTGCACTTTGGTTCTTACCATGACGTTGACTCCTCTGAGCTGGCGTTTAAACTGGCGGCTTCTCTCGCCTTTAAAGATGGCTTTAAGAAAGCAACTCCGGTTCTGCTTGAGCCAATCATGAAGGTTGAAGTTGAAACTCCGGAAGAAAACACCGGTGATGTCATCGGTGACCTGAGCAGACGTCGTGGTATGCTTAAAGGGCAGGAATCCAACGCAACTGGCGTTGAGATTCACGCAGAAGTTCCGCTGTCTGAAATGTTCGGATATGCAACTCAGCTGCGTTCACTGACCAAAGGTCGTGCTTCTTACTCCATGGAGTTCCTGAAGTATGACGATGCGCCAAACAACGTTGCGCAGGCCGTTATTGAAGCTCGTGGTAAATAATACCACGGTTTAATTTTGAACAGATGCCTTCATCGGATGATGAAGGCATAACGTAAGGAATATCGCCATGGCGAAAGAGCAATTTCAACGTAACAAACCACACGTTAACGTCGGTACTATCGGCCACG
>ERZ794936.81-NODE-81-length-73981-cov-6.545667_pt1 | contig 73981 bp, 45 predicted proteins | sample MGYA00511083_ERZ794936 | MGnify/ENA primary metagenome ERZ794936 (study PRJEB30137, sample SAMN04331409) | food metagenome | isolation source: Y2 must sample point D1 replicate A | place: Australia: South Australia | collected 2014 ... | reverse complement strand
ATAATATTGTTTGAGAACTGTGGTCAGTGCAGGTTGCAGTTTCAGTTTCAGTGTATGTAGCACTACTTGTTGTAACGAAAGTGGATGAAGGCAATAGACAGCTATAATCAGTACAAGTTGAAGTTGAAGTTGAAGTTTTAGTGTAACTAGCACTACTTGATGTTACTGAAGATGAGTTCCAACCTCTGTATATTGGAGTTTCTACCACAATAACTGGAACAGTAATGTAAATTCCATTGGTACCTGGAATAATTGTTTTGGTAGTGTAAGATGTTGTAGAAATTCCGGTCCAAGGAACAGTTGTTCTTAAAGTCAATTGAGGGGTTTCTACAACAACAATTGGGGAGGTGGTAACATTACCGTCGGAGTTAGTAGATACAACACTAGATGTAATTGTTGTAGCAGCGGTACCAGTCCATGGAACAGTAATTGTAGATTCAGGAGTGGTGAAAGTCGAACCTGGGGTTTGAATAACAACTTCGGTGATTTCAGAGGTAACACCATCTTTACCAGTTACTGTGATGCCGGTGGTGTAGGTGCTTGTGAATGTTCCGGTCCATGGGGTGGTGATGGTAACCTTGGAAGCTGGGGTTTGAATAACAACAATTGGGGAGGTGTTGACCTTACCAGCGGAGTTAGTGGATAAAACACTGGAGGTAATTGTTTTGGTAGCGGTACCTGTCCATGGAACAGTAATTGTGGAGTCAGGGGTTTCAACAATAACAATTGGGGAGGTTGTTAGTTTGCCATCTTTTCCAGTGGTAACAACACTGCTGGTAAATGTACCCTTTCCAGTCCAATAAGTGGTCATGGTAGATTCAGGAGTCTCAACAATAACAATTGGGGATGTTGTTGGTTTGCCATCAGGACCGGCGGTAACAACACTTGATGTGGTTGTTGTAATGCCAGCTCCAGTCCAATAAGTGGTGATTGTACTTTGAGGTGTTTCAACAATAACAATTGGGGATGTTGTTGATTTGCCATCAGGACCGGCAGTAACAACACTTGATGTGGTTGTTGTAATATCAGCTCCAGTCCAATAAGTGGTTATGGTGGATCCAGGTGTTTCAACAACAACGATCGGGGATGTTGTTAGTTTGCCATCAGGACCGGCGGTAACAACACTTGATAAAACATTAGTTGTATAAGTACCAGTCCATGGAATAGTTTTTCTAGATTCAGGATTGTCAACATATATTGTTTCAATTTTTTCAGGAACCCCATCCTTGCCTGTAGTTGTTGTAATACCTGTTGAATAAGTTGAAGTTATAGTACCGGTCCAGTCTGTTGTGGTATACAAAGTTGAAAACTTAGATGGAATACCAATCACATAAAGGGTAGACATTTCTGCCAACGTGCCACCTGATGACAAAGAAGTAACTATTGTAGTTAAAGTAGTTGATGAACTTCCACTTATGTAGCTAGTTGTAGTTGAAACAACAGCTGGAACAGGTGTATATTTGATTTCTGTTATATAATCCACTTCTTCAGTATAAGTTATACCTCTAGTGGCCTTATTAACCACAAAAGCTGTTTTAGTGGTAGATGTGGTTGTATATGAGGTTTTTGATTGACCCCATGGTAAAGTAGATGTAGTGATACTTGCATATGCACATGATGAAGTATCTTTTTTGTTGTAAACAAAGCCGCCAAAATCTGTATGGTTGACACCGTTTGGATCAACATAAGAAACAGAAATAGCTCCAAGACCACCAACATTTAAGTAAAAAACGGAAATAGGATATGCAACGCCCTTAAGCAAAGTAATATCAAGTACATTTGTACCAGATGGTCCAGATTCCGTCCAAGAAGCGGAAATTTTAGCATCTTCTAAAACTTGCCCGGATGCATTGAAATTTGAACAACAGTCAGCAGCGTTTTGTAAACCCGAACCAATACCTACTATACCAACATCATCAATATAATTCAAGTGAAAAGTGTATTTACCACTTTGTGGAGGAATAATCAATCCAACCATATGGTATACCAAATTGGTTGTAGGAAGAAAAATTTCGTTTCCATTTGAATCAACAAAATTAGGGAAGCTTGTCCACAATTCTTGATCGAAACAATCTCCAGTAGATTGAGCATCACAAAAGTCAATATTATTAAAAGAAATATTAGTAGCTACAACATCTTTTGCAATGTAACCAGGTTTTGTGTAAACACTGTGACCGTAGGTAATAAGATTATTGTTTGCAGCATATCCACCATCCAAATACTCGGCGGAGTTATCCTCCATAGGTATGTTTTCGGGACTGTTGTTTGCAACAAATTCGACCCATGGATGGTAGTAAAAATTACCTTTAAAACCTGAGTTTAATTGAGAAGAATCAGGAACTTTACATCCTGGTATAGGTCCAAGATCAACTGTACCAGTACCTAAAACTGGTGTTAAGTAAATTAATAAAAAAAAGTATAATTTGATTTGCAGCATTTATGTCATAATGTTCTGAGTGTGTGTTTGTGGGTGATTCAAGTTTAAATTTATAGCAATTATTTTAATAACCAAAAATTTATCATTTAAATCTATCAGTGAGTGACCTCTTTTATATAAAACTGTCAAAATTTGACTGAAATTTATTAAAAAGGGAAAAACAACAACAACAACAAAAAGAATTGGATATAATTGAAAACTTTTAAAACTGAATGTCCAGATATAAAACATGTGAATTCATGAATCTTCAGCTTAAAATATACAATAGAAATACAACTAAATATACATGCATATTTTTCTTTTTTTTGCAGAAATTATATAACGCATATTAGAAGTAAATTTTTGGTAGGGTTTTATCTTCAATAGATGGATATTTTTTATCACGCCATAAAGTACCTCGTAAAAATATTACAAAATATTCAACCATAAAAAACCTCCCCCTCAAACAAGTACAAGTGTATTGTTTTTAATGGTTTCAAACAAAAAGTGTGAAAAAACTTATAGTATAAAATTAGCTATCGATGGAATTGAAACAGCATTCTCCAAAACTATTTTTTTTGATCTCCTTATTTATTGGACAAAAATTAAATGAATGATCAAATTCGACACTTTGAAATTTTTTTTATTCGGTTAAAAGAAAAATAAATAAATGGAGTGATCCGTTTAGGATTTTACTCTGCAAATCATCTAGGTTGTTTACAAAAAAGAAAAAAAGAATCTTAAAATTTAATAATTAAATTTTACCGAGAGTCAATCTTTAATCATAAACGCTATTTTTTTTGTAACAATTGCATGTATGTCTTGATTGGTAATGCATTACTTAACTATGCACACATATTTGAAAAAAAGATTTTATTGCTCATTAAGACTTTAATAATATTACCAATGCACATATAATAACGAATAAAAAAAAAAAAAACAAGTTCAAGACAGTCCAAAATTTTTGATAGTTGGACTTTGATCTTTTTTTTTTTTGAATATATATTTTGGACACATTACATTTAACTTAAAAAATTTGTGAAAGGACGGCCTTATTTGTTCCCCCTTTCTTTATAAAATTTAAGCCCGGAATGTGATAAGAAAATTTCAATTTCATCTATGCAATATAAACAAAACAACGTGAACATTCCCAATTGGGGCATAAACTTAAGTATAACCCTTATAATTTTACATCAGGAGAGTTTTTGGTGATATGATATTAAACAACAATCAACACAAAGTACGAAAAAGCAAATTATATGCGTTGATTGAAACTATTAAAATTCCTTTATCTTTCGAGTACTAAGAGAAAGTTTTTAGTATAATTTGTTTTTTAATCTATATAACTCAAATATTTTGCATGAAAAACTGTTTAGGCTAACATCTTAGACTATGCTTAAAGACTTTTAAAAAGTATTTTTTTGAGTAGTTGCTATTTTTGTATGAAGAATTTGGGCAGTTTAATCCGATCAATCTTGAATCTCTCGTAAAATCATATATATTTTTAAAGGGTATTTATGCAACTTTATCAAATACAATTTTTCCTTTACTGTTCTGTAATTATAAGACTGAAATTTCAGTGTGTTTTAAAAAATAAAAACAAAAAAAAAATTATCGTATTTGAAAATCCACATTTTGGGTTTACAATTTTCAAAAACAAACTTGCTTAAACCCGTTAAATAAACGAATGGTGTCTTTTGTAGGGGTTATTTTTGGTCACTTTGAAATAGTTTTTGTGCATTTTTTATTGGCCTAACTTATCAGAAACAAAAATTCATAAAGCACAGCACAGATATCCAAGTTGCAAGTATGCTCAAGCATTTTACTTGTCTTTTTTCTTTAAATTATGACCAATAGCTAGCCTTGTAGACCACAATTTATTTTATAGATATTGTTAGTAGAAGTTGTAATAATCATAAAAAATCTTGTGTTTTTAAATATATTACACCTTTGATGTGTTTACGTTTAATATAATACTTGAAAAATTTGTTAAAAAAAAATTTTTTTTAAACTTTTGAATGTAAACATAATTTTAACAAATTTTTTTGTTTATTTGTAACAATGTATTTATTTACAAACATATAACAACTTTTATTATAAACTACCATGATTTCATTTTTTATTACAGCTATTGGACCATAAAGAAACAAAGAAACCATAATTTATTTTTTATATTAAATACTCTACCATCATACTTTAGATAACACTTTTATATCTTAAAAAAAGATACTATTTTGTATTAAAAGATTGAATGTAAATTTATCAGCAAAAAATGAAAAGAAAAACTTAACAGTATCATGTGTGAAATATATTTTTGAAGTTTTGGTTCGGAGTTCAGCTGGTAATAAACGTTTTATGTTGAACCGAGAACGAAAGAACAGTGGATTGTAAATACCTAACTATTTTTTTTGAGTAAAAAACCCCGTTGGATATAATCATATCGGTTGGGAAACGTATCCACGATTTTAGGCAACATTATAATACTTTTTGATTATAATAATTAATAGCTCACGTGAAATCAAGAGATAGGGAACATTATTAAAGAGTTTCTTAAATAAGGCAAAAACCACACATGGATATTTAGCGTTTTTTCTAGTGCTTTCCTTACTGGCAGCGCTGTTTTGGATACCCAAAATAAAGTCTGCCTACCTAGCTAATTAATAATTTTTAATCACATTTTGTTTTGGCCAACAGATTAAATACATTTACCATTAATATAAACATAAAATTGGATAATAAATGACTTTATTTTCTAAAAACCTGAGCAACAGCTTATATCCTTTCTAAATAAAAATTTCTACACATGTTTAGCAAAACTAAAATAAACAGAATTAAATTATTATGATATATTTAGAAAAAAACAAAAAAGTACATATCCAAAAGTAGCAGAAATTAATATTGGGGACCATTACATTAGTTGCTCCAATTATTTCTTTTCTTTTCTTGGGCCCTTCTGAAATTAATTAATACAAAGACCATGCATACAACCTGTTCATGGAACTTAACCAAATAATCATTTTCATAATTTTGCACATTTTCATTTGTCGAGTATCCAGGCGGATTTTTTATAAATGGAAACTTTAAATCACCTATTTTTTCTCTTAAAGTAGTGGTGATCCACTTGTTTGATCTTTTGGTATTATCAAATTCGGCAGCAACATCGCCATTTGCATTAACCAGTTTATATCTATCGTTTATGTAAAAGCCATCAACAAAGACATTACCTTCGTTGTTTCTATATATCCATTGATGCTGATCAAAGACAGAGTTTTTAGAGATTGTGATATAGTCATGGTAAATGTGGAAAGTCATGGTTAAAGATTCAAATGGAAAGTTAACAATCGACCTTTTGGTTTTACTCAATGATAAAAAAGCAACTTTGTTTACAACTTCACAGTAAACAACCTTATAAATAGTAACATTGTACTCCGAATTGACATCGATAAGCTTGTACTTTTTAGAATTGTGCAAGTATCTTTGTTCTAATATCGCTTTATCTGGATGCTTGCTATCACTAGGTATGATGACATATTTGTAAATAGTATAGTTAGTACTATCTAGTGATAATAAATAACTGCTATCACGTTTTAATTCACATGAGAACAACGGCAAACCATCAAACAAACCATCAACGTTTTTTTTAATGTTTTTACCTTTGTATTTTTTGAAATGGTCCATAGATTGTTCGGATTTAAAACAGTAAACTGTTTGACTGATGATTGAAGTTAAGTTTGTATAAAATTGTAAGTTGTGTAAGTCAGTAATAGAGTTAAAAGTGCTCATATTTATGGTTTGGTTGTTAACTTTAATGTTATAGAAGACCTCCTTTTATATTTTAAAACTTTAAAAAATGGTGGCTTTGTTTATTTGAATTAGAGCTCAAATTATTAGCGGCGTTAATGAACCACGAGTAAGGAGGGAAAAAAAAAAAAAAATAGAGGCTTTAATAATGGGCTTAAAATTAAAAAAAAAGACAAATTTAAAATTCAAAAGGTTAAAGCTTCTGTTGTTTGAGTTTAAGGTTCAAGAGATACCTTTACTTATCATACTCGTTGCGGCTTAGGTTTATGCTACTCAATCTACGGCTTATGTTTTGAACTCTGTGTTGAAGCTGGGTGGTTTGGGCTAGTTGGTTATTGTAGTATTCATCAAAAGATGCAAAAGAAGAGATTGATGCACCAGAGTTGACTCTACTAGCACGTTCCGGAATGCTAACATAGCTACTCATTCTTGATGTTTCTTTCAACTCTTTGACTTCTTCCTTTAACCTTTGGTTCTCTTGTGTCAACATAAGTATTTGTCTTTTCATAGCATCGACATCTTCAGTATTTGGCAACTGATCCTTAGATTTGTTTTGTTTTCTGGTAGCATTAGCGTCTTCAATCACTTCTGGAAGCTCATGCTCTGGTTTCTTCTGTTTTCTCACCTTTTCTATTTTCAAAGGTGAAGTAGCTGGCCTTTTTCTGGCATCTTCATAACCAAGTTTCAGTTCTGCTATTTTCTTTATTTTTAAAGAGTCTAGCATTTTGTCTAACTGAGATATTAGTTCATCTTCTGCATCTGGAATGTATTTAAAAAACAAAGCAAATATTCTAAAACCTTGATGTCTGACATTGGGCTGCGATTCTTTGCAGAATTTGATCAAAACAGGCAAAATCTCTTCTATGGACTCTATTGAAAAAATATTCTTGATGCTAGTAGTATATTGCTCCATTAAGTCATTAAAGAGGGCTAAACATTCGGTTCTTTGAATTAGCAGCTTATCACCAAAGTTGTTGATAAAGTAGTTTTTAAAAAATAATAATTTTTCAGGATGTACTCGAACCATTTCAGAAATACTTTGCTTTATAGGTCCGGTTAACTTCTTGTCTTTCATTCTACTCAACTCCTCGGAAATGACTAAAGGTATGTATGATGCAATATATTGACTATCCTTTATTAGGTCAAACATTTTGTCTACAAGCGCTACAGATAGTTGAACAATCTGCAGATTAACATCTTTGTTAATTACTTTAGCCAAACCTGTAAATATGTGATTGTATTTTTCTTCAACGTAATTAATCTTTTCTAAAGAATCCAATTTGGACAAGGTATCTTTTAAAACTTCAACTCTGATTTTCCAGTCTGGATTTTGCAAATTTTGTAAAAAAACAGGTGCATTTATGTATTCTTCGTTCAATAAATTCGTTCCTTTCTTTTCTTCCCATGTTTTGGCCTTCTTTACAGGTCTAGGCTTTCTAATTTTATCAAGTTCCTTCAATTGTGTAGCTTTCAAGTTCGATAAAATCTCGTTTTCAAATACTTCTTCATCTACAAATCCCTCGATCAAAGATAACCCTGATAAACCATCTTTTCTAATTTTTACGTTACTGTGCTGATAAAAAGCTAACAAAGTTGTCAACAAATCTGCTTGTTTTTGAGTATCTTTGATATCCGTGTCAATCAATTCAATAACAGCTACCAGCAGTATGCTCATACAATTCACTATTTTATCAAGTTTTTTATTTTTAAGATTACTATAGCTTGCTGTAATGATTTCAAGTACCTTAAGATATCCTTCTTTTTGGGCCAATACTATAACGACTTCCTTAGATAATTCCGCTGTTGTCTTTCTCATGACGGAGCTGAGACCTTTGTTTATTATTTTGGGAACTATTATCTCTGTTAGACTAGATCCATCATAAATTTTAGCAAAATCTAAAATAAATTGTAATGCCTTTTCCAAAGCTATTGCGTTATTATCATCCAAAAACAATTCTATATTATAACTTTGATATATATCTTCCAAATTTGTGTCTGAAGTTTGTATCAAATCTGTAAGTTCTTTGTATCCTTCAACCCTATTTTTCCAATTTTTGTCTACAAGTTTTTCTTTCAAGTTCAATTCTTTGGTTTCTATTACTTCATCCATTTTATGTCTATGGTTATTTGGTTTCTATGTATCATATTTCGTGTACTTAGTATGTATTTTCACGATGTATTAATGTTAAACGCGTAGTGAAATATGCTTTATTTTAAATAAAAATTTTTATTTTTTTTTTTAAAAATTTGAAAACTATCGACAAACACGTGTTGCACGTGATCTAACGATCTTAAATCAAGTTTTTAATTTCTTCATCGTTGTACCCAAAAATGTAGGCAATATCAATCATGTTCTTGGAGTTTAATCTGGATGGGGCTTGGATTTGAACAGCTGGCTTAGCATTCCAAGCAACACCATATCCGGCAGCAGCCATGGCTAGCAAATCATTACCACCATCACCAACCATTAAAGTCTTTTCTATGTCGATATTATTTTCTTGTGCTAATCTTTTCAAAGTAACAGCTTTACATTGACCATCAACAATTTCACCAGTCAAACCACCAGTCAATTTACCTTCTTCAATAACCAAGTTATTGGCTTTCATGTAATCAAGACTCAATTGTTGCTGAATGTATTTTGCAAATGGTTCAAAACCTCCACTTATAACACCTGTTTTACAACCCAAGCCTTTTAAAAATTTAACAAACTCAGGGACACCTTCTGTAACAACTATTTTTTTAATTATTTCTTGATACAAAGTTTCTAGTGGAACACCAGTTAATAAAGAGCATCTCAAAGTCAAGGATTCCTTAAAGTCTATTTCGTTATTCATTGCTCTGTCTGTGATTTCTTTGACTTTATCTTCAACATTGGCGTAAAAAGCTATAAGTTCAATGACTTCTTGGTAAATCAAAGTAGAGTCCATATCAAAAATAGCAAGTTCTGGTTTGAATTTATTGTAGTTGTTCACAACAGCTACCAAGTTTTCAGGTTTGTCTTCTGGATATTGAATATCGTGTTGGGTGAAAATATCAGTATTTTCAGGCAATTCAAATCTGATGGCTTTGTTTGAAGATAGGACTATTTGTTTAAAAGTCTCAAGCTTATTGATTTTTAAAAATTCATTCAAATATTTTTCGTCAAATGAGTCGTTATTAGCAATGATGGTTAAGTAAGCCATTGGTTCAGTTAAGATTATAGGTGATTTGTTTGGGTTTGTTTCGGTATTATTAGCTTTATAATGACTCTGAAAAAATTAAAAATGAACAGAAAAAAAAAAAAAAAACTGAAAACCTATATTGCTCGTACGAGAAGTTCGAGATTTTTGACCAGGAAAATATCATGGATTAATCATCAAACAGCATGGATTTGTTAGTTGGAAAAACTCAGTCGAATGAAATAAAACAAGTTTAAAATCCTTAATTTTTGTGTTTAAATTAAGAGTTGAACAAGATGTTTGTTTCTAATGTCTTGTATTTGCGACTGAATACGTGAAAAATCAAAGTCGAGAGTGAAATTTAAGCGTAGTGTTTTGTTTATCAATCAATTGAACCAAAGCTGTTGAGAGGGTTAACTATGTTTTTTTTTTTAAAAAAAAAATAATACTTCACTTAAGTATAAAGCTTCAGGAAATGCACATTTCATGTACTCTAATTAATTTAACAATACATACCAAGCTCTTATACATTGTAAAACTTTAACAGATCTAATGTATACATGTGCAACCTTTAAAAGTATATATTAGAAATTACTCACCTTGTTAGCTCAGTTGGTAGAGCGTTTGACTCTTAATCAAAATGTCAAGGGTTCGAGCCCCTTATGAGGTATTTCTAATTTTCTTTTTTTACATTTTTCGATTTCTTTTTCGGGTTTAAGCCAAAGAGACATCAATTTGTTTCTTTTTTTTTTATTTATTAGTATTAATTTTTTTTTTTTTAAACTGCTTTATCATTAGATAAATCTAAATCAATACCAATCACCATGGCATTATTAAAAAGTAAAAAAAGCATAACAATTACAGGAAAAAATTTGAACAAGCTTGGAACAAAAGCAGTCAACATTAAGCCTAAGACTACCAAGAAAATTATAAATCGGTATCATTTTTTGATCAAATGCAGAGCATACATATTTCAGCTGCTGGGCATCGATCTGGTAAAAACAGATGATGAAGAAATAAACAATTACGTTAAGTCATACTTGAGTAAAAACATGAAGAATGTGATTTTAGATCTTAAATTTGAAGATGAGCTTTTAAATCTGAGGAAGAAATATCAAAAAAATAAAAAACTTTCACTTCATGATAAAGATACTTTATATTCCATACTGGATTTTATAACAAAGGAAATTGTTGATAATGGAGGCTTACAAAAATACCAAATAGCATCAATAATGGGCCAAAATTCAGATAGGGGTGGTGATTCGTCAAAGAAGCTCATGGAATGGATACTTGAATTGAATGATTCTGGAAAAGTCTTCAGAGATATGAAAACTTTAGAAATAGGCTGTTTACGAGTAGACAACATACTTAGCAAACACAAATACAAGAAGTTTGTTAACAGCATAGAAAGAATCGATCTGAACAGCAATCATCCAGAAATAAAAAAAGAAGATTTTCTCTTAAAGCCGATTCCCGAAACAAATGAACAAAAATTCGATTTGATTTCATGCTCTTTGGTAGTGAATTTTGTGCCTGATGAGAATAAAAGGGGTGAAATGATGAGGAGATTAAAGAAATTCTGTAGAAACCAAGGGTTGCTGTTTTTCGTTCTGCCCTTGCCATGTGTCACTAACAGCAGATTCACTGATGATCACGTGCTGGTCAAAAACATAATGGAGAGAGGCTTAAATTTCAAGCTCCTCAAGGAACATAAGTCAAACAAGATAGCCTACTATCTCTTCCAGAACAATAACTCCGTATATGATGAGATCTTTTTGCACTCCAATCATGGAAGCAGAAAAAATATTAGGGGTAAACCCGGCATGAATAACTTCTGTATCACCTTTGGATAAGAAGGTTCATCCTATTCCGATATTCGGATCCCTTCCCCTATATAGAAAAATAGTTGGTGATAGAAATTTCACGGCTGAATATCCATAATTCCCAGAAATGCATGACTTGGGTTCTTCGTATTTCCTTAAAAAAAAAAAAAGGACGTTATTTTATTCGGCTAAGGTAAACCACAGTTTTTTTGGCTGTCAAAAAAGCTGTTTAAAGGAGGTTAATTCACGAAAGGAATATTTAAGCTAGTTGTTTTAAAAATGTGATGATTTTGTTTTGGAAAATACATGTACTTGCAGAGAAGTTTTGAAGGCAAGTTTTGAAACAACATAACAGAACCAGTACAAAAAATGTTAAGAACTCAAACATTCACCGCTTTAAAGCAAGCCAGAAACTTCTCAAAGAACAATCTTCTTCAAGCCAAGACCTTGAAAGATACCTTCAAGGACATCTACCCAGCCAAGGCCGCCGCCATCAAGGAATTCAAAAAGCAATATGGTGATGTTGTCATCGACCAAGTCAAGCTATCCCAAGCCTACGGTGGTATGAGAGGTATCAAGTCTTTGGTCTGGGAAGGTTCTGTTTTAGACCCTGTCGAAGGTATCAGATTCAGAGGTTTGACTATTCCTGAAGTTACTGAACAATTACCTAAGTTTGGTGAAGGTTCTCCATGTCCTGAAGCCCTATTGTGGTTACTATTGACTGGTGAAAAGCCAACTTTAGAACAAACCAAGGATTTATCCAGAGAATTAGCTTCCAGAGCTGAATTACCAGAACACACCGCCAAGTTATTAGACTCCTTACCAAAGGACTTACACCCAATGGCCCAATTCTCCATTGCTGTTGTTTCCTTAGAAAGCGAATCCAAGTTTGCCAAGGCCTACGCTGCTGGTGTCAACAAATCTACATACTGGGACTATGCCTATGAAGATACTTTAGATTTATTAGGTAAGTTACCATCCATTGGTGCCAGAATCTACTCCAACGTCTTCCACAACGGTAAGTTAAACGATATCAAGGTTGATGTCAATGCTGATTACGGTAAGAACTTAGCCAGTTTATTAGGTTTCAAAGGTAACGAAGAATTCAATGAATTAATGAGATTATACTTAACCATCCATTCTGATCACGAAGGTGGTAATGTTTCTGCCCACACCACTCACTTAGTTGGTTCTGCCTTATCTTCTCCATACTTGTCTTTCGCTGCTGGTTTGAACGGTTTAGCTGGTCCATTACACGGTAGAGCTAACCAAGAAGTTTTAGAATGGTTATTCAAGTTCAGAGAAGCTGTCAAGGGTGACTACTCCAAGGAATCTATTGAAAAGTACTTATGGGACACCTTAAACTCCGGAAGAGTTGTTCCAGGTTACGGTCATGCCGTTTTAAGAAAGACTGATCCAAGATACATGGCTCAAAGAGAATTTGCCTTAAAGCATTTCCCAGACTACGACTTATTCAAGTTAGTTTCTGCTATTTATAATGTCGCTCCAGAAGTTTTAACCAAGCAAGGTAAGACAAAGAACCCATGGCCAAATGTTGACTCCCACTCCGGTGTCTTATTACAATACTACGGTTTAACTGAAGCCTCCTTCTACACCGTATTATTCGGTATTTCTAGAGCTTTCGGTGTATTACCTCAATTGATCTTAGACAGAGCTTACGGTATGGCCATTGAAAGACCAAAATCTTTCTCCACTGAAAAGTTCAAAGAATTAGTTTCAAACTTGAACAAAAAGTAATGTATTTATTCCAATGACCTATTTATATACAGAGTAAAGTATCCTCTTATGACCAGAATAGAAAACCATCTATTAGGTGATGATATTCCATCGTGTTAGTTAAAATCATCAACTTTTTGAATCTTTAAGTCCGTGTGTTTTCTTATAATTTTTTTCACTCATTTTTTTTTGATCTCAACGATTGTTATGAACACCATTATTGAGGATTTTTCCCTTCGTGTTTTTAAAAAGTAGGTTAGTATATGCCTTGTTTGGACTTAGAAACAGAGGTAAAGAGATGGATCTAAAGAACCTAATAATAATAAAACAAGAGCATTCATAAACAACCATTTTTACACTATGGAAAACAACGACGTACATTCTACACCAGCCAAGTCTCAATCGATCGATGACTTTGAAGACGGTTTAATTTCGTTAAAACTATCGAGTAAAAAACAAAATACTAATATTGAGCCTAGAACAAGAACTAATAGCAGAACAGATGTTTTGGGAAGAAAACAGTCGTTATCTCCTAAAAAGTCAATGAGATTTAGTATCACCAGCAACAACAAAGACTTTTTAAACAACAGTCTGGCTGAGGAACATTCCAATAGCAGCACACCTATGAAAAAGGAGAATGTAGGAGAAACACCAAACGCGTCTTTTACTAATGACAGCAATAAGTTGAATTTTAGTTCTGGTAACGATATGGAGAACTTGTTTTTGGAATTAGCTAAAAGACAGAGATACGTTTCCGAACTGCGAACTCAATTGGCTGAAGCAGAAAAGAGTCTTAAAGAGTGGGAGCTTCATTGTCAACAGCTTATGTCAGCTCCAAACAATTCTACTTTAAACGACAACAAGGCATTACCAACAGGTACTGAGCATGGCGCTAGCGAAGTCTTTAGCAGATGGACATCCAAAATCAAAGCAACAACAGATGAGATCTTATCATTAGGCCATCACGAATTGAATTCTAATAAAAAAGAGAAAGTAACTCCAATATCATCTAATAACAGCAGTAATAAACCTACCGGTCCAAACTTCTTTCAAAGCAGCTTTGGCAAGTTTACAGACATCATTCAGGAGTTTTATGATGACGAACATGATGAAAAGGTGAAGAAGGAAATGGACAAAGAACAGGAAATGACTGACATGAGCATCAAAAAAGATGAAGGTAACATATTTGATAAATTAAAGAACAAGCTATCTGAATTCTCCGTAATCAACGAGGACGAGGAAGAAGAGTTCGATAAGGCTAGATCAAGTTTGGTGAAAACAGATTCAATGCACTATGAACTCATAGATCATTCTGGTATATCCTTGGATGGAATGCACACATACGCTGGTGGGCTATCTGATAGTGATTAGCCCCTTATTTCTGTATATATCGTTTTAATAATCTGGTCGGATATAAGAAAGCCATTCCTTGTAATTGGTCACGTTTCCCCAATGTACTCAGTGGGAAAAATTTTAGCCAACCCTTTAAAAGCTTAAGAGCGTTTCTTTAAAAAAAAATAATTAAGAAAAACTTACAACCATTTAAGATTGATTTTAAATTGTTGAACAAACAACCAAAGCAAACCCCCCTACCAAAAAAAAAAACAGAAGAAGATGACTGAAGAAAACACTAAAGCCACTGTCATAGAAAGCTTTGATAAAGTTCTTTTTAATGACTCCGAGCACTTCAAAGGACTTCTAGTAGATTTGACCAAAAACGATACTTTCTTTGGAAAATCTGTTGATATCGATATTGAAGATATAGAGGATGAACAATTCAAAAAGACCTTGAAACACAGCATATTGAACTGTATCAGTAACCCAAAGAGTATTTTAGATTTTAACAAAGCTGTCTCAGCAATTGAACCTTTATTATTCTTGACTGATGCTACGTCGTCATCAGCTCAATTAGGATCTAAATTAATTATAAAGTTACTATCTTCAACTCATTTAGAATATGGGTTGGCTTCCAATTTTGTTGAAAAATTGGCTGAAATTTTTTCTTTGATTGAAACAGATAACGAGAGTATTAATTTGATATCCGTTTATTTCAAAGTCTCAAATTATACAATCAAACAAAAGACAAAGATGGATGATGTTGAGGAATTTTTAACTGCAGTTTACTTCCCATTGCTACAATCTCTAGCTAATAAGAATGCACAAAATGCAGATATATCCACATCAACAGTTAGAAAGCTATATCTAATGATTAGATCCGCTGAGCAATTAGTAAGCTTAAGAACAGATTATAAAAACACCTTTATTAAATACGATAATCAATTTTCATCAGCACTATTTGATGTAATTATTTTCAACAAGTATTATTTCAACATCAATACTATTAATCAACAAAGTCTATCTGGTATGTTCAACAATACAATCAGAAGTGCTGCTGCTCTTCCACCAACCAACAGCTTGTCTGTTCAATTACAATATTACACTCTATTGTTGGTATGGGTTTTGACATTTGAAAAATCATACTGTGTTACTTTAACAACCAAGTACCAAACTTATGCTTTACAACTGTTGAAGTTGGTTAACACATCTACCAAAGTCAAGGTAACCAGAGTTGCTTTGGGTATTCTACAGCAACTTATAATATATGTACCTAGCTTCCTTGACAAAGTTTTGGTTTATGAGAACAGTGATATGATCTTAAACAACTTGAGTAATAGAAACTTGCCTGATGAAGAAATGAATGAGAGTTTAAGCTATATCTTAAACCAATTCAACGAAAGAAAGAATAAATTAAATAACATTGAGACCTACAAATTGGAATTGAAAAGCAAACAATTAAGCTGGACTACCAACCACATAAATGCTAATTTCTGGGAAGACAATATAAGATCTTTTGAAGTTAACAACTATGAGTTGGTTCGTGAATTGATCAAGTTGCTACCTTTGGGAGCTCATGCCAAAAGAATTGCCAACAATAATGAAGAAGAACCATTCCAATCAGGAAATGAAGACTTTGGTCACGTTGATGCCCAAGATGCTCTAACCGCTCAAGTTGTATTGAATGATTTAGCTAGAATCATGGAATTATCTCCTGATGCTGTTGATATGGTCATAGGAAAGGAAAAGCTAAAGATCATGAGCTACTTAAACTTCCCTGAAGCCAAAGTCAAGTACGAGGCTTTGAAGTGTACTCAAATCCTTATTAAGACATCTTACAGATAATAGAACTATATAAAAGCAAGATTAATTATTTCCCTTTTCGTATTTTTTTCCCAAATAGGAAAGTCACTGATCGTGTTATAAACGCGGCTAAAATTGTGTGTATTTGCCACAGACGTTTTTGACATAACAAATGTAGGCATAATACCCTATACCACGATGTTTAAATCACTTAAATTAAAGAAAAGTAGCACAAAAGCTTCTGAAAAGCCTTTACCAGAGGCATCTGAGAAGAAAAAGAGTGGGAGTAGCTTCTTTCCTTCACCAAATATTTCCTCTGCGAATGCAGTAAACAGTTTAGGGTCGATCATCAATAACTCGAACACTTCTTTAGGAAAGAAATTCAAGTTGTTTCAGATCTCACACTATGGATTGGAAGGAATCATTACTCATATGGCATATGACCAAACACAATCTTTATTAGCAGTATCAACATCTTTAAATGAACTAGTTCTTTATGGTAAAAACCAAGTTGAGGCACACATAAATCTAGACTTCAATAAGCTTTACAAAACAAGTGACAATGATTTGCATGTTAGTATTGTGAAATTACAGTTTGTAAAAGGTATTTATTTGATTGTTTGTGATTCCAAGTCCTCTATACACATTGTTAGTATATTATCAAACAAGGTGTTAACATCTTTTTATGCTCCTGGAAAAATAACTGCTTTGGAGTCTGACCCTACACTCAGCTGGATTTTGGTTGGATTAGAAGATGGTACAGTTAAAGCATATGATGTTGATAAGGACTTCTTATCTGAATTTACAATCAAAAATATTCAAAGAAGTGATATTTTTACTAACTTACAGATTTCACCAGTTAATTCTATAACTTGGAATCCAAGAAACATAGGTCAGGTATTGATTTCTTATGATCATGTTACTGTTTTATACAACTTTTTAGAGAAAAGCTATAAAATGCAATACATATATGAGCTTCCTCCAGGCGCACCTGGTGGTGGTTACAAATCAGCAAGTATAAACGAAGTTAGATTTCCAAAAACAATCAAATCTATTTTTCATCCTAATGGATTGCACATGCTGACATTACACAACGATAACTCTTTAGTATTTTGGGATTTGAACACAGGAAAGTTGATTTTGGCCAGAAACTTGTATGACACCAAAATTAACAAACCAGGCACACGATTATCTATAGACCAAAACACCATACCAGTATCTGCAATCAAAGATGTCAAGTGGATTTCTGGTGAATCTTCAGAGTACACCCAATTGTTGGTTGTTGGTGGGGATTTAGGAAGTTTAGAACCACATACATTAACAATTATTGACTTAGGTGGTACGCCATTGTACTCTGTAAGTTCTTATGAAAAGATGAAATCATACTATGGAATCAAAAATAATCAGAAAATTTTAAGTATGAACACAGAACACAAAATGGTTGAAATTTTGAGTATTCCTAGAACCTCGCCTTTTTATAACGGTGAGCACAATCCAGGTATTCTTTTAATTTTATATGACAATGGTCTTTTGGATACAATGTTGTACCCTAGTGGAAAATTGACTTTCAAATCATCATTGCTTCCACAATCATTGTCATGGATAAGACCGTTTGCAAACTTGTCAACAGGTGCTTCTGTTCCAAGCAAGGTATGGATTGGTATGATGCACTCTACTTATAACAAAGATTCGTTATTAAAAGGTGGTATCACCAAAAATGTCAAGACCAGAAAATTGGATGGCTACAGATCTGTTATCATAACTTCTCATGAAAACGGATCTATAAGATTGTTTGATGGTTCTCATTCTGAATTGATGGAGACTTCTGTATTTGATATAAACTTAAGCAATGTGTTAAACACTAAAGTTGTGTCAAGCCATGTATCATATGCGCCTTTTGTCAGCGAGTTGGCTGTTGCTTGTAAAGACACCGGTGATGTTTGTTTTTTTAAGTTTGATAAGAATAGATATTATCAACAAGAATTGACTGCTGATTTTGCTCGATTTAGAATTTCTCCTATGGACAATGATTTAATAATTGACATAAGTCACAGATCTTCTCCAAATTTACGAGATGGGTTTATGCCACAAAGTGTAGTTCACGCCAAAGCAGGACAGGTTAGCTGTTTGAAATCAAGTAACATTGGTTTTGTTTGCATTGGTTATAGTAATGGATCCTTGATGGTTGTTGATAAAAGAGGACCGGCTGTTATTTTCTTTTATAATATCAAAGATATCATTCAAAGTTCTAAAAACACATTTACTCCAGGGGAAGTGGTTACTTCTGCTCAATTTGGTATTCTTCAAGTTGGTAATGATTCATTTTCCTCTATCGTTTTAAGTTGTGGTACTTCGAGTGGTAACTTACTACAGTTTAAGGTTGTGCCTGGTGTAACCGGGAGATTTACTGTAAATCTAATACAAGTAATTCCATTGATGAGTTCTTCCATATCCAATATATTTTATGTTGAAGAAGACAACTCTGGAATGAGTAAAAACTTAGTAGATAATCCAATGTTATTTAGTGATTTATCTAAAGGAAAAATATACAAAGGAAAGGTTATTGCGGTTAGTCATGAAGGTGCTATAGTTTCGCTATCACAAGGAAACAAGACACAAACGAAAAACTATAAGTCCAAAAAAATTGCCACAAGTAATATTGTTTCTGTTAGTTATATCAACAATAAAAACCAGAATATTCACTCAACAGTACTTGTATCCTTGCTGATGGATAAAACCTTAGTAATCAATTTAACCAGCAACCTTGATGAAGTAAAAAGCTTTGATTTACAGTTGGAAATGACCTTGAAGAATATGTACAATTCGAAGATAATGGAAAACGGGGATATTCTGTTAAGAACCGGTGATAATATGTGTTATGTTTACTCCATATTAGAAGGTTTGATCACTGAAAAGACTAAGATTAATGATCAATTATATCAAGTAGGGTTAAAAATTCCTGTTAGACCGTATTACAATAGTCTACAGTGGGCAAGAGGTGATCACACATGCACATCTCAAGATATTGACAATTTGTTAGGTGGAGGGGCTCGTTACAACAGAATAGTTAGTAAATATGAGGAAAGTGAAATTGCCCATAGCTCTCTAAGTAAGAAAGGAGAGCAAGGTAGAAAAATATCCGATGGTAAGTTTGATTTGGAAAATCACTCTTATGTTCCACCAGTTAGAGGAGGTGCAAAGCACGGATACTCATACACACAAGCAATCAATAAAGCCTTTGAGAATGGTGTTGACGGAGTTGAAACAAAACTTAATGACTATGCATCTCAAGCCGGTCAAACCATAAGTGATTCTTTGGAAAAAGGCTCTAAAGAGTTGGGTAAAAGTATATTTAAGTCAGGATTTGGTTTGTAATCAAATCGGATATAAGATGTTAAATTGCTTAAATAGAATCCTTGGGGGGAAGCTCATTTTTCTCTCTTTTCTCTTTCTTTTCACATTGAAATTTTTAAATCTTGAAATTAAATACTTGATTGAAGAAATAGTATAAAGCTACCAAGAAAAAAAGAAAAGAAAAACAAACACTCAGATGATATTTGAGACACCTGAAAGTATGATAGAAAAGTCAGAAATGCTTATGACCGAAGCTAATGTTGATTTAGATAGCTGCTTGGAAATGAAACAACTAACTCATTTTTTAAGTAAATTGAGGTATTTCACAGATGATACTTTAAATACAAATTTGAATGATTCTGAAAAGCCAAGTTTAGAGTATAGACTCAGAAGATGTGATTATGTTATAAAAAATGATTTATTTCCAGTATGGGAGATGAGAGATAATATTTTAAAGCAGTGTAGCTATGAACTAGAAAAGTACAAGAAGAAACTTGATATAAGTCATCCCGATGTTTCGACTTTAAAAACACCCTTAATTATGAACATTGGAAACGACAATAGATTGGAAAATTTGGATCCTTATAAGAAAAGAGATTTAATCAAAAAAACCACCGTTGCTTATGGAGACTATAATGCTTCCAAAAAGTGGTTGGAACAGCAATTAGGGGTGGAGAAGATATTAAAAGAAAGATCCGTTTCAATACTTAAAACACAATGTAATGAGTTTGTAGATTTTCAAGCATTATATTATAAAAGTAGAAGGTAAATGAATAAAACAAAAAAAAAAAAAAACACCTTTAAAAGAACAGGGCCTTCATGTATATACAATTTTTAACTTTAAATACCTTTGACCAATTTGGTTATTTCATCTAAACCACCATTGGCTTCTTTCATTTCTGCTAACTTGGTTTGAACTAATTGAACAAAGTCTTTAGCATCAACTAATTCACCATCGTCATCGGAGTATTCAGGACCTAATTTTTTGATTCTCAACTTACCTTCTTCTAAGTATTCCTCCTTACCTAAGATAACAGCAATTTGGGCACCAGATTTTTCGGCAGCATCAAATTGTTTTCTAGGATTAACTTTACCCTTGTACATATGTTCGGCTTCGATGCCATTATCCCACAATTTCTTCAAAATTCTCAATCTATCACTGGTTAAACCATTCCATTCTGGACCACCACCAAAGGCCATGACATAGACTTGAGTTGAAACAGAAGAAATCTTATCCAAGTTAGATCTGGCTTTGATAATAGAGAAAATTCTTTCAACACCAAAGGAAACACCAACACAAGGAATTTGAGGACTATTCTTCTTACCAGTGGCTTCAGAGAACATGGCAACTAAGTTATCGTATCTACCACCAGCAGCAATAGAACCAACACCAACATAAGCGGAAGCATCGTCTTCTTCACCAGCGTTTTTGGCAGCCTTCTTACTCTTCTTGGAAGACTTTTCCTTTAATGCTTGTTCTTTCTTTTCTTGGGCATCCTTTGGAGGAGCAGAAGCAGCAGTGACAGCTTCATAAATCAAACCAGTGTAGTAATCTAAACCTCTAGCTAAAGACAAGTCAAAGGAAATGTAGGAATCAATTTCCATACTTTCAACATAATCCTTTAGCAGCTTGATGTCTTTCAAACCTTCCATGGCCTTTTCGTTAGCTAAGATGCCTTCGTCTTTTTCTAAAATTTCTATAACTTCTTGTAAAGAACCTTTTAATTTGACATACTTACCAATGATTTCAGCAACTTCTTCAGTTTGACCCTTTTCAACAGTGATTTCTTTTTTGACATCTTCCCAAGGAGCCTTATCCAACTTATCAACAGCAGAAGAAATCTTTCTAATGTCCTCATCTTTGACACCAGCAATTTGGAAAATACCATCTAAGATTTTTCTGTGGTTTAATTTGATTTTGAAATCATCAATACCTAAAGAGGTTAAACCATCAACCAAAATGGACATGACTTCAGAGTCTGGAATCATAGCATCGTAAGTACCAGCAACATCGAAATCACATTGATAGAATTCTCTCATTCTACCTTTGGTCATAGCAGGTTGATCTCTTCTGTAGACCTTAGCAATGTGGTATCTCTTAATTTTATCTAAGTTGTTCATAGCAACAAATCTGGCAAAAGGAACAGTTAAATCATATCTTAAAGAACATAGTTCACCACCTTGATCTTTCAAATCATAGATTAACTTAGAGTCTTCACCGTATTTACCTTGAAGAATTTCTTTCAATTCAAAAACTGGAGTGTCAATAGTGATAGCTCCGTGTTTCTTGAAAATCTTGGTTAATGTTTCAAAGATGTGTTGTCTGATGACCATATCCTTGTCGGCCCAATCCTTGGTACCTTTAGCGGTTTTTAAAACCAATTGTAATTTAGATTCGCTCATTGAAGGTATTGTTGAAAATGTATTGATTAATGTTTTGGTTCTTTTAATTGAATTAAAGAACATATAAAGGTTAGTGTCTATATCAGAAGACTTCTGTTTAGTGTATGAATAATACGAAATGACTAAACGATGGTATAATATGCGTTAGAAAAGACAGAGAAAAAGAAACGCTTGCTAAGATTGCTTCGGAATAAAAAAAAGAAAAAATTTTTATTTTCTGCAATCAGCCTTATGTCCGAAAATGGCACACACGTGACTCAAATGGTTGAAATCTGAAAAAATGATCAATATAGTAAAACATGAACTCAATACACTGAAAGTGGATGTTCTATGTAGCTACAGACAAATAGATGTTACATTGGATTACTTAATTAGCAAGGAAAAGAAAAAAAAAAAAGCGAGAGTTTATTAGTCAAAAATCAAGTTTTTATCACGTTGATACACACCTCATGCTTTGTTCTTGGACCAATCCAAAACACTAAGAAATATCACAAGAATAACCATCAGTACTGATCCCACGATCAACAAGTTTTCAATCAAATTAAAGACGAAAATAATCATTCATTTTAATTCCATTTTTTTTTTCCTCACCTTATTTTCTGTTTCAAAATCTCTTATCTGAATTTTACTTGTTTTTTTTTAAAAAATTAATGTTGAAATATTTCAAAAAATACATGATTTACATGTTGGAACTTTTCAGTCCGATATCGCACTCCTTGGAATATAATTTTTCATTAATTTTTAACAAAAAATAAAAGGTTGTAAAAATAATAAATCATCGGCTTTTCGTTAATTAATAATAATAAATATATACTATAGAACTTATTCTTGATATTCTCTTTCAAATTCCTTTTCCATATCGACACCTTCAATAGCACCACAAATGGTTTCGGTCATAATACCAGTGACTAAGTATGGGTCAATGTTAGAAGCAGGTCTTCTGTCTTCGAAGTAACCGTAACCTTCAATACCAACAGATCTTGGAATTCTGATAGAACAACCTCTGTTGGCAACACCAGCAGAGAAGGTATGCATATCAGCGGTTTCGTGTCTACCAGTCAATCTTTGTTCGTTATCTTTACCGTATAATTTGATGTGAGCATCGTGTCTTTTAGATAATTTTTCAATGGCAGCATCGATATGTTTCATACCACCTGGGACTCTCATGTTCTTGGTGGAGACGTTAGTATGACAACCAGCACCGTTCCAGTCACCCTTCAATGGCTTTGGATGGTAGGAGACTTGGATACCAAATTCTTCAGCAATTCTGTCCAATAAGTATCTGGCCATCCATAATTCATCACCCATGGAGATACCTTCACATGGACCAACTTGGAATTCCCATTGGGATGGCATGACTTCAGCGTTAATACCGGAAATGGTAATACCAGCGTATAGACAAGCCTTGTAGTGAGCTTCAATGATATTTCTAGCATAAACCTTACCAGCACCAACACCACAGTAGTATGGACCTTGAGGAGCTGGGAAGGCACCCTTTGGCCAGCCGTAGATGTAGCCATCAACAGGGTCCAACAAAGTGTATTCTTGTTCTAAACCAAACCAGACTTCTTGACCAGCATGAGCCTTCATTAATTTAGCAGCAGCGTTTCTGTGGTTGAACTTGTTTGGAGTACCATCGTTTGACAAACATTCAGATAAAACTAAGATGTTGTCGTTACCTGGTCTGAATGGATCCGGGTAAAAAGCAACTGGTTGTAACAAAACATCGGAGTTATCACCTGGAGCTTGGCCGGTAGAAGAACCGTCAAAGTTCCATTGTGGTAATTGGTCAACGGAGGTAATCTTCTTGCTTAAGGTTCTAGCTTTAGATCTCATGGCACCGAAGGAATCGATCCAAATATACTCAGCAATGATTGATCCGTTTTGAGGTAAGTTAATGTACTTATTTAGTAAAGCGGTGTTTTCAACGTTTAAGGCTAAAGACATTTTTTTCTCTTTATATATATTTTTTTGTATGGTTAAAATAGAAACAGATTATTATAATATCAAATAATATAATTATTTCTTATTGGTTTTGATGATTTAGATTTATAATGAACCAAAAAAAATATCCTTATTAATAATGTAATATTTTCAAAATCCAACAATTCATCGAAATCCAATGCCTACTTATATAACAATCTAATATTTTTTTTGCTCCAATCTCATATATGTATTTTTTTTCACATAAGCGTATCGCTTAAATTAGCTTTTCGAGATCTCGTATTTTTTGTTTATTAAAAATTGCGCACTACAAACAGATAGTGACTCTTTACAACCAATTTTGTCTATAGGAGAAGATACACAGATAATCTTCTATTGTTTTTTAGACTAGAGGAAATTAAAGAACGCAGAGGACACACGTGAATTTTGAAAAACATCAATAAATGAACGTTGGCGTAGAAAGTTCAGCTGGAAATAAAGCGGAAGTTAATCTCCTTGCACACAAACATTCAAAACAGTATCCTTTTTTTTTTTTTTTTCTTCTTTTCTGGCTCGAAACTGCTCATTAGTGAACACTCATACAAGTTTGATCAAGTTTAACCAGCTACGTTTTCATTTCTGAAAGGTATACGTAACTTCTCAAATGAATGACTATTTCAACATGTTTTCACCAGCAAATAAACGCTGTATACCGATTTCGCTCTCAGCTTCTTATCTGCCGAATACGGTGAACGAGGGCGACACTTAAAAAAAAAATAAGTCAAAAATCAATGAGAGCTCTAAATCGGAGGCTTGTATGCGCACACTCCCGTGGATGCAATGAAAAAAAACGTCGCTTTAAACTGTAGCCGCAAAAAAAACTAAAAAAAAAAAGGAAAAATAAAGTCACTCATTCCCCCCCTTGTCTCATGAATGTTAGCTAGATATTGACTTCTGGCAGTGATTTCCTATTTAGGCAACTCAATGTAAATGTGATTAAATCCGAAATAAGCCAGCCGTTAACTTCTATATGTTTTTAAAATAACGTATCTGCACTATATATATGAGTGTTTTTTTACACCTTACATACACACGGACATCCAGGCACGGGACAGACATCATTCAAATCAAACCACTCCTCAGCATGGCCTACGTGCATGCAATGGTTACAATCCAAGCAGAACTGGAACCATTCGTTATATTTCAAGTGTCTTTTTCTCAGCACCTCATTATCAACATCATTCGCGTTTTCTGTATCAATTCCGTTGATAACTATTGGCAAGTTGGATATTCCCAGCGGCAATAAACATATAGCACATCTTGGATACAGAGAGCCACATGATTGGCAGGAATACTTTTCAGAACCAGGGTTATTCAAGTCAGAGTCATCTACCAGCCCCATGGCTTCTATTTTCTTTTCAATGTCGTTTTCCTCAAAGTACATGTTCTTTATGCTGTTGAACTTCCGCACCGAACTGCTTTCATCTTCGTATATTTTGTGTGAATATTTCATTGATAACTTGTTACTACTCATCACTGGTTTGATCAAGTCCTTTTGCTCAACTATGTGCGTTAGTTTTTTACAGTTCATGCACTGTATACTTACTTGTCTTTTAGGTTGCTCAACTGTAAGCTGTCCATTGGAGTTCTTAGATACTCTTATTCTTAATATATCAAACTTACACTTAATTGAAAAAAAAGTCCATGATTTCAATAAGTTCTTGTAGATATCAGCCCACTTTTCAGCCCTGTAATCTTTGAAATATCTTGGTGATCCGTAAATCGCTATGCAAGCAGCTGTTTGTACATCACTGGTTTTGTTCATATAGTTTTCCAACAAATCAAAACCCAAAGGTGTAATACCAGTAAAAACCAATCCTTCTAACTGACCTTGGGAAACCACCGTATTTTTCATTTGCGATAAGAATACTGTTAAATCCTTGTCGTTCAAAAATCTTAGAGCAATCCCTAGTCTTTCTCTTATGGATATAGACGGATCATTTATAATTTCATACCAGTCATTATCTGATATGTATGTAAAAATTGCTCTCAAGTATGGGTTTTCTAAGTTCATTCCCATTTTTCTGCATTGTTCTCTCCATGCATTGTTTCCTGAGTTACTCATATTAGTGGAGTAACCTGCAACGGCAGCAGCAATAAGTTGTAGTCTTTCTTTTCTACTGGAACTCAAGATTTCAACACATTTTTCAATATCACCAAAGAATACAGCCCATGCTGCTGCTCTTTCATATTGCCCCAAGTTCATGATGGCTTTATATTTTAATTCAACATCTTTATTGGACAAATCCCATCCTGATACAATCATACATAGCTTTCTTTGTATCATCTTTTTGAAAGCTCCTTTATTGCTGACTGATGTTACTAATCGACTTTGTAAAGGATACCCAAATCCTAATAGGTTTTGATGTTTTTTAATGATCATATCCATCTCTGTTAGTAATTCATCATTTGAAAATTTCTGTAAGTTTCTGTTTTCTCTTACTTCCTCTTCCTCAAGAATATTCCAAATCCCATAGCACCCCTCAAATCCTAAATCTAAATTATTGGTAGATGTTATTGTATTGTTCTCAAGTTGTTTAGCAATGACAATCCATCTCCAAGTATTTCTAATTTCAGCTAGTTTTTGATTTGAAATATGATTGTAGATTCCCTTTTTATCGATTCTTAAAGCATCCAAAATTTTAACAGTAATCACAGGATCCAATCCATATTCCAACAATGCTCTTTCTCTCATAACGAGAGATATGTCATTCTCTAAAACATCATTTGGATCCATGAAAGCTTCTGTATTGATGGACTCATAGTCTTCATCTTCTTCTTCCTCTTCCTCGCCATCACTGTCGTAAAATTTATCAACATCGTACTTCAAAAGAGTTTCCTTCTTTTCCAGCTGTAACATGTTCATTTCGACTTTATCGTAATCACTAGTGACTATGTCGTTCTCACTATTAAAACGAACTTTATCAACACTTGAACCAACGGAAGCTCTGTACAATGTACCTGAAGTTCTCATACATAAAAATGTGGTTTTGTTGTTGATTCTTGGTATGTAATCAAAAGTAACAACTTTGTCAAATGGCAAAGAAAGTGAATTTACTGAAGAAACAAACAAAGACTCATATGTATTATGTTCCGGGTTCTGGCTAGGTTTAAATGCCATTTTCCATCTCTTTATAGTCTCGGAGTTGTTCAAAGTAGAAAACTCTTCTTGTTTTACAGTGGACCATCTGAAAGACAAATGATTAAATTTTTTATAGTTATTGCTCAAATTTGAGTTTCCTGTATTCAATGGTGAAATCAAGTTACTTGCTGAGTTTTGACTGAATGTGGCCTTTTTGTTAAACATCAGCAGAGGTGTGATTTCCTTGTTATTGGATTTCATTTTTCTTCTATCCCAAATAAATGATGTTCCAGATTCAGAGTAGGTAGCAAAAATATTGTGATTAAACGGGTTCACCTTGATTTCATTTCCACCTGTAGTAGGAACATGGAAAGATGACTTGCCTGTTCTCAAATCAATTTCTCTAAGAAGCTTATTACTACTTACTAGTAAATTGTTATCTTCAATGAATTCAGAAGATACAATTGATTCATTTGGAAAATACTCAAAATTATTGTTAACAAACCCATCAGCGGAGCTTTGATAATTAATATCCCATATTTGCAAAGAAGGATTTGTTTTATGCGCATCCAGCCCCATGGCAACAAGATTTTGGAAATTACCTTGTCCAAAGCTCAAAGTATTCACAGGTCTAGGATGCTTACTTCTTACTGCAAATCTGTCTCCAATGTTTTCATTTAAGTCAGGTTTTGAGTTCAATAAACTATTTTTTCTTAACTTGTTCGTATAAATATCATCGAATTCATCAACGTTTAAGTGACTAACATCATTTTTTTTCTGCATACAATTGAAAATTTTGACTGACCCATCTTTCTCACCTATACCACATTGAAATTCATTCAAAAGAGAGTAATCCATACATGTAATAATACCAAAATCTTTCAGTGTGTTCAAAGTTGAAAGGGAATTTACATCATCGTCATCAGCCTCTAGCACAACTTTATGGAACGCAAATTCATCTCTCGTAGGGTTGGTCGAGATATAATACATAAAATCATCTGCTGCATCTGACCATCCAAGAACTTGTCTAATAACAGGCATGGTTGCTGACTTTTGGTTATTGCTATCCAATTTCTTGAAAAACAACAAGTTTATGAAGGTTGTTTTTTTTTTAAAAAAAGAGAAAATTAATATTCTTAAACGTGAACAAAAAAAAGTTGATATTAGCACTGTACGCGATTTTTTTTTAAAAATTAAAAAGTATGAAAAGAATTCAATGGTTAATACATATTTCTAATTCTTATTGAAAGTTAATAGCATATCTCTATCGTTACAGTTGATTGCAAACTTGCTGTTTATAAACCAGTTATCAAACCCTGTATCAAATATCACCTCAACAGATGAGTCAGAGATATACTTGTTGACTAGCTTTTTGATGGAACTTTCAAAATGTGGAATCAATAAAAGTGTAGGAGCAATTTGTAATATGACTTTATTGATTTTGACTTCGTTTTTAGATGGGATGATTTTATAAGAGTATGATTTTTCCTTTACTGGGTAGTTTTGGGTGATAAAATCGCTCAGTTTTTGTTGCTCTTGATCTAATTCAGCCTTGCTTTTACCTTGTTTCTCATTTTCATCTTCGTTAGTATCCTTATTGAACAATTGAACATTTGAAGCTAATCCAATCTCAAACACATCTTTCAGCAAAGCATTTATAGATTTTACAGTAGTTGTTTTATTATCGGCTTGATTTATGGTGTAGTTGTCAAATAAAAATGTCTTTTTAATTTCTTCCAAAGAATCCAATTTTATTTTGTATTTTAGATTTTTATCTTGGTAAGTTAAATAATCTAAGTCGTTGGAATTATAGTATGTTTTCACTTCATCTTTTTCAAAGGAATTTAAAATTACAAAGTTCATCATCAAGTTTCTGGCTTTGGTTAACCAGGTAGTTGAATCCTTCCATTGGGTTAAAGAATTCTCGTTATTTACGGATGTGTCATCTCTCGTTAGCTCACCCTTGCTTGATAGTTGGAAATTCAAAAATGACCCGGACATCATTGTTTTCTTCTTATATGTTTCAATCCCATTGATGTAAATGCTTGAAGAGCTGAATGATTCTTGAATGTTTATTACAATATTTGCCTTTTCAATTTCTGCTGTTGTGCTGTAAAACATTGAAGTTAAATAGTCTGAATCAATTTGATATACTTCAGAAGCCAAAGAAATGTTATTGTTTAAAAATAATTGTCTTAATTTGTTTGCAAATGTATTATAATTGATGCTTTCTGGAATGTTGCTTTGGAATATCATAATTCTTTTTAAAATACTTATATCAGCTTTCCAGTCGTCTATGTATAAAATGTTTGCAAAAATATAGTTGACAAACGATTCAAAAATCTCTTCTTTCACAATTACATTAAAATTGCTGTCTAAAATTTGAAAAGTTTCGAAAAATTCTTCTTGCTTTAATAAAATTGTTTCGTTCAAACCAAAAGTAAGTTCATCCGTCTTGTTGTTTTGCGTGTATATTAATGGCACTGTCTTAACGAATTGTTTTTGATTGTTTGTTATATAACTTATACTCACTTCATTAGGAAGTAAATTCAAAATAAGCTTGGTATCTTGAAATAGCATTATTTATGTGTGTTTGGGGGGTTTTTTTTATTAGTTCTCTGTTTATTATTCAAGTAGCGAATAAACATGTAGTAAATAAAACTTTGGTTAATGGGCTTAACGTGTATTTTCGCCTACTTAGGGTAATGATATTTTTTTTTTCCTCCATTAAAATGAGATTTCCTAAATGGGAAATAAATAAAAATGTTATGCTTCGGGTAACTAAAAATACTGACATATCTTATTTTTTAAAAAAAATTCACATAGCAATTTGTGAAATTAGTTTGAAATTAGGGGGAAATTCAATCATATAAACACATGGGAGGGTTTTAAAAGCTCATGTAAACCCAAATATTGCTTAAAAATGGGCTTTTTTTGGATTTATACACAGGTAGTCAGCAGATGTAATACCAATGTCGAACATTTCACTACTTGAAATTCAGTATACAGTCTTTTTTCCCCCCTAAGGTACTGTGAACCACTCAGATTTCAAAGCGGGAAACTCTGCACCAATTTTTTTTGCTCTTCCCTTTTAGGGTAGTTTTACTCGTCAATAAGCTATAAAAGTTTCACATTGAAGTATTAAAACAGTGAGAAAAACAAACCAATAGAAGAGCTATTTTGTGAGTAATAAGATGATCTCAAGTAAAGTTCTTTATCAAGAAATCAAACCAGCAGTTATTCAAAAATCAAAACAAACTGAATACAACATTCTAGGTAAACAAAAAGATCTTTGTCAAGCAGTATTCAAACCTTGTGTTCCTATTTATGTCAAAAGAGAAAACCTTATTCTTTTACAAGCCAATAATGACAAGAAAGGGGATAATATCAACGTAGATTTATCTACCAAGTGGTTGTTTCCGTTTGCATCATTCAAGCATAATCCTCTAAGATTTTTGTTTGATCCTCCTATCTACCATAGACTTATAACAGAATCAACAGAAAAAACAACATGTTTGATCGGATCTAATAATGGATCCACTCTTTGTCATTTGAATTTAAACGGGTCTCAAGAATGGTACTTGAAACCTTCTATATCCAATAGAATTGTATCAATGGAAGAAACATCAACCTTGCATATAACTCCGAAGAACAAATTCAAAAACGTTGGGATGAAATTTGTTAAAGTTGATGGAAGAGGATCCATTATCATACAAAACGATGCCGCAAGCTCAGGATCTAATAGTGGTGGTATTTACTCTATAGTATTAGAAGAAGATGAAAATTGCATTATAAAGAGAGATAACCTATTAGCCATTTCTGGTGAATCATTCTTGGAGCTAAAAGACAACTTGCAAAATTTTGAATTCCAAGAAAAAAGTAAGCCAAAGGAAAAGAGTAAAAAAGCCCCAAGATCGTTTTTCAAAACTTTGAAGAACACCTTTGGATTCTCAAAAACAAAGCCAGCTATTGACGTCAAGCACTACGAAGAAAAAGGTGTTGTTGTTGTTGATACAAACAAAAAACAAGTCCAAACTGAAGTCCCTGACTTTTCCATGAAGTTATTCTTTACCATGACTTACAACGGTCTTAAATCTGCTTACAACTACATCCATTATATTCTATATCAAATCTCCACTGGAAACCTAAAGTTTGCCCTACTAGGCATGTTGAATATTTTCAGCAAAGATAAAGATAGTTCCAAATTTACAGCTATATTCCAAAACAAATTTGTAAAAGTATCTGGGCCAAGAACTCTAATAGTTCAAAGTAACCCATCCACATACGTTCCAAAACAAAACTCCAAAACATACAGTGACTCCAGAGAAGGCGTAAACAATGCATCTTTAACAGACTTGACTAAGGTCTTGAACTTTAACAACACTGGCCTAAATGACAAAGCATCCAATATTCAAAATGCCAGTGATAAATATGAAAACTCCAAATACTTAAGCCATGCCTATGTCGATATCAAGAAGCAAAAGGTGTTATTTAAAAGTGTAAATAAACTAGACTAGACTATATATTCTCTGTTATTACCCGGCCATGCTATGGCACGTGACCATTTAAAAAAATTAAATACGCAGATCCTCACAGCTGGTGTTTCAGAATCCCTGCGAAAAATTCCCCTTTTAGGAAAAATCAAAACAGTCAAAGCTTACGCTGCAAAAAAGGGGGTTATATTTAGTTCACTTATGCTACTATCTAGTAAGCGTGATATTTTTTTAAAAAAAAATAACATATTCTTCTGTATATTGATTTTAAATAAAGTTTATTCACATATTATATTGATCTGATACATAGAAGGCCATAAAGACCAGATTCTTAGCTATAAAATGAGTGGAAATAGCATTCAAGAACAAGATATCTTGAACAAGATTGAAAGAGAGAAGAAGATCATTCATGGAGCACAACAATTGAAATCAAAAACTTCGAATTCGTTGGTTATACAGAAGTGTATGACGAATATAAGAGAATCACAGAAGAATATTGAATATCTACAAGAGTCACTAAGAAAATTGACATTAAATAGAACAAAATCTAATGAACAAAAACTAGACGCTTTTTTTACCTTATCCTCACCAAAACGAAACAACAATACAGCTAATAATTCAAGTGATGATTTGAGCAACAATGGTCCAAAAACCAGAAACAGATCAAATACAATGAATCAGGAGCCAAAATACACCAGATTTGAATTAAGTAAATATGATTGTCCTTCATTGGGCCAAAAGATTCAAGTCATGCTTCAACAACTTGAATTTAAGTTACAAGTTGAAACTCAGTATTATGCCGCTAACGAAAAGCTAACAAGGCTATATCAAATAGACGGAGATCAAAGAACCAGTAATGTTGCAGAAACTGGTGTCCAAGACTCTAAATATAGAGTTCAACTATTGAGAAGATCATTGAAAAAATACGAATCTTTGAATGTTTTGCCCAAGTTAGATCAAATCCCTTTGAATGATGAAAATACCTCCCAATTCACCAAAAAACAACTAACAGGTAATTTGAATTTGAAAATATCAAGCATTAGAGATGTTGATCACATAATTTCATCTACATTTTCTAAAAAACCAGACACCTATATTACCTTGAAAATAGATGATGCACAAAGGGGAAGAACAAAAACATCTAAGTATGATTCATGGAACGAAGAGTTTGATATCTTTATTGATAAAGGCCATGAATTAGAGCTAACAGTTTATGATAAGATGGGTGACAAAATGGCACCTGTTGGTATTACTTGGATCTTGCTTTCTGATATAGTTGAAGAATTAAGAAAAAAGAGACAAATCAAAAATACCCAAAGTGGTTGGGCTGTTGCTCAAGATGTTATTGGGAGTGATCACTCAAAACAAACATCTCCTGCTGATGTTTACAGCAAAAAATCAGAAAACACACTAACCAATGCTTTGACTGCTCAAGAAGAAGAACCTCAAACAAATACACAAGTTAGTAGTCAGGTTTGGTTGAATTTGGAACCAGCTGGTCAAATTTTATTGAGTTTCAGCTTCGATAAACAGCAAACTTCTAAGAAGAGATTTATTGGAGGTTTAGATAGACATGGTGCCATAATCAAAAGACAAGAAGATGTATTTGAGCAACATGGTCATCATTTTATTCAAAAGAACTTTTACAATATCATGTGCTGTGCTTATTGTGGAGACTTCTTAAGATACACTGGATTCCAATGTTTGGACTGTAAGTTCTTGTGTCACAAAAAATGTTACCAGCAAGTAGTAACCAAGTGTATTGCTAAATCAAGTTCGGAAGCTGATTTAGATGAACAGCAATTAAATCATAGGATTCCTCATAGATTTGAAGCTGTTTCGAACAAAGGTACCAAATGGTGTTGCCATTGTGGTTATATCTTGCCTTGGGGTAGAAAGAATGTCAAAAAGTGTTCTGAGTGTGGTATAATGTGTCATCAAAATTGTTCTCATCTTGTACCTGACTTTTGCGGTATGGATATGGAAACTGCTAATAAGATTTTGACAACAATCAAGAATACCAAGATCACCAAAGACAGACAAAAAGTTGTATCTTCTCAAGGACATGCCATGTCAGTCAATGAACAGCAAATAAAGCCAATTAATATGTTATCTTCAGAATCGTTTACCTCAGGTGAGACTTATATTACATCAGACTCTCCAATAAGTGATGATGCTCAACTAATTCATGGAAGAAAGATAAGTGACTTGAAGCCTATAAGTTCTTTAAGAGCACCATCATTTAAAAGGCCACCTCCATCTATGCCACCTATCAATGATCTGTTGTTAGGTAGCAATGGTGTAGAAAGTCAAAGACAACCAAACTTAAATGACAGATATGAAAACCACCAACCTGAATTTTATGATAAGAGCTTTGAAGTATTTGATGATGAAGAAGTAAAGAACTTTTTGGAAAAGGAACAATCCCCAACCAAGGACCCAAGAGAGCTTACCCCTGAACTTGAAGATTACAAAGTAATGGAGTCGAATTCACCACAAAACAATGTTGTAACTAAGGAAAATACCAACAGACTGTCTCAGCACTTGAGCATTGCTGAAGAAGTTACACCAATTTCATCACCAACTAAAAAATCTCCAGCAAAGAGTAAGAATAAAAAGAAGAAAATATCCTTAGATGATTTCATGTTGTTGAAGGTACTAGGAAAAGGTAACTTTGGTAAGGTATTATTAGCACAGAGTAAGACTACAGATCAATTGTGTGCAATTAAGGTATTGAAGAAGGAGCAACTATTGAAGAACAATGATATGGAAAGTATGAAAGCTGAAAAGAAGGTGTTCATGTTGGCCACCGAAGCAAAACATCCATTCTTGACCAACTTGTACTGTTCTTTCCAAACAGAAAACAGAGTGTACTTTGCAATGGAATTCATTGGGGGTGGTGATTTAATGTGGCATGTACAAAACCATAGATTGTCAGTTAAAAAGGCCAAGTTTTTTGCTGCAGAAGTATTGTTAGCACTAAAGTACTTCCATGACAATGGTGTTATTTATAGAGATTTGAAATTAGAAAACATTATGTTGACACCTGAAGGTCACATCAAGTTAGCTGATTACGGGTTATGTAAAGATGAAATGTGGTACGGCTGCAAAACTTCTACATTCTGTGGTACTCCTGAGTTCATAGCCCCTGAAATTTTGAAGGAACAACAATATACAAAGTCTGTTGATTGGTGGGCTTTTGGTGTTTTGCTTTACCAAATGTTACTATGTCAATCCCCATTCAGTGGTGAAGATGAAGACGAAGTGTTCAATTCGATTTTGACTGATGAGCCATTATATCCAATTGATATGGCTGGTGACATTGTTCAAATTTTCCAAGGTTTGTTGACCAAAGATCCTGAAGAGAGATTGGGTTCTGGTCCTGAAGATGCTTTAGAAATCATGAGAGAGCCATTTTTCAGAAATATTAATTTCGATGATATTTTGAATATGAGAGTTAGACCACCATTTATTCCTCAATTAAACGGTCCTGGCGATACCCAATACTTTGAAGAAGAATATACTTCAGCTCCTCCAACATTGACTCCTGTAAATTCCATTTTGAATAGCAGCATGCAAGAGCAATTCAGAGGTTTCTCATACCTACCGCAAGATAATTTATTATAAACCTTCTGGAAGCATAACAAATCGCTAATTTAGTAATGATCCAATTAATCATATATTTTGATACATTAAATTTTGTTTTTTTTTTTTAAAAAAAATAGACGTATCCCTTATCCTTTTTTTTTTAAATAAAACTTGTAGTGCGAGATGATCCCTTAACTGATTCTGTTTTAGGCGTGAAAGAAATTGTCTTTAATTAATTAAGTCCCCTGAATTATTGACAAATATAGTAGTGCAAAAAGACTGCTTTAAAATAAGGTGCAGTAGTGTTCTATGCTTAAGCTTAATTTGAAGTAGAAAAAAAAAAATGGCTTTAATATAAACAGAAGACTGTCTAGATAGGCTTTTTTCTTTACGTTTTATTTCCCTAGTAAAATGAACTGATTTTAGTCTAGAATATTGTAGTCTATGTATACAAATGTCTTTGATTAATAGCACCATTAGAGCCTTTTTTTTTTTTTTTTTAAGGTTGTCAATTACTAGTAAGAGTGCTTTTGCTTATCTGTATGTTTGCCATTATTTAAATGATTCTTTTTTTTTTTTATTAGTAAATATTAGCTTAAACCTTTATTTTGTTTACAAAGTGATAAATGATTTTATTAGCTTTTATGTTTGACTCAGTTATATAAAGTGGTATCAAATTTTTAGATATAGATTGATTATTTGTGAAATTTTTACTTTTAATTGGTTTTTTTTAAAAAAAAAAATTTAATATCAACAACCATTCAAGATTTAATACAACGTTAAAATGCAAATTATTAATATAATCTCTGCTTTAGCTGTTTGCTTAAACTTCAACGCTGCTTATTCTATTAACAGAGATAGCAGTAACATAAAACCCACTTTTAATGTTACCATAAGTTCTCCTTTTGACAACGCCACTAGTTTTATCAATACTACTGGTTTTTTATCCCCGGAGTCGAACATCACTCCATTCTACACTAGTAAAACTGTTGCTGTTACTGCCGTCGGTAACATTAGCTCTTTCATCAGTGGTATTCCGGAAGCCACAATGAATACCACAACTGTTGGTCCAACTTATTCTAAATACTCAACTATTGCAGGTACTGCAATAACCAAAACTGCAAACACTTCTAACGCCCAAATAAGCATCACTGCTGCTACTGCTCATTTGACTACCAACAAAACCATAGGTGAAAACGGCTCAGTAGACATTGCCTCCATGGAAAAGTACCCACCAACAAATTCAAAGCAGTCTGCAGCTTTGGTATCTGCAGCTAAAAAGGGTAAAAGAGATATAGGAAAGGTTGTATTTTCTCCTCCTAAAATAATAAAGTTGAGTCAAAAAACCATTGAAGTCGCTTTAGAAAAAGTATATCAAAAGTATCCATCTCTAAAAGGTAAGATAAGTGCTGAAGATGTTACTCCTAATGAAGACATTTTTATCTCAGTAAACGGCATTGGCTTCACCAATAATGACGAATAGATAAATATATAATAAACCTTCCAAATTATTTCCATTTTTTTTTTTGGTAATCTATATATATATATCAGTTGACTATCTTTATACTGTATTCATTATATTTCAATAAAAATAAAACAAAAGTTTCATTTCTTATTCATAAAGACAATCTAAAAACGTCTCCACTGCTCTATCAGCCACACCCCTGGTAAATGTACTTCCTGCTATACCATATAAAGCAGCTGTATCTCCGGTATCTCTCTTTAAGGAAAAGTCTGGACTGTTAACATTTTTGTAATAAATAACCAAAGCTTGATGTAAACTCTTAACAAATCTCTCATAGTTTTCTGTAGTTGCACTAACTCTTGTCAATGCATAGTGCAAAGCCGGTGGATTTTGCAATGGCGATAAGTTGTAACCAAATTCTTTTGATAAAATCTCACTCAAATAATATATGTTTTCTTTTGGCGAGTTAAAAGTGAATGCAACAACACATATTTCTGGGTTACCAATAACCCTAAGTGGTTTCTTAATGACACTTTTACTTTCGTCAACAATAATTTCATCCATATCCTCTTCAATGTATTTTTTAATACTTAAAGTAGTCTTTATAATATCATGACCATATGTTTTATAGTTCTTCAGACCTATATACATCATTGTAAATGCTGCTACTGCAGCCAATGCTCCCGGTCTAGACCCAGCTAATGTAGGTGATCCATACAAACCACCATTCCAGTCTGTTTGCTTAAAGTAAGCAAATTGTCTTGAGTAAGTGTCTTTAAACAATAAAACACTAACACCCTTTGCAGAGTAACCATATTTATGCGTATCAACTGATATACTAGTGCATCTTAATCTAGAAAAGTTTGGCAAGACTCCAATGGTATCAGACAAAGAAACAAAGGGATTGATAAATGACCCTAAACAACAATCAATATGCCAAGGAATATCATAAATGCTGATCAACTCATTCAACTTGGACAAGTTCTCAGTAGTTCCATATGGGAAATTTGGGAAAGATGACACTATAAGAGAAATTTCATGTTTAAACTGAGATGCAAAGCGGAAATAGTCTCTATTAGATTTTATTTTGACATAATCAATATTAAAGTACTCACAAGCTTTAAAAAAGGCAGCATGACAAGTCTCAGGTAGTAACATTTTAGGTTTTCTTCCCAATAGTTTTTGCACTGGATTTAGATAGTACCATCTATTTCTGGCACCCAAACAGGCAAGTAAAATGGATTCTGTACCTCCTGAAGTTGTCATACCACAGACTTTTTTCTTGGTTTCAAAATCATCTTTGTCTGTGTAAAAGTTTATAGTTTGCTTTACCACAAAAGTATCTAGATATCTTAAAATAGGAAAACAATCAGGATGTAGTTGATTTCCCAAAATAAAAATTTTGTATATTTTACTTTGTAAATCAATCAAACCAGTGTCATTATGGTAAATACCACCACTTAAAAACCCTTGCAAAGCCTTCTTTTGAGAATATGGATCTTCGTTCAAAAATGTTTCTTTGTTTACTAAATCAATGTCTAAAACAGAGTAAAGTTTTTTTAATAGTTCTTCGGTGGTTATAGGCTCATAATTTAATTCATCAAGAGGAAACAATGTTTCAAGCTTTTTCAATTGCCCATTTTTGTGAATGTCACCTAGTAAATTCTTCTTCATCTTCTCTAGCTCAGTAGTCAATTCTAACGAGTCCTTCTTCTTCAAAGGTACTACATATTTCAGGATAAAACTTGAAGTTGCTAAATTGAAATCCGTACTCGTAATCTTTCGATAAAGCGGATACAAGATAAATGTGAATATAAAATTCAGTAGCAATATATCTTTGCTAGCAAAATTGAAGTATCTGTTCCCATAGTACAACTTATAAGAAACAGTAATCGTTAGGAAAAATATTTCTGTAGACGATACAAAAAACCCAAAAGTGTTTTTAAGTATGATCCCAATGTCTTTCAAACCTTGTTTTCGTATGTAATTTTCTTGTATAACCGCCATTTCTTCTCTTTTATGTATGAAGTAAGACGTTTGCTTCGTGGTTATATAAGGTTCAGTTTTAAATATTTGTAGGGTGAACAAAGGTCTTCCGAACGCTTAATTTTAAAGGTCCGAAAAAAAACGGTATACCAGAAATTTAACCTATCACGTGACCCATTGTTGTTTTACCCCACTGATTTTGCGGATTTAAGCCCTATTTCTGCATGTAATTGTGTGATAAATCAACGAAAACAACAGTGGATTTGATGTAAAATGAGCTTCAAGTAGATATAATGTCATAAATAACATTTTTGATAACTGGATTTGGCAATTATTAAAAAACATGATGATCTATAACGGCAATTATGTTTTCTTCTTCAAGGAAAGACCTAAAGTCCGATAGTATATGCGTAAATCCGATTCTCGCTACTCTTGTTTTTTAGTGAAACATTGGCGTTAAATCCGATCTCAATGGCTGTGCAACCGATAGCGACGGGAAAAAAACCAATTGCCAATTGCATTCCACGTGGAAGGCTTAATTCTTCATACTGTACGCAGATGGGATAGTGGATTGACTTCTACAGAAGGGTCGAATTTGACGGTAACCAGTGAAAAAGCTACAGAGGAATATACGGAATATACAAGCCTGACGACAATGGTATTAGGAGGATTTTTCAATCACACACATAGTTCGCAGAGCAATGTGCCAATACCTTCAGCAGCAGGCAGAAGCAGCAACACGACCATCAGAAATAATCCTGCGACAAGAGGGTCTAGACCGCTACACACGAATAAGAACAACAAAGAAGCTAAACTGAACAGCTTGTTAAATGACTATTTATTGGAAAAGGGAATTATTTTACCGAAAAATATAGATGCTTCTAGCACGTCATCAGGAGTCAGTAATCTTTCGAGAGATCATACTCTTCCTTGTGAGATTCTTTTGGCACAGGAAAATGAAAATATATTCATCAACAATCTAGACACGCAAGAAAATGACACAAGCAACAATCAAAACAACACTAATGATTTTGACAATGAGGACGAGATTTTGGACCATCCAAGTGTTCGTAATGATTACGATACAACAACACACAAATTTGCCATAGTAATTAAACTTAATGATAGAACTCCTATCAAACAAATTACTATGAGAATAATGGGTGATGTGCTTATGTATTGGTATGCCAATGAAAGCAAAGAATTTTACAAAGTTTCAAATAAAGACTGGAGATTGGACTTAGACCAATGTAATACTTTCATAGACTTCAATACGATGTTGATAAAAGAAAACCAAACCTTTGATTTCAATAGTGAATCTTTTGATGCTAATAACAGCTTTCAATACACCAACTTTGATGAAAAGGAAATTATTGATAGTAAGTATCTTCCTTTAGCAACATCTAGAAAGAACTTATTTGTTAATGAAATAGTCAAAAATGCAGTATCGAGTAAAAAGAAAGGGGAGACTCAGTATGCAAAGTTTTACGACCCTGGCTATTACATTTTCTTTATGCCACTTTCATTTTCAAATAATGTTTTTGAGTCAGTTTCTGTACCATCAGCACGTTTGAAGTACTTACTACAGACTTCAGTTTTAATCAGTAAAACTTTGTACAAAAAACATTTACAATCTCAAACTTTAAAATCACAGGACATGGATGTTTTATCTTTGACTTCAAACTCTGACTCTGAGTCTTTGCCATCCATATTGGGAACATCTTCTTCAAGTAGCAGAACGGGCAGTTTTATGAGTAAGATATCCCATAGCAATCCCCATTCTATGCTATCAGCTTCAAATTTATACCATACAGGAAATGAGACTTTTGACACACATGGTATTATATACGGAGAAACAATACTAAACGTAGTGAAAACAGCTCCACCTAGAGAATTGTCTACAGCTAATAAACCGATATACATGAACAGAGTTTGGAATAATTCTTTGGCTTATGAAATATCCCTTCCTGAAAAGTTTGTTCCCTTGGAAAGTGAATTACCTATAAAGATGAAATTTACCCCTTTGGATAAAACTTTGAAGATAAAAAGAATAAGAGTTGGTATAGTTGAAAAGATATTTGTAAAAAACAAGGATTTGACAACCAAATTTAATCAAATGGAGCCTTTGATGGCTGATAGAACCAACCCGTATTATGAAGATTTCCTTAAAAATAATAAAAAGTATAGGTGTTTATCAGTTTTAGAAGTAAAGCCTAACAGACAAGCAGGTCACTCATCTATGAAAGAAGTTGTTATAACAAACTGTGCAAATGACAACATTTTTCAATTTAGAAGCAATCAAATCGATTCCATTGTATTAAACAGCAAAATTAAATTTCCAAAATTTGTACCATTTGCAACTAACAATCTAACTAGACAGCAACTAATAGAATTGCCTCCTCCATATGGTGTTGACAAATATGAGATTGTTAAAGAAGAATTAGGAAATAGAAGACGATCTGATGCAGAACCTTTAAACATAGAAGGATATATCCAAGAGAGCAACACGTTTAAAGAGGTTCACACTGATTTTATAACATCAAGTTCAGGCATCCCTGTACAATTTCTAAATGTGTATAAAAGATCTTTGAGAGGATTATATCCTTCAAGCACTAGTTTTTCTAGAATCCAAGTTAAACATAAATTAGAATTTGTAATAAGAATTTCACAAAAAATTATTACTCCAAATAACCCAGACGGTGAATACAAACATTTTGAAGTGGTAATTGATACCCCTATAGTGTTGTTATCTGAGACATGTAAAGCAGATTCAATGCTATTGCCCAGCTATACAAGTGCCATGGTAGATGAATTGGCTAAGAGTAATTTGGACGATAAAGTGAGACCACCACCTGGATTTGAGTATGTCTTGAGTGTTCCAAATTCACCACCCCAAAGTCATGGGATGATGGGCAGTGCACAAAGTTTGAGAAGTATTAATAATAACGGTGAAAGATATGCTAAGGATGTCGCTGATGCACACAGCATGTCAGAATTGAACCTCAACACTATGAATAATAAGCATAGAATGTTTGAGATGGGGCTGGGAAGTTTGTCTTTTAATGCTAAGCCAGGTGAATACATGAAAGGTTTTGATACGGTCTACAACGAAGATGACTCTGAAAGTAGTAGTGATGACGAGAGTATACTGGGTGCTGAAGACTTGAAGAACAATTTCTTGCCTTCTTATGAGGAAACTATAGGGTTTTTGGAATGAAGCAATTATTATTTGCCAAAAAAATAAAATAAAAAAGAAACAAATATACATATATATTAATCTCTACTGTAAAAGTTCTATATTCACAATACTTTATTTGATCAAATTCTCAAAGCTCCTCTTGCGGTGCTAATACCTGCTGAACTTAACCAACTTAATGCACCACTACCAAATGGGAAATAACTAACTATGTAATAAACTAGAGCAACAGATTCTACCAGAATACCTACTATGGATAAAATCGAACTTTTCAAAATAGTGGAGAAGTAAATGACTGCAACAAAACTTGAAAAAAATGCCAAACTAAACCATTTTCTTTCCTTTGAAAACAAGTGTTTGATATATGCATATGGTCCCTTCATGATACTAAAAGAAGTGATGAAAAGAAAAGATCCCATTGCCCAAAGTAGTCCGAATTTTCTAGGCTTCAAAGATAATACAGGTAAAAGCATGAAGCATAGGAAAAAGCACAAAAAGGAACTCAAAAACATCACAAAAAACAGCGAATATCTCTCAAACATTGAAAGACTGGTGTACCATTCAGGTTCTGTTCTTTGTGTGGTGTCCTGGTTGTAAATAGGTAACCCTGACCACATGTTTGATATGTATGATCCTGAAGCCTGCTCAGCTTGTGGTGGCGGACTTTGTGTCGTTTTTTGTTGCTGCCATTTGTTGTATGAGTCTCTAAGACTAGATTGCTCCATATCGATATGATTAAAGGTATTTATGTCTTCTTTGGAGTCTGTTTGTAAAGGTGGTTTACGAACTTGATTACCCTTATTTCACACATGTGTTGATGTTTTTTTTCTCCTAATGCTTAGTTTTCTCGCATTTACTGTTTTCTCCGAAAAGTGATCTCGTGACTTACTAAATAGCTTAACAAAATAGTCTTTATGAAGGGAAAGTACTTCAAATTATAGCCAATTTATATATATAAAGTGGTGAAATATTATAGTGGAACGTGAGTAAATAGATAACTGATACTCTCACCGTTGTGTAGTCTTCTTATGGCTTCAGCAAGAGTACCGGATATATCAATAACATCAATACATTCCTTGTAATCTTCTTTGTCTTTTTCGGATATAGGGTTGGTATTAGTGAAGACCAATTTTTTCAATTCACTATTCTTAACTCTTTCCAAGGCATTATTGGATAGAATGGCATGGGTAACCATGGCAATAGTTTGTTTGGCACCATTTTCCTTCAAGATTTCAGCAGCCTTACACAATGTACCACATGTATCAGCCATATCATCGATCAAAATACAGTTTTTACCTTGAACATCACCAACCAAAACCATTCTTGAAACTTCATTAGCAACTGCTCTTTCTTTGTGTAATAAAGCAAATTGTAGATCCAGCTTGTCAGCTAAGGAAGCAACTCTCTTAGCACCACCAGCATCTGGAGACACGAGAATCAAATCCTTTTGGTTGACATCGTAGTTGTCTTTAATATATTTTAAAGTTGACGGTTCAGCATATAAATTATCAACAGGAATTGAGAAGAACCCTTGGATTTGGGAAGCATGCAAATCCATGGTAATAACGTGATCACACCCAGCAGTAGTCAAAAGATTAGCTACTAATTTAGCAGTGATTGGGGATCTGGACTTGTCTTTTCTGTCTTGTCTGGCATAAAAAAAATTAGGGATGACACATGTCACCTTTCTTACTGAAGCAGTTTTACAACAGTGAACCATGATCATCAATTCCATTAAGTAATCATTGATGTTCAAATCTTCATGGTCAATACCTGTTTGAATAATATAAACATCCTCATCTCTGATGTTATCAGCAATGGCAACACAAGTTTCCCTATTGGTATAGTTTTGAACAAAAACATTACTTTTATCTAAGCCTAATTTTTCTATGATTTTGTTTGTAAGTTCAGGATGTGAGTTACCTGCAAGGACCTTGATGCTGTTAGATGACATAGTTGATAGTACAGATTTGGTACTGGTATGGTCTGTGTATGGTTGTATCTTCGGTAGATAGCTGTTCCTCAAGGTTGAAAAAAAAAAAAAAAACTATAAGAGAGAATGAAAAAAGAAAAGAGAAAGGATCGATTTTGTTAGACGGAACTGTACATACGGCCTAGTGGCAGGGTAACATGTGTTTCGGATATAATATTTTAATTTTTTATATCCGACTGTTCACGTGATGACAAAAATAAGTCACGTGATACACCGTGTTGCGCCATCATTAAAGTATCTCGGAACGGCTAAATGCCACATTAGGAATATCGTCCCGTTTCTGTCTCATATTTTAACAACTAAATACATGGACCTTTTTTTTTTTCATATGAGTTTTAAAATTTAAAAAATGTCGTATCATTTTATGAATTCAACAAAGTAAAAGGAAAATTTAAGCGGTATCCAAACAATGTCACATTTAAAACCTGCTAGGGGATACATATCTACCGATCCTAAACCACTTCCACAAAAAGAGAGTGGTTTGAAAAGACAAGCCAGACCTCTAAGAATGGTGAAGTATGTGCCAACTAAAAGATTGACATATTTCATTCCGATCAAAAAATTTGAATTCAACTATGATCACAAAATAAAGAAGAAGTTGAGCAAGAACGAAGTAATAATTCAAATTGATCATGTAGGACTTAATGGTTTGGACTGGAAAATCAAAAACGGATTTGATTACAGCAAGGCAACAAATGTTTTAGATTTGAACTCTGAAACCTGTTTAGGTACAGAGTATAGTGGAACCATCATTGAAATGGCTGATGACATGGATAATGATTTACAATATGAAATTGGAAGAAAGGTGATGGGTATTTACTACAACGTTCATAACGGAACCTTGGAGTCATGTATAAAAGTTAATTTGAAAAGCCATTTAGTTTTACCAAAGCCGGTGGAGATGTCTGAGGAATTGGCAAGTGGTACCATGTTCAATTTATTGACTATTTTGCAAATGTTCAGAACTATTTTATACAAGGAATTAGACACATTTAGAGCGAATAACTCTAATATTCTTATAATCGGTGGTTCAACAGATACTAGTATAATGTTATTGAAGTACTTGAATAAATTGGTTAATGTTAAAAATGTTACTATCATCTGTTCCTTAGATGGAGCTGAAATGCTGAAACAAATTTTCTTTAAGGAATGGGAAGAGAACAACTGGAATTTTATTAATTACTACGACAACACACACAGGGATGAACTAATGGATTTGATCAAGACTTTTGGAAAGTACAGATATTGCTTTGATTTTGTTGGTGGTGAAGAATACTTATCTATTTCTAATGATTTAATGAAGAAAAACGGATACTACATAAGCACAGTTGGTAATACCGAATCCAACTATTCTGTGGATGTGTATCCGGAGACTTATGTTGGGTCCTCTTCCAATGGGTTGCTTTCTTTGGCATCAAATTTTTGGAAGTTCTACTACTACAAATTTCAATTTGATTTTGCATTCAACAAGGATTTGCTGTTAGAAGCTAATGATTTGATTCAAAGTCAAGACTACGATAATGATTCAAAATGTCTTGCTTGCCATATAGGAAAAGTTTATGATTGGGCTCAATATGAAGACGCTTTCAGATTATTGAAAAGTCAAAAGGCTAAAGGAAAAATTATTATGAACGTCGAGCTATTTTAATTTTGAGTATATAAACATAATAAATTTTAAATCGCTTATGATACAAAAAAAAACGCTAATCCCAGAGGTATATCTTTTATCAAATACTGTTTGTATTTACTGCAACAAATATGCTATGAAGACTATTATAGCTATCGACCAAGTTATGTTAGCCACGTTATTAGACTTTTTCTCTTTGTTTTCAGGTTCATCTTGAACTCTTTTTGATCTAATTAGGTCTTCCGAATCTAAAGTGGTTGCTTGAAGGTTTTGGATGTCATCAGATTCACTAATAACATTATCTTTGCTCTCTTTGGTTTCTTCTTTAACTGCAGGATTATTTTTAATTGTTTTTTTTGTTTGTAATTCAAGTTCATATTCCTTTATTCTATCAGGAAAGATTTTTTTGAACATTGGATGTTTGCAATTCCAATCCATTGAATTTTGTGCATATTTTTTTTTGGCATCATCAGTTGTGGAAACACATCCAGAAGAGTGTTCATCTGAGTTCATATACGATAATAAAGCCATTGGAATCGTTCTTGTTACAGACCATCCGGCATTCCATGACTCGGGATGAAAGTTTGACATTGATAAACAAATTTTGGTGTTCTCCAAAAATCTTCCACTTGGAGTAGTCATTACTATAGAAGGTGGAGCAAATGGATAATTTTCAGGTGCTTTGATTATTCCAAAGTATTTGCCCCCTTCGAATGGTGTATTAGGTGATCCCGTCAAAATGTAGTAAACATTCAACATGTTGTCTTCATCTAGTCTGATTTCGATCAATTCATCTGGATTTTTCTTGACACTTTGGTATTCTTTGGTTAATCTTTTTATTGCAATTGCTTTTGACATAGGTTATTTTGAATGTCGATTGTGTTTGGTTATGTTTTATTCCGCCTATTTTGGTTGGATTCACTGATTGAATTTTAAATAATATTATTTCTTTTGAAAAAACATAATGTATATTTTAAGCCCACTAAAATATACACGCGCCTTTATTTTTTTTGCAATATAACCGATAAGCGATTTAATTCACCTAACCCAAAGTGTCGAAGTATGACTATAGATGGGCTACAAAGACACCTGTTTCTATATGTAAGGTTAAGAAACCATTGGAATAAGCAATATATATGAACACAGCTTGTCGAAATGAGTTATTAAAGTTAAATACAGCGACTTCTTATGGTATCTTCAAGAAGAAGAAAGTCACAATGTTTCTTAGTTCAATTATATAATACAACAATAAATTCAGTCTCTATACATAAGAGTAATTATCCCATAAGTATTTCTTGAAATATTCCGATTCCAGGACTACAATGAAATGCATACTTCTATGTTGTGTTTTTTTGAAAGAAAACAACGATTTATTGAACTTCATTAACACAAAATATAGGAATCATCTTATGCTATGTACTAAAAACACATTATTTTGGAATTTCCATTCCAATCTTTTCATAAACATCTATAACATCCTGCAAATCACCTATACACAAGATTTGTAAAGAACAACTAGGGCAAATAGCAATGTTAGACAGTTCATCAGCTGGAAGTTCACCATCGGCTTCTTCTAAATCAGACAATGCGTAGTATAGATCATCAATGTATATTTCAAATCTATCACCACAAGGACATGGGTAAGTGAAAGTCTTGGTGCCTTCATCAAAGTTCATATCATCTATTTCAATTTCATCGTAAAAGCTGGACATTTTATTTAATTTTTATTATATTTGATCTGGTTATTATAATTTTTTATTTATTTATGACTCTTTAAACTCTCAACTAAACGCAAGTTTTGTTTTTTTTGGTTGTTTTATGGATTCAATAAAATCGTTTGGTTTAAAAGTTATTTTGTTTGAACATTTTCCTTTACAAATTTGTTAATAAAATCATCTAATGCCCAGACAAAGTTTCACATGAACAAAAATGTGAAAAAAAGAAGTATATTTGATTTAACTTTTTTTTTCTGTTACATTTTTTTTAATCCAGTCACGAGTATTTTTTATATCGATCGTATATCACTCGTGATTTGTATAAAAATCACATAACAATGTGGTACATTTAAAAAACTGAAAATATCCTAAAAAAGTAATTTTTTGGTACAAAACCGTAAAAAATCATTATTTTTTTTGCTACAAAAATAGTGGAAATTTTTTTTTTCACTCCAAATAAAAAATATTTAGGCCGAAAAAAAATATTTTTAGAACGCAAAATAAAAGTGCTAGATTTCGGTGGTGTTTCTTTTTTGAGCGAGTGAATACCTTAGGTTTTGTCAAAAAAAAAAAAAAACTTGTATACAGTAAATTCTTTTCTAGGAAATTTTAGTGTTAGCACAGCAGATGTTGTTTTTTTTACTCGTGGTAATTTCTGCTCTGTCTAACTGTGCAGAGTTTTCTTTTTGGTACTGTTTGCTCAACTATACTGAATATCACTTTTTACTCAAATGGAAAAGAATTAATTTTTCTTAGTTAAGAAATTTAAAATATAGTATAAAATATTTGTTAATTTTAAGTTAGAAAATGTAGAAACCAAGAGACCAAATCACTTAAATGTATGTATACATTAAGGCCAAGTTAATTATAATGATGTCAATTAGATAAATTGGAAACAGGATACATTACGAAAACACAAAACGAGAATTTAAAAAAGCAAAGAATAAGTTCGGTATAACGTACCAAAGCAAATAATACCATTTGAAGTAGTAGCATTAAAGTGTATGCATTAAGGTGGAAATAAACTTTAATATATTGATTTTTGAGAAAATATTTACAAAGGAGAGAATAGTATACAACCAGAGAAGGCATAAGACAATATTTGACTTAATGAAAGAATTTTTGAATGCATTCAATGATGCAACTTAGTTACTGATAGAAATTTTACATGATATGGGGTTTTGAATAGTTGTAAAACTATTTAAAAAAAAGAAATACAGTCTAAGTTTATACGTCAGTCAAATGTTGACCGAGTATATGTTGACGGAAACAAGCAATACTGACAGCAGATATTGATTGTAAGTTCAATACATACTTGGAGTAAAAAAAGCGAATTTAGTGGTATAAGTTGGCAATAAGCAAATATAAAGAAAAACACAATTATAATATAATGTAAAATAACAGAAAGTGGTAAAGACGGAATAGGCAAAAAAGAAACACCATCAAGTGAAGCTTTTTTAATTTTAGACCAAACTTGAACTTATTAATTCTAAGCAAATGTTTTAATTCTCAATTTGATGCTATTTGTATAATCTCAGTATCCAGGCAAAGGCATCTATCAAAGACACAACCAAAAAAAAAATTAGACCATATGTTTTTACTAACAATTATAAAATATTATATTTTTACAAAGAAAAATAAAACCAAACCATATAATTCAAAAATAGTTCAATTAATATATCAAAATGGGTATTTCTCGTGATTCTAGACACAAAAGATCTAACACTGGTGCTAAAAGAGCCCAATTCAGAAAGAAAAGAAAATTTGAATTAGGTAGACAAGCTGCCAACACCAAGATTGGTGCTAAGAGAATTCACTCTGTTAGAACTAGAGGTGGTAACCAAAAGTTCAGAGCTTTAAGAATTGAAACTGGTAACTTCTCTTGGGCTTCCGAAGGTATTGCTAAGAAGACCAGAATTGCTACTGTTGTTTACCATCCATCTAACAATGAATTAGTCAGAACCAACACTTTAACCAAGGCTGCTATTGTCCAAGTTGATGCTACTCCATTCAAGCAATGGTACGAAGCTCACTACGGTCAAGTCTTAGGTAAGAACAAGAAGAAGGTTGAAGAAACTGCTTCCAAGTCTAGATCTGCTGAAAAGAAGGTTGCTGCCAGAGCTGGTGATGCCAAGATTGAATCCGCTGTTGAACACCAATTCAACTCCGGTAAGTTATACGCTTGTATCTCTTCCAGACCAGGTCAATCCGGTAGATGTGATGGTTACATCTTAGAAGGTGAAGAATTAGCTTTCTACTTAAAGAGATTAACCGCTAAGAAATAATTCAGATAAATTAACATTTAAAAAATTAAATAAAGATCTTTTATAAAACAAAATCATACCTCTCTATATAGTTTTTTAATATTATATATCAATTATCTTATTAGAAAAAAAAAATAAATTAAAATAAAAAGTATAAGTTTGATTAGTTCGTTTCTGCTGTAGCAAAACCAAGAGCTATAATTACAATAAGAAGAAGAAAAACTGCTTGATTTAGCATGGTTTTCCATTTGTTTTCTTTGAGAACGTTAAAGCCGATATTATAGCAGGCTGTTTCAGAGCTTTTTTATTAAATTAGGCGTTTATTGCCTTATTCTTTGGAAAATCCAAAAGGAAGGTGAAATTATGTGTTTAGATTTCAATGATATGATGATGTACCAAGATCAAAATTAAAAGCATGATGTATGCTGTACTATATTAAAGACCTTTTTTTCAATATTTTCTAGATAGCAGTGAAATCATCATGGTATACTAAATATTAACAAGTTATTTTTTTGTTTTCTTTTTTTTTTTTGTAACCTAATTCTTGGTTTTGGTAATCCATTTTTTTTGTTTAATTTGCATTATCAATTACATGGTTTAACATTTCTCAGAAACACTATTCAAGCTGCAAAATGCGTTACAATGCATGTCAGTTTTTTTGAAAATCGATGCAAATAGTAAAGGTTAACCTGACCTATCATTAACAGATAAACTTTTTTTTTTTTAAGAAAATATGGGAACGGACCCAAAAACTCGGTATATGTGTTTTACACCTTCTGAAAATCTATACTATTTGCTTATGTCATAAGATATAAATGGTCTACTATATTCAAGATTTACGCTAGCAGAAATTTGTGGTGATAATTGATTACTGCACATTGTTTCTTGTATTGCTTCTACACTAAAATATCAGTAAAGCAGAAATTTTTTTTTTTTTTGAGTAATTGTACATAACTAATCATGCAAACATGATTCAATTATGTTGAGAAAAAAAAATACCCCGTATAAAAACAAGCATTACTTAATACGGCCAAATTAACAGAAGATTCATTCTAAATATAACTTTTTTTGTTATTTGTTATTTGGCTGGTAAATAGTATCAATAGATGAAACAAACACAAGCATGTTACTATAGCAAAATACTGTTTGTTGATCTTATATTGAAATATTGGTAAGCAGCTCTTTAATACACGTATTTGTAAGCAGCTCTTTTTTTCTTTTTTAGCCAATAAACTGAAAACACACAAGATGAAACAATAAATATTTTTTCCTGGAAAAAAAGAGTGAAAAACAAGAACAAATCTAGAATTAAAAAATTTTCGACTTTCAATATTGAAACTTAATTGTTTTTTTGTTTTATAAATCAGTGCATAAGTTTCTTTGTTTTTGATAAGGAAAATTTTTAGGGCAAAAAAAAAACTGGTTTCCAAAATGGGAACATATAATACGAATATACGTAAAAAAAAATTGAGTAATACTTGCATCGATTAACCAATCCCAACATATGAAAGCAGTAGAGACTTGGTAAAAAAAATAATAGTAACATCATATATTATATGTTATCTAACTATAAATATAGGTACTAATTTAGCAAGTTTTAGTTGTTATTCAAAGAAAAAATATAAATCACTTGGTGTAATTGAAATCGTTGTACTGGCGCATATGCGTCGTAAAAAATATATCAAACAATAGAAATTATTTTCTATTGTTGTAAGATTTACGATGCATATTTTTTGTCAAAATATAAACTTAATGTCTAAGAAAAAAAAAATAAACTGCGTATTAAGCCAATCTTGTTCCCGTAAAGACAATTTAGTAAAATGAGTAAACACGCTGTTAAGCAAATTTGCAATATTACGCAATATCAAGCAAAGTCTTAAACAATAATGAAACATACAAAGTAAACACAATAAGGTATTCCACTTAATTTTTTAAAAATACTCAGTCTTCTCTTGGCTTTCTAATCGTTTACTTTTTTCTCCTCTTTTTTTTTTTTTTTTTATTATGGCATTTTTTCTAACAGTTAGCAGAATATATAAATAACATAAACCTACCAATTAAGATTTCCCTTAAAATCGATTTTAATTTAGAAATTTTTATTAAGTAATCTTTTAGGCCCAAGCTGAGTCAATTACATATCAATACCAGCTAGGGAGGTATTCATTATTAAACAACAAGTAACTCACATATCGATATTAGTATTGGCATAATTGTTTGTTGAGAACTTCAAAAAAAAAAAAAAAAGGAATACTAAATTCAGCATAGAAGACATGCCATACTCTAAGAAAGTGAAGAATGCAAAGTGTCAATCCAAGAAACTCCCTAGTCATATGATCAGATATACCAATGTTTGGTCATTCAAATCCAATGATGAGGCAAAATTTCAAAGATTCTCAAACACAATAAAAGCGGTTCTCGATTCCAAGCATCTTTTAAGTAAATTAAAAGCAACAGATATTTATGATGATTATCAATTTTGGAAGTCTGTTTCCAAGTACTTAAAAGCTGAATATTCCATATCTAAAAAGCCAGGCCTTTTGAAAAAGTTTTTTAAAAATTTTTATTTAAAGGAAACCTCCTGCGAGTTCTTTGAAAGTCAAGATGAATTAGAATCACTTAATGTACGGTGTATTGCCACGTATAAATTTGATAAAAATCAGATGATTTTGTTGAACTCCACGGGAGAAAAAATTCTTCCCATTCCTATACAAAATAAGATTGTTGAAAAAGAAAAGAGACCAGAAAGTTCAATGCACGGTGATAACACACAAGAAGTCTTGAATAAGTTACCAACGGAGGGAACTTATTATAACGAAAGTCCTGATTTAGAAAAATTGAATGCTTCAGAGTACTTTAAGTCAAGTGCCTACTCACTATTTAGTGCAGAAACTGAGCATTTAGTATGCGTTTTAGAAAATATCAAACCCACTATCCATCCCAGTAAGTTCTATAGTATTGATAGCTATGACCAGCCATATAACAAAGTACCCACGTTGGCTGATGTGGATTATGCACTTCCCGATTGGGTTTTTGAACCAAACTCACACCGTAACCAATATACTCATTTCCATAGATGTGTTGCTTTTCAGTCTCAGCTCGAACTCTTTTACAGGATGACATCTATGAACTCTAGCGGCAATTCTAATGGTAAATCTTGATAACCTTATATATTGATAATAATAACCAGTTGTAATTTAATAGGTAAAAAATTTGTATTGAGAAATGTCCTCCTCTTTATTAGAAGATACTTGAAGTTTACATATATTTCATTAAATCTTGTTAAGTAAAAAAGTAAACTAATTTATATGTAAACAAATATAATATTAAATAAACAAACAAAAAAAATTTAACATATAATAAACTTTTGAGGATTAAAAAATTATTAAAAACTTCATTATTCCTTCTAAGAACTAACATCTGTTCATTAAAGTTATCTTTCCATTATAATAAAAAAAAAAACAAAATAAATCAGCAATTCTAATTGAACAATATTTTTTCTGTCTGTCATGCACTCGTCAGAACAGGTCTGAAATTTTAATCATCATAATAATTATTTTGTTTTTATTTTTTTTGTAAAAAGAAGTTTAATGAGTTCGTTCAAAGCTCAGGAGTTAATAAAACGTTTATAATAAGTTTGTAGTTCCTTTAGGTATATCACTATACATTGGTTTAATGATACTTCTTTTACTTAATGTATCAAAGTATCCATTAACCTTTAAATTAACACCTGTCTTAATATTTAACATCATCTTGTGTATAACCCACCATCCACCTCTATTTATACTGCAAGATTTCACAGGAAGAGGAGAGAAAAAAACCTCCAGGAAAATTACACTAGCATACGTTATTTTTTTGGTGCTCCTCTTTCTCTTTTGGGTAATTATTGTTATGAGCCTATTTCCCATTAAGAACAAAAAAAAAAAAAGAAACGTGACACGTCAAGATAAGCGCCTTTTATTTGTGCTCTTATTTTGAATAATACTGGGTTATATGAACCCCCCTATAAACATGACCCTTTCTGGCAGTCATGCACACTCGATTTTACTGTTCGAATGTATTGCAGATCTTTTAGATTCTACTAATAGCGAATACATCACGTTGTCAATAAACAATCAGATTAATCTGCGACTTACAAAGGATAATGCAAGCAATCATCCGCTGGGTATAGTGAATATTCCAATAGATAAGATCAATACTATCAGTTATGATCTCTCAGCAGATCAGTTCATGAATAGGTGTTTTATTTTTTCAAATGTCCGTTACTTGAAAATGTCATTGAACCAAGAAGATTATTCTTATCAATTAAATGAAATAAACGATACAGATAAGCAATCAATTATCGATTTCTATAATGCATATTCACCTAGGTTTATTGATTGTTCCAAAACTCTACTCAAATCTAGTTCTGATGAAGAGTCTCAAGCATATGAGTTCATGACATCGGGCATATGTATGAAAAACTTGAATGAAATGATAACCAATAGGCATTCACCAAATTCTTCTATAATATATGTCGATTCACAAACAAGTAAAACCAAGGAAAATCAGCAAACGTATTTTAATTTCATAGATGTTAATTTAAAATCAAAAGAAAGTATAAGAGAAGGACATGAAATGGAAGATTTCTATGATACAAGTTTTTATCTATCAAGGCTTAGTAAACAAACGATAAGTGCTTGTGGCTTGCTAACTCAACTAAAAATGCAGTTTTTGATCTTTAACAACACTTTGAATACATATGCGTGTGAAAACATGCAGAATATAATCAAACTTTTTATCAAATCAAAAGATGAAACACTTGTACTAAATATTTTAGAAAAACCCCAGAATGTATCTAAAGAACCAATGGGGTTAAATCAGTTTTATCTCCTACTAGTGACTATATGGGAATTCATGAGTTGGGAAATGAAACTGCACTTTTTAGATACTACCACTTGGATAAACTTTATCGATAAAATGGATGAAGATTTAATAAACTTGAAAGTCACAGACGATGAAAAGTATATCAAATATTACAATTACATGAGCGAAAAGATTAGAACCCAATTAAAGAGTATTGCCAAAGAAGATGATAATGGGTTTTTGAGTGATGTAAAAGACCTTGTCTACAACTTTGAACCGATTGACATTTCCCAAGAAGAACAGGTTTCTGATGAGGCGGAGATAGATCCTTTGTATCAAGATGACAGCGAGCAAGAATATGTGGAAATATATGGTTCTTCTGAAGATGAATATGCCCCAGCTGTAGCATCAACAGTCACATATAGAAAGTACTGATTTTTAACAACTTACCCGATGTAAAATAGCTTTTTACCTAAAAGGGAAGGTGATGAAAATATTATTATGACAAAAAAAAAAAAAAAATTCACCTATGCATGTCGAGCTTATATGAAAATTTTTCTTATATTGGATAATGACTCTACGAATATGTTGTTAGGCATAAATAAACTAGAAAACCCAAACAAAATAAAGATCCAAACCTTTTTAATTATATAAATATTAACAAAATGTCTGAAGAAAGATTTTCTTTTCCAAGAGAAGAAGAAAGAATTCTACAACATTGGAATGACATCGATGCTTTCCAAACTTCTTTAAAATTAACTGAAGGTAAACCAGAATTTTCTTTCTTTGACGGTCCACCTTTTGCCACTGGTACTCCCCACTATGGTCACATCTTAGCCTCCACTACCAAGGATATTGTTCCTAGATATGCTACTATGAACGGTTACCATGTCGAAAGAAGATTTGGTTGGGATACCCACGGTTTACCAATTGAACACATCATTGATAAGAAATTAAACATCACTTGTAAAGAAGATGTTTTTGAATACGGTTTAGACAACTACAACGATGAATGTAGAAAGATTGTTATGACTTATGCTGATGAATGGAGAAAGACCATTGGTAGAGTTGGTAGATGGATTGATTTCGATAATGATTATAAGACCATGTACCCAACCTTCATGGAATCTTGTTGGTGGGCTTTCAAGGAATTACACACCAAGAACCAAGTTTACAGAGGTTACAAAGTTATGCCATACTCTACTGGTTGTACCACACCATTAAGTAATTTTGAAGCTCAACAAAATTATAAAGATGTTTATGATCCAGCCGTCACCATTGGTTTTGAATCTTTAGACCAAGAAAATACCTACTTTGTTGCCTGGACTACTACTCCTTGGACTTTGCCATCAAACTTGGCTTTATGTGTTAACGCAGACTTTGAATATGTTAAAATCTTTGATGAAAAGAAGGGAAAGAACTTCATCTTATTAGAATCTTTGTTAAAGACTTTATACAAGAAGCCAGCTGCTGAAAAATTAAAAACCGTTGCCAAATTCAAGGGTTCTGAATTAGTTGGTTCTAAATATAAACCATTGTTCCCATACTTCACTGCTCAATACGGTGATAAGGCTTTCAGAATCATTGCTGATGCCTATGTTTCTGCTGATTCTGGTACTGGTATTGTTCACAATGCCCCAGCCTTTGGTGAAGAAGATTACACTGTTTGTTTGAAAAATGGTATCATTTCTGAAGATGATGTTGTTCCAAATCCTGTTGATGATTCCGGTAAGTTCACTGAAGAAGTTACTCAATTCCAAGGTCAATACGTCAAAGATGCTGATAAGAACATCATCAAGCACTTGACTGAATCTGGTAACTTGCTAGTTGCTTCTCAAATCAAGCATAGTTATCCATTCTGTTGGAGATCCGATACTCCTTTAATTTACAGAACTGTTCCTGCTTGGTTCATCAGAGTCAGACCAGTTGTTGATAAGATGTTGAGTTCTGTTGAAAAGTCCAACTGGGTTCCAAACAACATTAAAGAAAAGAGATTTGCTAACTGGATCTCCAATGCCAGAGATTGGAATGTCTCCAGAAACAGATATTGGGGTACTCCAATTCCATTATGGGTTTCTGAAGATTATGAAGAAATTGTTTGTATTGGTTCCGTTGAAGAATTGAAGAAATTATCTGGTACCACTGAAGATATCACTGATTTACACAGAGATAAGATTGACCACATCACCATTCCATCTAAACAAGGTAAGGGTGTTTTAAGAAGAGTTGAAGAAGTCTTTGACTGTTGGTTTGAATCTGGTTCTATGCCTTACGCTTCTCACCATTATCCATTTGAAAACACTGAAAAGTTCGATCAAAAGGTTCCAGCTAACTTTATTTCCGAAGGTTTAGATCAAACAAGAGGTTGGTTCTACACCTTATCTGTTTTAGGTACTCACTTATTTGGTGAAGTTCCATTCAAAAACGTTATCGTTTCTGGTATTGTCTTAGCTGCTGATGGTAGAAAGATGTCTAAATCTTTGAAGAATTACCCAGATCCAAACATTGTTTTGGATGCTTACGGTGCTGATGCTTTAAGATTATACTTGATCAACTCCCCAGTTTTGAAGGCTGAATCCTTGAAGTTCAAGGAAGAAGGTGTAAAAGAAGTTATATCCAAGGTTCTATTACCATGGTGGAATTCTTTCAAGTTCTTGGAAGGTCAAATTTCTTTATTGAAAAAGTCTGAAAACATTGATTTCAAATTTGATCCAACTTTGATCTCTGACAACGTCATGGATAGATGGTTGATGGCTTCTATGCAATCATTAGTTGGCAACATTCACACTGAAATGGCTGCTTACAAATTATACAACGTTGTTCCAAAATTACTAGAATTTATTGATCAATTGACTAACTGGTACATCAGATTCAACAGAAGAAGATTAAAAGGTGAAAATGGTACTGAAGACTGTAAGAAGGCCTTAAACACTTTGTTTGAAGCTTTATTCAGTTTTGTTAGAGCTATGGCTCCATTTACTCCATTCTTATCCGATAACATCTACTTAAGAATGAAGGAATTCATCGGTGATGATGTCTTAGCTTCCTTTGGTGAAGACTACAGATCTGTTCATTTCTTATCTTACCCACAAGTAAGAGAAGAATTATTCGATGAAAAGATTGAAGTTGCTGTTTCTAGAATGCAAACTGTTATTGAATTAGGTAGAAATATCAGAGAAAAGAAATCTATTTCTTTAAAGACTCCATTAAAGAGCTTAGTCATTTTACATGACGATCCAGCTTACTTAAAGGATGTTGATAGTTTAAAGACTTATATTCAAGAAGAATTAAACGTCAGAGATATCATAATCACTAGTGATGAAGAAAAATACAAGGTTGAATACAAGGCCTTTGCTGATTGGCCAACCTTAGGTAAGAAGTTGAAGAAGGATATGAAGAAGGTCAAGGAAGGTTTACCTAAATTAACTTCTGATGAAGTTAAGAGCTACAAAGCCACCGGTGAAGTTGAAGTTTCTGGTATTAAATTAGTTGCTGGTGATTTAACTGTTACTAGAGGTTTACCAGCCACTGAATTAAACGACGGTCAAGATTCTAGAACTTTCCAAGATGTATTGGTTATCATGGATATTAATGTCTATGAAGAATTGAAGACTGAAGGTTTAGCCAGAGAAATCATAAATAGAATTCAAAAATTAAGAAAGAAGGTTGGTTTGGAAGCTACTGATGACGTTGTCGTTCAATACTCTGTTTTGGAAGATAAGATGAACTTTGACAATGTTGTTTCTGAACATTACTCTATGATTACCAAGACTGTTAGATCTGAATTGGAGAAATTGGATGAAACCAAAGAAAACGCCATTGCTGACGAAGATCAAACTATCAATGACACCATCTTCAAGTTAAAGATTTTCACTATTTAAAACGATTTCTATATAAATATACAGATAAAGTAAGAATTTATATTTTTATTTTGTTTTTTTTTTTTTTATTATTATTATTAACAAAGAACTTAATGGCATTCATAGTGGTTTGAATATTTTCCTCAATCTTTTGGAATATAGAAATGTCTTTTCATTTTGGTTGTCTATTGAATGAATTAGTTGTGGTATAACTGCAGTTTCAACAAAAGAAATGGTTGTTGAGTAATATTTTGGATTTACATTCTTAGTATTTGGTACACTACTGTATGAAGATATTTTGTTTGTATCGTTATTGTCAAAATTAGGCTTTTTTCTTTTCAAATAATTTATGATCTTATTTTTTGTTTGACTCAATTCATAACTGAAATTCTTTTCAGAATAAACGTCAGAGTCAAAACCTGTTGTAGAATCATTTATGCCATCATCATTATCTTTTTGTTTGATTTTTTTCAAAGCTTGGATGTTACCATGTTGTAATGCAAGCTTGAACCACTTATTTGCTTCATTCACATTTCTACTGCAGCCAATTCCCTTTTCATAAAAGTAGCCTAAGGTATACTCTGCATCCAGGTTCCTTAGTAAAGCAGCCTTTTCAGCCCAGAAAAAAGCAAGTTTTAAATTAGGTTCCATAAGATTAGTTATACCTAATAGGTTGAAAAAACTTAGTTTTAATTGTGCATTTGAATCAGGATCAATGCTGCTGCTGGCAATGGTATAATAGTGAATGCTCAACATTATGTTCTGTTTTATGAATTTTTTGTCACTTTTCTCATATATTTGACCTAACTTTGTGTTACTTTTTGTATGACCCATTGAAGATGCATAAAGATATAATGAAACAGCATAATTGATGTCTGGGATTATTATGTCCAAAAATCCCCTTTCATATATTTTTCCCAATTCATAGGCTGCTTCTGCAGAATCATTATCACCCTTTGCAACAGCTCTAGACAACCAGTTAATACCATTTTGCTGGGTCAGTATAGACTTTGATACACCCATTTGTCCTTTAAAGTAAAACAATCCTAGCTTGTGCATACTTTGGGTATGGTTCCTACTAGCCGCAAATTTAAAAAATGTCAAGGCCTTTCTTGAATCTCTATTAACGCCAATACCTTTTTCATAGCAAACAGCTGCTCTGTGAGCACTTGGTGGGTGTCCTTTCTTAGCAGCTGTCTCAAATAAAAGCCTAGATTGTTTTAAATTCATGCACTTCATTGTATCGTTTGAGTAGACATCACCAAGTAAATACTGAGCATCTACATTTCCCTTTATAGTCATCTTTTTGAGGTAGTAACAACCTTCCTTAATAATCTTCTTGCTAATTTTAACATTGTCTTCATAGTTTTCTAGTCCTGTTTTGAGTAAAAAAACTGCAAAATCAAACATCAATGCAGCATCTTTTGTCTTTAGCAGAGTGTCTCTATACATTTCAATTGTTTCTATTTTGGTTTTATGAAGTGATTCTGAGGAAAATGTGTTTTTGTTGTAGGTTTTACTTTTAAAAAATTCATTAAGTTCTTCATTTTTATTTAATATTTTCTTATTTGATGGCAAGACCTCTGTTACTGGTTTGATAGGGCTCAATCTTTTCTTTGATTTTTTGGAAATTGTAGCTGAATTTATGTCAATTTCTGAAACTTTGCTAATCTCATCAATGTCACTCTCCTGATATGTATTTTTTATTGACATCTCAATCTCAACAGTAGGGTGTTCAAGGTTTAAATCTACTTCTTTATCATTTACAGTAAATACATTGTATTTTTTATCTGTGTTAGGTTTATATAATAAAGGGTTTGGTGGAGTATTATTCAAATCATCGGCTTTTTCGACACATAGTAATTCACTTGTTTGTGAATCAATATAAGACAAATGATTTAATTCGTCCATTACAGAAGGATCATCAGGCTCACTACTCGTCACATAATGATCATGAATTTTACCAGCATTTAAATTTCCGGAGCTGGTTTCAGTTGAATTCAAAGAATTTTGATCATCAGAGACTGCAATATTTGAAAAGTTGTTTAAAGGTTTGAATGTACTAAATCTCATATTCTCATTCATAATTTTTCTTTTTTTTTCTTTCTAATTATGAATTGATAAGGATAATGATTTGCTCTTTTAATGGTAAATACTAATAAATTATGAATCGGTCAATTTGATATATAAGTGTATTTATTCTATAATTATGAACGTGGTATAACAAGAAGTATGATGGTGCTTACCATAACATTAACCAAAGGCAGTTAATTAATTATAAAAAAAGCCCATTACGCTGTTTCTTTTTTGTTTTAGAAAAAATTACAGGTCTTAAATACTATGCTTCTTTCAATTACTGAAATAACCTTAGTTTTTGTTCTTTCATTGCTGATTTTGTGTTTATTAATCACTATTCTTACATACATTAAATCGGGCACATTTACATAAGCAGTCTTGAAAAAAAAACGTGATAAATAATGATTTGGTATCTAGTTTATTAAAGTATTAATATATATATTATTCATCTTCTAATTTAGGATCCCCAATACCATCTTGATAAATGGCAAATAGGCACTCACCTTCAGGCAAGCAAGGGGAATCTACAACCTTACAGGCTCTTTGGACACCTTTACTTTTTCTCAAAGATAATCTGGTTGTGGAAGCATGGGCCAAGATGTTACCACCAATTGGCTTTTTAGGATCAGGATTGTACATATTCATTGATCCATCAACAGAAGCAGATACTTGATTAGTGATAACTATGGCTACACCAAATTGATCGGCAATTCTCTGTAGAGATCTTAAAAACTTAGCCAAGTGAGTTTGTCTTGAGGATAACTCACCTCTACCAGCAAAATCAGTTCTATACAAAGCCATAACAGAATCAACAATAATCAAACCAAATCTGGTTTGCGTCATTAACAAAGAAGCTTCAGTTAGTAGTTTTAATTGATGGTCAGTGTTGTATGCTCTGGCATAAGCAACATTGTTTAATGCCAATTCTGGGTCAATGTCATATCTTTTAGCAATCTCAGTCAATCTCTCTGGTCTGAAAGTACCTTCGGTATCAATGTATAAACACTTACCTTCAGCACCTCCATAATTTAATGGCAATTGACAAGTGATGGCTAAGGTATGACACAATTGAGACTTACCTGTTCTGAATTCACCATACAACTCGGTGATAGCACCTGTTTCAATACCACCACCCAATAAAGCATCTAAATTTTGAGAACCGGTGGTTATAGTCAATAATTGCTCTCTGGCTTTTTTGAAATCTGAAGCTGTGGTAAAACCTAAATTTACGTACTTTGAGGCTTCTTGTAATAAGTAATCAGCCTTCAAATCAGAAATCCCTTTGACTTCTAATAAATCTTTTTTGATAGCATAAGCAATAGATTCAACTGTATGGTAGCCTGATTCTCTCAAGTTTATCAAGTCATTCTTCGAAATTCTACCTCCTAATAGTTTGTCTAGTTGGGTAAAGTTAGAAGGAGCGATGTATTCTTCTTCTTGTTCATTCTCCTCGTAGTCATTGTTTTTAACATCAGTTTCTTGCATATCGATATCTTCATTTTCGTCATTGACTTCTTGTGTTCTAATGTTTTGTTTCAAACTTGAGTCTTGTTGAGATCCCTCTGGATGTTGGCTATCATCAACATATTCTCCTACGTTTCCGTTTTTAGCTGCCATTTGTAGATATGTTCTTAATAAAGTTAATTCTTCTTTCGTATGGCAAGATGTATTCTTGGGCTTTAACTTGATGCTCTATTTTCTATAATTGTTTAAATAAAGAGAAGTAATAGCTGCTTTAAATGTGTTAGAACAAAAGTGTTAAGAGAATTTACTTAAAACTCGCAAATGGTAAAGTTAATACTTTCGTGTATCGATTGATGCCTATTGGTGACGAAAGAGGCTTGATTTCTCAAAAAAAAAGTGTGAATCCGAGACAAAGCGTTGATTGCGCCCGTTTGGTCGGATTTTGGAACGCGTTTGTTTACACCATATCACGTGTGCGGCTAAATACTGTGAACTCGGAGTTAAGTGTGTTTTGAGCATGATTATTCTATAATAGGAGTTAAGGCTTACATCCGATATTTTTACAAAATATCGGACTTAAAAACACACCACCCCCTGCTATATCCGATTTCCACAATCACCGTGGTTTCGTTCGTTTTTTTTTTTTCTTCTAAACTCGCTTCTACACACTCGTGGGTGGCAAAATACGCTAAGTAATAATGTAACTAAAAAGAGAGCATAGATCTAACTTGATATTAATAGCAAAGCCCAAGTATTAAACTATACGTAAAAAGCTCACCATATATAAATAATGTCACAACAAGATCCAAGTACTATCAATGGAGGTATCGTAGTAGCAATGACTGGTAAAGACTGTGTTGCCATTGCCTGTGATTTAAGATTAGGTTCCCAATCATTAGGTGTTGCGAATAACTTTGAAAAGATTCATCAATACGGTAAAACTTTTATTGGATTTACTGGTCTAGCAACAGATACTCTTACATTATCTGCAGAACTTAAATATCAACACAATCTATACAAACTTAAAGAAAATAGAGGTATACAACCGGAGATCTTTGCCAATCTAATAAGTCATAAACTGTATGAAAAGAGATTCGGTCCATATTTCTCCACACCTGTTGTTGCTGGTATAAGTGACGAATCAGGTGAACCATACGTTGCCGGATTTGATTGTATTGGTTGTATAGATGCCGCCAAGGATTTCATAGTTTCAGGTACTGCTTCTGATCAATTGTTTGGTATGTGTGAAGCTTTATATGAACCAAATTTGGAAGCAGATGATCTATTTGAGACCATTTCTCAAGCACTATTGAATGCTGCTGACAGAGACGCTATCTCTGGTTGGGGTGCTGCTGTATACATGATTACCAAAGATAAAGTAACAAAGACATATTTGAAGTCTAGACAAGATTAGTATTTACTACATGTGATATATAAATAAACCTTAAATGTTCTATTTTGATAAGTTTTCTTTTTATTTTTTTTGAAGCCTGAGAATAGGTACCTAAGTTTTGGCATTAGATTTTGGTTTAAAAACTAATTATTGCATTATCATGTTTTATAACAGGTTTTATCCAATTAAAAAAAAAAACAAATATATATATAAAAGACCTGAACTTCCTACTGTTCGTTATGGTGCTTTGCTTTCATTCTTGATGAGTATTTACATGGTGCGTTCTTCAAAGCAGCGTATTATTGCTTAGAGGTCTTTTCCGAAGCTAACTTGGCATCTCTTTCTTTGATCTTTTCAAATAATAAAGTCTTCAAGTACTCTCCTTCACCAAATTCTTCCTCCTTCATCTTGTTTACTATTTCTTGTCTTTTCATACTAATTTCCTTAGACTTTTTCGAACGAGATTTCACATCAGCAATTCTTGCATCGTGTAAACATCTTGACAAATATTCTTTTTCTGTATTACAAACTCCAATAGCTTGTTCTAGAAAACTTCTTTGATGGCATTCGTTTAATGCTTGGATAAGTTCATAACAAGAAACAAATCTTTCACCTTCTAAATGTGGATGCATTTTGTAATTATTAAGTGTGATATATGGTTTCCTCTTACATTCTTCCCTAGTAAGCTCTATACTTCGTATGATTATATAGCTTTAGGACGAAAAGGAGACAGTGAAAAATTTGTTGAATCCGGGGGGTTATTGAGTGTCTTATATCCGACAGAATCGTCGATGATTTTTTCCTTGTTTGCTGTTTCTACAGATTTAACTAGCTTCATATGATGGTTTATGGAGGAGTATAGGCCCGAAACACCATAGATACTAGTATCCCAGACTGTAAAGAATGTGGAATCCTTTCAATTTGAATAAAAATAAACCGTTAAATGACGGTGTAAAAGACATAGTCGATGTAGAGCAAGTACCATTACCACCTAAAAAATCACTCGACGAAATAACCACAGAATATAAAGAAAGAAGAAAACAGCAAATGCTTAGGTTTATGGCCACCTCAGTGTTTACTCTTGTTATTGCAAGATACACATACACGAGTATCCAGGCTAGAAAGTATGTACCAAAGTTATTCGAAGGTAATCAAAAAATTCCGATTTCCGCATACAAAACTGAATCCATGTCTGCTTTGGGGTTGGGGACAGGGTTAGCACTGGGTAGTTTCGGTATGATGGTCACAGGTACTTGTTGGTGTGGTGACATACTAAATGCTCAAGAATTTTCTTATAAAATTAGAAGACTTTTGTTAGGTGAAGAAGGTGCTAAAAAATTGGAAAAGAAGCATGCCCAAATGATGAGCCTTGAAGATGATGACTATAAGGAGTTGCAAGAAGCAATTAGTGGTGACGAATAAGCTGCAATCTCTTTCTTTGATATTGGAGACCAAATGCTGTAAATAGATATTATATAAACCTTTCACCTTTGATATTCCTAACTAAATTCAGTACTGTTTATATGGCTACGCGAGCGTTTAGACTGAAAAGTTTTTATGTCCGAAACGTAAAGATAATCATCTGTCTATTTGTTTTGAATTATCAAAACTGATTTTTTTAAAAATAAAACCTATCATAATTACAACCCAAATACAACATAACATGTCAGAAGATAACGTTTCAAATGACTTTTCTAGAAACTCTAGTAATAGTCATTTGATCAAACAAAAAATGGCTACAACATCTATATACAAAAACAATCACGCAGGAAGTTCATCTTCCAGGCTGAAACTGAATATTGAAATATCTAATGGTGCGAATAGCAACAAAATCGACAATAGAAGTGCATATTCAGTTAATTCAGCAAATGAGGACCCATCAGTTCATAAAAAAAAACGAGACTCTTTGATTTTATCTACCTACTTTGTTCCCACAAGAAATCGAACATCAAGTTTTACGCCTGTCGAAAGAAATCCAAACAATAGAGTCAGCAGTAATTGCTTAGCTTCAACAACATCACCAACTAGTCCAGCTCAAAGTTTGCATTTGAATTCAAGTGATAGTTTGATTAGAGCATCATCGAATCATCAGGAAGGAAATAAAATTTTGAGTAATATAGAAACGAAATCAAATATGTTTAATACCTTCAATATAAACTTTACCAAAAAGATCAAACAAGAGGATAGTAATGCTTCTCTGAACTCTGAAATTTTATCTCCTAGAACAGCTAATTCAAAAAAGATATTTTTCAAATCAAGAAGGAACACAGCTGTTAACAGCAAAGAGGAAGATAGTACTGATATAGAAGATAGCCATCATTATGATTCACTCAATAGAAAAGATAGTATTGATTCGTTTATAGATGTCAAAGAAGAAAGAGAAAGGCTAGCTTTTAAGCAAAGCTTGACTTCAAGTTTGAACAAATTGATAAGAAGTTTGAACAAACAGTATGAACAACAAGATGAGTTTCAGAGAATTTTGAATGATACTGATAAACACATAATGCAGGGAAGCTACACAAGTGAGCATATAAATCAATACTCCAAAAGACTCAAAGCTAATACTCACATACAGCAAACTATGGTAAATATAAAAAAATTGGAAAAGGAAATTGATGATATCAAACAGAAACTTGAGGACTTGAATAGCAATAAAAGATCTATAACAGAACCTCACTCTGCTGAAATGACAGATAAAAACAACTTATTAAATCATAGAAGAAGTGAAAGCTATTTGCTTTCTTCAGGAAAGCAAGATGATCATTCAGCAATGTTCTTAACTCCTATACAACCGGCAACTACTATGTTTAAAGACATTAATCCTTTATCTCCTATCACTGATAATTCCAAGTTCAATGCTATTTTGAACGAAAAAAAGGACAGTATATCTAATTCTTTAAAACATGATACAGCAAATGAAGCTGATACATGGGAAATCAGTGATTGTTTGCAAAGTTTGCAAGAAAAGACTTTGGACTCCGACTTTATATTAGAAAAATCAAACAGACTTGTGGAGCTTTTGAAAAAGTCTCCTAAATTAAAAGATGAGTTAGTGGCTTATGCATATATAGCAGCTGTCCAGAACATGGTATTAAGTGATAATAGTAAGATAATTGCAGCAGGATACAGAACTTGTAGATACTATTTTTGCTCTCCTGGTAGTTTTTCTAATAATAATTTGAAGTTGTGGGATAAAAGTAAGATTGAACTATCATTGATTAAAACCCTAACCAAAACACCTCTTAAGGAAACTGTTATGGAATTGGAACAAGCTTTAAAGCTTATTAGAGGAGTGATGGAAACTAGTAAAACGGCATCCTTAGGTATTATCCAAGCATTAATCTCTCAACTGGAGAATTCTTCAATTGTTGAAGACTCCATGGGCACAGAGACCATAATTTTTGTCGATCATGAAATTATGAATAAAACCTCAATAGTTGATCCTAGTATTGAGTTACTATTAGAAATGTGTTACTTGGCACCAAAGAATATTGTTCAAACAAAATGCAATCGATTGCTTGAAAAGATAGCAATTGTTCATAAAAACTACGAGATATCAAAAATTATTATCAATACAATTTTAAACTTATTAACAATGCACGAAACGAGAGGACATTATTTGAATTACTTTTCTTTTCAATTTTTGTTTGAAACATTTACAAGTGTAATCGATAATTCACATGAAACTTCAATATCTAAATCTTTAATTGAAAAATGTATAAAATTATTAAGTGTGGTCATGAAGTCATTTACTGGGTTGATGGTTTTTGCATCAAACGGGTTTAATCAAGTAAGAGAACTGGTACAATTTGTCAAAATTCCATTTTTATTGCCGTACTTAGTCGATTTGTTTTTAGATGTTTTAAACATTTACCCAATAAACAAGCATGGCAACGATATGACATTTTTTGGAATTAAGAGAAGAGAACAAGAATTGCACGTTCTTTCTCAGTACAAAGCACTGCTTTGTAAAGCATTTATTGAATGTCACTTGAATTATAACATTAAAACAGCATTAGCGACTATATCCTTAAAACCAGAGCACATTCAAAAGTGCCAATTCTTAATAACAGAATTTAACAAATTATGTTCAGAATATTTCAATGATTCAGTATTTCAAAATCTAGTTGAATACGTTGAAGATCCTTTTGAAAAACAAGATAGACTCTCAAAGGAAAGCAATTCCTTTGTTAGTACTATCATTGCATATTCACAAGGTGTCAGTATGGCTTATAATATGAACAAAAATGAGGATAGTTTTGCTTTTTTGCAGTTTGTCAGAATATCATCTTCAGCACAAATTGAAATGGATTTGATGAAGAAAATTGATGATACTTCCTTTAAAAACTTGATAGACAGGACTGGAGTTTTATTTTTCAAGAATTATACTCAATGGGATTGGTCTTTGTTACTAGTTATTTGTAGAAGTATGCTCAAGACAAACAAAAGAATTGAAGAATTAAATAGAAACACCAAGTTTATTAGAAGATTGATTGTATTTTATAGACCTTATAGATTTAGATTCTCAGGTATTTACATCAAAGATTTTAAAAATCCTGATTTGATCATTGATGTTGGATGTGCATTCTTTAGAGCTCTTTGTGAAACTAAGTCAGGACTTAAAATTTTTAACGAAGATTTAAAGTTTTTTCCTCAAATTATTAACTCTTTTTACAAATTGTTTGAAGGTATACAAGATGAAAATGTGTTTATTGCTAAATCATTGAAAAATACTATGTCCTCAGGTTATGTCAAATTGTTGTGCAGCTTGACTTCTTCATCAAATGGTGTAAGTTTATTAAATAAATGGAATATCTTCAGTATCATTTATAAGCTCTTTCAATTTAGAACGGAAGAATATGAGTACCTGCTATGTTTGTTTTTAAGAGAACTTAGCTTATGGAATTCCCCACATAGCCTTTTGATTTTGCAAAAAGCTATGGTTTGTGAATCCACAACTGTTAAAAGATTAGCTACAGATATGATTGGGTATCATTTAGGAATTCTAAGAAAACCTGATGTGCCTTTTGCATTCAATAAATTGTTCAAAAGTGAACTAACAAGTATTGATGAACGAATGCATGTTAATAAAGTAAGCTCTTTAACAATAGAAAAAGAACTTGATTTGTTAGATATTTTAATAAGACAGCTCTACGATATATCGCCATCTGTTGTTGCAGCAGCCGATAAAATCTTATACTCTTATTCATTAAACGAATACAATAATCCAATTTCACTGACTAAACATAGCTTTAAAAGGGACATTTCACTAATAATAAATCTTATTGAGCCAATGATTGACCAATTGATTATGCTGAACTCGCCCTTATTGTATCTAGCTTTAACAAACAAAGAAGGTTTTGAAATCTTGAATAATAAAGGCTACTTGGAAAGTGAAAGACAAAAATGGCTAATGTTTAAAAATGAAGAATATAATAACTTGATGAAGCAAATATTTTATGAATCCTTAAATTTTGTGTCATTTGAAGATATGCCTGTTCATTTATACAAAACTTTGGCTTCTACTGAATCTGGTATCAGATACATTATATCTAAAGGAGATTTTGATGGGTTTTTGCAAACAATTAACAACTTTGTCAAGAATATTGAATCGGAAAATGTTTACAACACGCAAAATGTTTTAAAAGTTGAGAGTGCTGTATGGTGTGTAGGTTTTATAGGATCTACTGACTTAGGCATTGATTTGGTTGAATCATCTGAATTGATTTTAGATTTAATTAAAATTTCCATGACTGCTAAGAATGTGTCGCTGAAGTTTACTTGTTTGTTTGCTTTAGGATTTATTTCTAGCACCACAACTGGTAGTGAATTGATTGACAGCTTTAATTGGACTTGCTCTGCTGATGCCAATGGTAAACCTAGAGGTGTATGTGTTCCTAATGATTTTGATAACTTTTTTGTATTTCCTGAATTATTATCAAATAACGGGAGTTTCAAATCTAATGAATACCAATCGGTAAATTCAAAAGAAACCCCTATATATTTTGATAATGTGTATGAAAATGAAGACAATATGCAATCTTCCAATGAATACCAAAGCACTGCTACAAAAGATGTTGAGATTTTATCAAATAATGGATTCAAGTCCAAAGGGGTAGAGTTTACTTCTAGCAGTGAAGAACTTCAAGAGCCTGTAATTAACTTCTATGGATACAATGAAAAATCAAACAGTTCTTCATTGAGTTTATTGTCTAGACAGCCAAATTTGATGAATCATAAGAATAAATCAGCAGGTCAACTAAAAAACGAGTTCTATCCTGATAGTTCCTCTTCAGATATAGCATCTTTTACAACCGATAACGAAAGTTTGTCTTTCAATCCAAATAACGAAGCTGCAGTCGATAGCACTCCGATTGAAACAAAATTTGGTAATGAAGTAGGTAATATATCTGTACCTGTTGAAAAGTTTAATATTGAAGTTGTTTCGCCAGAAGAAAGATCTGCATCTTCTAAAAAAAACAACGAGTTTGCTGCCAACGATTTGTACAATGACTTACCCAATATGACATTAAATATGGACTTGGACAGCTTATTGTTTATGAGGAAGATTATAGAGGAGCCAACCCTTTTGAATGATGAAAACTATGAAACAGAGCTTGAGTTACAAAAACAAGAAAATATGATACAGTCGTTGAACGACTTTAGGTTTAAGAATAATCCACATTTGAATAACAGAAAGGCATTTGTAACTGCGTTGAGCAAAACTAAAAATTTTAACGAGCAAAATGAACTGATGATGCAAAAAATATCTCTTTTAGTCTCTCAACTTAACAGTCACCTTCTGCTGAACGAATCCAGAAGAGAGTTGATGAGCTACTATAAAGATGTAAGATTAAGAGAGTTCTTTTTGAATTCAGATATAGTCAATAAAGTTATTGATTTCATGGCTATTTACAAATACTCCTTTCAGGTTCGAAAGTTTTTATGTGACTTATTTTTGAGTAACAAGAGCATTGAGATGGTTATGAAAAGGGATTCAACCAAGATTAAGTACTATGAAATGTAAGTAGAGTAGTATAAATGATTGCATTTATGGAAGTGCAGTCACGAGACCTACTTTGTTGTCTTCCTTTAAGCATTTATTACTCTGCGGAGATAACTTACATTTTTTTTCACCCCGTACGCACTAAAATAGTGGCAAATATGATAATCGTAGAACACTACAAAACTAAGACATTTTTATATAAGGAATAAACGGTATTAAATTACCAAAATAAGGTTTAAAAGACAAATTAAACTATATATATATTAACTATATAAGCAGTATAAAAATGGCTGGTTTTAAAAGTTTTTCCGATCTACTTAGAGAAAATGGTGATGATAAAGAAGACAGAAACACATTTGCAGGAGGTGAAACATCAGGTTTGGAAATCCAAGACCCTAAGAAGCAAAGAGAGCAGTTATTGAAGCAGCTAAAAGAGAGATCTGAAAATGAACAAGATGAAAATTCCAAATCCATTTTACAAAAGCTTTTAGAAAAAGCTGAGCAAGCAGGCTCCATGGATGATATGGATGAATCTGAAGATGAACTTTCACAAGAACAAAATTTCGGTGGTAGTGGTCAAAGATTAGGTGGTATTACCGATCCAACTGTACAATCTGCATCATCTGATGGGGAAAGAGCTTCGAATTCAATTTTGCAAAAAAAATCAGGCAAGGTTAATAGAGAAATCACCTTTTGGGCGGATGGATTCACATTGGGCCATGATCCAACAGGGAAATTATACAGATATGACGATGAAACAAATGCACATTATTTGAAAGAGTTAGATCAAGGTAGAGCACCATTGAGTTTATTGGATGTTGAAATAGGACAGCGTGTTGATGTGACTGTTAAGAAAAATACTGATCAAAAATATGTCAAACCTAAAACAGTTGGTGGTTTTGAAGGACAAGGTTCCAGACTAGGATCAGAAATTCCTAGTGAGCTTCCTGATATGGTAGAAATTCCCAAAGCAACAAAACCTTTAGATGAAGATGAAATAGCTAGACGAAAAAAAACCACAGATGATGAAACGAAATTACAAATAAGATACGCTAATGGCTCAAAAGAGGTGTATATCTGTTCAGTGAAGACTTCAATTCGTGATCTATATAACTATGTCAAACAAGGTGGTAAATTCAACACACCAGTTGACCAAGCATTCACAATCAATCATGTTTTCCCATTAAAGCCATTGATTGATCTTGACAAAACTTTGGAAGACGAAGGCCTTAAAAACTCTGCTGTTGTGCAAAGATGGGTTTTATAAGTTGAACAAAAGAAAAAAAAAACAGCTTTTAAAAATAAAATAAAAAAGGTTCTGATATTATATATTAAACATGCAAATTAATACAACTTCAATCCACCTGTTATTTGATCTAGTACTGATTTAGGGGCTGGACCAATACCAATCACAGTTACGGTGCCTGGATCGACTTGTGTTCTGCCGGCATCACGTATTGGACAAGCCATAACACCAAGTTCCTTGGCTTTCATCCAAAGTTCTTGTAGATGGTCCTCATTTTCTATTTGCAGGGTTATCTTAGCTTGTCCTCTGTACAGCCATTTGTCAATAATTTTCATACCTTGAATTGATTGAGATAGGGATCTGAAACAGGCTAGAGTAGCATGGCATGATTGTGCTACTGTCTTACCTTTAGTCATTTTCAAGTCTTTTCTTATACAGATGGCTAGTCTAACTTCGTCATTCAGTTTCGAGAATTGATTGTATTGGTCAGACATGAATTCATCCACAGATTCCATATCAGATTCTTCATCGGAATCAGAATCATCATTTATGACTTGTTTAGGTTCAATTTTTTCACAAGACGTCCAATTTTTGGCGTAAGTGACACCTAGAATAAAACATGATACAGCTGTAGCAGCTAATGTTCCAATATTTTTCATTTTGTATGGTTAATGCTGTTAAATAGTTTCAATATTATTGAAGAGTGAAAAAAAAAAACGTAAACTTCCCGATTAGGCAATTAAGGCTTTCATCGTCAAATTGTTCATAATTCATGCCTTTGAAGAGTCTTTAATCAATTGCCAAAGTTGAACCACGAGTGAAGCCCCACTTGGAAAGTCATACTTAAGACTATTTTCAAGATTGACATGTAAACGTAAAGCAATTAAATTCATATCTTTGAAATTGGAATTGACCTGTGGATTGAGTTGATAATGCTTTCCTATATATAACCTTTTTATTTTTTTGAGTACTGGCAATGTTGTCTTTATAAATCACTGAATGAAACAACTCTGTTTATTAATTAACAACGTGGATTCAACAGCAAACAAAAAAAAATTAGTGTTTTCGTTAATTTATATATCAAGCTAAACAATCAAGTTGAAATCAACAAGATACCCTTACTTATCTTCACCTACAATGTTCTTCCAGTATTCTTCAGCTTTCAAAATGGTATTGTTGTTACTCAACATCTTATTCATAGTTTCAATGTATTCATCATATTCATCAGAATCAAATACAATACCACCACCAGCTTGTAAATAAGCGGTATCGTCTTTGTATACCATGGTTCTTAAAGCAATACATGTATCCATGGTCTTACCGTCATAGGCCCAGTGACCAACAGCACCAGCATAAACACCTCTCTTTTCGTTTTCCAATTGATTAATGATAGTCATGGCTTTGACCTTTGGAGCTCCTGAAACCGTACCTGCAGGAAAAATAGATCTAAAGGCATCAAATCTTGTTTTTCCTTCTCTCAAAGTACCTGAAACCTCAGAAACCAAGTGTTGGACATGAGAAAACTTTTGAACGGTCAATAATTTGTCTACAGATGTGGTTTTACCATCACAAACTCTGTTTATATCATTTCTGGCCAAGTCCACAAGCATAACGTGTTCAGATCTATCTTTTAATGAAGACAACAGCTCATTTGCCAAAGCTTCGTCTTCTTCTAAAGTTTTACCTCTTTTGATGGTACCTGCAATAGGATGGGTTATGACTTTCTTCTTGTTATCCATCTTCACCAAAAGTTCTGGAGAAGCACCAATAACTTGGAAATCAACCATATCAATGTAAAACATGTAAGGAGAAGGATTGACAGTTCTCAGTTGCTTGTAGATATTAAATGGATGTAGACTTGTTGGTCTAGCAATTCTTTGGGAAGGAACAGCTTGGATAATGTCACCTTTTTTAATGTGCTCTTTCAATTTAGTAACGTGTGCTTCATAACCTTCTTGGCCTATGTTAGAAGTGAAAGTTTGACCCATCTTGATTGGTGGTTGCAAAGGCTCAAACTTTTCAGAATCTTCTTGATTTAAAACATCAACAATTTCTTGGATTTTATTGGATGCTCTTTCATATTCTTTTAGCAAAATATCATCACTCTTCAAGAAATCAGTATTTTCAAATCTCATGTTGCTTATAACTTGAAATCTTTGGAAAACATGGTCGTAAGCAACAATTTCATCAAACATCATCATAGCGGATTCCGGTAAGTTCAAGCTATTCTTAGGTTCAAAGCCTTCGGTTTGTGTTTTAGGTTCAAAGTATTTAATACAATCATAAGAGATGTAACCTAAACACCCACCACTAAGCTTTGGTATACCTGGAATATTTTCAGCTTGTCTGTATAAAGACATTTCTTTTTCTAACAATTCCAAAGGATCAAGTTCGCCATATTCCATATTTGGACCAGTGTAGAAAACTTTTCTAGGATTGACACCTATGAATGAATATCTATCTATCTCGTTACCATTTTTACAGGATTCGAACAAAACAGAAGGGTTTCTTGATTTGTCATTAATTTTGCTTAGTTTTAAGTAAGCATGGTATGGAGTAGAGTTCTTGGATGTTGTAGCTGGAACATATGTGAATATAGGGTATACATTGGTATCTTTAGTATTTTCAACTATGCAATCCTTAATGGTTGCAAAGGTAGGTTGAACATCAATTTTCATTTTTTTTGTTTTGTTTTACTCTTTTTTTTTTTTTGAGTTATCTACAACAAGATGTATGGTGTTTTATTTTTAAATTGCTTTCTATTTGATGGATTATAATTCTTCATAGTAATAGAGGTATTACTTGAAATTTTAATAAAGAAAAATTTTTTTTTCTTTGCTTAAAAGCGATTGAGTCATCTATCGGCAAGTTT
>ERZ794936.80-NODE-80-length-74945-cov-6.364802_pt1 | contig 74945 bp, 41 predicted proteins | sample MGYA00511083_ERZ794936 | MGnify/ENA primary metagenome ERZ794936 (study PRJEB30137, sample SAMN04331409) | food metagenome | isolation source: Y2 must sample point D1 replicate A | place: Australia: South Australia | collected 2014 ... | reverse complement strand
TATCAATGCTGTTAGGGAAAAAGAATGCTTCAAATTCGGACACTTGAAAAAAAAATTATTGCAAAGTCACGTGATACTTAGACTCTAAAAAATTGAAATTAATCTTTTTATGTCCGAACTGCATATCATTCGTTTATCGAATATAAAAATGCGTTCATCAATCCCTACGGGTTAAAAAATCGCATTCATGTATTCATTGCTAAATATGACCAAAAAAAAAAATGTAAGTAAAAAAAAATTTGTAGTTTCTCCTCACGAGAATATCGTAAAACATTTCTTTTTCTTAAAACCTATTATATGTTCCATCTTGAATCTCATATTTTTAAAAATTTACAGTTCAAATACAATTACTGAAACACCATAGTAATAAACATAGCACCATATATAATATCCACATCATGTCTAACAAAGTTCAACAAGTTGCTACTAAATCCTTAATGGCCAAATACCTTAACAAAGATACCTTGAAATATATGTTAACTACCCATTTCTGGGGTCCAGTCAGTAACTTTGGTATCCCAATTGCTGCCATATACGATTTGAATAAAGATGAAGCTTTAATTTCTGGTTCAATGACCTCTGCTTTAGTTGTATACTCCGCTGTATTCATGAAATATGCCTTAGCTGTTACCCCAAAGAATTACTTATTGTTTGGTTGTCATGTTATTAATACTGTTGCCCAAACAGGTCAAGGTATTAGATATATCAATTACCATTATTTAGGTGGTAAAGAAAAGGCCGATGAAGCTGAACCAGCCAAGTAAATCTTGACAATCAACAAACAAATTAAAAAGACTTTTTCTTTGAAAAACAACCTATATAGAACAATAATGAAATGTATACAAACAAAAATAAAACGACTAAAGAAAACAAAACAAAAAAGAATGAGAACGTTTTTGCTTAACTTCAAATCAAACATGATTTTTTTTCAATATTTAAATATTCACTAATTTTTTCAAAAATAAAATACATGATAATAATATTTATTATACTACGGTATCATAACGGATAGTACAGAAAAATAAACACATACAAAAAAAAAAATTTAGTTTGTTAACCAGAACATTAATATAGTTTTTTATTTATTAAATAAACAGCTTTTACTACGGAACGTATAATAATAGGTTAATGTATGAATTGGCATGAAGACTAACAACTGATATGTTTAAAAAAAAGTTTACTTCTCAAAAACTTTAACTATTATTTTGGTTTCTGTAGAATGTATAAAAAAAAAGTATATATTAATTCTGAAAAAATGTATTTAATCAAAGTTATTAAAAAGAATCTTATTGAAGATCAAATCATTGGTTCTTGTGCATCGAGCTGTTTATTTCCCAACAGCCAGATTGGTGATCAGCACGTGACATCCCGCATAATCAATTTATCTCCGTAAAAAATAATGTAACACACCTTTTTAAGAGCTATAAAAAAAAAAAGAAATGTGCGTTTTCCATAAATCCCTATAAAGTGGTTGTTTTTCTCGGTTTTCTTTTTTTTAAATTAAATAGTTTTTTTAAAAACCCAGAGATAAAAATCTTTAATTACTGTCTGTAATTAACACTTTAGCTACATATTATATCAATCATTATTTTTAGAACAACCCCTGTTTTACACCTACCGACTGTTTTTTTTCTTCCATTCTCCTTACATTTATTTAACAATCTTAACATAAATGAATAACGACACCTCATTTCAATATCCAAAATACACTCGTAAATTGTTTGTTCAAGATGATGAAACGAAACAAGTTGAATCTGAAAACAAAACTACAAATGACGTTAATATCAAATCCGAATCACCAAACAACACACCTTCTTTGAATCAAAATTCTATTGCTAATCAATTATATCAACAAAATCCCCCTCAAATCCCTGCTAATCAGATGTCTAACCAATACTATTCATATCAAAATATGCATTACACTCCTCCAAACAACATGGGTTATATTAATAATCCAAATAACGTTCCAAATCAAATGTATATGTACCAACAACCAATGTCTTACATGCAGCAAATGCCTCAGCAAGTATATCAACCATACCCAATGGTACCTACGCAGATTCAACCACCTAATTATGTAGAGTTGATGAAAGCTATGCACCAACCACAATCACAATACATGAATCAACAAGTTTTAATGAACGGTGGCTCATACAATCAAAATATGCTTAATGTTCAAAAATCTCAGCAAGTTGACATTTCAGCTAAGTTGACTAAAAGAGGAGCTTCTCTAGATGATTATGAGGATGCAGAAGAATCTAGTAACATCCCTTACAAAAATAAAAAACAGGAACACCATGAAAACAACAAAACTAAAAAGGCCAAAGTACGCGATTCCCAAACAAAACACAAGCCAGTCATTTCTTATGAAGATACTTACTTCACTCCGAAACCTAAGAGCACAGGTAAAGTGACTAAAGTCTCTGCTCCAAAAGTGAAGTCAAACAGTTTTGCTGATAAGTACAAAAAACTTATTGGTAAAAAAGAAAACGTAGAAGCTTTGGAAAGCAAGTCCAGTGACAGTGATTCTGCTCCAGAAGAAATCAAAATTGAAAAGAAAGTAACTTTATTGCCTGTTGTTGAAAAATTGAATGAAAGTGTGACCACTTTGCCTGTTATTGATAAAGTTGAAACTGTTTTGGAGCCTGCTGACAAGGAAGAATCAAGTAGTGATGATTCTGAAAATGACGAAGATGAAGAACAAAAGACTCAGTTCATTCAAGGCACAGGCATTTCACTTGAATCCGAAGAAGACATAAAAAAATGGCAAGAACAAAGAAGAATTAATTGGATGTTGAAGGTCTCTAACAAAAAGAACTTACACAATGAAATTTTGAAAAATCCAGAAAATTTCAAAGATTCTGAAGATAGTGAAATCCAAACATTTTTAAAATTTCAAAACGATCACAATATCACTGCTGATGCCCAAGAAACACAAAAAAATACATTCAAAGAATTTGGAAAGATTAAAGAAACAGTCAGAAAGATGTTTCAACAAATAGACAAAGATAATAACAACAGCTCAGTGACAAACATAGCATCTATGAAATTGATAAAAATGGAAGAAGAAAAGGACAACTTGAAAATTCTTCCATTCATCAAAGCCTTAGGCGACATGAACAAACTAGACTATACTTTAACAGATAACGAAAAGGAAAAGTTATTTGGTCCAAAAAAGTAATATACCAAAAATTTGCTAGAAATTGAAATAATTATATTCAAACGAAACTTAAAACAAATATATATGCGTTTTAGTTTTCTTGCTTCATTATATATATATAAAAAAAAAAAAAACATAATTGATAACACTTTAATTAGTAAAGTACTATTACATAACAATACAGGCCTTTTTCTTTTTTTTCAATTTGGATTCCTTCATGTTCTTTTTTACTTGTTTTTGTTTCTTCTTTATGTACTGTTTACTACTATCAGCAGGTTTATTGCTATCACATGGTGATCTGTTTCTGTTACCACTTATCTGTTGGGCATATCTCTCATCTTCTTGCATTTGCAGCTGTCTGGCAAATTCTTCATCAGATAACTCATTCAATGCTGCAACGTTGCTCTCGTTGGTGATTGTACTCAAGAACTCATCACCGGTACCGTTAACTGATTTCATGCTTCTCCAGTTTAAATCACTTTCTAGAATTGGTGCTAGAATGTATAAAGTATCGTCTCTTGCTTTTAATAAAGTTTGGAAGTTTTCATTTCTATAAAAGACCACCACATCTTCAAAACGTAGATTTTCCTTAGCTAAATTCAACCCCAGATCTGTGGCTTGGTTAGCAGTGGATGCTAAAAAGGACTTCACTTGGTTGAATTCCTCTACTAACTGTCTGTTGTTGCCAATGTCCAAAACGCTTGGATCTTTTCTGGCTTCTCTGTTTAAACCAAACCCGTTCATGATTATTAGTTGCGTGTCCTTTAATGATTTAGTTGAAATGTTCTCATCATCAGTTACCCACATATGCATGACATTCAACTGATACAATTGAAAAATTGATAGTTCTATCCCTGAAACGGAACTGGTATTCACATCAGATATGGTTTTGAAAGTCCCGTTGAAGATAGGATCAAGATTACTCTTTTGGCTGATAAAATCATTAAGAGTTTGTCTTAGAAAAGCAGCATTAACATTTTGCTGAGGATTAAATAGCTGAGCAATGTTGATTAAGTGTGATATAATCAAATCACTGTCTACTTCAACACTATCATTTAGTACTTTTATCAAATCTTCAGCAAAGGTTCTGTGGTTTGGTGAAAGAATTAAAGTATTCACAAGGGTAGGTAATCCTTTGCTTCCTTCACTGGAGTCGACTATAACGTTTTGATAGACATTTTCAAACGGCAATAATATTTGTTTTAATTCGTATATCATTGCTATATATATATATAAATTTATTACAAAGTCCTTAGTTTCTTCTTACTTGTAGTGGTTGGGTTTTAAAGACTTTATTTGAAAATTTCACATTTTAAAAAAAAATAATAAACAGAGTCATATAAAAACTTAAGGGTGAAAAATGAACGGATAGTCGTTAAAAAATATAAATATGCGTTTAATTTTTAATACCCCTCTTCCCCTTCGCATTCCATATATGATTTACTTCGTCTATATTATTTGTATTAAGAAAATCTAAATATTAGTTTGTTAATATATATATTTGAATAAACTTTGTACTAAAAATCAAACTCGATACGGTCATCAATCAAATAGTCTAATCCCAAGCATACTTGTTCATTGTCCAGTCTGGTGAATCCATTTACTTCATCTTTAACAAATCCTATAGGCAATTTTCCTTGTTTTTGGGAATGTTTGTTATCCCTTTCTATGATGGAAATCCAACCTAAAGGTGATGGACCCCAGGAAGGAGTAAAACATATTTCACCTATGCCACACTTTAAGGAACATTCATATCCGAAGTTTATCCAATTCAGAGTCTTGATCAATTCCGTGGTAGATTCTTGTCTTTTTTGGAACAATAAATCGTAGTTGTCAGTTTTGTTGATTTTTCCGTTTTGTAAGAATTTGTTACTAACTTCTAAAGCCAAATCATGTAGATCTATTAGATGCACGAAAATCTCTTTGGTTACTGTCACCAAAGAAGAGAAGATTAAATTATCCGCATCAGTTTTTAATTCATGAGTAGGGTACGTGTATTCCCAAACACCAGTGTTAATAATCTCATCTCTCTCATATTTAATTGGATAGTTATCAGAATAACGTCTGATTAATGGATTTAAAATCTGGTTGATACTTAAAGACTTGGATGCCACATCCATTTCTACATTATTCAAAGTTTGTTCAATGCTCTTCAAAAATGGAGTAAATTTTTGCACTATCCCTTCAGTTTTTAATTGCCAATTAGTGCCCTCTGTAGGTTTAAATTGTTTTATGTTAGAATAATACTGGGATAATTCTGCAAATATATCCTCTTCAAGCTTTTCAGATCTTTCATCATCCTTGATTATTCTCCATTTATAGTTATCAGTATCCAATTCTGTTTTATTTATGGCAGAAACCAAGTATCTGTAATCCAAACCAATTTTCTTTTCTCCTTGGTTATGCTTGTGGCCTGCCTTCAACCATTCCCATCCATCCATGGTATCTAAAGACAAAAGTTGTTTATATCTCAAGTTTTCTAAATCCAAGATTTGTTTTTGTTCAGCAGTTAAATCTGCATTAATTAAATTACCATCAGTACAGTTGATAGGCCATCCTGCAGCCTTTGAAATCTCTACTGGTTCAGGCAATTCAAAAAATTTATTAGTAGGTGTAATAGTAACATTTGACACCATTTCCAAATGTTCATGAAAATCACATAGCACGAATTCAAACCCTAATTCTAATCTTATGTATCCTTGGATACCCAAAGGCTTTCCCCACTTACATATCTTTTCGGCGTAATCTCTTTCAACCATAAATTTTTCAGGTGAGTCTTTAAACCCAGGGAAATGTTTTTTTATTTGGTTGTATAACAAAACTTGAGTATCCATTTCACCTGTTTTCGTAGCCTTTGATGCAGAAGCACCATCCAAGTAAATCAGCTTGTCCAAGTCATGTTTTAATCTGAAAGACATAAGTGTGGGAGGCTCATTTTTCTTACCAGGTCTGGTTTTTTTTATATCAAAAGGCTGATGGTCTTCAGAAATAGAACAAAAGTCAATTTCTTTTCTTGGGCCAAACTTTTCTTCGTCCTTTGGTTTCAACTTCAAGTGTTTTTGATATTCAACTTGTGCCAAACCTCTTCTAACGGCAGATGATCTAGCGGCAAAGTTCATGGAGAACTCCACATCCATAGCTACCCACTCAAAACCGTCAGGTATCCCATTACCTCCGTGGTATACTATAGTATCCTTTGGAATTAAGGCAGGAACATATGACACCCCAACAGGAAAAATATCTGAATCTTTTTGTTTCAAAAAAGAATTGATGGAGTTAAACATAAAACTGGCATTCAAAAAAGAAATAGGAGATATGTAAGAAGTGTAGTTTTTTATGCTTATAGATTGCGACTGTTCTATAGAGTTTTTTTTAAAATCAAATGTTGAAAAAAAAAAGAATATGTTCGATACTGTGGTTAAAAAACATATTACAACAAGTAGCTTTATTCTTACATCAAAGTATTTCCATTTTAAATTTCTCCTTTTTTTAGAGGTCTGCGAAGGTAAAAGAAATGATTCACTTTCTGAGCTATTTGACTTCGTAGAAACTAGTGAATTATCCATTGCTAATTAAACAGGTAGTGGTTTTTATTTTTGAAAAAAAAGGCAATAGTTTTAATGTTAAGTTTATTGTTGTTTTTTTCTAAAAGCTTGATGTTATTTCCTAGTGTTGTCCTGTTTATATATAACGACTTGTTATAATGGGATACGCTTTTTTTTAAATTTTTTTTTACACCTCTTTTAATCTGGCTTATTTAAGATTTGAAACGTTATTAGTTGTTTGCTACAGCCAAAAAAAAAAAAAAAACTAAGAAAATTACAGCATAGCTGTTTAATAATTCAGTTGTTAACAGCGATTACTTATTTTGGGGACGTGTTTTTTTTCTTTAGCTTGAAGAAGCAATTGTCAAATGGGGCTACAATGATTTAATACAAATGCAACAGAAATTTATCTTTCAATTCAAACAATTATTGATTGGGCTCAAAAATCATTTATAAAAGCTCATGGGTCATTGATATTAGATCCACATTTATTTGTATATACTACTTTTGGGGTGGAAAAAAAAAGTATGATGGAGCATTTGTATGTCTTATATCCGACGCAGTTAAATAACTGCTGAAATAATCATTCACATTTCTTAATATATAACAAGAAAGCATGTTTTATTCTTGTTGGCTTTGGATCTTTGATAACAAATCGTCTATCTTAAAAGACATGACAGGCTGGCCTCTTCTGGTTTTGACATTCAACTTTTCATTTCTCTTTTTTCTTTGAATATTCTTCTCCTTGATTTCCGCTATTCTCTTCAAATGTTCATCTCTATTTTCTTTACTATTCTTAAATTTAGCCAAAGCAGCTTCTTTTTTCTTAGCTCGTCTTTCTCTTTTTTGTTCTTTCAATTTTTCTATATTCAATTGTTTTTGTTCTTTGTATGAAAGCTTTGGGTTGCTATTGGCTTTCCTTTCATCTTCTTCGTCATTATTGACTTCATAACCTTCAGATTTTAATAACTTCTCATAGTTTTTTCTCATTATTTTTTTCTTATTGATGTTTTTCTGAATTTGCTCTTTTTTGTATTCTCTTGTGTATGTTTTTTTAGAATTGTTATCAAATCTAGATGATTTGTTGAATGGTTTTTTACCATCTTTTCCTTGAAAAGCCATGCTATTGTTTGGTGGTTTATACGCTTGTTTCTGTGGGGGTTTTTCGTACTCTTTCTTTATCTAGTCATCAATAATTTTGATAACGAATTAATGATTATACATTTTGAATAAGAAAAAAGCATGAAAAAAAAAAAAAAAAAAGAAACTTTTCGAATACACGAAAGTCAGCTATAAACTCGGTTTACACACGTGATGCACTATCATAAACTAAAGTCAGCCACTCCATCAGCCTATTCAAAAACATATGTTAAAAAATTTTAAAATTAAAAACCTTGCCAAACTATTATATTTACAAGTTTATCTGAACCAACAAAGTAGTTGGAACTAGAATGGTAGAATTTATATATTCATATCTATTTATTTCTTTTTACCACCTTTTTTGTTCTTAGCCATATCTGGATTGAAACGTTCAATAATAGTGACTTGATCACTTGGTAAAACAGGCATGTAATGAGAGAACTCCATAGAGAAAGAACCTTTACCTTGAGTACAAGCTCTCAAAGAAGTAGAGAAACCAAACAACTTTTCTAAAGAACAATCAGCAAAAATGGTAACTTCATCTTCTTTATTTTCTGTTTCCTTGATGATAGCCAAATTCTTATTCAATAAACCTAAAATACTGGATTGGAATTCAACTGGGGAAGTGACTTCTAATTTCATGTATGGTTCTAAAATTTGAGGTTGACCTTGAGTGAATGCTTGTTTGAAAGCACCTTGAGCAGCCAAACTGAAGGCCAATTCAGAAGAATCAACAGCATGAGATGCACCATCATCAATGGTCATCTTGACACCAATGACCTTTGCACCAATTAATGGACCCCTGTTACAAGAATCTTCAAATCCTCTACCACAAGCAGCCAAATGCTTTTCAGAGATTTTACCACCAACAACATTGGTTTCAAAGTCAACTTTCATTGGGACATAATCACTGCCATCAACAGGTTCCAATAATTCAAAGGCACCAATAACTCTACCGTATTGACCAGCACCACCAGATTGTCTCTTGTGGGTATAGTCAAAGTCAATTGGTGCAGTTAAGGTTTCTCTGTAAGATACTTGAGGTTTACCTACAACACAAGAAACGTTGAATTCTCTTTTTAATCTTTCGACATATATTTCTAAGTGTAATTCACCCATACCGGAAATAATTGTTTCTTTAGATTCCTCATCATATCTGATTCTAAAGGTTGGGTCTTCTCTGTTAAACTTTTGTAATGCCTTAGAAAAGTTAGCTAATTGATCAATATTTACAGGCTTAATGGATTTGGTAACAACGGCTTCTGGGACAAACATGGAGTTCATAGAGATTTTCATATCAGTACTGTTATCAGTGAAAGTATCACCAGAAGCACAATCGATACCGAATAAAGCACAAATTTCACCAGCGCCAATTTGGTTAACTTCTTCCATTTCATTAGAATGCATTCTTGCTAATCTAGAAATTTTGATTCTCTTTCCGGTCTTTGTGTGAATGATAGTGGCACCTTTGACTAATTTACCTTGGTAAACTCTCATGTAAGTTAATTGACCGTATCTACCTTCTTCTAACTTGAAAGCCAAAGCAACAACTTGGGAGTTGGTGTTACAATCTAAGATGATTTCCTTTTCTTTTTCGTTACCTTCGGTGATATCCAAAGCCTTGTTCAAGACTTCGGCTGGGTTTGGTAAGTAATCAACAACAGCATCCAATACTTTTTGAACACCCTTGTTGGCTAAAGCAGATCCAACTAAAACTGGAGAGAACTTTCTAGCAATGGTAGCTCTTCTGATGGCACCGTTGATTTGTTCAATAGTAGGTTCAGCTTCTTCTAAGTAGATATTGGCCATTTCATCATCAACATCGGCTAATTTTTCAATCAATAAAGCTCTTCTTTCTTCAACTAACTCGACTAAATCAGCAGGAATTTCATCTTCGATTCTAATATTTTCACCATTTTCACCATCATAATAAACAGCCTTTTTGGTGATTACATCAACGGCACCCTTGAAGGAATCTTCAGCACCTATAGCAACTTGAATAGCGGCACAAGGAAGCTTTAACTTTGTTTCCAAGTCATTGATAACCTTATATGGATTAGCACCTAATCTGTCCATTTTGTTGATGAAGGTAACTCTAGGAACATTATATCTTTTCATTTGTCTATCAACAGTGATGGTTTGAGATTGAACACCTGAAGCAGCACAAACAACTAAAACAGCACCATCCAATACTCTTAAGGCTCTTTCGACTTCGATGGTGAAATCAATATGGCCAGGAGTATCAATCAAATTGAAATGGTAATCTTTCTTTGTGACAGTATGGTTCCAATCACAATAAGTGGCAGCAGATTGAATGGTAATACCTTTTTCTCTCTCCAAGTCCATAGAATCCATAGTAGCACCGTGACCATCTTTACCCCTGACTTCGTGAATAGCATTAATTCTACCAGTATAAAAAAGAACTCTTTCGGTAAAAGTGGTTTTACCAGAGTCAATGTGTGCAGAAACCCCGATGTTTCTTATGTGTCTAACTTTATCTAGCTGATTTGAAGGCAAATCGTTTTGAATCTTATTAACAACTTCCAATTCTTTTTCATAAGACATTCTCAAGTGAGAATGGTTTATGTTGAACATTCTTTTGTTAATAAAATTAAAAGCCTTCAAGCTTCTAATATTATTTGATTTGTTTAACAAAGACATTGAATTATGAATATAAAAATGATAATTTAATATTTAGATGTTAAATAAATCTGTTGTTCTTTTTGTTTATTTATGCTGAATTTATTTTATATTGGTTTTTTTGCATAAACGAATAGGACTTATAACAGATGTAATTAAACCATCAATAGTATGAAAAATTTTTAAAATTTTCATTCTAGTTTTAAAGAAGAAAAAAAAAATTTTACATTTTCTGTTTTTGGAATTTCAAAAAAAAAAAAAAAAAACTGAATAAAAACGTGATCAAAAGTTGTTATATCCGATGACAGTAACTAACCTGTGTTTGGTAGCGATATGATTCGCATAAATAATGCTCCCTCAGAAAAAAAAACTGTATGAATGGCTGAGAAACTAGAGGTACATTTCTTTGGTGGAACGGTTTGTTTCTTGTGTATGTTAACATTCATAAATGGAGTTTTACTAAAAAAAACCTAAAACAAAAAAAGGTAAATACGTAGTATTATTAAGTTGAAATAAAACTCAAATGATAGTTGTAAATATTAAAAAAGAGCCTACAGTTTACGATTAGATAACATTTATCCTTAGATTGGTTTCATCTATTATTAGTAGCATATCGTGTTACATATTGCTATCTCGTTTTAAATATTATACACATTATTGAGGGAATTTAGCCGCATGATTTCGTTGTATATGTAGTCACAAAAAAAAATAAGAAATCACTCATTAAGAGGTTAAAAAAAACCACGCAAATATGAATGTGCTTTATTACGAAGGTCTTTTTGGTTTAAATCTCTTTTAAATAATGAGGGATGTCTTGTGTTATAGGAAACATCAAAATGGTAGCTTATTTAGTGATGATTTTGAACGTTCATTTAATACAGCCATATTATCTTTCCAAATACGTAAAATCATTAGATATGTCCTCTTCAATTTTATTTTTTTTCAATAAACTTGCCTTATTCTTCAAATAACCCCTCCCCCCATCGTATTAGCAGCTGATGACACATTTAGTATCAACCACATGTCAAAAAAAAAATTACATACGCACTTTTACAATCAAAATATCGGGCCGTAATTTTGGCAAAGAAATAAACAGCCGTTCAAGATTGGGGGAAAAAAAAAGGCAATATTTGATATAATCTACATTGATGTCGTTGTAAGCAATATACTTCTATTTGTATTTGACACCTTTTTTTTGCAAAATAAATGTGTCATTGAAAAAGGAGTTATGCCTCTTTGAATAGGAGTAAGATATTATAGCAAAACACAGCAAGTTGAAATCTCCTCTCCCTTATTTTTTATAAACTAATAGTTATATTCAAAAAAAAAAATTACTGGGAGGACGGTTTGGTAGCTTTTTTTTTTCATATGCTCGTTATTTTAAACATTTTAATATGTCATCAAGGCTTTAACTACCACTTTCATGTTATGGGAGGTGGATTTTTTTTTTTTCCTATGTACAAAAAAAAAAGAGGAGTTAAATTACACACAAGAAACAGGCTCGTGATACACATACTGTGACTCATATTAGCTAATATTGCATCGCTTACATTTTTAAACTAAAAGGGGATATAATTAAAAAACAAATCCTAATAATAAAATTGTGAAAATAATGATACGTCTATTGTGAACACAATTATAACCCTACTACAAATTGTAAAGGAAAAAAAAAAAGGCATATAATATGAGGCATCAATTAAGGGATCTGTGAGGCTTTTTTATGTCATTTGTCTTGGATTTGGTGCTTTTTTAATTTTGGCCTTTTTTTTTTTTTTTAAATTAAGCCGGATGCTGTTAAAGCTCCATAAAAATTAAGCCGGATCACGTTAAAGCTTTATAAAAATTAATTTAAAAAAAAAAAAAAAGAAAATACAAATAGCCCACAGTTTGACATTATAAAAAAAGAACGTTGATTTTATCTCAGTTTTGATTTTTAGTTTTTTTTTTTTAATTTTAAACAAGATTATATATAATAAGCAGGTTCTATGCTGTTCTAAATATATTTGACACTTTTTTAATTTTAAATGTGTCATTATTATTGAATTAGGATATATAACCAATAAAATTAAATATCTTACTACAAGTATTAAAAGGTTTAAATACTGTTAACAACATTAAACAGCTTATTTTCTTCTTCTTTTTTTTTTTTTCCAACTTCTTAAAAAAAAAAAATAGATAAAAACAAGCAACTACTTTAACTGCACTTATATTCTTCAAATCTATCATCACGAAGTACTTTTTTTTTTTGGATTCTACCCTGATAATTATGATAGACCAACAGTCATATAGCAATATGAACGAACCCAAAAACAATAAACAAGCATTGCCCCCTATTCAGTCACTTCTTTGTTCATATCCAAAAGATGACGCTTTGGAAATAGCATGCTGTGACAAACAAACACAGAAAAAGAAAAAATCTAGATGTAACCTACCTAAACATGTAACTAATATACTAAATGAGTGGCTATCCGATCACTTGGATAATCCATATCCAACAGCAAGTGAAAAGAAAGAACTCATTGAAAAAACTAACTTGAGCAGTGTTCAACTAAGCAACTGGTTCATCAATGTAAGAAGAAGAAAATTGTTTTCACAATATTACGATCTAAAAGACAAACCTATAAGCCGTTCATCAAGTATAACCAAACAACGAAATACAGAAGATAAAGACAAGCAATTAGAACTAGAATACATGCATACCAAAAAAAGAATGAGTTTACAGAATATTTTGAATGTTTGTAGCCCTGAAGATGAGTCTTGTACTACTGAGAATACCAATGATTGTAAGAAAAACAATTATACGTCAAAAAATAAGTCTACTTCTACTCCAAGAATAATCATGGAAGCGGACGAGATCAAACTTGAAGAAAAATTTAACTTTCAACCTTTTACAAAAAGAAAAAAACTAATGGATCGTTTGTATGATCTGAAGAAGATCTACTATGTTAATGATGGTGATTGTACTGGCGAACAGCCTTAATGTTGAACTTTTTTGTTTTGATTTTTTGTTTTTGTTTTTGGTATAGTTTTTTTTTTTTTTTCTTCTTCTTCTTATTTGTTCCTTATCAGATTATAACGAAGCATGATTGATTGTATTAATGACGTTACGTTTCTTCTTCTTAAGAAAACATCTATATAAATATATTAATTTTTAAACAATATTTTGATAAAAAGAAAAAATATCATTGAAACTATTTGTAATCAGTTCTTGTTTTTTTTTTATATACTTTGTTTATTTCATATATAAACTTATTGCTGTTCTTGATTAACTTCGGTATCTTCATTACTCTTTTTATTCTTGTTTGGAATGTAAACGTTGCTACGAGCACCATACCTCTTGGATTCAGCTACAAACTGTTTCATTCTATTATAATCAGCTCTTGTTCTTTGACCACCAGCGAACCCTCTACCAAATTCTCTTCCGTTTTCAAATCCAGAATCCAAATCAACGGTTATTCTTTTTCCATCCAAAATGGCATTTTTGGTAAACTTTACAGCATTCAGAGTTGATTCAATGTCATCAAAAATAACAAACGCAAACCCACAAGGTGTGAATTTCAATCTATCAAGACCCATAATGACTGTTTGAACTGATCCAACTTCAGAAAACAACTCGTATATTTGTTCTTCTTTGGTATATTCAGATATATTACCCACATAAATGGTCTTTGATGTCATTGCATTGGTCAGCATTTCAACACCAGCCTCATCAACATTTTCTTCAGGTTCCTTGTTCTCAGAAAACAACGCATCTGCCATACTTCTCATCATATTCTTCTTTTCATATTGTACTTTTCTATTCTCTAGTTTAGCCTTTCTTATCAGATATGAGGATGGAGCATCCAATCTTTTGGCTGTATGGTTATAATGTACTTCTTCAAATTCAGCAATTGTAGTCATCTGCAATTATCTTATTGTTTATATTGGTTGTATTAATTGTTCTTTCCAGTGGTAAACGATGTCGACACCATTAAAAACAACAAGAAACAGCCACCTAAATAGGAAAATTTTTTGTTCGGTGTACCAGGGAAACGCCTCAAGGAATAAAAAAGAAAACGCAGTAGAATGTCTTTATATCCGATCGTAATGTTAACATATAATAATGTTTAAACCTGATTATAAAATAAAACCCAAGATAGTGATTTATGGCATAAGAAGGTATAGTTCTAATAATCCATAGCTTTTCACTATTCTTTATTACAAAAAAAAAAAAATTCCATTTCTTACTTTTAGTATATATTTATTTTAGTTTTTTCTCATTTTTCCTAGGTTTTAACAGCTCAAAGGAACAAATCAAATCTTTATCAACATCCATCACAGCACCCCAATTGTTGAATTCTCCACAATAGTTAGGAGCTGAGAATATAGTGACCAATCTTTTTTTACCAAAAAATTCATACCCATCTTCTACAACCATGTGTCCTCTGATAACCAAATCAAATTGAAATCGCTTACAAAAAGTGGATACATTTTTTTTGGAAAAGTAACAACTCACACCTCTATCTGAATTGGGTTGCCAATCTACAATGTTCTTTTCAGGATCACTCCATAGCAAATCTGTCAATAAACCATCTTGCGGAACTTCGGTAGGTCTTAAGATCTTCTCAATTTGAGACATGTCTTGAAGGTATGGCGAAATACCCCCATGAACACAGAAAATCTTATCACTGATAATTCCTGCAAATGGCAAAGAATTGAAACAATCGACGTAATACTTCCATACTTTTGAAGTTCCACATCTTCTCTTACATTCATCATAGAACCCATATATTTTGGTTACTTGTGAAGATTCATGGTTTCCTCTCAACATGAAGAACGTTTGTGAGTACTTGATCTTGTAAAGCAACAACAGAGTTATAGTTTCCAAAGATTGTTTTCCTCTGTCAACATAGTCTCCTAAAAACAAGTATCCTGTTTCTGATGGGTCTCCAGACAATTTCAAGATTCTTAGCAAATCATTGAATTGTCCATGCACATCACCAACAACTTTCGTAGGACTTTTTAATTTCAATAAGGAGGGTTGACTTAAGAATACTTCTCTGGCCTTCATACATATCAATTCAATTTCCCACTTTTCAAAGGGAAATTTCTTTTGATAAATGTTCTTATCAGCTAAGTGGCGCAATCTCTCAATACACTCATCAACATTCAATAACTTGTTTGTGTGTTTGGAGCCTTTGAAGCCATTTACATGCTTTGAACTGATCAAATTGTTAGATTCTCTATTGATAGACGGCTTATTGTTTGGCAATTCATTTAAATTGGTTGATCCTGAAGAAACTGATGAACTCGTGGCTAGGGAGGCCAATGGAGTTGGAACATGTAATACTGGTGGTTTCAGTAACGAGTCATGCGCATCTTTATTCTTACTGGTCAAAGTCTTTTTCTCGGTGATTTTGGTTTTTATGGCAGGATTTTTAGTTTCTTGAAGGGTGGTGAAGTTTAATTTATAATCAGCAGTATCATTCTTGATTTCATCCAAACTCTTCACCTTCTCAAAATTAACTTCTTCAGAGATAAATGAACCATCTCCTATGTTAACATTAGAGCTATTGTACGATGAAGAATAAGTAGTGGACTTTGAGTTGGTGGTTGAGTAGCTCTCAGTTTTCTTCGTCTTTTCCATGGAAAACGACTTGGTACTGCTATTTCTTCTACTTGTTGAACGACTGTTTAAAGCATTTTTGCTTGAATCTGTATCTGATTCAAAATCAAATACTTCATCAATGACTTCGGGTTTTTTTAAAGGAAATTGTTTGTTCATACCGGCTTTGTCTGTTTTTGTTATATTTTTTGTTTTTATGTTTGTTTGATGTCTCCTACTATCATCAGGATCATCTAAACCGTTTCCTTTTCCACTTAAATCATCTTCGTTTGTGTGGGCAGATTGTCCCACATTGTTATTATTGTTGTATTCATTAGGCCTTGACGGGCTATTCCCCATTATTTAGAGTATGTGTGTTTTCTTATATATAGTAATTTATTTCGATATCAAAATACAAATTTAAAAAAAGCTTGTTTATCGATTTTCTTTTCGGCTTTATACAAATATACTTCTTCTTCTTTTTGTTCTGAAATATATGTTATATCGAAAATGTGTACTTGTTTTTATTTTCTTTTTTTGTTAATTCAAATAAAAATATTCTCTTGAATCTGTGGTCAAAGTATAAAAAAAATCAAATACTTCGATTTGGTGTTTGTTTTTATTGGGAATGGAGCTTATTTATGATCATTTTAAACCTTTAAAACCCTTAATTGAGTGTTGAAATTACATAAGTTAATATATTTTTTTTTAAAAAAAAAAATGAAGAAACTCAACAACGAGAGACGAAAAATAAGCAGGCAAAAAAAAGGAAAGTGTTCGAAGCACTTATGGCTGTTCGTGGTCTAAACTGCGGGAAAAGGATCTACACCTCCCCTAACAAACGTAAGCATTAGCCTTGAAAAATATACATATATAAATGTACATAATATGATTTACCTTAATGAGAAATGTAATAGAAGTGGTGTTATAACAGCTTTTGTTTGTTGAATAAGGGTCCTAAGTACGGTTAATGTTGCTGTAGTATACGTAGAGGAAAAATTTTTAAAAGCGGCTGAAACATTTTCTGCTTGCTTTTTTTTTTTTTCTATATAGCCATATATTAAAATCGTCAGTTAATTACAGTGAAACTTCTTGAGTAATGTATATATTCCGTTGTGTTTTTACTACTCTTGTTTGTATGAATCGGCGCCATTATTACCTATGCTGTTGGTGAAGAGGCTGTTTTGAACCAAGAATGCGCAATGGCTTCCTTTATAGACATTCGTTTGTTCACATCAACAACTAAAAGTCTTCCTATAAAGTCTTTGGCCAATGAGGATACATTGTTTTGCTTATAATTATCAGTGGGCCAATTAATAGCCCCATCACATATCATCTTGTAAGTTTTTTCTTTTGTGGAGTGCTCAAATGGCGCATATCCAAACAACAACTCAAATGTCAATACACCCAAAGCCCAATTATCCACTTTATGATCGTATTCTTGGTTTTTGATTATTTCCGGAGATAGGTAATCTAGTGTTCCACACAAAGTCGTTCTCTTTCCTGTGTCTCTGGAATTTGAGCTCTTATCAATTTGTGTTGCCCATCCAAAATCAGTCAACTTTATATCACCATACTCATCTAGCAAAATATTCTCCGGCTTAAGATCTCTATGCAGTATGTGATTATCTTGCAAGTACTTAAAGCTCATTAGCAAATCACTGATATACTTTCTTACTTTAAACTCAGGTAGTATACCATTCTTGGTTTTTTGTAATGTTTTAAAAAGCTCACCATTGTAACAATACTCCATGATGAGGTATATTCTTTTTTTATCATAAAACCAATTGTACAACTTGATTATGCTCTTATGCTGAAGTTTTCCTTGTATAGATATCTCCCGTTTCAGCTGGTTTGTTAATTTGAAATCTTTAAGTTCTTTGATGTTCATTACTTTTATGGCTACAATGTACCCAGAACTCTTGTGTTGACAGCAATAAACACGTCCTAATTTTCCTTTTCCTAAGGTCTTTCCTATTTCAAAATCTGATATTTTCAAGTTCTTATTAGACATTTTCAGGCCAAGTATATTTGACTGGGTTTTCCTTGCAACTTATTTGTTTAACTGATTCGCGTTCTTTTATTTTTTTATTCAAGAAAAGTTTCATGTTATGACATTAAAGCACAAAACAGTTATTTTGATCTATTTTTTTGTAGCTGTTTTTCTTCCTATTTTTTTTTTTTTTGCTGGCCATACATAGTTATACTCACGTGATAGTAATGAAAAGGTCCAATCTTATAGAAAAGTTCAATTTAATTAAGTCATAAAAGTTGTATTCATTCTTATTGTTATATAAGGTATTATTTAGTATTCCGTTTTTGTTCATTAAAACTTCATAATTATTATTAGAAGGTATTGTTACAAAATTATTATTTTTTTTTTAAAGTATCAATGTTTCTCAATTAGTTTGTTACTTGGGTGTAAACAAACTTTTCAAACTCAGTGAAACCTACAAAACTGTTCATATCAGCAAATGGGAATAATTCTTCACCCCAGTATAATACAACTTTTTTTTCCAAGTCGATAACATAGTACAAGTTGGCTAATCCACACCACATACCAGAGTTTTTAGATCTGGAAATACCATCACCTAAGTCAATTGGTTCCTCATTGATTAATAAAGCATGGGACCAAGTTTTTTTAGTAGCTGGGTAAACATCAATTGGGTTAGTAATTAAAGGTTGTGAGTTTGGTAAAGAAGTAATTTCACAATTTGGACCAATGTTTTTTAATTGGTCAGAGAAGAAGGCGTTTGAGATGGTTTCTTCTTTTAAGATTCTTTGACCAGTCATTGGTTGAACACCCTTGTTGATGAAGCATTGTAAGAATTTCAAGTAATCCTTGACAGTACCAAAACAACCATGACCACCACAGTGGGTCTTTGGATTCAATGGGGTGAATTCTGGGGTTTGAGTAATATTACCAAAGGTTTTGGTAGAAGAAGCATCTCTTGTGTGTAATCTGACCCAAGACTTAACGTGGCTTTCATCTCTAACAAATGAAAAGCTGGACATGTTACATTTTTCAAATATGTTTTTCTTTAAGTAGTCGTTCAAAGTTAACCCGGTAATTTCTTCAATGATCAAACCAATAACATCAATGTTGAACCCATATTGCCATTTGCTACCTGGTTGGAAAACTAATGGTAAGTTCAAAAATTGTTCTTTATCAGCCTTTAGCAAATCACCACCAATGTTAGCAACATCCATGAACTTTTGGTAGTTTTCATTGAAAAATGGGTATGAAAAACCACAAGTGTGAGTAGTTAAGTGCTTGATTTGAGGAACAATGTTCATTTCTTCAGATTTGGTAACAACACCAGATTCATTTACTTCAGTAGCAACTTTTTTGTTTTTGAAACCAGGAATGTGCTTTTCAATAGGGTCTTCCAAGGATATTTTACCTTCTTCAACCAATTGGAATAAACCAGTTAAGGTTAATAGCTTGGTGGTGGACCACAATAAAAAGGTGGATTCTGTTTGCATTTTATTTTCAGGAGCATCTCTGTCTTTGGCACCGTGGTCTAAAACACCAGCGGCAGCTAGATCTAAGATTTTTTCGTTGTTGGCATAACCAGCAACAATTCCCGGAATGATATTTTGACAGTCTAGCTTAGAATCAGTGTATTTTTTCAATAAAGATTCTAAAGCTTCGTGCTTTTCGTATGGGACGTTAATAGTTTCTTCAGTTGGATCAAAAGTCATTTTTATTTCTGTATTATTAATGCAATTTGTTTGCTTTTATTTATTTTTTCTGGTTTTTAGCTTACTTTTTTTAAGTTAATTTACAAATTAAAACTTTATTGCTTAAGATTGTACTTCTTATATACAATTGTCCAACAAGGAGGGTAGATCATCTATTACGCACAAGAGAAGAATAAATCACACACGCTTTTTAACCAAAACTGTCTAACTTTACAACAAGGCATATACGAAGTTACGTCACATAACGATGGAGGGTATAATTTACTGGAAAATGTGCAAACTAACGGAAATGAGGAGTTAAAAGTCAAATTTTACCAGCAAAATATGTCTTTTTGATGACATAAAATACTGGCATGTATGATTGTGAACCCTCTTTTTTTTCCTGTATGGAAAACTCTGAAACATAGGCTAATCCCTAAATTACCTCGGTGGTTATTAATTTTCTGTCTTACGGCGTTTATTATTCACTTTTTTTGGTTGAAGCAGAAATCATTTGTGCATGGAAAGATAAGAGGGTCAGTGAGGGGCTTTTTGATATTTTTCCGCTTTTCCAAACGAGGGGGTTATAAGGTTTGATGCAATTAACTAGTGTAAAGCGGGGTGAAGCTAGATAAACACTTATATCCGATAGTATTTCTGTCATCTTTCTTTATCCAGAGGAGATGTGCGAAAAAAGGTAAAAAAAAATACATCCTTTGAGCGGTAACCCCCTCTTTGATAGGAAATGGTGATTCACGGCTGATTGTGGTCATGTGACATATGGGCTCACCTTCACTGTGGGAGGGTATATTTTTTTTTTTTAATCAAATCACTACAGTCAATAATGCTGTGTGTGATTTGTCATAGGCTCTAACCACTGCAGCAACAAAGCCTTTAAAAGAAAAAACCCCGACTATTATTTAATGTTTTTACTTTTGAATTGGTACTTTATATATTATTTGTATTGAACCTTTAATATAAGCAGTTTAAAACAAAGTAAGTACAACTTGTAAGAAAAATAACTAAAAAATAAAGGAATATTTTGAACAAGTCAGTGGCCTTTTATATAGTTTGTATTTTGAAAAAAGTACGTCTTTTATTTGTCTCATTTTTATTGATAGAGAATAATTACTGTGGCTAAAAGCGGGTTTTTTTTTATTTTTTGGTATAATCAAACAATTTAGCATATCCCGTTAATTAAAAGTAACGTTAGTTCCCCCACGTAATTTTAAATAATTATAAAGATTTCAAAAAGAAAAAAATTGAAAAGAGGAGAGTATTCATTACAAGAGAAATCATGTTGTTAGCGTTTTTTTTTGCTTATAATCTTTTTTTCAGTAGTGGTCTTATACAGCTGTTAGTGACATCAGCATTTTGTGATTTTTCAATGTCAGCATAAGCAATTTTTAATAAAGATTATTACTATGTTGTTTTACTGTGAATAACTAGTAGATGCTGGTAATTAAAAATTTAAAAAATCTTGTTTATAACGCTCAAAAATATAAAGTATTAATATATTTTTAATATATTTACATTTATTAATTCTTAAAGTAATATAAATATTATTTGTTTTTGTGTGTATTTTGTAAAACTTAATTCACACTTACTTTTTTTAAATGTAAAGATAATATTGTTTGTAGTGTAAACAAATAGTCAAAAAAACGTGACCCAATAATATCACGTGATATTTGGCAAAACAACACTTGGTAGCGATACAAATTAGAAAAGCAAATTTTTTTTTTAAAAAAGAAAAAACAAAAAGCCTTGTTAAGGTTAATTACCTTATTTTTTAACCCAAATATTTTAGTTAAATCATTTTGATAACTGTACAAACCAAAACAAATTTATTACAGACTATTTTTTTTGCTCAAACGAAAGAAAATGAATAGTTCAACAACCGCTTCGGGAAGAAGCAGTAGAGGAAGTGGAACGAAAACTCCTTCCAAAAACGAAAGCAACTCAAACGATTTTGAATCAGAAAAAGAAGATCTTTCAATCGAAAATATTGAAGATGTTGATGATGAAGGCGAAGATGATGAGGAGGAAGTTACAAGATGTGTTTGTACTTTAACAAACCCCCCAGATCCAGACAATCAAGGGTATATTCAATGTGATAAGTGTGCAGTTTGGCAGCATCAAGCTTGTGTAGGTATCTCTCCAGAAATGGGTGAAGAATTAGACAAGTATTGGTGTGAAATCTGTAAACCAGAACTACATTCATTGTACGATTTGAAGGTTAATAGAAGACAACAAAACTATAGTGCAGAAGATTCTTTAAAAAGAAGTCAATATAGTACAACGCCATATAATAACACAACAAGCGAGAGAAGATCAAGAACACCACGTAAAACATACTCGAATGAAGAATTAGACAAAGAAGAAATTGATTCTAATCCAGATAAAAAATCAACATCAAAGCCTTTGAGAAAGCGAAATAGAGTTGATGCGTCTCCAAGTACGCGCCAAAGTAGAAATAGAAGTTCTGCAGCTGAAAGAGAAGAACTGCAATACCAAAATATGCTGAAGAAGGTTTTACAAGAGAGCAAAAAAGATGCCTATAGAGAAAATGAAGATCATATTGATGACAATGAAATTAATGAATATGCCAGTGATGTCAAAGAAGAAGATTTAGACGCAGTCAAAAGTGAAGATAATGTAGAAGCAACACCAGACAGAGAATGGAGACGTTCCAAAAGACGTAGATTAGCATCACCTAGATCAGAGCAAGTATCTACTTTTAGTACGGATGGCTACAATGCTGAAGAAGAACCACAGCTGACACCTAATACTAGGCAAGCTAGAAAAGTGACATCTTCTAGAAACCAAGCTGGCAGTATAGATTCTATGCTTGACCAGGATTCAGAGACCAAGAAGCATCCTTTAAATGAAGAAGATGAAGAGCATAAAGAAGACATAAAGAAAACTGAAACGTTTGAAGAAGAAGAAACAGCATCGGCTGAACAAAAACCAAAGAGAACATATAACAGAAGAACAACACAAAACGGAACAAATTCTAGGCCGATCGAAGGAAGCAGAAGAAATGTTGCTTCAAAATCTAAATCAAAGAATAATATATCTGAGCTTGAGATAAATGAAGCTGAAGACTTACAACAAAGTCACATGGAAAAACTTTTGAAACTAGCCCAAGAATCTTCAAAACCGAGACAAACACCTGAAGGCATAACTGTAGAAGAAATGTACGAAAGAGTGACAGCTATTTCTGCCTTTTTAGAGAGATCTAAGGAAGAATTAATGTTTCTACAAAAGAATCAAAATGTTTTGTTATCATTTGTTGAAAACCCAGAATTTATTGAGGAATATAAAAAGAACGTTGATATTGATTTATTACTGAAACAAATGAATAGCTTGAATGGAGATTTAGCTAAATTTGGTAAAGTGTGAGCTATACATTAAGTAGTCTTTAACAAAGAATTAATTTCATCTTCATTCGTTCAAAAGAAAATGCAATGTTCATATATACAATTCACCACAAGAAAAAGAAGCTTTCCTTTTTTTATTTCAATTTAAACTTTCTAAATCATTCATGTATTCCTGTGTGGAAAGAAAAGTTGTACCTCCTAACAAAACTTTCTTACCTTTAGAATTATAAGTAAAGTCTGAATTAAATTCTCTTACAACTCTACATTCTTCATAAGTTATTCCACCCACAACATAAAATATGATGTTTTTATACTTTTCTGATAAGTCTTTAACTAAGGCAGTATCCAAAGCACGATCTTCAAAGTCCACACTTTGGAAGTTCTTCAAAAAGTCACTTTTGTAAATTAAAATTTCCAGAGCTCCATGATGCATCATGTATATGTTATCTTTGTTTCTAGAATGCGGAACACCTGTGTCAACATTCTTATTTGCATTAAATTGCTTGGCCAAGCCTCCCAAAAAGTCTGTTGAGACTTCTGTTTGACTTTGCAACTTTTGTTTATCTGTGGAGTTTAGCTTTGATGATTGAAGTTGATGCTGTTTAGAAATTGTTTTAGCAAACTCAATAGCTTTGCTAGGCAATTTCATCTCAATAGCTTGAAGTAACTTTGGCAAGTACTTGTAATTAGACAAACCAAACACTAATAAAAGTTTTATTTTATAGTGGAAATCTATTTTTTCATCATCAAAGATCTTTACAATATCTGGTAAAAACTCATTATAGTCAGCATCACTGTGAATTTGGCTGACTACATTTTGCTCTACTTCACTCACAGACCAAATGTTCAATTTTTTCAAATCAGAATCTAATTCACTAATTATGGCCATGTGCTTAGTAACGTTTTTAGACAGTTTATTGAATTCAGGGTACTGCAAAATAAAGGTTTTTATATCTTGTAAATCATTAATAGTCTTTTTATTTTTCATCTTAAATTTATAATCAGCCAGATAAGTCTGGAATGTATCATTTAAGTCACCATAGTTGTTGTACATTGTCTTTGCAAAAAAAGTATCTTCTTTAGGATTCAGTAAAAGCTGCTGTTGTTGCTTATAAATCACAGGATCTTTAGTCTTGTTTTCCTCATCATCCTTTAGTATATCAACATCACGTCTGCTCATATCAACAACGTATCTATCTAACCCTAAATATTCTTTGATCATAGACTGATAAGTCCATGGTTGTAATAGTGGTGTTACAGGATCAAATGAAAATCTGTCAACAATCAGTAGACATGTATCTTTCTTGTCTTGACTCTTCAATACGCTGTTTTTATGAGCCTCCCTCAATATTCTGTTTACACCCAATGCCAAGGGTTTGGCCAACTTAGTGCTAACCTTTTCATAAAAAACATCTACATCACTTTCCAAAGATATTACTGTGCTTGCTAAAGATTCTGCTAAACCTTCAAGATAAGCACTATTTTTGAACATCAAAGACATTGAGCTATCTGGATCACCCGGACTCATTGTTTTCAAATAACTTTTTAGGCTTTTATATTTAATTTGATCGCTAGGGTAAAAGAACTCTTGGTTAAGCGGTATGTAATCTTGATATAGATTTATTACTGAAGTTACTACTTCAAAATGGTCATTTGTAGCTAACTTTTCCAATTGAATCTTCGTAACTGTGTTGTTTAAAAAGATCTGATACTCTCCATACTTAGGATTTTTTAATTCTTTACAAAGATTATTTATAGACTCGTCTGTATTGCTTATGTATACTATACACCTTAGCTGTCTCATGGTATCTCTGTTATCTAGTTGACTAAAATTTGATAATAATTTCAAGTTTTCGACTAGATATATATCATTTTCTAAAAGCTTTGTTTGTGAACAATTAGTTGATAATATAGGTGTTGTTATATCATCAAGAACTAAAACCTTTATGTTAAGTTTCACTAGTTTTTTTGGCGGAACATTAAAGATTTGATTTAAATATTCTTCTGAAACTTTTTCTAGATTCATATTTGTATATGGTGATAGTCGAACACTATTTAGAGGAAGGGGGTTTGGGTCGTTTCTTATACTTCAAGGGCTGTGAGTGTATTAAATAAGTAAGAAAAAAAACAGTGTATAGATAATTAAGGTATATCCCACGTTAAATTTTTAGTGCCAGGGCTGCCCGTAGCTTGAATAGGTCACGTGCACAATTAGCCTACTCAACCTTATGTGCCGTCTTTACGCCAAAAGCCTAAAATACAGTTCATTTATCAGAACGAAAGAACGATTTGTGGTGATAATAATGACTATGTGTTATTAAAAGACTTACTGAATTACATTCCTTGAGGTCAAAAACCCTCAATTAATATAAATATAGCCATTATGCTACAGTTTCTTTTTGATTTAGTTATATCCGGGGGTTTTCGAGCATTACATTCCCGAATAGGAAATTATACAGATTTAAACATCACCACTGGTAAATACTTTTACACAGCAAAGGTTGTTACATGCTGAAAATTGTTCATAGAGCCAAACAAAAACAAAAAATATGTGCAATAGATTAGATCATTTTGTGTCTATGAAACATAAGTTCTAATAAATTTTTGTATCAGTTCCTCATATGACGAAAAAATTTTGGTGAGTTAACAGTACTATATTTCTGGTAAACCTAGATTAAAGTGATGAAATATCAATATACTATGACCTCAAATTTTCAATCTTCAGCATAAAATTAAATAAAGATAAACTATTAAAAACCTCATAATCACGTTTGAGGTATTTTATTTATTTTCAATCACTATATTCACTCCGTTACCCATGGTTTATGTCATAGAATTGAATGTTCGTTCTAATAAGCATCTTTTGAAAATGCTTCATTTCAATCTCTTTTTTTCCTATAAGGGAAAGCAATGGTAAAAAAAAAAAGGATTTAATCAATTAGGCTAAATTTCAGAGCTTTAATAGTGACTTTTGAAACAATTGTGAACCTCAAATATGACAAAATAAACCTCAAAAAAACACTAGTGGACATCAATTGGAATAATGAAGAGCAATTTAGATTTTATTATGAAAAAAGATGATTTAATTTCTTCTTTTTTTTTGCTTTTACTGTTGGTGATGACTTTAGGTTGGTTAAGAATTGGAAACTATATAAGAAGAACAGATTTTAAATTAAATTGAATTATATTTTTTCTTTCTATATATATACTTTAATAAGAGTATAGTGAAACAAAACCAGAATTAAAAAAGCATTAATAGTACTTTACTACTAATATTATTCACAACCAAAAAAAAACCAACACTAAATGAAATTTAATACTGCTATCGCTTCCGTTGCCGCTGCCGCCTCTTTTGCCTCAGCTGCTGCAATTGATCAAGAACAATTAACCAATGGTACCTACATTGATATTCCACAAGAATCCATTTTATCTTTCTTAGATTTAACCGATTCCCCAGAAGTTTCTGTTTACCCAATTAAGGAAGGTTCAAAGACTGGGTTGATCTTTGTCAACTCCACTATTGTCGACCAAGCTTACAGTGAAACCACTGCTTTAACTAGAAAAAGGGAAGCTGTTGCTGAAGCTGATCCATGGGCTTGGATCAGAATGTGGCCAGGTGGTGTTATGTTCACTAAAAGAGATGCTGAAGCCGAAGCCGAAGCTGAAGCTGACCCATGGGCTTGGATCAGAATGTGGCCAGGTGGTGTCATGTTTACCAAGAGAGATGCTGAAGCTGAAGCTGATGCTGAACCATGGGCCTGGATTAGAATGTGGCCAGGTGGTGTTATGTTCACTTAAATCAAGTTCGATTTATAATTTTTTTTTTCTGTTAAACACTTATTATAAATCATTTTGACTTTCATTTTACTTCTCATACATCAAAGTTGTTAAATCGATATCCACAACTGAACAAGATAATACTTACAAGCCAGTAATAATAATAATAAAAAGAATTTTGAACTAAATTTTCCACATTTATTTCTTTAAAATTATTTCATCTGATTTGTTATTATCTCTTGTGAGCTTACTTGGTCCATACCATTATTAATCAAAAAAAAAAAAAAACAACAACAAGAATTAATTAAATCATTAGATCATTAATTGCCCAAAAATATATACAAATTAAAGAATTAAACAGTAATTTATATATTCAATTATTTGTAAGCAATTGTTTAAAATGGTTTTGTTAAAAGTTGAAACTAATTTTTTTTCTTTCAATTTTATAAAAAAAAATGACATTTATATATATACAACATTTTAGTTTTCTTGAGAGTTGACAACTTCTTCAACACTTGGACAAGTACACATCAAATTCAAATCACCATAAGTGTCATCAATTCTGGTAACGGTTGGCCATTGTTTCCAGAACTCAGCATTTAATTGTTGATCTTTCATTGGGAAAGCAGCAATTTTTTTATATTCATCGGAGTACTTGGAACTGTTTAGTAACAAGTCATGTAAAGTATGTGGAGCATTTGGTAAGACTTGACCTCTTTCATCACCTGCTAAGAACCAATCAATTTCTTTTCTGATAGAGATCATAGCATCACAGAATCTATCAATTTCTTTCAAACTTTCACTTTCGGTTGGTTCAACCATTAAAGTACCTGGAACAGGGAAAGCTAAAGTTGGGGAATGGAAACCGTAATCTTGTAATCTCTTAGAAACATCAATGGCCTTAATACCCTTCTTTTCAAATTCTCTTAAATCAATGATGAATTCATGGGCACAGTGAGTGGTATCATCCTTTAGGAACAAAATAGGATAATGTTCAAGTAATCTAGATTTCATGTAGTTAGCATTCAATATAGCCATGATAGAAGCATATGGAAGACCCTTTTCACCCAACATCTTCATGTATGCGTAGGAAATAGCCAATAATGGAGCATTACCGTAAGCAGTAGAAGAAACAGATTTGATTTCCTTACCGGTTTCTTCAAGATGAACTAAACCAGTAATTTCATGTCCTGGTAAGTATGGGGTCAAAGCATCAGTGACGGCAATTGGACCAACACCTGGACCACCACCAGCATGACAAATAGCAAAAGTCTTATGCAAGTTCAAGTGGACAACATCAGCACCTAAATCACCAGGAGAGGTTAAACCAACTTGAGCATTCATATTGGCACCGTCCATGTAGACCAAACCTCCATTCTTGTGAACAATATCAATAGCTTCTTTAATACCACCTTCAAAAATACCGTAGGTTGAAGGATATGTGATCATGGTACAAGCTAATTCATGAGCATGTTTTTCGGCTTTTAACTTCAAGTCTACCAAGTCTAGAGAACCATCATCTAAACATTTAACAGGAACGACCTTGAAATCACACATGGCAGCAGAGGCTGGGTTAGTACCGTGAGCAGAAACAGGAATTAAACAAATTTTTCTGGCATTTGTCTTATCAGAATCATTCAAGAATTGTCTAATAACTCTCAAACCAGTATATTCACCAGCTGAACCAGAGTGTGGTTGTAAAGAAACACCTGGTAAACCGGTAACAGTAGCAATATATTGACTGGTTTCTTTGATTAACTTTTCATAACCCTTTACTTGATCTCTTGGTTGGAAAGGATGAATGTTGGTGAATTCAGGCCAAGTAATTGGAACCATAGCAGTTGTTGGGTTCAATTTCATAGTACAAGAACCTAATGGAATCATGGAGTTGGCTAAAGATACATCCTTAGATTGCAATTTATGCAAGTATCTTAACATTGAAGTTTCAGATTGATTTTCATTAAAGACTGGTTGTTTTAAGAAATCTAAAGGTCTTTCATTCTTAATAGTAGGATATGGTAATTGAGATAATTCTTTGACATTAATTGGAACTTCAACACCGAAAATCTTACTCAAGGCTACGACTTCTTCTAAAGTGACAGTTTCATCCAAAGATAAAGATAAGGTATCATTGTCAACTTTGTACAAGTTAATGCTATGCTTTTCTTTGGCCAATTCAATTACTTCGTCAATAGAAGCAAAGACTTTGTTGTCTTTTCTTAGTTTTATGGTTAAGGTATCAAAGAAGTTATCACCAGTGATTATTTCGAAACAGCTACCATAATTTTTGATGTGCTCAGCTAAAACAGCAGTCATAGCATAAACTCTCTTGGCAATGTCTTGTAAACCTTTAGGACCATGGTAAACAGCATACATGGCGGCAACATTGGCACCTAGACATTGCGCAGTACAAATGTTAGAAGTAGCCTTGTCTCTCTTAATATGTTGTTCTCTAGTTTGTAGAGCCAATCTTAAAGCTCTTTCACCTAATCTACCTTTGGAAACACCAACAATTCTACCTGGGATTTTTCTACTCAAAGTTTTCTTACAAGAAAAGAAAGCAGCATGTGGACCACCAAAACCTGTTGGGAAACCAAATCTTTGAGAAGAACCTAAACAGATATCAGAATCAAAAGTAGAAGGAGGAGGCAATAAAGTTAAAGCTAATAGATCAGTAGCAGTAATTAATAAGTTCTTCTTTTGATGCAATAAATCACTGATGCTTGAAAGGGTAGAAGGACTTAAAACATTACCATTAGAGCCTGGGTATTGAATCATACAACCAAAGGAGTTAGTTAAAACATCATCAGTCAAAACGGTCTTTAAATCAACATTATCTTTTTCAAGTTTTAAGAAATCTATTTCAACAAATTGGACATTGAATGGATCACCTCTGGATTTTATGACGTTTTTGGTTTGCAAGTGTAAGTTTTTGTCTAAAATAAAGGTCTTCTTCTTACCTTTCATTAAATGATAAGCTACTAATAAAGCTTCACCAGCAGCAGTACCTTCATCTAACAAAGAAGCATTAGCAATTTCTAAACCAGTCAAATCAGTAACAAGGGTTTGGAAATTCAATAAAGATTCTAGTCTACCTTGAGAAATTTCAGCTTGGTATGGTGTGTATGAGGTATACCATTCTGGAGATTCCAATAAGTTTCTTTGTATGACTAAAGGTAAGTTAGTGTTGTAGTAACCTTTACCTATGAAATTTCTGTATTCGAATTTGTTTAATTTAGCTATGTTTTTTAAGTTGTCTAACATTTCAGATTCGGATAAACCTTGTGAAACATTACCTCTATTCAAATCATTTAAGATTTTGAAGTCTAAAGGTCTTTGAACCAAAACATCTTTTGGAACAACTTGTTTTATGAAGGTTTCTAAAGAAGTTTGCTTCAATTGCTTTAGCATGGAGGCAACATCACTAGGATTAGGGCCGATATGTCTCTTGGTGAAAGTATCTAAAGGATCAAAAGAAGTGGTTAGCTTAGGATTGTATAAATCTGAAAAAGTCTTTAGATCTATAGATGCTAAAGGCTTAACAGTATTGGATTGGAAACGTAGAGAACGTCTGGTAACATTCAATTGTAGGGATCTTCTCAACATATTATATTCAGTTAAACGATATGTGGTTTGAACTTAAACTTTGTTAGGTATTTATTAGTATAAATAATTATTGGTCTAAATTATTACTCTGTTTCTTAAATTTACGCTACTGTTTTAAAGTTAGCGATCAAAAATGTTCATATTCAAGTATTTATATACAGTACAAGTAAAACTTTTTTTTATACCAGCTGGTTAATATCAAGCTGAGCATCTAAATAGTAGAAACAAAAAAGACTGAAAAATAAATCGATTAAAAAAAAAAAAAATCAAACTTCTAATTATCTATCCTCTCACTTTAAATTCCTTTCTATACTTTTCAAGCTTTTTTTGGCTGTAAGTATTTTCAATAAGGGGTTTTCTATGGCTTATTTTTCAATGTGTAGTCAATCCTTGCTATCCACATCATTCTTGTCTTTTTAACGCCGCATATTGAAAGGAGTCAAAGAAAATATATCTGAACTTCTTTTTTTTGCTTCCCGCGATACTACAACTGTGTTGTTTTTTTCCCTGACTTCTGACCCTCGCTTCTTGACTAGTAACAGCGAGTATATGGCTACGATGTAAATGGAACGACTTCAATCTTATTATCCTTGTCCATGTAATATATCAAATTGTCTTCTTTAAAATATTTCATTTTATAAATACCGTTATTTTTGTTATCTGAAAAGAAATTATCCGGGAAATGACTTGTTTTTAGGCTGTTTATATTCCAATGAGTTATCATATTATTTTGATCACCGACTAAAAAGTCAAGCCCATTATCCATCCATAAGCATGAAGAAATTTTGCTATGCAGGTTATATTTTTTTATGGGATTTTTTTCATATCTCAAATCTATAAATGTTATTTGATCATTAGTAGAAAAACATAAGATCTTGTTACTATCTAGAGGGTTTATTTCGATATTAGTTAAAGGATTTTTTTGAGAGTCTTCATATAGTATAGATGAATGATCTAGTACTCTCAAGTCAAATAATCTCAAAGAACCATCTTTCCCACTCGTCATGAATAGTTCTGCATTTTTTTTTACGTTGTTGTTATTCAGATACTTAACATCTAATACCAGATCGTCATGAGCTATTAATTGGCTTTTAATTTTTTGCTTAGATAAATCATAAACAGAACATGTTGTATCTATACACGATTGTATAACATCTGTGCAGTTATTTAAGTTGAAGTCAAAAGAGGTTATAGGCGGTAACAAAAATTTGTTTGTATTATTGGTTTTAGAAAAAGTCAAGTTCAAGATATTATTCAATGATTTTGTATCTTCATTGAAATGTAATACATCTAGAGTCGTACTAGATGACATCAATAATCTATTTGTATCATCTGTTCTGTAGAAAGATTTTGGCAAAAACTTAATGTTTGTTATAGGAAGTGTATAAGAAATATTGTTGTAATTGATACTGTAATCCTCAAAGTCTATAGATTGTATGCTGTTGTTAGAATAATTTTTCTTTAATTTTTGGAAAAATATATTCTCCGTATTATTAACAAGATTGTAGTTACATTTTGCAACTAAATTGTATTCATCATTGCAATGTAAAATATCCATTGTTTGCTTCGTTTTTTTTTTTTTCTTTAAGTTCTTTATTGAGTTCAGTAAATCAATGTAAGATATTCAACTTATGTGTTTGTTTTAAAAGAAATGAAAATATAAGAAAACAAAATATCGTTAGAGTGTCTATATGTTGATGATTCTTATATGAAAAAAAATAGAAGTTGTAATTGAATTGGATCCTATATTAAGATATATGTTTTTTTTTGTTTTGTATTTATTCGGTTTGATAGGAATGCTTACTTTTTATTTTTGTTAATTTTCTTAAGCAATAATCATGGACCAATTTAATGTTTACACTCCATTCAATGACTTATTTATTTATTTTTTTTTTTTGCTAAGTATATTAAATTAATGCATCCATACCTACGATTGTGTTAGTATTGTTATTTTTTTGTTAGGGGGAAAAAGAGTGAAAAACAAAATAGTGTTACTTTGATGATTTCAGCTGGTCACGAGTTTTTGTATTACCCCAATAGATGATAATATTACTTTATTGGGATATTGTTTTTAAAACACACCACAAAAATTGTTAGTCACGTGTTTTACAAGCTACCCTGATATTATTTTACGGGTACTTCCTAAATAGGAAAGACATACCAACTTCACCATAATTGAAATTTTGCAAAAAATAGTTATACAGAAACAGGAAAATTTTTTTTTTTTTTTTTAAAATCACCATCTACTTTTCAAGAAAGTAATTGATTTGAGCTAAAAGCATTTTGATTAATAAAACCAAAGCTACAGCCACATATATATATAAACAACAGCAGCTATGTCATCTATTATTCATAAGACCAGAGTTCCTCAACATTTGATTCCTTTCAAAGTAGGTACTGTTTTATCATCAAATCCTTTAACCAAAACCATTATAGTATCTGTAGAAAAACAGCATACTTTCCAACAAATTGGTAAGACTATTATAAAACATATTTCGATGGCTGCACATGACGAAAACTTAAAAGCCAAAGTTGGTGATATTGTAAGAGTAGGAAATTTCAAAAAGACAATTGATCCTCAAAACTACAAGAAGAAATATACTCTTATGGAAATTCTAGATACCAAAGCCGAAAGAAATGCTGAATTGTTAAGTAGACAAAGAGAAAAGATTGCCAAATTTGAAGAAGAAAAGCTGGAAGAATTAAACAAAGATAGATTAAAAAGAAATAAAGAAATCGAAACTAATAATTATAGAGATGTTGCATTATTCAAAGATGTTTACCTATTAAACAGTAATAATCAAGTATCCAATGAAGTTTTAGAAGAAATTGCTCAAAGACACGAAGTTACATATAACAATGACACTCAAAAATCATTATTAGTAAAGTTATTGGACTTTGAAAGATACAGTACCTTGAACAATAAACTAGAAAATGCTGAAAGACATTTCTTCATCATGAAGGCTATCAAGAATATTCATACAAATAAATTACCAAAGTTGGTAGAATATGATACTTTTATTGTAAAATCATTTGATGAGCAAAAACAAACACTTCATGAATTAACCAAATCAATGACTTTGGATGAATTAAAAATCCAGTTAGAATAATTATTTGTGTTGCCTGTATATATATAAAACATTGTATTAATGATCATTATTATAAATTTGTTTTTTTTTTTCATTCTGTCTTACCTATGGTATTTGAACGAGATCTGCCTTTTACAGGCGAGTTTGACATGGCTCTAGCATTTTCTAATTCCGTTTTTATAGTATTCTTTCTGCTTCTCTTAGGGGAGTTAGTAAATGATGCTGGCTTTGTTAATGTACCTTTTCTACTTCTAGGTTTCATGGTTTCGTTAAAGTTCAGTGGCGGTAGAGCAAAGGTATCCACTTCAAATTCTTCCAAATGCTGCAATTCATCTAACTTACTCTTGAATTCAGGTACTTGTTCAGTCTTTAATAGCTCTTCCTCATCAAAGTTCAAGTTATGCTCTAAGGATGATTGGTTTTCCAATTCACCTCCAACATGTTGCTTTTCTATTATCTCTCTTTCCAATAAATAGTCTATATGAATAATTTTCAATAAAGAGTATAAATTAGTATTTTCATATGGGTTTGCTGAATGAGTCCAATATTTAAAAGTTTCAATTTTTAAAAACAAATCAGACTTTAAGTTCAATTTCGAATCAAATGTAACTGGCATAAAGTAGTAAACAAATCCGACTGTTGTAGTGGTTAAGACAATCAACCAATTGAATTCATCAAAACCTAGCAGTAACAAAGAAACCAAACCAATTACTTTGATTATAATAGTCTTTTGTAAAGTATCTATTTTTTTAAACATTTGAAGGTTTTTGATGTCTAACCCTAACCAAAGAATCACATTCCAGTAATTCAAACCTTGAATTTCCATATTCAAGCCAAATAGCTTACCTATCAGAATATAAGGCAGACCTGAAAAAACCGAAATCAAATTTAGTATTACTCCAAATCTTATGGTACCTTTTTGTCTTTCGTAATTACAAGCCAATAAAAATACAATTAATAACTTTATAAACTTGTAATTACCAACTTTAAAGTTCCAAGTAGATAAAGACTTCAAAATAGAAATAAATTCTGTTTCCAAAGGAGATTCAAAGTTGATGATGCTCAAAATGGTTAAGAATATTGGCAGTCCGGAAGCCAGGGCTGTAGGACGGAACATGTATTCTTTGACTAAGTTCATGTTAAGAGAAAAAGCCATTTTATATATTTCTTTCTTTTATTATTATTATCCAAAATATCAGGCTTGGTAATCTGAGCTAAATAATACTGATTTTTTCAAAGTGATTATGTTGTCGAACTTATATGATTATAGGCTAAAGAATAATCGTGAAAAAAAAAAAAAAGAAAACAACGAAAAATACAAGATGTTTAAACAACAACAAAAAAATCTTAAAAATTTAAAAAATTGAAAAGTTTTAAACAAATCAAGCAATGGGGATTCACTTGAATATATAACTAGATAGACTATTTTTCGTTGACGGTTAGTTGGAAAATGTCAGATCTATGGTAGTGACCGGTTGGGTCAAAATCATATCTACTTTGCAAGATTAGATCCAAATCAACTTCGGCAAAAATCAATCCTTCTTTGCCTAAAATTGGACCAGCAATGATATCACCATACGGATTAACAATAACAGAACCACCGTTGATACAAGGCATTTCATCTTCATGGCCACCATCCCACTGTGGCAAGATCCTCTTACCTTCAGCAGCCAAAACAGGATCTGGATGTTCCATGCCGTACCCCATCTCAGTAGCACTAGGAACATATTGACAGGAAGAAATCAAAAATAATCTACCTTCATAAGCAATTGTTTTCATCAAAGATCTCCAAATTTCTCTAGCATCAACAGTAGGAGCACACCAAATACTCAAGTTCTTGGTGTACATATGGAATCTCAACAATGGACACAAGTTTTCCCAACAAATAGCACCACCAATTTTCACGTCTTGGTTTTCATTTTTAAAAGTATGTGTAGATAAAGTAGAACCATCTCCCTGAGCCCAAATCAATCTTTCAGAGCCAGTTGGCATAGTCTTTCTGTGCTTAGCAACATAACCTAATTTAGCATCAATAAAAATCATGGTACAGTAACATGATGAGTTTTCTGGAACCTTTTCAATACAGCCAACAACCAAGGTACAATCAGCTTCTCTGGCTAATTTTTCCAACTTTATAATCTGTGGGTTTTCCTTACACACGAAAACAGCTGCTTTGTGATATTCAGCATAATCCTTTTTCCCTTGTAAGGCTCTATAACCCAACCAAGCACCAAAGTTGTTGCCTTTAGGATAGCCACCTAGCAAAGCTTCAGGCAAAACACATAATTTGATGTTTTTAGATATGATTTCATCCTTATAAGATACGATTTTTTCAATGGTAGCATCGGTACCTTCTTTAGAAGAACCTAATTGAAGAGCAGCAACGTTAAACTTGGACATTTTTTTGTTTTTTGGCTGCTCTCATAATTCATGATTGCTATTGAAATATTTACTATAAATATTTACTATAAATGTTCCGTATGAAAATTATATTCAAGGCAACTTCAACTATAGTTTTTAAATAGTCACCCGTGGAAATTTCAAAAGTTAATTTCGAAAAAAATCGGATGAAATACCGTCGTAATTACAAGTACATCAGCATATTAAGCGGGAGAAAAATCATCGCAGCGAAATGTGGTGTATAATCAATTCACTCTTTTTTGCTGTTAACAGCGTTACTCTTGTTCTTCAAATAAAATTCTAGTAATAAAGTAGTAATTACACCCGCTACACCAACCTTCTCATATTGGTTGAATTTTTTATTACTGTTCAAGAATAGTATACTGATCAACAATGATGATACTTTTCTTAGTACAGTTATTCTTAGCAGGATCAATGAGTCAAATTCATACAATACCTTGAATATTAGCAGTGTACCAATTATTTGTAAGATCATGTATATGACAACTTCTATAATGATATTTAACGACCAATTATACTTGAATGTAAAGTTTATAAATTGTTTATTATCGAACATGATCAAGTACCCACCGTGAATAATGATATTAATTATGTTATTGAATATCAACAATACTTTAGAATTCAATTTATTTTTCTTAAACAGTTGGTCTTGTGATGTGTTGGTAAAACCCTCCATAGTCAAAGGTAACAATAACAAGAAACCACTTAAGTTGACACTACTATTGGGCTTATAATTAAAGATTACTATGCTCAAAGTGATCAACAAACTGATTATTATTTTCGTATTATCTATGTTTCTCTTGTAAATGAATTTATGGATGATGATCACTGGGATCATCTTGCATGATTTTGAAAGTTGTAAAAACAAATAATCAATCCCATAATTCGAAGTGATGTAATAGTTCAATGGCTGCGTCATTGTTTGTGTTATTACTAGTATTATAAAATACTTGATGTTTTGTTTTTGTTTGATTAATTTGTATAATTGTGATATATCAGCATTGGAAGGCTTTATAAAAAATAATGATATGATATTTGTTAACAATATTATTACATTGTTGAATTTTATCAAAATATTACTATCAAATAATCTTTCTTGTATGATTCCCCATACGATAAAGTTTAAATAAATAGTAACAGTATAGAATATCAAGTTTCTGTTCATATTTCACTTGTTGATCAGGTCACTCAAGTCTGTTTATTGCTTAGTAAACTCTCAACGAAAACATGTCCACAACACAAGTGAAAAATTATTTATATAGGAATATCGATGTTCATTGATTTTTTTTTTTTCGTGTAGCAATTATTATATCCGAAACATGAACTTAAGTTACTTCCAATAACCCAATTGTTGAATTGATTAATAGAACTGCAAACCATAATAATGGCAAAAAAAAAAAAACATAAACCAAAGATTAATTACAAAATATTAATTTAAACTATTCATTATTTCTTTTGTTTCTTCTTATTCTGTTCTTCTACTTCATCATCGTTTTTTCTTTTTAGATCTCTTTCGATGGTATTTTCATCTTCAACAATTTCCTGTGTATTTGAAGATTCATCAACCTCATCAACTTTGTCTTGCTCAATTTCTTTCAAGTTTTCCTGTTCAAATATGTTACTATTTTCATTTACACTATGTTTTTGATCAATATTATGCACTACACTTTCAACAGCTTCAATGGCAGCATTCAAAATATTTTCAACAGTTTCAGGTTCCTTTTTAGTTTCATTAGTCTCAGCAACAATACCTTCTTCGGTATTATTATCCAAAGGACTATTTGATTGAACTATAACTTCTTTTTCTAACTTTTTTTTTGGTTTAGTAACTCTAGGCTTTTTGACAACACTTTTGACTTTCAATTTCTTTTTTTTTTCTAAAATATTAGTATTATCATTTTCAATTTGCTTTCTCTTTTCTTCCAATTGCTCTTCTTCCTCAGCATTTCCTTTAAGAACCTTGGAATTTACTATATAACCAAATTCGTCATTTTTATCACTAACATGTTTACATGTACACAAAAATTTATTTCTACTGGAGAAATCATCCAAGTACCACTCATTGTTTGATTTGTCTCTTTTAAATGAAGCTTTGAATTTACAAAGACTATCTTTTTTATCATTCAAAAAACAATCCAAAAATGCATAATCAGATTCTTTCGAACCACCAGTTCTTCTAATTTGAATTTTGAAATTTTTTTTGATACCCAATTGAGACTTCAATTCTTCTACAATGATTTCTCTTAGTTCAGAAAAAGTCTTTGTACCAGGTTGGTTCAACTTGAATTTCTTCAAAGTTTTGTAGTAGTCTACACCATTGTTAATATTTGATGATAAGTTGTTTATGATTGATTTTTGCTTTTCATCCAAATCTTTGGAGTTTAAGTTTGCATTGATGGATTCAGGTGTGGAACCACAGTTACATATAAAATTGGTCAAGTTATTCAAAAACACATGCCATTTACCTGTATTCTTATCTTTTCTTATATTTATTTTTAAGTTACAAACATCACCAATATTATCTTTCGCTTTGCAAGATAAATTACAGGCAACAACATTTTGCTTTGTAGCGTTTATAGTTCTGGTGAATTGTTTTTGGTCTGTTAAACCCAGATTTTCAAATGCGGCTGATAGGCATTTGTTGAAAACTGGGTTTGTATGTTTTTCATGGATACATGTGAACTCAAAATTTTCAAAAAACTTGGTATAATTGGTTTCTATCAATCCATTAGTGTGGGTTGTTTTTGTTACTAATGGTTGCTCTGTTTTAGGATTTATAACGACAATTTCTTCGGACATAAGCTTATATATGTTCTTATAGGGTAAAATCTAATGAAGTATCAAAAAAAAAAAATAATTAAAAAACTCTGTTTAGGTTATTTAATATTGAAAATACTCAATAGCTTTTTCTTTCTGTTAGATTTATATAACTATCTTTTCGTGTTTTTTATTTTAGGTTGTATTTGCAATCTCTATATATATGTAATCTTTTGAAAAGTACCAAAGTTTTGTTAAATATATAGTGTATTTCGTTATTAATAACAATGTTGATTGTAGAAAAACTAGAAATAAACAAACTGAGAAAATAACAGTGTAGCAGAAATTCTTTAAAAATTGGAAAAAAAGAAAAAAAGAAAAAAAAAGAGACTGCGGGTATTTCCTATTTGGGAATGTTTTGAAATGGTAGGGTAAAATGCAGATTAAATATTGTATTTCCTATTTGGGAATGTTGTGAAATGGTAGGGTAAAATGCAGATTGGATCATTTTTTCCTTCCCTATTTTTCCATCATACAAAAAGGGAAAAAAAATTTTTATCCTTGTTATATTTAGTAAGAAAATAACAACGACACTTATAGATCATTTATAAAATTTAAAATATATTGAATAAAAATTCTTTGTTAATAAAACGACCAAAAATAACAATCATATATAAGATGATTTTGAAAGTTAGTCTTTTATATCCCATTATATCTTTATTAGCATGCATATCATTTGGGCATGGAAACACTCATTCCAGTGCAAATGATGACGACGATTATAAGCACTTAAACACCATATATTCCTTACCTGATTTATTAGCAAACAATAAATTAGCCAACAACAAAGACAAGGGATTACCTAATTACGAGTTTCAAAATACTGAATTACTTGATGGTAGAATTGTCTTAAACTACAATGAACTAGGTGGTGGTATGCTATCCAAGTCAGGTAAGCATTTCAAGCAATCCGACTCTTTTGCTATTGAATATACCATTAGAAACTTAGCTAATTTAGCTGACAAGCCTAAGGATAACTCTTTGTTTGATTCCACTGATAATTTTGCATTTTTTTTGGCAGATGATTTGAACAAAATAGATGATTTAATCATCAACGAAAGTAATATTAATAAGTTGGCCTTCAATGGTATATTATTATACTTGGATGCAAAAGACAAATACGGTGGTGAATTGAAGTTTATTATGAATGATGGGGCTTCCAAATATAGTACCATGAATGACTTGTATCAAAACTCTATAGGTTCTTGTTTGATCAACTATTATGAAGATTCCTCCATTCCAATTACCATAAGATTGAATTATGACGCTTCTCAACACTTATTAAGTGTTCAAGTTGATAACAAAATTTGTTTACAAACCAGATCTGTTAATTTGAACTCATTTGATAATGGCAAAATTTACAAAATTGCTACAACATCATCTGGTTTAACTAAGTCAAACAGTAAATTTGAAGTCTTAAAATTGAACTTCTTTGATTCCTTGATCCAAGATTCTTATTTACCAAACATTAAGAGCATGCCACAACCTAAGATTCTAAACAAAATTGTCAACAAAGATACAGGTGATGTAGTGTATCAAGAAATAGACAAATTGTCAGATTCAGATATTAATTTATTGAAATTATACAAAAAATTAAATACCATAGAAGGTAAAGTCATAGCTAATGATAACGTAGATTTGTTTAAAAAAGTTGAAAGATTAGAAGACTTAAGTATAAAACAATTCAAACAAATTGAGAAGTTATTGTCTGTTATCGAAGTGTTAGCCTCCTCCAGTACTGAAGGCAGTAATATCTTAGACAATTCTGAATTCAAGGATATTGTTGGAGTGAATGAAAAATTAGAAAAATTATTAGCAGAACAACAAGAGTGGAAGTCTTCTCATCAATATAACAGTAAGAGTAATAGTAATTCAGATAGTAAAGTCCATGTTGATGAAATTATTTTCAAGCTATTATTGTGGCTATCTCCACTAGGTGTCATAATGTTAGTAATGGTATACTTTACCTTTTCTATCAAGAGAGAAATTGGTAAACAAAAATTATTGTAACGTGTAATATTTATATAAAGGTTTCTTTTTTCATTTTTTTAAAGCATTATTTACTGTTTTAAACCATTCATAGACATTCTTATCAGGAACTCTGATTTCTATATCCACCGTTTGTAGTCTTTTCAATTCATCATATTCTTCCTCTTCAAAGGTCCAAAAGTCCGTGTTCTTTTTGTTATTTGTTAAGTTTATTAATGTTTTATCATCTTTAATCATGATCGCTTTAAAGAACTTTTCTACCTCTACTGGATCCAAAGTATCTGGTTTTGCTTCATTCCTTTGATTGTAAGGATCATCTTCACTCTCATATACGGTGTTCATAATCTTTTGATAAAATTCTTTAGAAATTTCAGATGTTTTTTCTTTCTTATTTTTAAAACAGTTTATTTGGTTGTACTCATACTTTTTTGTTATGATATGTTTTCTACTTTTCCTTACTTTATTTGCTTCAAAAGATGTTTTTAAAACGAAATGTTTATTTTGAAGTTCTAAAATCTCCTGCGTTGTCAAATTCAAAATGTTGTCCTTCATTTGTTTTATGTCTTCTTGCTTATTTTCAAAACCATCAGGATTATAGTACAGTGTATCAATCTTTTCATTCTCTTGATCACCCAAACCATCCAAATTTTGCTTGATCATATTATCCAATCTCCATATATTACCTATATTCATGTTTTTAATTTCATCATTTTGATTTGTAATAACATTTTGGTTCCATACTTCATAAAGTTTTTCATTCAACAAATTGTTGTTTTTTAATGCTGTTAATTGAACTTTATTTATGTACTTTAGTGGCTTATTTTGAATTGGCAAAGAACCTAAGTAACTGTCATCTATCAACCCCAAACTTTCATCCGCCTTTGGCCAATAACCCTCAGGCTCAACATTTATCTCTTTGTTACTAATATTAAAGTTATTTAGAGATTTTGCATATGTATCATCTGGGATTCTGTGAACTCTGTATCCAACAGTTATGCCATTTTTTTGTAATCTACTTTCATAATAATCGTCCAGAATTCTTATTCCTTTCACAATTATGCTTGCTCCAAATCTCATAAAACAATCTTTTACATAAAACCATTCTTTTTCGTTATAATATTCTGTTTGCAAATTAAAATTCATTGGATCTTTCAGTAGCTCTTTAGTAATGTTTAAAAGCTTGCTTACTTCATCCGCTTCACAAATATATTTGTTATTGTTAAATTTCGTTATTTTTTTCAATAATAATTTTCTGTTTCCTAACAATTCACCTTCTGGCGTAACTTTTTTATCTCCTAAAATATCAACTTCATCGTTGGTATATGTTATTACTCCATATTTAACTGGAGTATCTGTAAAAGGATTCTTTGTATTTTCATTTATGTACAATTGCTTGTAATATTCTTTATATTTCTCTTTGTTGTTCAGCATACAATTGTATCTTAGGGCCAAAGACAACAAATATGCATTATGCTTAAAAACATCTATATCAAGTCCACTCATATATGATATTATAGTTGTTTAAAGTCTTTTTTTTTTTAGGGTTTACACAGTTTTTTTTTTTAAAATTTATTTCAAATAATCTGTTTATAATAAATTCTTCCGTTTATGCCATTTGTTGTTGTTATTGAGTATTTTTTTCCCCGCTAAAGCCATAGTAGACCGCTTATGAAATCTCCGAAAACAGAAAGTCTCTAATATTCGGATATAAGCCGATCTCTTACAAGAATTGACGTAAGGAGCATATACAAAGTTAGAGAGAAGGGGGATATGGCAGCAAGAACATGGTCAAATACGTGTGATTACAACATAAAGAACGTTGCAAAAAATAAGGAATAAAGCAAAAAAAAGGTTGTTTAGCCGGTTTGATTGGTGTTTAGAAATACACTAAGGAAGATATTTGTTTGAGTATATTCAAATATCTGGTATTGGCAATTTGAAGTTCTGTAAAAGCACTATATACGGCTTTTATAAAGCAAAAAAGATAATAAACAGTATGGCCAAAACCAAAAATTAAGCAATTCTAAATGATTTTGATGTTGAGTTCAGTTCATACATATGCTTATTATAGTTATTTTTAAGTCCAAAAACCATGTATATTTTGGTACACGTGATTTGTGGAGAAACAGCTAAGTGTATCTATACACCTGCAATATGGGGTTCAATCGTTACTGGAAGTATAGTCTAGAGAGATACACAGCTTCTGATAGAGTTTGTATTTTCAAAAAGCGTAAAAATTAAGATATAAATTGATGTTCTACTATAGCATAGAAATCAAGATATACATTGTTGTTCAGTAAAAAAACCCCGGATTTGTCATATATCTTGACCAGCCTGCTATTGTCTTCCCAATTTTTTTCAGGCAGTCTTACATTAACGACATTGATATAACAAGAGCTAAAGTTTTTGGCTTGTGCCTGGCTATTCTACCAGATTTTAAAATTTGGTCTTGCTTTGTGGTGACTTCAAAACAGTTAAAAAAGTAACAAGGTTTAATCAATTGCACAACGCACGTTAACACAATGCATCAACGCTGACATAATTAAAGCTGTATTTGTTTTTAATAAAATATATTACTTTCCATTTATATATAGCTTACATACCAAAGGCACCGCTTCTCAATTGTTGCTGCAAATTTTTCTTGTCTTGCTTTCTATGTTTGTTTGTTGTAGGCATGATACCATTGCTAGCAAATCCTTGAACGTTATTTCTTGGTACTTGTTGGCCCATATATGGCTGTACTGGATTTCTATTTTGTAACATTCCGTTAATGTTATTGTTACTGTATGAATTTTGCATAGTTCCCATTCTCATTTGCTGAGGTTGTTGCATGGTTCCCATTCTCATTTGTTGAGGTTGTTGCATAGTTCCCATTCTTATCTGTTGAGGTTGTTGCATAGTTCCCATTCTCATTTGTTGGGGTTGTTGCATTGTTCCAGTTCTTATTTGCTGAGGATTTTGCATTGTTCCCATTCTTTGCTGTGGAACCATTCCATTTCTCATAGTCATCGTCTTTTGGGCAACCGGTAGTTTGTTGTATGATTGGGATCTTGGCATTCCTCCATCATAAGGTCTTTGGAATGGAGCAGATCTTATTTGATTCACCGGCAGAGATGGCTGCTTCATGTGTTGTGGTTGATTCACATTCTGCATAGTATAAGCTCTTGGTAATACTGGGTTACCTTGTCCAACAGGTCTTTGTCCATTTGCTGGCATTCCCTTTGGTTGGGGTTTACCATATCCTTGTTCAACAACTGGCTGGGCTGATGGATATCCTGAAGTGGTTTGCTGGCCTATCAAAATATTAGGGGCCGATTGGGTATTACCAGAGTGACCAATTCCAACGTTTTGCATTTGTTGAACAGGAATTTGTTGCTTTGGTACTTGTTGAATAGCAGGTTGTTGACTTGGCATTTGTTGCACTGGTACTTGTTGAATAGCCGGTTGCTGACTTGGCACTTGTTGTATTGGAACTTGCTGATATTGTTGCTTAACAGGAGATTGTTGAATTGGAACTTGCTGATATTGTTGCTTAACAGGCGACTGTTGCATCTGATATTGTTGAGACTGATGCTGTTTGACAGGCGATTGAGGTTGAGCAATAGGTCTATGATCTTCCACTTTATTGTACATATTTTGCTCAGCTGGAACCCTAGGTCTACTGTTTTCACCTTGATATTGATAACCTTGTTGTACAGTTGAACTTTGTTTAACTTGTCCTTCTTGTTGTTGAGTATAATTATTTACATTGACTGGTGTTAAAGAATTTTGTTTAGAATGACTTTGTTTTGTTGGTTCATTGAAATATTGTTTCTCAACATCACTTGATAATTGACGGGGTCTTTCAGGAGATCTTTCAGGAACATACGTTGTTGGATCACTATAAACTGGTTGCACATATTCATTATGGGTGTCTCTGTTGGAGATGTTTGAACTAGAATTACCAAACTGTAAAGATTTGATGGTTGATCCATTTGATTGACTGAATGGATCCAAATTGTTAGGCTTTATTTGTTTTTCTACATTGTTTAATTCTTTGCCCAATCCTCTGATGGCATCAGTAATAGAGTCATTTGAGTTAACAACATACCTGTTTTTATATGTAACATCATCGGAACCATCAATAGTAATTTGAGAAGGATCAATATCCGGTAAGTCAATGTTGAATGCACTTTCATCAACAGCAGGCAAAACGAAGTTTTCAGATTCCTGCTTAGAAACTGCTGACACATTAGTAATATCTCCATTGGTCATGTATCCGTTCAAGAAAGTCTTGTTGTTGTAGTTGGATGAAGCATTGCTAGTATCGTGATCGGAAGAATCTTCAAGATGTTCAACTTTTTGCAAAGTTGGCACATTGTCCCTAGATACTTTTCTTTCTTTACTATTATCTACAAATAAGCTTTGGTTAGTATCCTCGAGTGGTAGTTTATTTTCTATACCAGAAATCGATCTCAGTTCAGATCTTGGACTTATTTTAGGCACTGATTGTTCCTTGACTATAGAAACTTCTTCAAAAATAACCCATTTTTTAAAGGCATCAAACTCAAACTCTAAAATCAACGATCTACCAAAAATATTTCTTTGTCTAGGGCTTTCTTCGTTTGACAATGAAGACATCCATGTCCAAATGTAGAAATCATCAATGTAACAGGTAGTCCATGTCAAGTAATCATCTGGACTGTTTTTAAACCCATTTGCTTTAATTTTTTGAGATGGTACAGGGTTAGTATTCCAACCGGCTTGAAAACTTGAATGTCTTGTGGTGAATTCTTTCATGATTTTTTTACTTTGTTTGGACATCTTTTTGGATATGGTCTCTATGGTAGATTTTTCACTGAAAATAGATTTGATCAAAGCCTTTTGCTGTCTAGATAACTTTAAAATCTTGTTATTGTTTATAGGATCAATCTGATTGCTATCGTTTTCCAAAATTGTAAAATCGTCGGACTTGAACAACTCATTTATGTTTTCAATTAAACTCCAAGGTTTCAACTTTTGTTTTTGAGTTGTATCGGTCTCATCATAATTGTTGTAGTGTCTTTGTAAGCTGATAACAGGAATTTGTAACATGTTCTTATTAGTACTTGGTTCCGGGGGATATTTGTTGTCATTTAAAACATGCAGTAAAGATATAGGAAAGTTGGATTTATTGATATCCTCATCTTCGGGAGCAAACGATCTTATGAATGCAATACTCAAATGGAACATAGCTTCTGCTTTAAGAACCCAATCTTGGATACCTGTACTCAAAGTTCTATACTTTTTATTGTCATTTTCTTCTATGTTAGAGCTACAGTCAAAAGCCCAAATAGCACACATCTTTGATATCTTTCTGCATGACATTTTATTTTTGGGAGCATTGGATGATATGGTGGAAATCAGATCAAACATATCGTATACCAAAGATGCATGGTCCGGAGATGTTAAACAACGTGGCATTAGCTCTAAAAATGATTTTCTAGGGTACATCTTTTCAATTTCTAAGTCTCTGAACTTTAAATATGAATCATAACCAACAACACCATTCCACTTGCTTTTTCCTGATGACGATTTGCTGGAAGGGATTATAGTTCTTGACCAAATATATTTCAATGCCTGGAACAAAACACCTGGTTGAGTCTTTTTAATGATTTTGATTAACTTTGATTCATTTTCCAAAGCCTTCCCATCGCCTCTTGGCATGATGGCATTTAAAAATCTTAATAAAGATTCATTAGTTTGTTCTTTTCTGAATGGTAAAAATAAGTAATCAATGTTTAATGACGACTCCTGTTTCAGCTGTTGAGTGATTAAATGAATGGTTCTTTTGATGTTTTTTGGATAGAATTCGTTTACAAATTCATAACCATCTGTTTCCTTTGTTTGATTTTGACTCATGTTTCTTGATGCTTCTGCAACCATAATATATGTAGATAATGATTAAGTCCTTATATTTAAATTAAATATACACTTAATATTTTGAATACACTAAACGAAAATAATGACTTAAAACCAGTAATATTCAACTATTTGTCTAAGAGATGTGAAAGTAAACAAAAAAAAAAACACTACAGATTTTCTAAAATGAATGCACCTTCTAATCAGGGTATAAAAATGTTTTTTTATGGCAAATATGTAATCTTAAGTATCAAAAACAGACGATCTATCTTTTCTTTTTTTGAAATGTTTTCGTTATGGTTTCCATATCCTTCATATTAAAGAGATGATCCAAAATGTATATATATAGATTTTTGAAAACAGCTTATACATTATTCAATTTTTTTTTTGATTCGTACCATGGAAAATTTTTTCATACTATGTAGACATTACGCGGATTAGAGCACAAGCCAACCTTACCTGTTGTAGAGACACTCGGTTGGTGGGGGTAACAAAAAACAAAGACTTACCCTGAATAGCAAAAATGTCCCTTTTAGGGAATGAATATATAAACATTATTTCGGAACTAAAACTATATCTCCGGAGCATCTCTTTCTCCAGTAATCTCCGACGACGTGCATGACATTACGATTTGTTCTGTGTATACCATTCAATACAGCCTTTCCAACGCTTTCAATGGTTTCATAGCCATTTGAATTTTTTAAAATCTCTATGGTTTGATTTCCCACCAATTTGTAGCTTTCTATTTCAAGCGTGTCAGGCATCAATTGGTGGTGCAATCTTGGGTATGAAATTGTTTCCAATAATGGCATCTCGTAAAATAGAAGTCTAATCAGTGCTTGGAATATAGAAGTAGTGATTCTTGAACCACCACTAGCTCCTATGACTATTTCTACCCGGCCTAATTCATCAATCACAATAGTTGGGGCCATTGATGAAAGTGGTCTTTTAAATGGCTGAGGAACATTGTATTCACTAGAAAGCAAACCAAAGGAATTTGGTTCTGTGTAAGGGGATGAGAAATCATCCATTTCATTGTTGAATATCATTCCTGTTTCTGGATCATGGAGTAATGAACCACACAGCAAGTTAATGGTAGTTGTCAAGGCTATGGCATTTCCTTTGTTGTCCATAATGCTGTAGTGAGAAGTTCCATGAGCTTCTGAATGGATAAACTTAGGATCATAGTCTAGAACATCTGGAAGAGTTTTCATCTTTGGATTTAGCAAAACTTCACAAGCTTTGTTTGTCCATTCTTCATTTAAAAATATATCTTTAATTCTTTTAGGATACTCATTGATACTTAAAGAACTGTTATAAAAGTAGTCACCTAATCTTGTTCTAGCAGATCCCATCCATTTCATGGCTTCAACCAATTGGAAGGTTGCTTTTGGCTCCATATCACTACCAACTTTTTTACCAGATAGCCCGCAAGTACTCATGATTTTAAGACCTGATATTAAAGAAAACCCTGAAGAAGAGCCTGATGATGTAATGACTTTCTTCCCATAGAAGTTGGTTCCCAAGTTGTACTCCAAAGTCTTACCTTCATGTACTTCATATTTTTCAAAATCTTCAATAGACAATATACCATCGTTATTGTTAATAAAATTGACCATTCTTTTAACCAAAGGACTATCCTTAGAGTAAAAAGCTTTATCAACACCATGCTCACCAATGTATTCTAAAGTATCAGCAAACTTCTTTCTATACATAACTTCACCTTGTTTTAAAGCCTTTCCATTTTCAAAATCCGAATAAATAAATTCCCAATCACTTAAATTGAAATTAGGATTTTCTTTGTTCAAGGCTTCCAAAATTTCCACATACTTTTCTAGAGTGGCCCCTAAGACTTCTTCTACAACAAAACCATTTCTACCTAGGTTCACAATAGGCTCTAAAATTTGCTTGAAGGTAATTTTTCCAGACCCATGGTTTTCAAATAATGTAGCAAACCCTTTCAACTCACCAGGAGTGGCTATTGAAAGTCCACCATATTTGGTTAAATTGTATAAGTCGTTGTCCCATTTAGCAGGAGCTGTTTCTCTAAAGTCGTAAAATTTTGATTGTTGCTTTTCAAAATCGTATAAAGTGGCATAGCCACCACCTCCAACACCACTGTTGAAAAAGTTTATCATTCCCAAACATAAACCAATGGTTATACTAGCATCAACATAGTTAACGCCTGGGTACTTGTTTATCATATCCTTGGCTATATTGTTACATGTTTTTAAATCGCTTGAAATCATGAATGGGCTTGAACCACCGTTTTCATGTGGATCAAAAATGCCCAACTTGTCTAAAGATGGCGTTAAAGTTGGGGATCTATCTAGTGGGTCTATATCGATGTTATGGTCATCTTTCAAAATTTTGAAATTTTTGTCTATGTTTTTGTTTTTTATATTTGGGCCATTGTTAAGATAAATCTTAGTCGTCAGAGTGACTGCTAAAAATGATATCAATACAATTTGTACTGCCCTCAAAGCTGGTAGCTTAAAAAACATCTATAATTTCTTGGATTGTTATAATAATTTTTTTATTTTGTTTTCTGAATAAGCACAAAAATATCAAACACTTTGTCATTACTCTCCAAGTATAACGGAGTGATAACACGGGCGGAATTAATCAAGACTTGTTTACGTTAAGAGCGGAATTTTTCAATTTAGTCGGCATTAATAAAAAAAAAAAACTTCCCATTATTGAACAGTTAAAAAACGTGTATTAATTTGAAATTTTGTTTACTTTTCATTAAAAAAATTGTTATTTTAAAATAATTGCTAAATCTCCTGCATCAATGTAATCATAACGATTTGATATATTAACCGAAAATTATGACTTTTAATAACCTTATATCCGTGATTACTTAAACGAGTATCATTAGCTAAAGCATTACTAAAAAAAAACCGAAAAAAAAAAGACATAATGACCATGTATATTATCGGGCACAGTTGAACCGTATGGAGAGAACCATTAACTATGACATATAACATAATTGATTACTAATGATGATTCTTAATTCTCTTTTTTGGCAAACCATTATATAAGCCAATTAATAATAATTTTTTTTTTCTTCTAGCCGTAATTTTTATCTAATGTTTATATAAATACCAACATTCACTTTGATTATGCTAGGTAATATCATCTCTTTCTTTACCATACTTGTTTCTATAACTATATATTACTTATCTAAAAACTACAAAGAATACCAACCAATAAATAAAGATATTATTATACAGACTAATACCACCATGAATAAAATAATAACTGAAACAAAAGCCAATCTTTCTTCTAACAACTTACAAAAGCTTATTTTCTGGTCACATGGAGGACCAACTTTTGCTATAAAAGATGATCCATTTGGATGTTCAGGGGCTTTTAACAAAGTCGAAGCCTTAGGTTCTAAAATTAAAAACGAATACAATCCTGATTATATTGTAATTATATCTGCCCATTGGCAACCAACCGACAGAAATTCTCCAGATGCATTCAAAACTGTTTATTTATCAGATACCAAAGCCTCTAATGACAAACCACAGGAAAACGAATTGATCTATGATTTTTACGGTTTCCCAGATGAAATGTACTCATGGAAATTCAAAAATACATTTAACAAACAATTGATCAATAGAATTACCAAATTGTCTGATGACACCTTAATAAAGATTAAACCTAAAGTCAGAGGTTTAGATCATGGCCTTTGGGTTCCAGGAAAAGTTGCCCAATTAGACAAACCTGGCAACAATACAGACGAATTGATACCTGTTGTTCAATTGTCAATGTTACCTGATGTTCCTGCATTATCCAGAGGCTCTGTTGACATTAGAGAGACTTTGAATACCCACTATAACTTAGGTCAACTGGTTAATAAAATAAGAGCTGACAACGGTGCTGTCATTTTATCTGGAATGTCTGTTCATAATTTAAGAGATTTGCAATCTATATTTCTGGGTAAAAAGTTGCCATATGCTAAACAATTTGATGATTATTTAAGAGATCTTATCATAAAAGACAAACAAGAAAAAATTAATAAGGACTATGATACTAATTCTTTATACAATGGGTTGATGAAATTAGGTGAAGACAAGAAACTAACTTCTTTGTTATTGCAAGCACATTCCCCTGGTATTGATCACTTTTTACCATTTGTTATCGGTTGTGGTGCTTTAACTAATGACGAATACTTTAAAGAACAATATTGTGAAGAAACAGGTTCTTTAGGCTGGGGAATTTATACTTCAGAAAAAGTTCCTCAAAAGTAATAAATGATTTTTTATTTTTCAAATAAATAAGAATAAATATTTTACAGTAAACTGTTTATATAAATTAAAAATAAATAAATAAAGAAACAAGCTAATTTTCAGATGTCAATTCATCATACTTGTCCCATTTAATAACTTCTCTAGGCTCGTAGACCTTTTCACCTAAGAAATCTTGGTTCAGTCTGACATTCTTCATCTTCATACCTTCAATATCAACAAAACTTTCATCTAATTGATCTAATTTGGTTACACCCAGTAATCTCATGTTCATTGCAATTTCAGCCCTCATGATTTCTTTACACTTGTTCACACCTTCAGCACCGTAAGCAGAGTTGCTGTATAGAATTGGTCTACCCAAACCAACACCAGTTGCACCCAAAGCTATAGCCTTTAGCACATCGTTACCTCTTCTTACACCACCATCAATGAACACTTCAAGATCTTTACCTGGTTTGAACCCATTTTCCTTCAATAAAGGAACAACTTCAGATAAAGTTTGTAATGGTGGAACAGTATGGTCTAATTGTCTACCCCCGTGGTTAGATAAAAGAATATTGAAACCATCTTTGGCAGCAGTTAAAGCATCTTCTTTACGTTGGATACCCTTGATAAACATTGGCAAGTTTGTTTTTGTTTTCAAGTACTTGACGTCATTCCAGTCCAAACTTGGATCAATGAAAGTTGATAAACCTTTACTAACACCGTCTTCTTTTGAAGACTTTCCAGGTAATTTCACATCTTTTTCACGATTACCCAAAGATGGAGCATCAACAGTTACAAAAATGGCTGAACATCCTGTTTTTTCAGCTTCTTTGATCAAGTCTAAAGCACGACTTCTATCAGTATTGACGTACAATTGGAACCATTGGTCTTGGTTATTTTTTCTGGCAGCAGTGATTTCACCCAATGACTTTGAAGATAAAGTAGAAATCATTTGAGGAACGGTAAATTCACCCTTAGCACAACCTTCAGCAATCCCAATTTCACCAGATTCATTTCCTAAAGCAGCTAAGGCGGTAGCACAAACAAAAAATGGAACATCTCTCTTCTTACCTAACATTTCACATTCAGTGCTGACTTCAGAAACGTCAACTAAGATTTTAGGTCTAAATTGAACTCTATGGTAAACATTGTGGTTTTCTCTTAAAGAAAATTCATCTTCAGCACCTGAGGAGTAATAGAACCATGTCTTTTTTGGTAAAATTTTTGAACAAATGTACTCGAAATCAAAGATTGTTTTTATATCATCTATATCTGGAAGATTATTTTTCAACTTGTTTTTCAAAGAAATTGACTCTCTGGTTTCTCCTGGGAAATCGTACTTGGTGACTAATTTATCAGGAAAGTCGCAATTTGGATCTATAACACCCTTGATGTCTTTTTTGTCAATGTACTTGTCTATCATGTCTTTGGCGTGTAGTGGATTAAACAATTTAGAAACATCATGCCCACAGTTAGCTTTGATAATCTCTGGGCCACCTGGATGCTGAGATATAAAATTAGTTAAATCATAAACAATGCCATTTATTATCACCCAGCAATCCTCTGGCGTAGAATGTTTGACAAATTCTTCCAGACTGATTGTAGGCAAATTCTTTTTAGAAGGTTCATTGTGTACAATTTTGTTGTTGTTGGAATTGTACACACCATATCCAGAAACAAGCAGTGCGGTTGATAGTAGTAAATAGTTTCTTTTAACCCTGCTGTTTGCTGTTTGCTTAAAGTTTGTCGATAAATATCTTGTCGACCTCTTAAAGGTGCTTACGTTTCTTATTAAGTGTTTATTATTCTTCAATGCAAACATTTTTGAAAAAAGAATTGTTTGTTTTATGGTTGCATTTTATTAACTTTATTTTTTTTTTTTGATTTTAAAAATATTATTATAATATTTGTTTCCACAGTTCTTTATATATTCAAAAGATATTTTTCATCCAGTAATATGTAGTAAGCTTTTAAGGTATGAACAAAAAGAACCAATCATTATCGGGAATTTGGTTTTTTTTAAAAAAAATTATTAACCGATAAATTAAAAAGGGGTTTAGTGACGTAGTAGAAGAAAGTTGGTAGAATTTTTGAAGTGATAAATTGGAATTATAGTTGTAGCTGAATGACGTATAGCTCTTTATGAGTTATTTAATTCTGCACAAGTAGACAGGTATTTACCTGTATATCGTGATTACGCAGTATAACAATCTCCTTTAATAATTCTGATTCGCTGTTAACAAGCAAAAAGGAGCAAAATTAAATAGGGTAACAAATTGATTTTAATTCAAGTGAACCACATTTTCGTAGTCATTAGTATATACAGATTTTTATGAATATTTGCACAGTAAATCTGCATGTCTTGATAAAATGTCGGTTCATTTTCCACTCATGCTTATATTTCGATAAGCTTGTTGTTTCATGATTATATCCGTGCACCGGAGATAATGTACATGTAGTGAAAATTATTTCAAGCCATTGCAAATAATCTAAATGAATTGATTATGTATTCACCAAAACAGTACAAATTTGCATGAGCTATGTGATGTAATTATTTAGAATTGAAATGTCACCATAAATGAATGATTCAAAAAAAAAAAAAAAGGAAATAAAAAGTATAATCCACATTAACCTCTTTGTAATTCTTAGATTATTAAATCTTATTATTATTTTTTTATTTACAGATTTTGTTTAAAGTTCTAATATATCTAATATAGTTAATAAATTTCGTAGGTTTTGAATTTTTCGTCGTATGCATATCTTCATAAAGATGAGATTTTACAGACTACATTTATTCAATGATTCTAGTAATTAAACCAGTACCGATGGTCTTACCACCTTCTCTCAAGTTGAATCTTTGACCGATTTCAATACCAGTTGGCTTTTCTAAAGTAACGATCATTTCTTGGTTGTCACCTGGCATAACAGTGACGTTAGGATCAGCACCTTCTGGGAAAGTTAAGGTAGAGGAAACATCAGCAGTTCTAATGAAAATTTGAGGCTTGAAGTTGGCATTGAAACCAGTGTGTCTACCACCTTCATCCTTGGTTAAGACATATAAAGAAGTTAAGAATTTGGTGTGGGTCTTGACGGAACCTGGCTTAACAGCTAACATACCTCTGGAAACTTGGTCTCTTCTGATACCTCTGATCAATAAACCAGCGTTATCACCGGCAATGGCCTTTTCTAATTCCTTTCTGAACATTTCAACACCGGTGATAGTGGCAGAAACAACTTCTTTACCACCAATGATTTCAACGGCATCACCCTTCTTGATTTCACCTCTTTCAACTCTACCAGTGATAACAGTACCTCTACCGGAAATAGAGTGGGTACCTTCAATTGGTAACAAGAATGGCTTGCTTAAGTCTCTGACTGGAGTTGGGATATAAGAATCAATGGCTTCCATTAACTTTTCAATTCTTTCAGCACCAATTTCTGGGGTCTTGTCTTCTAAAGCAGCTAAAGCAGAACCGAAGATAACTGGGGTATTTTCACCATCGAAACCGTAGTGGGATAAGATATCTCTCATATCCATTTCAGCTAATTCTAACATTTCAGGATCATCAATTTGATCGACCTTGTTGATGAAAACAACTAACTTTTGGATACCAACTTGTCTGGCTAATAATAAATGTTCTCTGGTTTGAGGCTTGTGACCGTCAGTGGCGGCAACAACAATAACAGCACCATCCATGGTAGCAGCACCGGTAATCATATTTTTGATGTAATCAGCGTGACCTGGACAATCAACGTGAGAGTAATGTCTAGCATCAGTTTCGTATTCGACATGAGCAGTGGAGATGGTAATACCTCTAGCTCTTTCTTCAGGAGCCTTATCAATAGAAGAGTAATCTAAGAAATCAGCACCACCCTTCTTGGACAAGTGCTTGGTAATAGCAGCAGTTAAGGTGGTCTTACCGTGATCAACATGACCGATGGTACCAATGTTGACGTGAGGCTTGGTTCTTTGAAAAGCCTTGGCGTAGTTTCTGGTAGTTGGAGCAGTGACTTGTAAAGCCTTGAAAGATCTGATGAATTTAGAGCCAAACATTTTTTTTTTTGTGAAAAAATATATAATGCTTTTTATGTGGTTATATCACTTTTTTGTTGATATTATAAGGTTTAAAGTGTTTAAGGTAAAGAATTGTCTTATTAATTAGAATTTAAAAAAAGAATTAATTCTATGAAAAGAGTGAAAAATTTTTTTCGTGCAAATCCTAGGAAACCCACCATATCAAGTTTGAAGCCAGTATGGGAAAAATGAAAAATTTTCTTTCTTTTTTTTTTTGGAGCTTCTTTAGATTTCCGTTTTGGGAATAAGATAAAAAGCGGGTAACAAAAAACTTAGGAAAATAGAATATGCGGTGAACGGCTGAGGTTATGTTTTATTCATAATCAATGATATCGTATAGTCTTAGTTTATATCCGATAGTATTTTGAAACAACTTATAATTATTTTCGAGCTATAAACAATGCCAACATGAATTAATAGCATTTTTTTTTTCAAAGTGTATATACACCTGCTTGTATCAATTGTTCTTTTTATACTGTGTTGGCCATGTAAATAAGTCTTTTATTATCCAATAGCTCGAAAAAATAATAATGCACGTGACCAGACCGCTACACAATTTAATTTTACGTTATGTTCCATGAGAGGCATTCTTTTCAAATCCCATCAGAAGAATTAAAGCAGTCAAAAAGACGAAAATAAGAAAATAAAATAATTAAACCTGTAAACAACAATTACATATAATAAAAATAATAATAAAACCACCAAATAGGATTGCTTGTTACTAATGAATAAACAGGAACCTAAAAATACTTTGAAAACGTCCTCTCGAACTGTTAAAAAAGGCATTAAAGTGAGACCTGTTTTCAAAATACCTCCTCCTGTGTTTCAAGGCATCAAAAATCATTTTCATTGTTTATATTGTAAAAGCAGTTATAAAGGAACACCTAAGATAATAGCAAACCATGTTTCTGGTCATTCCCACAAGCAAAACGTTAAAGTATATTATACTAACAAATTTTTGGCTCTGTATGATAGAAGTAAATTAAAAAAAAAAGGTCAATTTAAACTTGCCAATGATATCAATAAATTTGAAAATACTCTTCTGAATAACAGAAAGCTTGGATTTCAGTTTATTAATCAACCTGGACATGATGAAGAAAATGGTTCCGATATGTTTTCAAAGCTAAAGTTTTTAGCCCATAGAAATTACCAAAATGGAATTCCTGATTTCATATTGAAAAACAGAGCTATAGAAAAGAATAGAAAAAGATTAATGGTAAAAAACAAACTGAATGAACGAAAAAAAAACAAAAATGTAATTACTAATAAAGATAGACAGCAGTTTTATGAGGCCAAGAAGCTTTTAAAACAATTGAATAAGCAAAATTCTCATAAAAAGTATTTAATAAAAAGAAGTAGAAGAAAGCTGTTAAAGAGATTGAAATCACATACTGATGAAAATTTGAATTTGAACTATAACTTTGGTGGAAACAGAAGAGTAAAATATAATCATGATGTTAAAGACAACTCTTTACAAGTTTTAAACCACATCTATAAAAAATCACCTAACTTCAATAGAGTATTCTTGAATGCATCGGAAAATGATTTAGATATAATGAAGATTAGGGAGGAATACATCTCAGCTTTCAATGAAAATTTAAAGCAAAGAAAATTGAGATCCTTAAAAAACAAAATAGCCAAAGTTAGATATAGAATAGCAGTCAAGAGAAAGTACGGTAAAAGAAAGTATAATCCAAAAAGTAAATCTAACCAACCAAAGTCAGTAAGTACTGAGAGGTTATTTTTGGATAAGTTTAATAAAGACTTTTCTGAAGAAAATTTGCTGAAACATTTGAAGCTTAAGTTGAAACATTCAAGTAATATTACTGAAAAGAGAAGAATGAAGTTTAAAGCCAGATCCAATAAATATAAATTGTTTAAGGAAGACATAAAAGCGGAAGAGTTTGTAAAGAAAATACAAAAAGAAGATAACAAATATACAAATTCTTTATTGCTTCCTCCTAGAACTTTGAACTTTAATAACAACACATTAACAAAGCATCAAGTTAACTTTGATGATATTATAACTTTCCCTAAGTTGTCGATAAAGTCAAAACAGAAAATGGGTCCAATTCCAAGCTGGTTATCTGATCACAGCAACAACAAGTTACTAAATAGACGTTTGATGTACCCTAAAGTAAGTGATCTGAATGACAAAATTCCAGAAAATTTGTTGAATCATTTACATAAGTCTAAGAGATTGAAACAATTGATCAAACAATCTTTATACAAAGAGCAACATATCAAATCTATGTTTAAGTATCAAGCTATATTGTGGAGAAATTTCAAAAGACGAAATAGTATTTATAAGTTGAATAACGGATTGGTAAACAATAAAAAAGTTGTTAAGTTAATACAAGCTAAATTATTAGGTAAAAAGTGGTTTAATAAAGTTTATGGAGATAGGGAAGGCAAAAAGCTTAAGTTGATGAAGTTATCAAGGTATAAAGCAATCAAAGATAAGAAATTAAAGTACAAAAAAACATCAACTTCAAAAGGCGGTAGCAAGAACTTGGTTCTCAAAAATGGAAAGAAAATAAAAGTTGACAAAACTTCTCCCAAACAAGGTTTAGAATTGGATACTAAAATAAAAGTTATTAAACCTATTAGAAAGGTTGTTGCTCCCGTCAAAAAGCCAATATCTGGAGCTAAAAGCCATGCACATAAGCAAAACCTTTCTGTTAGTGATAGAATAAACAACAACTTGAGTACTTCTAGCCAGAAAAAAGTTTTCAAATCATACAGTAGATTTGAAGGCTCTGGTAGTCTGCCAAAACCTTCACAAATAGTTTCCAGATTTGAAAATCACCAACCAACACAAGCTGTATTAAATCGTTCTATTAGAGCTACAATGGAAACGGCAAAGCCACTACAAGCCAGTAGATTTGAGCCTAATAATTACGTTAGACCATCTTTGAACAGTAGTGTTGAACCAAATAAATCTGCTAGACCAATTTCAAACAGCAGCGTTGGATCAAGTAAATCAGTTACACCCATTCCGCATAGTAGATTCGAAAACAACAGATTTTCTGCTAGCCCTCCAACAACAAGCCCTGCTGCCGCCAGAAATCCTGTAGTGTATCAAAAACCTGTAATAAAAACAAGTAGATTTGAGGGTAGCAACCAAAAATTTCAACCTAAGCGATTTATCGATAAGCAATCTACAGCTAGTAGATATGCCGGTAAAAAACCTAGTAGATTTCAAGGATAGTATATATACGTTAGGTAGCTCTTATCACGTGCGATGCAAAGTGCTTTTTTTTTGCATTTTTTTTTGATTGGTTTGTTTACCCAAATGGAGTCAAACGAATAGTATGCCTTGTAAAAGCAAATATATGCGTTGTGAATTCTTATGTCCGTTTTCACTAGTAAAATTAGTTTTTCAAAATATAAAAAAAATTTTTTTTTTTTCCTTTTTCTTGTTGTTGCTATTGGTGGAGGACTCTACATTATACAGCGAAAATTTTTTTTATTTCAATACATATTTTCAGATTTGAATAAATAGCAGTAACACTTTAAACACACCTAGAACACATTACTACATAAAATTAAACAATCAGTTTATCTAGTATTTACATCTCATTAACAATATATCCAAATAAATAAAATGTTCACCTCTGTTTTCAAGACCTCTAGTAAGCAATTATTCCACACTTCTGCTAAAAGACAAAACATAATCACTGACTTATACATTTCTCAATTAAAGAACGTTAAAGTTGCCACCACTTCCACTGGTCCAGCTCCAGTCAAGGAATTCAAGCCAGATGCTATTATTGCTGCTTTACAAAACGCTTCTACCAAAGATACTATCATTGCCAACGCTGATACTTTGAGAGAATATAACCAATTAGAACCAACCTTCTCTACTACTGTTCAAGATACAAACGACTGGTACTTCAAGAATGAATTAGACCCAGCTAAACAAGGTGACTGGTTGAACTTACAAGGTGGTATTGATGTCTTAAAGGAAACCCCAGGTTTAGGTGAAAAGTGGGTTGAAGAAAACAAGGCTAAGTACGAAAAATGGGAATAAACTATTAAGTTTATAATTTAATAACAACTTTTATTTTAAAAAACAACAAAAAGAAGAAAAATTAATGCAATTAACAATAATGAACTTTTTGATCAATCAGTTTGATTTTATTTTATTTTTTTCTTCAAAGCAAGCGATCGTTAAATGACATTTAATAGAAAAATTCATATATCAAAAGGTAATAGTAATTTACTGGTTTAAGATGCAATGATATAACGTTTTGAATGATACATTAGCAAGTTTTGAATTAAACAAAAACGAAAAATGAAATAAATAACAATTAAACAAATTAAAATATTCCTTTAAAACTTGTAGAAACTTTTACAAAATGAAACTCAAAATAAAAACTTTACTTATAGATATTTGGTTATTCAAGTATACCTTGAGTGGTACTACTATATATGTATATATAAACAAGCCGATATATATATATGGTAATTATGATATAAAAATTTTACTTAAAAAAGAAAAACTTAGAAATAACGAATGACAGTAAAAGTCTATATAGAAAAGCCTTGATCTTGCTGTTTAATAAACTTATTCTTCAAACTGTTGAAAAAGTCATTAATGACAGTCATTGTCTCTAATAAATTCAATTTGTCACTATTACTGACATTAATTTCAACACCTTTATTTTTTTTGTAAGTACCAACAATTGAAATAATTGAACCGGTTTTGTTTTGAATTCTTTCCAATTGAGAAGCTTTCAACAACTCTCTTTTAATCATTTGTGGCAAGTCATCAACATATATGGACTGGGTGTGTTTCTTTTTCTTATTATCAAATGTTATATTAGATATGTTTAATGATAAGTCCTCTATACTATTTTCATCTTCTTCATCGGAATTTAAAGCTGCAGATCCATCAAAGTTGTTTAATCCTTTTCCAGAAAAACCTTGATCCATGTTTTTAAATTTACCGTTTTTAACACCATCCCAGAATTCTGCATTCATAGTCTCAATGATCTTCTTTGTTTTATCAGGCATTTGTTTAAATGATTTTTCTTTAGGATATTTAATTATTTGCCTGTACAGAACTTGTGCACTTTCTACTTCATTTTCATTTAGAATGGTTATACATATACCATTTTGGTTTTCATGTCTCCCTGTTCTTCCCACAGTGTGGACATATTGAGACTCTGAATTTATGGAATCGTATATTACAATTATATTAATCTTCGGAATGTCTAAACCTCTAGAAAGAAGCTGTGTACAAAACAAAATAGGTCTTTTAAAAATCGCAGAGTTGCTACCTTCTTTTTTAAACTCAATACAATTTTGTTTATACTCATCGACAACCTGGGATCTTTCCTCGACACTTCTACCTGCATGCAACAAGTAAATGTTATTGTCTTTGTAGAATTTAGAATCGATGTCTGAACCTATTTCATCACAAATAATCTGAGTTTTGACAAACACAACCAATGGCTCTTTTTTGTATTTATTGATAATATCAACCAAAGCATTGTACTTTTCAATTTTATCTGTAACAACCTCAACTTGTTGAAGAATGTTTTCTCTACACTTGTTCACACCTCCTATGGTAAATTTGACCAATGTCTTAGTACTCTCCGTTAGCATTTTATTTGCAAAAGCTTCTAGAAATACAGGCATTGTGGCTGAAAACATCATCTTGTTACAGAGTTGATTGCCCTTAACTGCATTTAAAATGTTTTTAATTTGTGGCGCAAAGCCAAGATCTAACAGTCTGTCAAACTCATCCATAACTATATCACCAATCATTGAGTAATCTAAAAGATTTCCATTATTCACTGTCAACAAATCAATTAGTCTTCCAGGAGTTGAGATGACTACTAATCTTTTATTTTTGTTATTTTCATTCATAATTTTCTTTATTGATGATATTTCTGAACTTATATCTTCACCAGGATTTGTCATAACCAAAGAAATCATATCAATATCCCCTAAATAATGAGAAAACTGATTATGCACCTGTTTTGTCAATTCTCTAGTTGGTGCTATTATCAGTGATATCATTCCCTTTTCTGAGTGGCTAAACATCTTCTTAATTATTGGTAAAACATATGCCAAGGTCTTCCCCGTTCCGGTCGGAGAAATGGCTATTAAGTTAAATCCAGTTGTTTTAGTAATCAATGGATATGCTAATGCTTGTACTGTTGTTGGTTTTTGAAATTTAAGGTTTGCTTGGAAATTCTTGTATATTTGGGGTGGTATACCAAAGTCTATCCATTTGTTGTTTATTTTTGGGATTTTCGTGATACCACTGCCGTTAGAGGTTATTTCTATAGTAACTTGTTTTTCTATCTTTAGCTTAAGTAATTCTGTTTCACTCATCGCTTCATAATCGTCATTATGATTAATTGAAGTTGCAATGTTAGCTTTCTCGCTTTTAATGACTTTCTTTTTATTTTTATTCGGCTTTTTCTTGTGATTGTCATCTTGTTTCTTTATTTTCTTTTTCATTTGATCATCTTCATCTTCATGGTACTTTTGAAAAATTTGGTCAGATATTTCTAATGATTCGCTATCTCTTTTAGAACCTATAGACTCTATGTTTGTTAGATAAGTCTCAAAATCTGTGTTTACTGCTTCAACATTGGTTTTCATAGGCATATTTGCAGTGTTTAGAGTGCCCAATGAGAGCTTCTCTTTTGGGGTTTCAAAAAGTTTACTACTTTCCTTAGTAATCTTTTTATCACCTGCTTTAAGTTTAAGTTTTATAAGACCCATTTAGAATTGGTTTGTTGGTATTCATATTTCTGTGCAAATATTCGGATATAAATTGAATAATATATGGTTTAAAAGCATATTTCATTAATTGGTAAAAAAAGCAAACTGAAAAAAAAAAAAAAGAAACTTCAACTTTGTTAAAATGTAGTAGATCTGAACTCAAATAGCTGTACACATCTATAAATCATAAGCCACAAACCTTAGAAATAACGGATATACATGCATCATGTTTAATAGTGTATTAAAGATTAGACCTGGCATTCAATTGGTTACAGTAAGTAACAGAGCACTTGTACATAATGCTACCATACAATGTTCAAAGAGATATTTATCTACAAAGTTTTTGGACAAATACAAGTTACCAAAACAAAGTCCAGGAGGTGTTGACGGGACTATTAATGATAAATTGAAAACTCCAGATTTAAATTTCTTTGAAGGTGGATTTCATTGGGGTTATGAAAAAATCGTAGCTTTAGCCATCATTCCTACATCTCTTTTGCCATTTTATTCATACATGTACCTTGGTAACTTGAGCATAAGTCCTGTTTGGGATTCACTTCTTTCTATTCTTCTATTGATGCATGCATCTTATGGATACAAAGCTTGTATAATCGATTACATCCCAGAAAGAAAATACGGTTACTGGCATAAATTCTGCAAGAAATTACTGCAATTCGGAGGTGTCTTATCTCTTTATGGTATTTACATAATGGAAACTGAAAATAACGGTATGACTGATTTAGTAAGACGCTTGTGGAGAGCTAAATCCAGTAATGACGAAGATGAAGCCAAAAATTACATCTAGTTACTTGTAAATAAATCATAGAACATATTTATATATATACATAAGTTAGAATTAAAATAAAATGTATTTAAATTATTTGTTAATGACCAGCTCGTCAATTTTCACCTTTTCATTCCCCATCACTCTTTTGTAAGTTTCAATTGTGTTACTTTTAAAGTCAATATTGATAATTCTTACTCTTCTTTCATATCCGCCATAACCGCCATAACCACCCATTCCAGTGGCACCTCCAAAACATACATATCTATCGGTGCCTTTAGAATCTTTTATTTTTCCACAGTAATCATTGACGTGATCGTGACCGCATAACCCTAGTTTTATATTATTTTTGGTAAAATATTCATTGACTGTACCGTAGTCATACTTAGGAGCTGTAACCCCTTCTCTATATTCACCATTGACGATTTCCATAGAAGGATCTTTGTATTCTGGTAATGGAATATGATAAAATGCAATATTTATACTGTCATCACTTGCATCGTTCATTTTTGATAAGTAATCCCACTGTTCTTCTTTTATCCAATCATAGCCTGGATAAATCTTAGGCTTTGGTGAATACTTGTGCGAATCCAACATGAAAAGTTTCAAAATTGGTTCATCATTATCATTTTGCATCTTTAGTATATTATTTCCGTATCCATTAATTTCATTTTTGTTTATTGTGGTGTGTTGATAATGACTGTATGGTAAAGTTTCAACGAACTTAGATAACTGTTCTCTTGTCAAAGAACCCTCGTCGTCATGGTTACCCCAAATCATAGTATAATTGATCTTTCTGTGTACAAGTGGGTTCACAAGTTTAAGCAAACAAGATTCAGAATCTTCAGTGCATAAATTACCCATTATTTGATCACCAGAAAAAACGACAAAATCAGGCTTTTCAATATCTAGTATATTTTCAATAAACGTATTTGTTAATACATCAGCCTCACAAGTTTCCTTGAAATTTTCTTCAGGATAAGGATCTCTACATTTGCCTTTACCTACAGCATAGTGAAGATCAGCAAGCTGTAGAATTTTGAACTTGCTCTGCTCTTTTTTAGTTAAAGAAATGACATTGGGGGTTCCAATATCTTTTTTGTTCTCTTCAAAACTATCCTTTGCCATTTTCTGCACACTCAAGTACATTGGCTGTTTCCTGCTTTCTCCAAAGACTACATCTTCTAGTACGGTGTATCCCTGTCTCGAATCCACAGACGATTCTCCGAATAAAACATCTATGTCTTTGTAAGCGCCTGAAGTAATAACCTTGGACAAGTCTAAATGGTCATATGTTAAGTATAATGTTTCATTTAATAACTGTAACTTTTTATAATCTTCATCTTTAGGCGGTTTTGTTAAAATGTGTTCTAATACAGCATCATCCGTAGTCTTTAATCTCTTAATTATCAAATATTTAGAGAATCCAAACTGCAAATACTTTTTGTATGAATTTTTGTACTTGTATCTATTTTGATTCAAATCTTTTTTGATTATGCTATCTTCCGAGTAGCTGTTCATGCAAACTTCACCCAAAGCTGGTAAAATCAAACATGAAATAGTATGAAGATCTGAAATATATCCCAAATTTTGTTTGTTTGCCTTGGGTTTGATAGTCGTTTCTAAAATCTGCTTAGAAGTATCATTTTTCTTCACTATAATAAGAACTATCGTTCCACAAACAATTAATGCTGTAATTTGAATTATGAGCTTATAATACCTCTTGTTCATAATGCCAATGATCTTAGATCTGCGTGTGTGTTCTTCTAGGGGATTGTCTTGATTGCCGTTGTAAAGTAATAATTAATGAGAATTACATAGGCGATAGTTGTTTTATATGTATATACTTTTTTTTTTCATGGGTATATATATTATCGTGTACTAATTATGGGAAGTCGGATTTAAACGTAAGAAATGTGTTTACGTTTCCTTTTAAATAAACATATTCAAAATATTAGTTTTTTAAATGAGAATCAAACCAAGCAAAGAAACAGCTAAAGAATTACAACTTATAAGCCGAAATGAGCAATATCGATACTCAAAGTAGTATTTTGACTACTAAAAGTAGCAATTTATTGAATTATAAGAATGGCAACGTGTACAACTATTGGAAATACTATAAGCTTTATGATGAATCAATCATTAAAAATAACTTTTCTATGGTTTCTGATAGTAAGTCAATCAATAACAACATGAAATATGTGAAAAGCTCAAGGTACATAATCTATTCAAACAACAAGTTGATAAACATTTTTGATACAAAATCAAACTCATTTGCTGTAAGCAACATTAATATTGATGATTTTGATGTTTCTAAGCACGAAATAACACATCTAAAGATCACCGAAACAATAACTGAAGGAATTAGCGACAGTGACATTTTTGTGACTGTTGTGTTTGAAAAAAGCGAAAGCGAAAACAATATCAACAGTCCTTATATCATAAAAATTTACAACTTATCTGATATACTGCAAAATGTAAGTGTTCATAACACCTCCAATAACACATTGAAATATCATACCATGATAACTGTAAATGATATGTCTGGAAAAAACAAGTTTCCAGTGTCATGCTTTGAAATAAGTAATAACCTGAATGTAGCTTTATTGGGTTTAGGTAATGGTGCTGTTTACTTGATCAGAGGAGATTTCAAAAGAGATAGAGGATACAAACAAAGATTAATTTACAAGAACTTGAGCCATCAAATGATAACAAATTTAAGACTTGTGAACAATGACAAGTATGTGGTTATGTCCACAATTGATTTACTTTTAATACTGTCAACAGATGGTGTTATAAATGATAAGCAACATTTGGAAAAGAACTTTTATAAAAACATTTCAAATATTGAAGGTGCAAACTTTAACTTGCTAGATGTTGATGAAAAACAGAATTTAATGTATGTTTTAAATGTTGATATTGTTGATGTTTATGATCTAGCTAATGACTTTAATAAAATTGACAGCTTTACTGTAAACATCAGTAACAAATCAGTTAATAACCTGTATTTGAAATGCATCAATGAATCAGAATTAATCATTGTTACACAAACCAACTTAGATGATAAAACATTGATTAATGAAACTTCTAACAATAGAAATACCGTAAAAGCCACTATTATTGATGTCAATAATCATATTACCACTTTAACAACGGTATTGAACAATAAAGTCAATGAAATTATCCCGACCATAAATGGACTTTTAGTTATTTTGAAGTCAGGCACTATCCATAATTTTGCCAAAAAAGACATAAATAAGACAGTTGATTTAATTTTAAACGGTTCAAATATCAGTGATGTTGATTACAAACTTGCCATCAAGCTATTAAGTAATTCTCCTGTAGAGAACAATGAAGCTGTTATTAAGAAATACGGTGACTTCTTATACAATGAAAACAGACTTGATGAAGCCATGGAACAGTATATGAAATGTATTGAGTACTTTATGAACTATTCCAACATAGAAAACTTGACATCAATGAAACCTGGTGAAAGTTCGGAAACTTTTCCTAGTATTACTGACATCGTTATCAAATACGCTATGGATAATAACAAAGAGAATTTTATTAATAGTAAACAAAATTTTGAAAGCTTAGTTAAATTTTTGAAAACATTAATTATGAAATCATTCACAGCTAAGTCTGATTATACTACTTTGTTGATGATTTTACTTATAAAAATGGCTTCATGGGATGAATTACTTGATTTAGTTAACGATATCAGTAGAAATGGTAATTATTCTTCACAACCAGAAAAAGCTCGTGGAATTAATAACTATAAAGATTATCTTTATACTATACAACAAGATGAAGATTACTGGTATGATGACAAAAAAATATTTGATGTTGACACTATCACTGATTTGTTAATTGATTCAGCTGAGATGTATAATGGCGAATACAGCGGAGAAGTTAAAGACATCTTGTTTAAATTAACTGTTAAGTTCAATAAGAATCCTGAAAAAATTGTAGGAATTTTATTAAATTACTTGAACAAAGAAGATTTTGCTTTAAAATGGATTAGAAGGTTAGATTCCATTGGATTTTTAAATGTGATTTTTGGATCTTCAGGAGTTGGAAGAATATTATTGGATTTACAAGAAAAAACCCCAAAATTTGACATATTAGATTTATATGTCAAATTGTTTACTGGTGAATACAAACAGCTATTTTTGGATGGAACAGAATTAAAACAAATATATGAACCGCCAAAACCAAGTATAGTTTTTAGCTATTTCTTCCAAAAAGACGACTTGTTCAAAGAGTTTTTGGAACAAGTTATCAACAGTGAAACCATAAAAAATGAACAAGAATTTCAAAAATGTGTAAACGCACTTTACGCTACTTATCAAAATCTAGATATGAAGGAGAAGGCTTCGGCTTTATTAAGCAAACACAAGAACTATGTTTCTAAGCTATTACAGAAAGATGAAAGTTTGGCAACAGACGATGAAGAAGCTGTAATTAATAATTATATTACGCTAAATGATATAAATGGGTTGATAAAGGTCACTGAAACAGACGAGAAACTTCAAAATATACAGAAGTACACATTCACGAGACTTTTAAGACATGTGACATCAAAACCCTCCATATTGAATGATTTCACGGAAGAAAGACTTAAAAATTTAATAAATTATATTTTAAACAATAAAATCCTTGACATGGTAAATTTGTTAAATGTTTTATCTGAGACTAATGTAGCATCTTTTGGTATAATCAAAAATGTTTTTATTGAGTGGTTGTCACAACAAGAAGTAACATTAGAACAGCAAGAAGAAAAGATAACTAAAATAGTCGAAGTGAATAACAATAAAAACCCCACTTGTTTAGTTTGTGAATTGCCTTTGGAAAAAGGCTTTTTGAAATTTGCATGCGGCCACAATGTACACAGAGCTTGCTTAGCAGATGATACTGATATCATGTGTCCAGATTGCGGTGGAAAGCTACTACAATATGAAGAAGAAATCAAGACATTTAACAGCTTTAGTAAAGAAAAAGACAATGAAATTGAAAATAAAATGAAGAATTCTACAAATAACGATAAAAATGAAGTCTTTGATGTCTTGTTAGAGTTATTGGGCAATGGTGCTTTAGAAATTGAATAAGTGCTATAGGAAACTACTGTTATGAAACACATGTGCGACACATGATTAGAGTTTTCGCTACCATTATTTTATGTTTCAACAGCAAACAAAAAAAAAACAAACAAACGCATATTTTTGTTTGTTAAACGCTTAAAAAAATCATCAAATGAAAAGACGGATTTAATCAAATTGCAACAATTCTGAAACATATACTAGGTTTAAACATGACAAAGCTTTGATATGCTTAACGTTCAGATAACAGGGTTTTAAATAGGAAGAATTGAAATGAATTGATTTTTTTTTTTTTTTTCTGTAATTATATATTTGGTTCTATTAATTGAAAATGATGATATACACCAATAGTCGTCATATTTGTTAACTAAGAAATGTTTAAAAATCACGATATATTGGATAACTTCAATATTATGGGATCAGACAATATGACTCCTATAATTGAAAAAGAAACCCAATTTGCAAATCCATATGCTACCACTTTATGGAAAAGTAGCGATGAAAACAAAAAAACCGTCAATAAGTTGAAAACGGATAGCCGAGACAACATTAAAAAGACGTTAAGCACTAGAAGAAATATCTCCTTGAAATCACTACACTTATCTAATAAAGTAAACAAAGAAACTGTAAACAGCGCTAGCAAGAAAAAAAATATTGCATCATACATATTAGAAATTGACGAATCTGAGTTTTTTGGCTTACCATCAGTGTCTAGTGAATATAGTGATTCTTTGCAACCAATTAATAATTTTACGAATGATACTGTTTTTGTTAGGAAAAAAAGAATATGTAATAGTGCCGTTCATAACAAAGTCGAGTCTCCAATCTCCTTAACTTATTTAAAAACACCATTAGCACAAAGTGATTCATCGTTTAAATTTAAAGCAGTTAAGGATAAGACTGACTTTTTGAGTGTTCTGGAGATATTTACCATTTATGAATCTAGTTATTTGGAAAACCTAAGAATTGTAAAAAATTGTTTTCATCATCACTTTAGTAACATTAGGGATGTTAAATTAAAACTCACTACCACAAATGATATCTATGCTAGTGAGGTACTAATTTTTGGCAACATTGAAACCATGATTGACTTAAATGTTAACTTTTTAAATGATGTAAAAGACTGTGTATCTTCCTATTTTAACATCAACAGATATGATTCTCAATTTTGGTTTATTGCAAAAAATAGCTTAAACACTAAAGATTTAAATCAATTTGGTATTGCACCAATCCTAAAAAATGCATTTATTAAATGGAAACAAACTTATAAAAGCTATATTGGATCTCACCAAAAGCAAATTGAGTACATTAATTTTTTAGTAAATAATGAAGCGACTCAACATCATATGTTTAAATGGTTTGATTTAAGTGTTTCCAAAGTATCAACTTTTAAAAAAGGTAATGAAACTCCATATGAATATTTTTTAAGACTATTGAAACAACCTGAAGAAAGACTCCAAAACTGGCTAAACTTTTTAGAATCATTGGTAATGATGTCAAAAAATGTTTTATCAACGAGAAATTACGATATGATATTAAGGCTTTATGAAGAGATTAATGATTTCGCTGATGAAGTAAAAAAAGAAGCTGAAAGTTTTAATTCCACTAAACGTTTATCAACAACAAATTGTTTAACATCATTAAATTCGGTCAAGTCTAAAGCTGTTCCTATGGAAATTGAGACATCAAATAATGTGTTTTCAGAAACATCATCTACATACACAGGATATTCTTTACAAGCAGAATCAGAATTACCTAAAGGCAAAGTTGGTTACGAATGTTTGATAACAAAAACTATTGATGAAAAAGGTGTTACCAACAAACCACATCTACAGAAACTTTTGAAAAATGAATCAAGCACCAAAGACAACTTTGAGGTTTACCATTATGAATTTATTTTCAAAAATATAAAGCTTGAGTTACAAGATTTATTTAAAACTTTAGAGGAAATGTCTTTCACTGGTTATACCAATTATATGAAAAAGTTTGTATCTTCATGGAAAAAAGTCTTTTATACCAATGACAATAATATGGATCATAAAATATACGATATGTATCTACAAAAATTAGAGATACAATCAATTCATATTGCAGAACTAGAAAATCATCAGTTAAAAAATCTAAAAAAAAGTTTACAGAGCGTAATAAACTATGTAAATTTTGCTTATAAGAAAATTGAAGATTTCATTAAATTGCTTCATAACCAAAGACATGTTGGCCATAATAATGGAAATATAAGTTTGTATGGACTGAAAAATAAAGGAAACAGTTTAGATAAAAGCGTTGAACAAGAAGCTATTCAACGACACATCAAATATTTGTCATACCAAATAAAACAAGATATACCTCTACTATTGACAACTATCAGCAAATTCAAAATTGAGTTTACTAATCAATTTAATACCATTTCACTAAAATTTTTGGAAATTACGGTAGGAAATAAAAACAATCTTGAAGCTTATATAAAAAAGCATGATAAACAAGAGCTTGATTTCGGTGACAATTTTGATATAATACAACAATTCATCAACAACAAAGACAAAACGAAAGAAATCATAAAAGAAACAAATAAAAAAATGTATTACAATTCTAAAACATTTAGACACTTGTTCAAGTAAGGTGTTTATTGCAGTTTAACTAATACACTTGTTATTCCATGGTTGACATTATATCCGATCTGGTATTTTAGAAGAAATTGCTTTTTTCTTTTTTTCATAGCCAGCAAAAAATATCCTATTTGGGAAGTTGATACTTTTCCCAAATATCTTCTATGCGAAACCTACTTTTTTTTTATATTTTTTCTATTAACAAATTTAAAATATATCTATACTTAAAACATTATGATAATCTAAAATCTCAAATAAAACGCCCATATATCAATACGCATATTGCACTAATAATGTCTGCTGAAGCTCCTGTTACTTCTAAATACGCTGATTTACCAGTTACTGTTGAAAAGAATATCCCAGTTACCTATGATTTAGGTTTACTATCTGTTTTCGATTCAAATCCAATCAATGGTGATAATTTCGATTCTTCTAATGCTAAAAGAGAACAACATATCAAAGATTTGACCAGAGATAACACACAACTACTGATAAACCAACTACTGCAGCAACCAATTCAAACCACCACCGATTCTGCCAAATCTACCATATCTTTAATTCAATTACCTCAACCAATAACTGAAATTCCAAGAGAAAAAGCCTTACCTAAGCCTAAAGCTCCTACCAAATGGGAATTATTTGCTGCCAAGAAAGGTATTCAAAAGAAGAGAAAAGAAGGAAAACTTGTATATGATGAACATAAAGGTGAATGGGTTAACAAATGGGGTTATAATAAAAAGTCAGATGTATTGGCTGAAGATTGGTTAGTTGAAATTGATGATAAAGATACCAAGAACCCTGAAGGTTTAATTGATCCTAGATCTTTGAAGAGAGCTGAAAGAAAGAAATTGATCAAGAGAAATGAATTACAACATAAAAAGAACCTACAAAATAATAAGTAATGGCTTTTTATTTTTTGAAAATAATAATAAAAATCATAAACAATTATATATAAAAACTTAACAGTCATTCAAATTGAAATACATGTTTCCCTTTTTCTTTTTTTTTTTTTTTAAATTTTATATAAAAAATTAAGATTCTAAGTATAAAGAACCAGCGGCAACAATATCTCTGTGGATCAACTTCATTGCTTCATTGAATTTTTCCTTTAATTGATCGTTACCAATGATGGAACATGTATCTATCATTTGTCTTAATAATTCTTCTAATCTTTTGAAACCTCTGATTAAAGAACCTTCATAGACTTCGGTCAAATGACATAAATGTGAGAATTCAGCACCTCTACACCATTCGTAAACAACTTCCATTAGGTTTGGTCTAAATTGTTCAACATATTCTTTTTCAACAATTTCTAAGCCAGATTCCTTCATCACTTTAGCAACGGAGTTAGCAATCGATTTTAATTTAGCCAATGGCTCGGATAGAGCAGCAGACAATTTGGGTTCAGTCTTAGTTCTTTCTTGGAAAGCCATACATGATAACAAAGCAGCACATTGAGCTGGATCTAAATCATTGAATACACCGTCAAACAATAATTCAGTAATCAATAATTCATCTCCAGAGGATATAGAACATGCTACTCTTCCTTTCAACTGAACGATATCGTCTTCGTTACAGAACCCTAATCTTCTTAATACTCTTTTTCTCTTTTTTAAATCATCTAATTGAATAATGGATACAGTTTCATTAATTTTGTCTTTGATTTTTTTGATATCATCTTTGAGTTGCATCTTTTGAACATACTTACTGTACAGTTCTTCTTTTAATAGAGATTTTTGCAAGTCATTATTTTCAATTTGGTCATTCAAGAATTGAATCTTCTTGGTCAAGTTCACAAATTCATCATCTTGAATCTTCATACCGGTAACAGGATTCATTAAAGGAATGCTGTTATTTAATCTTTTTTGGACTTCAGTCAAAGATTTAGAAACTATTCTGATTTGTTCTTTGTTTTTTAAGTGTTCCGGCATCTTTATCTTAACCTTGGAAATATCTTGTATACTGTATAAATCAATTGGTAAAATACAGCCTTGAATGCTTTGTTCACCAGGTTTGCTAGGTCTGACTTCATCTGGGAAGTCTGGGTTCAATGGCTTAACTAATGTAGTTGGAGAATCAATGTAAACAGAGTTTAATAGAACATTAACAACAAAGGCTTCATGGTCAGTGTAGTTTTTATTATTGTATCTAGATATTGGTCTCTTTTGATATTTTTCAACAACACCCCAACCAAAGTCTTTACCTTTGATGTTGACTCTTATTAATCTACCAGTGTTTAAGAACTTGGCAGAATTAGAAGGGTGTGTTATAACTAATCTTTGTTGCTGTTGTAACTGAGTTAATTGTTGGTTCAAATCATATAAATGAGCAACATCACTCTCATTTTCAATTACATAGTTGGTCTTCAAATCTAATTCGGCATCATTTAATTTACTGTACAAGATAGGCAAGGATTCAGAGTTTTGGAATTGGAAGAAGGAGTGTTCCAACATATATTCTGGTGAGACACCTTCAACTCTTAGCAAGTTTAAAATCATATTGTAACCTAAGTGGAAAGCAGAATCTAATCTATCAGACTGACCCTTAACCATACCTTTAGCAACTTGAGGTTCCATCTTTTCATCTATCATCATAATAACAATACCTCTATCATCTAAACCTCTTCTACCAGCTCTACCGGACATTTGAATATATTCACCACCAGAAACCCATCTTATACTGTTACCATCCCATTTTCTGACACCAGTAAAGATGACTGTTTTAGCAGGCATATTCAACCCAATAGAGAATGTTTCTGTAGCAAATAAACATTTCAAAAACCCTTCTTGGAAAAGAATTTCAATAACTTCCTTTAATATTGGTAACAAACCAGAATGATGGATACCTATACCTCTTTTTAGTAAAGGTAGAAGTTGTGTGATTTGCGGTAGCTGTCTATCTTTTTCAGGAAGAATGGCAATAGCATTATTGAAAATTTGTTCTATAGAGTTCTTTTCATCTTCATCATTAAAATCAATACTAGTCATTTTCATAGCTAAACTTTCACAATCTCTTTTACTGAAAGAAAACACAATGACCGGATTGTATCTCTTTTGCCAAATCATTTTGACTATTTTAAAGATATCACCCTTAGAATCAGCTCCTTTGGCAGCACCACCTTTATTACTCTTGGATTTTTGGTTATCATTAGAATCTTCAGATGACCCTATACCTTTCATAGCCTTTTGGAAATTTTCTTCTCTGAAATTTGATTTTTCATCAACTACTAAATGTATACCATTACCACCAACTGGGAATAAGTAATGTTGTAGAGGAGTAGGTCTATAATCTGTATAAACAATATGACATGGAGTGTGATGGATCAAACATATCCATTCAGCAAATTCTTTGGCATTTGGAATGGTAGCAGATAAGAAGACATATCTACAGTTATCTGGAAGCAATATAATGGTTTCTTCCCAAATAACACCTCTTTCTTTATCTCTCATATAATGGACTTCATCAAATACAACCCATTTGACTTCTCTCATCATTTCTGAACCTCTGTATAACATACTTCTTAAAATTTCTGTTGTCATAACTATACAAGAAGCATCTGGGTTTATGGTTATATCACCGGTCATCAACCCAACATCACCAAAGTCTTTTAAAAATTCTCTATATTTTTGGTTTGATAAGGCTTTGATAGGAGATGTATAAATAATTCTTTGCTTATCTCTTAAAGTTTGGGCAATAGCATATTCAGCAACAACAGTTTTACCAGCAGAAGTGTGTGCAGCAACTAAAACTGATTCGTTTCTATCAATACAAGAAATAGCAGTATCTTGGAAGGGATCCAATGTGAAAGGATATTCTCTTGCCTGATTGACTCTTTTATGTTCTGTAATAGGAATGTAATCGTAATTTGGTGGTAAAGCCACTTGATGTCTAACTTGATGTTTAATTTGGACTTTTTCTTCTTCATCAACATTTTTGTTTTCATCAGTTTGTGGCAATAAATCATTAGATGCGGAGTAGTTAACAACTTGTTCTGATTCAAAACCATCTTTAAAAATACCTCTTTCTTTAGGTTTGGCACTAAACTTTTCGTCTAGTTTTACTTTTTTAGCTGGTGCTTCTTCTTTATCACTTTCAGCATCGGATACATCAAATAGATCGAAATCATTGTCGTTTAAGTCAACATCATTGATAAGTTCGTTGACAGAACCATTATTTGGAGTTTCAGTTTTGTTTAAATTGGACATGCTCTTATATTGTTCAATTATAATTCACTTTATATTAAGTATTTGTTGGTTTTAGTGATTACTTTCTTAATAATTTAGAAGTGAACTTCTTTGTTTAAACAGTGAATAATGATGATGGCTGGGTATAAGAAAACCCGAGAGAAAAAAAAAAGAAATTTTATTCGTGTAAGCGTTTTTTTGTAAGCACTGGAGGCTGTTTCCTATTTGGGACATATGGCTATAAACCATTAAAGAATGAAAGCATAAACAGATTAAATCCGATAATATTGAATAATTTGAAACACTTCTTAATGGCATAATTTATCTTATAATAAGTTCATTAGTGGATGCAAACGAGATCTTCTTTATATATATAGCAAAGCCTCATTTTGCCTAGTACTCATTAAAGGAAAGCTCTTTAAAGCACGCCTTATATAACTTGTTTGTTTGTTTTTTTTTTCTCACCTAATGAAGTTCGGAAATAACAACTAACCATACAC
>ERZ794936.78-NODE-78-length-76591-cov-5.299976_pt1 | contig 76591 bp, 46 predicted proteins | sample MGYA00511083_ERZ794936 | MGnify/ENA primary metagenome ERZ794936 (study PRJEB30137, sample SAMN04331409) | food metagenome | isolation source: Y2 must sample point D1 replicate A | place: Australia: South Australia | collected 2014 ... | reverse complement strand
ATTTTTAAAATTCTCTCCATTTTTTCAATTTATGTTTTTTTTTTTTCTTTCTTTTTTGCAATATCCTCTATGTTTTCAACACCTACATGTTTTTTTAAAACATAATGCAAACAATTTAAAATAAAACAACTTTTTTTCACTAGAGATTAAATTTGTTATATAAACCTGAAAATCACTGTTTTATCTACACTTTACAACATAAGAAAAAAAAAAATGAGTGAAGAAATAGTCGATGCAAACAGAAAAAGAGGACGTGATGAAAATGACGGTTCCTTTGACCAAGTCATGGAAGTTGAAAACACTCAACAATATCCAAGTAGTGACGAATTAAGCAACAGACCTATTGCAGGCCAAAGAAGACAACACAATTCTGATTTCCATCAAAACCAAAAAAGAAGAAACCAAAGCAGAGTCAAGACAGTTTCTCCTATTGTAGAATTATGTAGACAGATGTTGCCTGATATCTGTACTCTGGGTGAAAAGAAGGATTTTTTGAGTGAAGATTTAGAATTGATAGGCCAAGGTATTTGTGCCAACTTTTTTATAGATCAAGAAACCGATGGAAAATTTAAAAAAAGTGTCTTGTCTACACTAATTGCTGTTGCTACCGAACAACCTCAAAAAAGACATGCCTTGGCTTTACTAATTTTAAAAGTCATTGGTATCAGTCATGTTGTAGGTAAAGAAGTATTGGAAGCCTTTTTGTTGAAATTTAACAGCAGTTTGGAAGAACAAAATTGGAATAATGTAAAAAACATTTTAGGGTTTTTAGCTTGTATTAATTCTGCTTTACCAAAGGAATTTGTTTTACAAATATTCAAGGATTTATTCAAGTTATCTTTTGATTTGAAGGAACAAGGAAAATCAAATACTGCTGATATGATATTTTTCAACACAAGTGCTATGATTCCACAAATTTTTGTTTTATCTAAGAAATCCAACGAAGACCCGTTATTAGCTCCAGTTGTTGAGATCTTACAAGAATTAAGTGAAAAAGTTGTATTTGAAGAAAACAACGATAGCCTAGTTAACTTAATTTTACCAGCTGTAAAGAAATTTATTGATAATGATTTTGAAGATATGAAGAACTTTTACATTAATTACGAAAAGGATGTTACAATTTTAAAAGCTGAAAATCTAAACTTGAACATCGATCAATCATTATTTGAAATAACATATCCAAGTGTTGAAACCATTAACGATATTACTTCATTATCTAGAGAACAAGCCAAGAATCCTAAAGACTTCTTATGGTCTATCAAAAGAAAAACTTTTACTTTATTTGAACCAATAAATGTTGAACAAGAAAATGAAGAACCTAAGCAAATCTTCACCACTGCTAATAAAGCAACATATGAAAGTTTGATCTTTAACGATACTGTTTCCGACATTTTGTTGGCTTTGGAATTTAACAAGATGACAGCCATTTCCACCATGTTGTCTTTCCACAGTTTCTTCAACGAGGCTTTTTTTGCTGAAAAGAATGCATCAATCAAATCTTTGACTGAATCATTTTTGCAAAACCCTGCTGCCAGCCACTTTAAGATTGAAGACATGCAAATTGAAGCTATTTTACAATTAGTCTTTGATTTGTATCCTAATGATGCTTTATTGAAAACAGATAAGACCTACTACTTTTACTATGTTCTTGTAGGTATTTGTTTTGATGAGCCTTCAGTTGCCCCTGTTTACGGTAGAGCCTTTACAACTTTGTTTGAAAGATTATCATCTAATGAATTTGATGTTGATATAAAGAAGAAATTTGTTAACTGGTTCAATTTACAATTAAGATCATTTGATTTCTTCTGGAAATGGAATGCTTGGTTTGAAGATATCAAAAAGTTTGGTCACTTGAAGTATAACGGTAAGATGCACTTTTTGAGAGATGCTATAAACAAAAACTTGAGAGTAACCAACGACCCTGAACTAGTTGCATCTTCTTTGTCTGAAGAATACATTGGCTTTGTTTTGAATGCTAATACCACAAACGAAACTGATGAAGAAAAAATTAATTACTACAATTCTTTATTGAACCAACCTTTATTAGAAGTTGGTGATTTAAAGAGCGAAGAAGATGGATACTTTATTTTAAGTAATGAAAAGTTACCATTCCATGAAGCTGTTGAAAAGATAATTGCATTTTTCAAAGGTTCTGGTTCTGCTGAAAATAATGAATCCAATTTAAACTTTTTGATTGAAGTCTTGGGTAATTTAGAAGCAGAACATGGTTCTTTGATAGCTAACTTTGATAGATTCATCATTACCGTCATGATTCAAGCTGTCTTGCATGTTGGTAGTAGATCTATTTCACATTTACAAAATACCTTGTCTCATCACCATGACAATTTGATTAATTTGTTTGGTGCTGTTGATGAAAACTCAAATATCAACGAATGGATCATTGCTGCTATACACAAATACTGGGGACAAAACGTCAAAAATGTATTTTTGATATTTGAGATTTTCTACAAGAACAAGTTGATTTTAAATAAATCCGCAATCATAGACTTCTTGTTTAAAGAGCCTTCTATGGATGCTATCCTTTACGATACAGTTTACTACGACTTCTTAGTTAATTTATTACACACAGCTTCTGTTCAAGAAAATGACATTAATCTAGTATTAATAACCTTTAATTATTTAACTGATATAATGAATGATTGTACTAAGAAATTGAATGTTAGTGGTGATGTTCCTTTACCTAATGTACAAGAATTGGAAAACAACGCTACTGACAGTGACGGTTTAGCTACTTTGGAAACATATAATAAATTGAGATTTGCTGTGAACCTAGCAAAAACATTGTTGAGAAAGTTCCATAGAGTATTTATAGATGGTGGCAATATCTTCAGTACCATAGTTGACTCTAAGTCTATTGAAAGAGAATTGAGTTCTTATCACAATTCTTTATAAACTGTGATTTTAACAAAAATAAAAAAAAAAGGTATATTTATATATATATGAGCTTTTTATTGTAAGACGTTATTTCTTCTTTTTAATGGGTTGTAGTTTGATGTCTGATAGCTTTGCATCTAATGTAGGTCTTGATGCATTGCTTGAAGTCAGATTAATTCTCCGCATACTCAAGCTTCTTATATTGTCGTTTTGTTCCAAATCCTCACTATCTTCATTATCATCACTGTAGTCAAGATCAAACATTGGTAAATTTTCACTTGAGTTGGATTCATGAGACTCGGAATGGCCATATCCGGTACTGCCATCGCTCATTGAATCTTTAGAAGAAGAATCTTGTTTGTACTTGCTGAGTTTATTATTTGATTGAGATAGAAGAAACATATCCTCCTGCAAAAAAGAATCTTTATTTCTATTAAAGAGTTGGCTACTTCCTGTTTTGTTCATGTAATTATACTTAAACTTAGCTTCATCCAAGTCCTGCTTGATTTTGTAAAATTTTATAACCATACTCATGAATGTGACAAAGTTTGACTCGGATACGTTGATCAAAGTTGAAGTTCTATTTCCAAACTTTAATGAATTGTACAAAGTTATGAATCTTTTAAAGTCAAAGTTGTTAGTGTTCACATCATACTTCTTACATTCAAAGCTAATTATTTTCAAATACTCCAAATAGGTTAAACCGGCTTTATCAAATAGATTCATCTCATTGAAGACCTTCATCCTCCAGTATAAGGGGTTTTGCCCACCAAGGGTATATACTTTAAGATCTTGTGAAAATGCCTCTATAACTGAACTGTAATTTGTTAAAAAAGGTAACATATCTTGCAAGTTTTTCTTTTCTATCTCAACTTCCGCGTGGTCTAGATGATTGTAATTGTTGTAGGTCTTGAAATTGTCAAATGACTTTTTTGGTGGTGAAATCCCCTTATTGAAGACTATTTTGTTTTTGTTATAATTAAAGTAATACTGCAGCTTTGGCATCAAGTCAAAATTCTCTAAAGTTAAGCTATAGACATAGGGATTGATCAATAAAAGTTTATATTTGTCTTTATTGCCTTTCTCAGTTTCATCATCTGCAGAAGCTGTCTGAGTAAATATGGGGATGTACAACTTGGGATTATATTTTAATATTTGTTTGAGGGTGAAGTATCTATAAAAGAACCAATATAAATTCAAAATAAATATTGTCACAATTCCACCAATTGTTATAAAAAATTCAAAAAATTGTTGAGTTTTGGCAGCATGTCCTAGGATATCCAATGGTGCAACAACTATAAAGCCTAAGAAGAGTATGGATATGAGAAAGGTGATACCTTGGAAAACTAGTCTTAATAGTCTATATCTGCTGTAGCTGCCTATATGAATCCTATTCAAAAGATTTTGAATATAAACATCATTTTCAAGCATTAATGTTCAAATAGTTTATGGTGAGGAAGTTTTTCAAGTTGGTTCTAGGGTCATATCATTGCTTTAGACTTGCAACTATATATATAATAATTTTGCTAAATTTTTAAAATTGGAAAAGAACGAAAAAAAAAAAAACATGTATATGTAATCGTACGAGATGAGTTTTAATGCAATCACGTGACAAAACTATGAAGAATATATACTTTAATAGTTAAACTATAGTGTTGATCAAATATGACTAGTTAAAAATTCAGTAGAACAAATAATCAAAATATATATACACAGCTTTATTATTATCATTTTTTTTTTTTTTTTTAAAGATCAGAAACCATCAAATGCATCTTGGTATGGGTCTTCTTCGCCTAAGTTCAACATTATCCCGTATTGCTTCATATCTTCAGTATCTTCTTCAAAGTATTCGTATTGAGATGTATCACCATGACCTGCTTTGATTGGAGGTTCGTATGGAGTTTCTATGTTTTTTTTGAACATTTTGTGCCAATTGACTTCTTGGAACCATATGTGGTTTTTGATATCTTCAACACCGTTTTGTAAGTTACCCAATCTTTGAGATAAATCTCTGTTGATCAACTTTGTCAATAGATCTATGACTTCATTGCTAAAGTTCTTGCTCATAGGGAATTTCAAAGGAGCATTTAAAATATTATCATAAGTTTTCAGAGTATTTGAGTCGTAGAAAGGAGTAAAACCAGACAACATTTCGTATATTAAAACACCTAAGGACCACCAATCAACAGACTTGTTGTATCCTTTGGTTTGGATGATTTCAGCAGCAATGTAATCAGGGGTACCAACAATAGTAAAAGTAACATCATTACAATATTTTGCAAAGCCAAAATCAGTAAGCTTGATATGTCCGTATTTGTCCAACAGAATGTTTTCCGGCTTTAAATCTCTATAAATTATATCATGTTTGTGTAAGTATTCAATTGCAAGAATGACTTCTGCAGCATAAAATTTGGCAACAGGAACTGGGAATTTTTTCGATTTTCTTAACAAAGAGAATAACTCACCACCTTCAATATAATCCATGATCATATAAACAAAGTTTAAATCTTGAAAAGTCCCCCACATTCTAATAATAAAGGGATGATTGACAGCAGAAAGCATGAGTCTTTCGTCATTGGTGTGCTCAACTTGCTTCAATTTGATGATTTTTGATTTCTTCAATACCTTCATGGCATAATATCTGTAGTTATGGGTTGATTGGACCAAATGCACTCTACCAAAAGAACCTGTACCTAAAGTTCGCATAATTTGGAAATCGTTATGTTTGTATTTACCTTTTGTGATTCTCGGCACTATTTGGTATTGAGACTCAGTTGAATTATTTTTTTCATTGTTTGTAATTTCGTTAACGGGATACGTTTCATTCAATAATAAATGCGGTTGTCTAACCGATTGGGCGATAGGCTTGTGGAGTTTGCTTGTGAAATCATTGTCCATTAAGGTTAGAACTGAAGTGCTGCTTTCTAATTCGTTGTTTAAATTCGTGGTTAATGTGTCGCAATTAGAGGCTGAAGAACTGTTGTTGTATTGGTTGTTTGAAAGAAGCTCCTCTAGAGACAAAGGTTGAAGCTGAGAAGGCGGTAATTTGTTTGTCATGCTAGAATGTGAAGGTTGTTCGGATTGGTTGTTCATAAGATCAAACTTTATCATTTTCAAAACAGCGGTATGTATCCTTTAGATTGAATATTGACACCTGGGTTAGTAACGATAGAATAGTGAATGGGGTTATATTAATTTTTAAAAAAAAAAAAAGTCCAATTTTTAAATATTAAGTTATTCAATTTTAACAATTATATACTATAATGAGAGAAAAAAAAAGATGTTTCAAAGAGGTACTAACATGCTCTACAGGCTTTTTTTTTTGGGATCCATTTATTAATACTAATTTTTGCGTTTTGTCCCATTCTCTTTTTGTCGGATTTCTAATATGAGTATTTTTTTAACGATGAAGAAAACGGCTGAGGGCTATGGGTGAAGGAACCAAAAGGGGAAAAACAGTAGGCTAATTTGCGGGTTGAGCTGGGGGTGATTTCACCTTGGGAGGAAATGTGAAGAAAAAAACAGTCTAGAACAGCGGATGAGTGTCTTTTTTTTTTGGTCACATGATTTGGCAAGTTAGCAGGTCACATGACCTGTGTAGCTAGTCACATGATCAAAACAAGCTGACTGGTCACATGTTCCATATAGCTACTCACATGACCTCTACATCACCCCCCCTACTTGTTCAATATCGACAGCTTCCTCTGTTTGCTAGGTCTCTGCTCCCTAACGCTTCCATAGCCCTTGGCAAAAAACTTAGGCACATCAACCTCACTTTCCCTTCTCAACAAGGTTGGGTCGTCAATCAACTTAACAAACTGTAACAGTACGATACTCAAAACACTCAGCACAAATGGCACACTCAAAATGAAATTAGGTTTACTGTCAAAAGTTCTTGAGTATACTTGTAAGAATATTATCGGCAAAAACAACATGGTTAAAAATCTTAACTGTGTATGTGCTGCAAATATCTGTCCTGTTATTTTCTTTGAGCTATACTTTAATATACAATTCTGTATTGTTGGCGAGATCACTGCTGATAAGGCTTGGAATACACCTGAAGCATATAAAGACCAGCCGTAGTCTTTAAAAAAGATCAGCAGTCCTGTTGATACCACCAAAAACACTATTGATACATTTAACAGGAACTTGTCCATCGTATCCACTCCATTGTTTATTATTTCAAATTTAAATGTTTTTTTCAAAAAATTCAATATTATTGGCATAGTTATTAGTAGTGCACTCTTCCCCAGCCCAATTATACTAACGTAATATCCTAATTCGACTGATGTCCATTCGAATTGTTTGATAGCATATAACATTATTACCGGTACAAATCCAGATGTTGCTGAGCAAAAGAACGTATCTATTAGTATCAATAGAATTGTATTTATTCTTGGTATTAACGACCCACTGGCTGTTTTGTTTATCCATAACTTACCTATAGGCTCAACTGCTTCTATAACAGTCATGTGGAACCATACATACAGTCTTTGCTTTAACGTCAAATTGCTTTGTTTTATTCCTTGCTCAGGTGAATCCAAAGACGATAAAGACGATTTTCTTCTTAATCGATTCTTTATCAATACCTTTGCTGAGTACTTTTGTGCATCTTTATGTCTACTTTCTTGCACAAAAAACATAACAGAAATTAAATATACTATACTTATACCCGTTGTAAAATAAAAAGGGGTTATCAATGAATTGTTAAAGAACTTTATGATATAAGATGATAACAATGGTCCAAATCCAATAGATCCGTATATGATAGACATCAACAAAGAAATATATCCTGCTAATGTTCCCTCATTCGATGGGATGATATCGCTTATGTATGAGTTCCCAACAGATATTAAAGTCAGAATCCCTCCTGTTATATCACTTGACATGGCAAATACGACTAAGTATCTGTTAAACGGAACTGCTGGGTGGAAGGCTATCAGCATCAAAATTGTATGCAAAACACCTATGTACCCAACCAACTTCAGTACAAATAATCTTCCCAATCTATCAGAAAGTTCTCCAAATTTTCCTGACAATAAAATACCAACTGTAGCAACAAACAAAGAGACCACTGAAGTTATGTTACCTTGTTCTATTTGAACTTTTTTCATATCACAAGTTTCATTAGAAGTCAATTGAAATTCGTTACACAACTTGACTGACAACAACCCCACTGATGGAGTCATCAACAAAGTGATACACATTACTCTCAACACCAATACTGCCAGCAATGTAAAAACAGTTGGTCTCAAGTACCAAGGCTTGTTTTTAAACCTTTCCATCGTTTGCTGGTACCAAATATCCGAAATATCATCTTCAACATCATCCTCCAGATCTGGGGATGCTTGGAAAGATGTATACTCATCATCAGATCCAGAATCAATGGCCAAACCTTGTTGGTTTATAAGAGATGAAGTTTCTCTCTGTGCCTTAGATTTGTTATGTTTCTTTTGTTTCTTTTGATATTTGGAGATGTTTGCCTTTATGTTGTTTTCAACTTTTTGAAACTCTTCAAGAGTATGTTCCAACACGTACTCTGGACTCTCATTGTTCATAACACGAACAGTTTCACTGTTGCTTCTTTCCATTGTTTCAGGCCCGGCTGCGTTTTCTCCAGAAAACGTGCTAGCTTCGCTCATCTTGTTTATACTGCGAAAATGGAAATAGTTGTTATTTTGGTTCTCTTACACGAGTATATATTAATGTATATATATATATTATTTCAATTTAAAAAAAACAAAAAAGCAATGTATAACTTTACGAATTGAACTTGATTCTTGTTTATTTTTCACCAAAAGCTGTGTATATATATAAGATACGTAACGCCATTTGAATTCGCTTTGAAAAATTTCCAGCATCATATAAATCATATAATTGTGATGTAAAATTGGTAAGGAAACGCACGAATCGATAATTGAAGGGTGAAGCGGAAAAATGAAAAACAAAAAAGAGCCAGTAGCGCAATCAAATTTCGGACATTATCAAAATTTTAGAATTCGTTCCTTATCGACGAAGACATATCAATGCTACTTAACAGCATTGATTTTAATTATAGGAGCTCTATATAGAATGTTTAATTAGTTTTGGAATAAATGAAAGATGTCATTCAGGCGTATGAAATACATAAATATATTTTTGAAAATTGCTAATAAATGAATACTAATCTCTCTTGATCTTCTTTTCTATCTTAACTCCTGCTAACAAAATGTGAGATACTACTTCTAATATTATCATAAACAATGAAGATAAAATGGCTAAGCAGTAATTACTTATGGTTATACCAATATCCAACCAAGAACCTTCAGTTTTCAACAAGTAAAAAAAGTTCAATGGCAAAATATCAGAAACAGAAATTACCAATGAGGATACTGTGTACGGTTCCATGTGCAATTTCATATTGATAATTCCCAAGCTCGCTGATAACAGAACATATGGAATAATCAACTTTATTATTAACAAAGCACCCATAGCAAATGGATCAAAGATAGGCAACAATCTATAAACAGAGTCTAGTGAGAAAGATGATATTGAGGCAACATTACCTGTTCCGAAGAATGCAATTTGCAGCAAGAAGAACCCAATAACACTGACTCTCAATATCTGCATGTTGTCTACATTTTTCATTTTGCTTTTGGATTTCAAAAATACTTCTAAATCAACCCATTGAACCAAAAACATTGAAAAGAAAAAGTAAAAGAACATTTCAAACGAAATACTCAAAATCACAAAAGTTGGTGCAAATGTGATAAATATTAGCAACATTCTTACATCAGCATCGTTGATGGACTCATGACGTGATTTGATGTGTGCTATTGGCATGACCAATAGAGATATCAAGAACAAGCACCAATTGGTAACTTGAACTGATCTTGGCAATCCTAAGTTATTGCTTAATGATTGAACAGCCAAATTTGTAGTAAATAAGATAGCACCTATCAATGCAATTTGTAATAACATCAAGTTTCTGGTGTATTTGTCAGTAGCCAGAATTCTTTTAATCTTGTTATCAAATACTAATGGCAGTAATGAAACAATTATGGTCATGAAACTTGCAATGTTGATCTTGTTCAAGGATTCTATTTTTACTGCATCAAATGTAGTAAATGTTGACAAACTCAAACATGTTATAACCCATAAAACATGTCTCTTTATCTTGTTTTTGAACGCAATTCCCATTAACAATGGGTACAATGTCAGTAAAACAAATACTATAGTAAAAACGTTTCTTTTGAAAAACCCATAAACTATACATTCAAAAACACCAACAATTTGAAGTAGAATCAACAGCACCATTTTGAAGCTTCTATTTTTATTCTCCTTATCATTAATATCAAAAAAGAACTTTTTAGTACCAATTTTCAAAACATTCAAGTTCAATATGATATTGTACCAAAAGTACAATGGGAACAGCAAATACATGTAAAAGTTAAATGTGGAATTTTGGTAAAACAAAACATATGTCATAACTGAGCCCAATAAAATAAAGAATGTCATGAATGAATAAGTCTTTGTTAAGCTTGCTTTATCGACTTTTTCATCTTTTATAATAAATGATTTTAAAAATATCATGAATGAGTAACAAATCCATCCAATAAAGCCTAAAGTGACTATACTTCTGATCAACACCCAATTATAAGTAGTTAAGTAATACAATCCTTCTAAAGTAGTTTTCATTAGGTTCTCAATGGCAAATACAACCAGCAATCGAGACGCCTTTCCGTTATTCATCAATGAGTCTATTTCTTCAAGATGCTGCTCTGGAGAAGTTTCGTCAAATTTGTAGTATGGTTTGTAAGTGAACTGATGCTTTATGACTTCTTGTTCCTTAATTTTGTATTGTTCCAAGATACTCTTAGCATTGTTTAATAAAGACAAAATTTTGTTTTGTTGAGTTCCTTCAACATATGCCAATGGTAATTCACCTACAGAGTTGACAGGATAATCTTGACCCAGTAAATAACTCATTAATGAGGCAATATCTGCTTGGTTAACATCATTTCTTGTGACATTACCAAGATGCCAATTTTTGGTATACTCATCAGAAATGTCAATTTCAGACTTTTCAGGTGTGTTGACACCTGATCCCCAAGCAATTAAAGGAGTTCTTGTATTGTTTGGGTGCCCATCACCATGTGAACCAAACGCCGACATACCATGGTCAGCAGTGAATATAAAAGCAGAGTCTTCATCTCCGAAGAAATCATGAATTTTTGGCACTAATTTTTCGATTTGTTGGTCTAAGTAAATAACATTGTCATAATACTCAGCACTGTATGGTCTTTTACTATGTCCAGCAGTATCACAACCTAACAAGTGCAAAAAGAAAATGTTTCCATCTTGTCTGACCAATTCATCTAAAGCCTTGTCGTTAGTGGTGTTATCTAATAATCCATAAAAGTGGTTAAAGGAATAAGCATCTAATTCTATAGACGAAGAACTAAAATCTTCAAATTCATGTCCATACATCCATGCATCCACTTTCCCATCAGTAGCACCACTCTTGAACATTGGCAAAATATCTGGTGACCCAAAAGAAAAAGTATGTTTGGATCTGTTGAAACAAGAATCAAAATCAACTGGATTTTCTTTCCATCCTTTGGTAACAGCAGAAACATCTTCGTAAAATCCAGCAATCATGGCCACATGTCCTGGTCTTGACTCAGTCGGCATTCTTGTATGTGAAATACCCCAGGTACCTTCATTCAAGGCTATGTTTCTTAAAAATGGAGCCAAGTATTGTTTTTGTTTGGTTTTTGGATGTTCCAAATACTCAAATGTAGTATCAGCTCTTAAACCATCACCCACAATTAAAAATAGTCTTTTAGCAGGAGAAGCACTCGAAGGACTTGGCTTAGATGATATGGAGGTTGGGACATGAACTAAAGGCGATATAAAGTATATATCAAAAATAGACCATAGGTAAAACAAATGGAATGCTACACCAATAATTATAAAAATCACTCTAGATGATAGAAATGATACCATTTTGGTGTGTAGTGATGTTTGGTCTTACTGAATTCTCCTTATACTTTTTTTGAAAAATTTAAATTTTAAAAAAAAAAATAAATATACACCAAAAATTTAAAATTTCACAATATGGTGAAAAAAAAAAAAAACTTAAAAGCAGAAAGGGGTTAAAAAGGGGTATTTGAACATTACAATTATTCCATATTTGGCGTCTGTAGGTCACGTTTGATGTTTAAGATTTAATCAATTAAAAACAAATAAGTTAAATGTATTTTTTCTTTTTTTAATTTCGTATTTTGGTAAAAGTCCTTTAAAATATATAATTATATATATTATTTATAATAACAAGATTTGTTAATTATAAAGTGAATATTGATATTTTTCTTCTTATTGATTTCCTTTTTTTTTTTTTTTCTTAATAGAAATACTATTATTAATAATACCTAGAACTATAACGATTTAATATGTTGTATTAGTTTCGAAAAAGTGGCTCATAAACATCTGCGCAATTATGCATACTACACCATCTTTTTTTTTTTTTTTTCATGTTTATCGTTATTTTATTATTAGTTATTTCTTAATCCAAAAAAAAAAGGATTGAATATTCCGTTTTATTATTAATGCAAAACATCACTATGTTATTATATGTTATTATTCAGTTATCTGATATCCTAATGCAGTATAATGAAAATATGTTTTATAATTTTTTTTTTTCAAAAATTTACTTAACAGTCAGTGAAACCAATAGCTTCTAAGTGAACTGGTTTACATTGAGAACCAATGTTTTCATCGTATAAGTTGTAGAAGTTACCAGATAAACATTGCCAGAAGACATCTTCGTTACCAATGGCTAAGTTACCTTCTGGAGTGATACCCCAACCCTTAGCGTAGATAGCACCAGCTTGTGGAGGAGGACCATCGAATTGGAATTGTCTATTGGCAACAATGGAACCAATTCTACCCTTGCTATCAGTTAAGACACCTTCTTTCAAGGTCATAGATAATGTACCGTTGTTCTTACAGGAAACAGCCTTGATTGGACCGCTGGAGGTAGCAGAAGAAGTGGCTTCGGAAGTGGAAGAGGTAGAAGAAGCAGAACTACTGGAAGAAGCAGACTTGGTGGAAGAAGCAGAACCAGTGGAGGTAGTAGCTTGGATTTGACCATCACCTATTTGAGAGACTGGCTTAGCAGTAGAAGTAGTAGCAGTGGTAGCTTGGATTTGACCATCACCAATTTGGGAGATTGGTTGAGCACTGGATGGCTTCAAAGTGGTGGTAGTAGCAGTAGTAGCTTGGATTTGACCATCACCAATTTGGGAAATTGGTTGAGCAGTAGACTTAGGAGCAGTGCTGGTGGTTGGAACGGTGGCAGTAGTAGCTTGGATTTGACCATCACCAATTTGAGAAATTGGTTGAGCAGTAGACTTAGCAACAGTGCTGGTGGAAGAAGTAGCAGTGGTAGCTTGGATTTGACCATCACCAATTTGGGAAATAGCAGCAGCTCTCTTGGCCTTAGTGGCAGAAGAGGTAGCGGAGGAAGAAGCATAGAAGGAAGCATAAGAACCAGTAGTGATTGGTTCAACAGCAATACCGAAAGAAGAAGTGTATTCAGTAACGGCAGAAGCGTAGGTGGCAGTTGGAGTTAAAGTGGTCCATGGTTCAGATGGAACATAGGCGGCCATAGCGGAGGTAGCAACTAAGGTGGAAGCTAAAACAGTTTTTTTGTTGTATTGCATCTTTGTAAAGAGTTTTTGATTTTGTTTACTTTTCTGTGGTTTTGGAGTGAAAAATATTTTGTAATCAAAATAATATGCTTTGTAATTCTGGTTTTTCTTAATACTTTAAAGTGTTATTAAAATAAAAAATAAAAAATTAATAATCATCTGAGTAATAACTTTTCAATCCAACTCTCCCTTTATATAGAAATCATATGAAAACAATTTGGTGTGTATTTTTTATTTATCAGATGAGATGTTTCAAAATTGTTTTTTTAGAAGTTCAGCACCGCTTTTTTTTTTTTTACTAAATGAAGGGCAGAAAGCTACTTCTTTTTTTTTTAGGTGCGTAAAACTTAGGAATATACCTAAAAATAGGTTTAACAAATGGGTTAAAATTAGAAGGAAATACTCCTATTTTTTCCCCTCCATGTAAAATGGGTGAGGGGAGCCCTATATTTTTTTTTTGGTGTGTCCGCGGCTAATTTTCAGTTCAGCATCTAATTAATTAAACGTGCATGGTGCTGAACTTTGCTAATAATAAGTACTAAGTATTTGATTGTGTACACTTATTTTTACGCTTTATTAATGGTGATGAAATGAATTTTAAAAAGAAAACATTAAGATTTTAGACAGTTAGTGTAATATTGGACAGATTGAGTATTATTTGTTTAATATCTTTTGAAATATAAGTTTAGCATTGTTTAAACGCTTTTAAACCCATATTTTTATTTTGGGGTTGTTTGCTGTGGATACGAAATAAACAAAAAATATATATTTTTTTTAATTTGTTTGCCATTTTTTTTTTCTTTCTAGATCATTGGGGCATTCATTAAATGCTGAATGGAACAATGCTGAGTTTGTTTCTATTAATCAAACATGATTATTTCTATAAGCAAACACTTGGGGGTTATGTTTGATATGTATTTTCTATGAAATTAGTACATTATCGTGGTATTTTTTTTCTCTCCCGTTGATAACTGCAAGAGTAAGAGACTGGGGGTGTTCCCTTAGCAATAACAATTGTAATATGTCTAATTAGGGTCTTCATTTTTCCTCAGGGATAATACCATGCTTCAAAAGCTGGGGATTTTCAATCTAATGTGTCTCCAACATATTGTAGTGTAGCTCATCGTGGTTTTGAATCCATCACACATGTTCAGCTATTTTTTTTTTTTTTCAACATCTTGCAATCCAGCTGTTGTGACATGTGACTTAACTTTTAATGACTATTATCATTACCAGTAGAGTGAAAAATCACGTGCAATTATTGGAAATTCCATTTTTTTTAAATACTTTTTTTTCTTTTCGGATATTAGACATCTTTTCTTTGACTAATGGCACAATTTAAGATGCACTCGAAAGTCTGAATCATAGTGTAACCAAATAAACATAACACACAGTATATAGCAATACCTATAGAAGTTTTCTCTTTTTTTTTTTTTGCTAATGTCTACTAAGGAAACTCTTTCTGTTGAGAATTTTTACTGTGTTTATTTACTTAATTCCTTACAGAAAAAAGGGTCTACTTATATTGGATCAACTAATGATCCTATTAGAAGACTTCGACAACATAATGGTACCATAAGTGGAGGAGCCTACAAAACAAAAAAAGAAGCAAACAGACCATGGGAAATGTGTTTGTTTGTTCATGGGTTTCCTACGAAATCCATGGCTTTAAAATTTGAACATGCTTGGCAACACTGCTATCAATCAAGATTTACAAAAATCAAACATGAAGATTGGGGAATGAAAAAAACCAATAATAGAGGCATGCCACTAAAGATCAATGCTTTGAAGCTGTTGTTAAACAGTGAACACTTTGCACACTTTGATTTGGAAGTTGTTGTTTTCAATACTGATGGCTTAAATACTATACAGAACATATGGCTTCAAAAACAAAAATCTAAGTTTAATTACGATGGATTCAATTTTCTTTATCACAAAAATATAAACATTCAGGAAAATGTTTTACAGAATATGGACAATTTGAAAAAGGACCATTTAATTTTGGCAGAAGAAAACTTACAAATGGTTAGGTCTTTTTATCAAACAAGGCTTGAAGAGCTTGCCCATTTGCGTGAAAACATTCTGAGAAAGCAAACAGACGACACAAATGAATGTTTTATATGTTCTCAAATAATAGAAACAACCCCAATAAGATGTTATCATGAAAACTGTCATTTCAAAAGCCATTTTGCATGCATATACCCAAAAATTTTACCGGAAGATAACGAGTCCTTTGTGCCAAAAAGCGTATACAGTTGTTTCAATTGCCAACAAGATATAAATTGGTTTACATTGCAAAAGCTAACATATATATAATTATAGTAATTCAAAAGATGTGTTTTTAAACAGAGGAATTTCCAAGTTCTCGATAACTTTATGGTGCCCTTCATGGCTAGGATTCAATAGTATGATCTTCTCAATATACTGTGGAGTTTCGTTCATATTTGAAACCTTCACGTTTATTTCCAAAGTGTTCTTTTTGAAGCTCATAATAGTCGTAACAAATTTTTGTGAAGTTTTGTATTCATAAGAGTTTCCATCGTCATAGTATATTTGAGTCTCCTTGACTAAACCACCTTTATCTGGAGCAATTATTAATGTATAGTTATCATATTTCATTGCAGTAGATGATCTTCTGATCTTTTCTTTCAAGTATACAAAACTACCTCCTTCTATGTATGTGGGAATATAATCCAAAGCAACTTCAACGCTAACGTATCTGTTCTTCAAACTCTTTTCTATTTCAATTTTATCATCAAAGTTGTTAAAATTGTAATACAGATCATTGTTTTCAGGGAAATACATTTTTACATTTTTAGATCTTGAAGTAGTAATTGGTTTAACAATTAAATCACCAAGATAGAACTGGTCTTGTATAGTGAATACATCACTGTTATTACTGTTTTGATTTTTCCAAAATAAAGGCTTCATGATTGGTTCACCTGTTAACGAACTCTTTTCAAACTCGTTGTAAATATAGTTTATCAATTTGTATCTCAACTGGATAGAATCTTTTACTAAATTACCGTATTTTGGAGACTTTTCTATTATCAAATGTGGTTCTCTTCTACTTGCTTCTAAATGAGCATGTGCTCTAAAAAATGGATAAAATACTGCCAGTTGGTACCATCTAACAATTAACTCCTCATTAGGGTTTCCATAAAATCCTGCAACATCAGCACCAGTGTTAGGCATACCAGCCAATCCATTATTCAAAATCATAGGTATAGAGTTTTTTAAATGATCCCAAGTGGCAAAGTTGTCACCTGTCCAAGAGGCTGCTGTTCTTTGGGAGCCGGCAAAGAAAGAACGACTCAAAACAAACGGTCTTTTGTCTCCTCCGTAGGTTTCCATTAAAGATTTATGCGTTGCTTCATGCATGGCTTTACCATAAAGATTATGAACAGATCTGTGTTCAAATCCATTATTGTGCAAGACATTCAAAGGAAAGGTTCTCTCAAATTTTTTAAATAGTGAGGGTTCATTCATGTTATTCCATGCATGTAGATTATTCAAGCCAGCAACAGTAGCACTTTCAAGAAATTCTTCATAAAATTGTTGCCACAATTTTTGACTTTCTTCAGTCATTAAGAAATCCAACCATACAGACTCTCCAGTCCAACTATCAGCAACAAAATTGTTCATTTTGTGATCTTTTATAGCCAATCCACTATCTTCTATTCTGTCAGAGATGAAATAATGCAGCTTCATATACGGATCAATATTGGTAACAAGATTTTTCTTACCATCTTGATCTAGTTTGAAAAGCAGATCTGTAACATTTGGAAATGCCTTTTCTACCCATGTAAAGTACTTTCTGTCATCAGTGTAATCCACGTCCAACCAAAAGAAGTCAACTGGAATTTCGTTTTTTTTAAAATGCTCATTGATGTTCAAAATATCTAAACTACTTTCATAAGACCATCTGGATTGATGATAACCAAGTGTGCTCAATAAAGGCAGTTCAATAGTTCCTGTTAGATCAGTGTATGATTTTAATACACTAGCCGGTGAATCTTCAATAAATACAATCAAATCCAAAACACCAGTCTCCATGATCCAATGAGTCAATGAATCATTTTTGTTGTATTTAACATCAACGTCAGTATCTGACGGATTGTTGTTCAACACACCTACAGAATAATCTTCTGCAACACCCAACATAAATGGGATGGATCCATATAAGGGATCATTATTCAAAACACTGTGCTCAAAAGCATCTATGTTGAATAACCTATAAGGTTGCAATTCGGTATCCCATGTTTCTAAAAGTCTTAAAGATCCAGGATGCTCAGGTATACCATACAGGTTTGCTATGTTTAAAAACTTGATGTCAAGACCAATAGATTGTGGACCGAATATGTAATTCTCTCTTTGAAAGAACATCTCCGATTGCGTGTAAGAATTATAAAAATCGCTATCTGATCTAAAGGCTCCAAAGAAACTTTCATGTTGAGACAAATTATCTTTTTTATCTTTTTGAGATCTTAAGTGTTCGTAGTTCAATAAGTTCTCTTCATTGATTACCAATACTGACTTTTCCTTGTAAAAGTATTCTATTTTTAAAGTAGGTAAGTTGGTTATTTTTAATTTGATATTTGGCAAGTTTCTAGCATTAATCACAAGGGTCTTGATTTCTTCAGAATCTTCATATTCAAAATCAATTTCAGAGTCTAAAATCATAGTATCTTCATTTTTTTCAAAGTAAAGGGGATTCTTGAATGTATGGGTGTAGGTTTCATTGTATCTGCTGATTTGGACATATTCTGGCAAGTTCTTCTTCATTTCAGATTCTCTATCTTCCTTAATCAAAAATCTCACTGTATTAAAATCATTGTTTGAATTAAAATGGAACTCAAAGGGAAGACTGATATTTTGATAAATAGTTTCATTCTCCTTTTCGACTTTGAATGACTTCGCTATCAAACCAGATAGTTTTCCAGCTTCTGAAAAGCTTAAACTCGAAGGAATCATAGAGTATTTGATCAAACTCGAATCAAATTCTGTGAAATTTTCAATAGATGCTCTGTAATGCATCTGTCTATGACAATGAGGCTTGTCTTCGCATTTTCTGAGGTAATTTAAATGGGCAGACGAGCTTGCAAATAGTTGAAACAAAGTAACAACAAAAACTATCCCTTTCAAACCCAGAAATTCGTTCATTTGAAGGATTGAGACTTCAAAATATTTATATCAAAAAAGAAAACCCCTTAGAGATATTTGGTTTTGATAACCTTAGTTATTAATTATTCTTCAATATGAAATGTCTGAAAAGTTTTCACTTTTTTTTTAAATAATTAAAGTTCTATGTATAGAGTAGGAATACCCCGTATGGTAGCGAATTGTCAAACATAAAGACACTATACCCAAAGTGGAAAACGGGACTGAAAAAAAAAGAAAGAAATCCGAAACTTATTTTCACAAAGAATTGAATCATTTCACTTCATTACTGTCTTTATAGTAAAAACCCGAAGAAGACAACTGAACAAAAACAAAAATAGACGGCAGTAGTGATTGTTTTGAAAGATGCTATACAAATTGAGAGCAAATGAGTTAAGGTCATGTTCAAAATTCATGAAGATCAATTCTTCAGCACGCCACAGAATATTCAACTCTTCATGTAATATTGCTCTTGCAAAAAGATATAGATCATCAAGTACACCAAAACATATAAAAGGAATTAAAGAAAGCAATCTCAAGCGTGGAGCACGTTCGGATACTTTTGAATATAAACAACCTCTTGCAAATGAACTAAGGTATGTGGAGGAACATAGTGAATATGTTGATAAAATTATCAATGACAAAGTAGAGACAATATTAGAGAAATATACGAATGATAAATTTGAAGTTCTTAATGATATAATTACTGAAAATCTTTATAACTCTAACATAAGAAACGATATTTTTGATACAATCAATGGTAAGTTGAGAATTGATATAGCAAGAATAATCAAAGATCCAAAATTCAAAATACATTATCCAAGTGGGGAACAAGTCACTTTATTTGCATTGTATACAAATAAGGTGTTTGCATATGTTGATATGATTTTGTCAAATGTTGATGCTAAAGAAGGGGTACTTCTTGATAAACTACCAATTGCATTAAAAACAGATTCTGCATACAAAACCGCGATGAAGATTGAAAAATTGTTAAACGTAGATGATGTAAACAGGAAATCAGTCTACAATGCATTTGTTGTAGGTTGGACAAGATATAGCAAGGATTTGTTTTCCAAAACCATTGAGAAAATAAAGAGTGATGAAGCAGTACTACAAACAATAAATAATCCTTTGAATTGGTTTCCAAAGACTAAAGTATACAAAAGAAAATTCTTCTTACATGTAGGACCAACTAATTCTGGTAAGACATACACAGCCTTGAATTTACTGAAAGAATCAAGATCACGTTCATTTTATGCAGGTCCTTTGAGATTATTGGCTAAGGAAATATTTGATAAGTTCAACCACCAGTACAAAATTCCTTGTAACTTATTGACAGGTGAAAAAGTCATCAATGTTGTAGATCCAAGCACTGGTGGCTATGCAAATATATCAGCTGGTACAACTGATTACATAGCCAGAACTATTGAAAATCAAAAAGAATATGATATAGTTGTTGTTGATGAAGCACAGCTAATTAATGATGAATTCAGAGGTGGCTCAATCTTGAACATTATATTTGGATGTAAAGCCAAACAAATCCACTTGTGTGGTGAGCCTAGATTTGTACCGATTGTGAAAAAATTATGTAAGCTGATGAATGACGATGTGGAGATTATAAATTACGAAAGAAGATCTGTTTTGAAGTTAGAAAAAGACAGTTTACCACACTTGAGACATTTGAAGGCTGGTGATTGCTTAATCGATTCATCCAGAATGTCGATATTGAGAAATAAAGCTAAAGTTGAGAGACTTTTGAAACACTCTGCTGCAACCATTTATGGTGGTCAACCTTTATCAATAAGAGCCTTCCAAGCACACTTGTTTAATACCAGACAATCACCTATTTTGGTAGCATCCAATGCTATAGGTATTGGTATGAATTTGAATATTGATCAAATTGTGTTTAATTCTTTGAAGAGAGGAGGTGCACCACCTAGTAGATTAGGAGGTGCAAAGCCAGTTGTTTACTTTCCTGATGCTGATATTAAACAAATGGCGGGCAGAGCAGGAAGAAATAAGAGTTTTGGTACAGTCACCACATTGATGGCTAAAAATGAGAGTAAAAACGGCATGAGTGATTATCAAAGATTGGTCAAGGTTTTTAACAAAGAAAATGATCCAATAGAAGAGGTGTTTGCATCTCCACCAATGCAGATAATAAGTAAAAGATTTGAGATATTCAAAAGAAAGTTTGATATAATGTATGGTATTTCAGCAGACAAGCTGAGTCCCGAAAGAGCATATCATGATCATTTGCCCAAAGTAAAATTGAATCAATTGTTATTAGAGGAAAATGTGGATTTGTTGATGTTGAAGCATCAAAAGGGACCTACTTTGATTTATAATGTTTTGACTGAAATGGAAAATATGACGTTTTTGGAAAAGACAAGTTTAAGTTTCATTCCACTGAAAATTAATAACAGATTAGAATTCGATTTCTTTAAACAAACAGCTAAGTTATTGAATAATAAAGAGGTTGTGACATTAGATAATTGTGGAATAGTATTTGATCGTATGAAAAGAATATTAAAGTCCGAAGTTATTGAGAAGTATGCTAAAGGGGAGGAAATGCACGAATTATCCAAGACTTTGCACCTTGAGTCGGGGCAAAACCTACAAGATGTTGAGTGTATATCTAGATGTTTGACAGCTTTATTGTGGTTGAATACTAGATATCCAAATAGAATAATAAATACAAAGGGCATTGAAGACTTGCTGGTACAATGTGACTTGATTATGCATTACATATCTGAAGTCGAACCTAAGACCTATACTGCTGAGAAAAAGTACTACGGAGATAAGTATAAAAGACGTTATTAAAAAAGCACATAAGAGGACAAGACTATCGAAATTCATCAAAGATGGAATTAAATGAAGTGATGATCTACAGAATAATCGACCTTCCCTTTTTGGTTGTGTTTATATAACGTCACGTGTAAATAGTGTATATGTTTCTTTTTTTCATTATTCTTTTACCTATTTTGGTAAACTCATGCTCTCTCATAAAAACATCAACAACAGATCTAGTTATATCCGCTATAGAAGAGAAGCAAGGGTCGTTATATCCTGCGAAAATAAATATGTCTAAAATAACCTCTCTGAAAAAAAAAAAACCCACACATTAAGGCAATTTCGTCATGCTTTTTTTTTTATTCACCTACATTTTTTTGTCCAATATTAAATAAATAACGGTGGAGAGGTTATATTCATGTAAATAACCTCTCATCCCTAATAATTAATATGAATTTATTTTTTAAAAAAAGGAGATGTTCTCCTTTCGTTGGCATATTTAAGCTTTAAAAAACCTCTTACCGATGATTTTAAAGCTTATATAACCTCTAAAATTAAAAAAGTTTAATTTTGTTAACTCCTTTTCTTTTTTATTAAGTGAAAATTAACTCTTCATCAAGTTATATAAGAAGCTTGTTAAGATGTTTTTCACAAATAAATTAATAAACAAACATTAAGAAATAAGAAGGAAGTAACCAGAAAAAACATTAAAAGATATATCACATCAAACTTTATATAAAAATGTCATCTTCAAGTATTCTTACCGCCAGAGATTCATGTACAGGAGGTAGCTCATACGATGGGTACCTTAATTTAAGAATAGCTTCAATTTTTGTTATTATGATCTCAAGTGCCTTTGGTATTTTCTTACCTATCATTTTAGGAAGCGATTTCTTAACAAAGAAAGTGTTCAAAAGCAAAAAAGAATCTGCATTCATTGGGGTATTTTACTTTATTTGTAAAAACTTCGGTCAAGGTGTTATCTTTGCAACCAGTTTCATTCATTTGTTACAACCTGCCAACGAAGAATTAACCGATTCTTGTTTATCCCCTGCTTTCCAAGAATATCCATATGCTTTTGCTATCTGTATGTTTGCCAGTTTCTCCATTTACCTATTGGAAATTGTATCAAGATACTACATCGAAAACATGCTTAAGAAAGGAAGCAATGATATCCATCATGGACACGGGTTGTTCAATATGGGTAAAATGCTAGAAGGCGAACATCTAAAAGAACACGGTATCTTAACCGAAGGTAATCACGACCACGAACAATGTGCAACTGATGTTAGAAAAGATGATATAGAACTAGGCCAAAACAAAAACACTGGTGATTACAGCTCAGAAAGTTCTTTGACTGAAACTGTAACCAAAGCTATTGACTCTGATGAACACGCTCACGAATTAGATACTCTTCACAAGGTTTTATCCGTTTGTATTTTGGAATTTGGTGTTATCTTCCATTCTGTTTTTGTTGGTCTTACTTTAGGTGTTGTTAGTAAAAACCAATTCAAAGTATTGTTTGTTGTTTTGGTTTTCCATCAATTGTTTGAAGGTTTAGGTTGTGGTGTTAGAATTGCTGAAGTTAAATTTGCTGGTAAAATTAAAGCCTTATTCGGTCTTATGTTCACCTTAACCACCCCTGTTGCCATTGCCATTGGTTTGGGTGTAAGATCTAGTTTGAACATGGAATCCATTGGTATCAATATAGTTTCAGGTGTTTTTGATTCTATCTCCGCTGGTATTTTGATGTACAACGGTTTTTCCTTATTGTTCAGTGCTTTTAATGACTACCCTGGTAGATTAGGTATGAAATTGTTGGCTTATGTCACTACATGCTTCGGTGTAGGTATAATGGCTTTACTAGGTAAATGGGCTTAATCTGTGATAGCTTTTATATTCAAATCTATCAAAGATTTTCAAAATAAATATAATAAGAAGATAGCACATTTCTCTTTAGTTAATAGTTTTCAACCAATAAACAAAAAACTACAGTTTTTTGATTGTTTTGGGTGGAAAACATTCTTTTAATGTGCTCATTCACATCTTAGCAAAGGAATAGCACACCTTTATGTTATAAAATAATAAACTTTAATAAATATAATAACTTTTAATCATAATAATTCACAAAGATTTCATACAATTTACCATATACATTTTTGGCATAATTAATAAAAGATTTTTTTTTTTTTTTTTTTTTTGGGGAATATATAGTTTTACTTCTTCTTTCTTTAACTTATCTGTTATGAAAATTCATGTTCATTACTTCAAAAATGTATACAAAATTTGTAACCTTTTTTTTAAATTAAACAAAGCATGATTCAAGTTATATCATTAAAAATACTGTTTTGTTAAAAACACATTGTCATCTTTTAGTTATCTCGAATAAACAACAACAAAACAAAATCAAACTATTTTTTATCAAATTTTTTATAGAATTTCTTGATAAACAGACTGTCAGCAGCTAGGAAAGCAGTAGCACCAGTGGCAATAGTTAATATTTCTTTATCGGATTTCCCTTTTAAGTATCTTGAATGGTAATGGGCATAGCCATTTAAAGCAGAAGCAATTAAAGATGAGTAAAAGGCTACATGACCAGAAACGATAGGGTTTTGTAATTCAACCAAAAATCCTTGAATACCAACTAGGGTCTTTTGGTAAGCCAAAGTAGACTTGGCTTTAAAGAAGCCATAAAGATTTTCTAAATGTGTCTTTACTTGCTCTACATAAGGACTGCATTTTTTCTTGGTTTTATCTAAAGCTTCCTCACCATTTTGCTTAGCATCCTTGGAGGCAGAAGAGGCTAAATCCTTGGCATCCTTACCAAATTCTTTGGCGCTTTCTTTGGTTTTTTCATATTGTTCTTTAGTATTAGCAGACATTTCTATTTGTTATTATATTTGTGATAGATCTGGTTTTTTATTCTATATTTCTGAAATCTTTGTAAATTACTTGTGAAACATTAATAATTGAAAAGGTTAATGCCTATATATATGTTTAAAAAAATAAACAGTTTAGAAGAAAAAAAAAACAACACCAAAGAGATACAGTTCTTTACGTATGTTGCTTTCCTTCAAAAAAAAAAAAATTTCCCCCTATCCCTTAATCAAACGTCATATCTATGGAAAAATATGGTCAGTTAAAAATGTGATAAAAGGATAAACTGAAACATAGGATAATTGATGATCAAAATTTAAGAATATTGAAAAAATGATTAAAAATCAGGCAAGAATACATAACCAGAAGTATTGATCATTAATACGGTTGTTAGCTACTTAAAACAGTGGAGTTTTAACATACAGTGAACAAGTGGATTAAGGATTTCCTTATCTCTGTGCGAGATGGGGTTGCACGAAAACACCATACGATTTTTTTTTTTTTAAGGGAATATGGAATGATCATGCGGCTGTAAGGAAGCATTTATTTTTAAAAACAAACTTTTTGTTTTTTTTGTTACACTTTTTTCTTAAAAATGTAATTTCTTAATTAGGCAATTTTAAATTATAACTTTTTTTTTTTCAGTCAATTGCTTGAAAAAACAACATTCAGTAATTTTTTTTTTATGTTGTTCCCCCCGGTTGCTAGCGACCGGTATATTGGTAGCTTTGTCTTTTCTTTCTTTTTATTTGTTCAATAATCGTCCTTTTTGAAAAGTTTCAAAGAATAATATGATATTGTAAATTTTTTGACACAGGTATTAATGATCATAAACAGTCACCAAGTTATATCTTTATCGATTGAAAATTACCTATATTAAAAAGCATTAATATTAATCAATTTTCCGTGTTTTAAAATTCCGATACTATTATAACAAACCAAAAACAAACTATAAGCAAAAATGTCTCAAGAACAAAGACCAAGAAGAAACGCTGGTAACAACAGAAGAGGTGGTAACACTAGAGAAAAGGGCTGGCAACCAGTTACCAAGTTAGGTAGATTAGTAAAGGCTGGTAAGATTTCCTCCGTTGAAGAAATCTTCTTACACTCCTTACCAATTAAGGAATACCAAATTGTTGACCAATTATTACCAGGTATGTCTGAAGATGTCATGGCCATCAAGTCTGTTCAAAAGCAAACCAGAGCCGGTCAAAGAACCAGATTCAAAGCTGTTGCCATTGTTGGTGATGGTAACGGTCACGTTGGTTTAGGTATCAAGACTGCCAAGGAAGTCCCAACCGCTATCAAGGCTGCCATCTTAATTGCCAAGATCTCTGTTATTCCAATCAGAAGAGGTTATTGGGGTTCTAACTTAGGTGAACCTCACTCCTTAGTCACCAAGACCTCCGGTAAGTGTGGTTCCGTTTCCGTCAGAATCATCCCAGCCCCAAGAGGTTCCGGTATCGTTGCTTCTCCAGCTGTTAAGAGAATGATGCAATTAGCCGGTGTTGAAGATGTTTACACTTCTTCTACTGGTTCCACCAGAACTTTAGAAAACACCTTAAAGGCTACTTTCACCGCCATTGGTAACACCTACGGTTTCTTGACCCCAGACTTATGGACTTCTTACGCTTTAACTCCATCTCCATTAGATGTTTTCGCTGATGAAGCCATCAAGGGTAAGAAATACTAATCGATTTGCATATCAAATAATTTCATTTATATAAATATATCTTTTATCAAATCAATATAGTTTTTTTTTTGCAAAAAATCATGAAGTAGAAGTGGCTTTTTAGCCCACAATCTTTATTTATTATTGTTAAGATTGAGTTTATGTTTAATATGCTCATTTTTGTTTTGTTTTTACGACATTCGTTACAATTAGGGTTTAAGGAGTGAGAATCGTATAAAGATTCGAGATTTACGAACTATTCAGATATTAACGAAATTCAAGAAGAAGAACTATTACTTGGTAATAAAAAAAAGTTCATTTTCAATTTCAAAAGTTACATCAAGATTTAGTTATTTTTTTTTTTTAAAGATTTAATTTTGTTTTTTTGTTTTTTAAATTTTATTTATTTATTTTTGTTTTTTTTTTATTTTTGATTTTAATAATCATTTAATTATATTTAAATTATTGAGCAACATTAAAGTTGAAATGTGGTTGTTGTTGATCTTGTGGTGCAAATTGCTGCTGATCTTGTGGTGCAAACTGTTGCTGATTTTGTGGCACAAATTGTTGTTGATCTTGTGGAATATACTGTTGTTGCTGAGCATTTTGCATGTATTGCTGTTGATTTTGCATCATAGCATCGTTGCTTTCATTAGTGTTACTTGTGTAATCAAACATTGGATTATATCCTCCAACATCTTGTGCTGGTTGTTTACCTTCTGGATGTTGGAATCCACACTTTGGATTAGTACACTGTGTTCCCCACTTACATACCTCGTTGATTGGATGCATAAAGATACAGTCATATCTTTTACATTCAGCACCATCTCTACATTGTGTATGAGATTTGGCATGTCTAAATTTACATTTCACATTGGTACATTTTTCATTATACTTACATTGGTCTAAAGATTTACCTTGTTCTTCAGGGGTAGGGTAATGGTTTCTACCTTGTTTGGAAGAAGTGGCAACAGGTCTGATCTTGGATGCTGAAGCATGGGCCTTTTGACACTTAGGATTGGAACACTCTAAATTGTCACTACACCAGGTAAAATCAGTAACCTTTTGGTCATCATTAATAACAGTAGGATGACCATATGGACATTGTGGGTTTGAACAAACAGCACCAAACTTACACAAAATGATACCACTCATCTTTTGTCTCTTTGTTTGGATAGCTAATTTTTTGATTTCTTCTTGCTTTTCCAAAAAGGCAATTTTGTTTCTCTTAATTCCTTCAATCAAATCAGCATCTTCATCTGGATGCAAATAGGAACATGTACGGTTGGTATATGGACAGTCTGGAAAGCTTCTACAAACAACTGTTGGGTGAGACTGTGGACAATCTGAGGCAGATAAAGGACAGTTAGGGAATTCAGTACATCTACCCATTTTATTAGATCTAGATTGAGTTCTAGATTGGTAATCATTTCCATTTTGATTTTGAGATCTGTGACCGTTTCTATCACTGTATCTTGAACCAACGGCAAATTTACCGTTCTTTTGGTGGTTATTTCTGGCACCAACATTTCTGTTACCCATTTGATTCTTAAGGGTCTTTTGAGCTTGTCTTTTGTTTGTTAGACTTGCTGGAACAAAGAAATCATTGTCTAGAGTACCTGTTTTATTGACTTCTTCAACAGCAGCTTGAGTTGCATTACCAAAGCTAAATTGGAAAGAGTTTTGAGCATTGTTTTCAGCTGGTGGTTGTTGCTGAGGTTGCTGTTGTTGCTGAGGTTGTTGATTTTCAACATTATTGTTTTGTGGAGACGGAATTGTTGCAAAAATAGAGTCTGGTGTGGCACCGTTTTTTAATTGTTCAACAGCATGAAAAGCTCTATCAATCAAGTCTGAAGCAATGTTTGAATCGTTTATACCAACAGCAGCAATTTCGCTTATGATGTTCTCCTTAGAACTACCATTTGTGATCAATAAGACGATGTATTCTGCAATTGAATTAACATCGTCCATCTTTGGTAATAAGTTCAAAAGTTTGACTATGAACTCTTGTAAAATAGGTCTGATTTTATCAACTTCGCTGTTGTATGTACTATCCATTATGATTAGTTTTTATGGTATTGGTTCTTAATGATATTTTTATATATATTTAAGACAAATTATTAAAGTGCTTAATTGAAAAAAAGTTTTTCTTTTTTTTTTTACCACCCTAAAGAAGTAGCTTATGTAAAAAAAAAAAATTGCTGATTACTTTTCTCCATTTTGTCTTGTAGCGTTTTGTTTGTGTAGCGCCTAAACAACAACCCACGTGACTTATTCAAATGAATTAGCATATTTGTTAGTTATAATGCTTCTAGATAACGTCTTCAAACGTTTAAGCATTGCTAGTTCAATGACTGTATGAAATGACTGCTGTAGAAACCATTTTTTTTCTTACTAGGCTAAGAAATAAAACAGCAACTTATACGTTTTTTTTTTCACAGCAGTTAAAGTGGAGTTTATTTAAGGATACAAGATTGACTAAAAATTAGTATTTTGGTTTCTCCCTGGAATGTTCTCAAAGATTAAATTCGAGTTTTTAGCTTTAAAGCCATGTTTGTTTACACTGTCTTTTTTTGTAAACATCAAAAGTCTTAAAATTTTGATAAACCTATGAGCTTATTAGGGTTATACTGCAAATATTACAAAGAGGGTTTGATCAAAGGACAGATGGATATGCTAAATGTAGGTAATTTGCTACTGGATGTTACTTGGTTAGTTCGGACATAGGAAATAAAACTTCATTATTACTGCGTAGAATTTTTAGCAAAAATAAAAGTTACAAGATCATGTTTGAAACATTGCTCATGTATTTATTTCAATCACATATGGGTTGCTTAAGATATTACTATATGATGAATTGAAAATAAAAAATCAGTTACGTAAATAAATCAAAAGAGCGGAAGATAATTACTGAGTGTAGTGAATTCAGCGGTGTACTTATAATCTATTAATAACAGCTCAGTAGAATTAAAGGCATATTTTGTTACTACAGAAAAAAAAATTAAGATAAGACTAACTAGCTAATAGAGGTTAAAACCTTTTAAACTAGATCAGATCGTGGCCAATACCTGAATCAGACACTAGATATGCATCTTTGATATTAAGATGTGTCTGAAGAGATACGTTGCTATTAATAAATTTAACCTCTCAAGGTGTTACTAAAAAAAAAAAAAAGACAAATATGAACAACAAACTTAATATTTGAAAATCGTTTAAACAAATATTAAAATCTTGATCTGAATGTTTCTTAAACCAGCACGTTTCTGATTCTAAAAATACTTTGGTATCTACGGCGATCTTAAAAGGAGGGGTCGTTTACGATATTTATTTGGGACAGCTCGTTGTTTAAAGTGCTGAAAACACGTGCAAACAAAATATAAATTCCCCCTCAGGTAAAAAGTACATTCCCACTTTTCGCATTTAAGGATAAACTGAAAAAAAAAGGACCTAACATTATGTCATCGCATCGATTATATTCCATTTTGCCAAAAATCCAGAATTATCATCTGTTTTTTTAAAAACACGTTTTCTTTACGAATAAAAGTATGGGGATTTTTTTTTCTAAAATTAAAAATCGGAATCGTCAACAAATGTTGTCATTAACACGTAGTCATGTAGAATCACATGTGATGATGAAGTTTCAATGACGTTGACAAAAAATTAAATAGAGCAAGTTTCAAATAGCTCAAATACGTCTGGTGATAATTGCTATTTTGAATAAAAATAAATCCCTTTTAATTATTCACTTTTGACACATACATTTTTAAAAATAGTAATGTGGAGTGATTAAAGTGTAGGTATGTTTATAAAATTTTCATTTGTAGTTATTTTTACTTTATATGTAATATATAATTTTATTTTTAAGAGTCTAATTTGATATTTTGTATTTGGGGTGGAATGTAATAGCAACGATGCTTTATTTACTTTAATCAAATACCCTATATATTTTTTTTTTCAAAAAGATAAAAAAAAAAAGAAAAGTTAAAAAAAGAAAAAAAAGAAAAAGAAAAGAGTACACTCTTTAGTTGAGCTATGACTAGTTATTCTATCTTTAGAATATGCTTGTGACAGTCAGTGAAATGCTCAACATTCAGAAGTATCTTTAGGTGTTCCGATTTCATAATTTTTTTTTATTATTTTTATTTTTTTTGTTGTTGATTAGTCTAGTGTGACTAATTTTTCGTATCTATAATGTTTCTTTTTAAGCTTTTCAATTTATCATTTTGCATGGTCTATTTGTTGTTTCAACCAGATCTTGTAGTTCAAACTACTTGGAGAAAATATTTGTTGGATATCTGGAGAAGAACTCAAATCGTGACTGCTGGTATTGAAAGCTACAATATCTTCCATGTTGTAGTACTTTTGGTTATTCTTGAAATCGTAAAGATTATCGTATTTTGTTTCATTGATAATATGGTGTAGTTCATTTGAGTTTACAGAAGTAATGTCATCGTAGTCAAAACCAAAGTTTAGTTCATCAAGTTCATTATTAGCGGCGTATGTTTCAGTCATCATTTTGTATATGTATTTTATTATAATAGTTGTTAATTTTATTTGGTTTGTAGAAATATTTTTTTTCTTTATATTTTTTCTTTAAACTTGTTATTTATGAACTTTCTTATATCATAGTCTTTCTTTATATATTAAAAATTATGTAATTGTGAAATTTTCATAATCCCTATATATTACTCTCAGATGAGGTGCGAGAGGTTAAAAAAATGGTGTAAATTAATATCCTTAAAATAAACAAAAGTATGACGCCATATATGCGGAAAGGTCTAGAAAAAACAAGACTTTTCTTTTTTTTTTGAGCACGGCCTCGCCTGTAATGCCCGCATTTCCCATGCTGTTTGTGTTGTGTGAAAAAGGGGTTATATTATTTATAGGGAATTAATAAAAAAAAACGTGTGGATGGGAAAAAAAAAGCCCACACTTCTTTAATAAATTTACTTAACTGCTAGGTGCATTTAATTATATTAGCACACGCGTACTATTGCAATATAATCATACCCGTGTCTTTTTTTAAACTCAGGATTGTAGCAGTTAACAGGAGCAGATTAGCACACCAGACTGAAAAAAAAAACAAAAACAAATCAACATTTACACCAGTATTTCAAACCACCGAAAGTCATCAACTTTAGATCTTATGATTATTTCTCGCGGTTAATAACCACTTAGTTGTTGATTTATTAACCTCTAGCCACACAAGTACCTTTGCTGCGTTCCACATGTGGAAATACGGGCTTCTTTTTTTTTTTTCCATCATTTGTTAATCATATTTTTATGATTAAAAAATAATATATCCCTTTTTATCACAGTATGATGGAGAAAAAATAATCTTATGATATGACGAACGGGTAAACAATGATTTTGTTGACATCGATAAAACAAAATATATTATCCATTAGTGATCAACAACTTGTAATAATGAGTCATTTGATTATCAACAATTCTAACTAAATAGCTTGAACAATGTATTCAGACCTTATTTAAAAAAAAAAGAAACTTTTTTTTATTTTCTTGCTTTTAATCTTGTTCAAGATGATAAATCAAAGTCATCAATATCGTGATTTGATGATTATGTAATATCATACATTTTTTTAGATTGAATTGAGTTACCTGATTTGGCAAGGACACTTTTTTTTGTTTGTTTGTTAAAACCAGTCTCTCAATTCACAGGTGTTTACAGTGAAGGTTTAGATTGCTAAAAACTTCTTTCAATACCTATTTTCTTTTCTTAAAGGAGTTAACACGGAGTTTAGAATGGTGCTCAGCAATACTGCTGCACGTGACAGTTTCTAAAGTTTTATAACTTCTTTTTTTATGCAGCAAATAACATAGGACTTAACATTCAAAATACATACTGCTTCGGGTAATAAAATGCCATACAAAATTACTAGCTTATTTTTCCACCCTCTCTCTCTCTCATTACACCTTCTTTCACGTAACTCAACGCAATGTATGTTTTTTTCAGGCTTAACATGCCAATTTCCCAAAAAAAAAAAACACTATATTTGCTAAAGCTGCTTATCATTAGTAAACAATTACGTTATTAAACGAGGTATATTATAAATCTTTTAGTAATGGGTCAAGATCATCTTAGTGAACAGCCTTGTATGGCTAAAGCTTGTGAAATTCAAACTTGCTTATTTAACAACGACTATGATGAAAGTAAATGCTATTTGAATATAATGAATTTATATTCTTGTTGTTTTGATTATTATAACTTAAAGAAAAAAGAAGCACCAAACACAGAGTTTCAAGATTTATCCTTAACAACCAGTTGTCCTAAGTATACAGTACTTGTACAGAAAACAGAAAAATTGAAACAAGAAAACCAATGAAATTGAAATACGAAAAGTTATTACCAAGAAGCAGTATCATCAAAAACTGTATTTTATTCATGCACGGGCTAGGTGACACCCCTGCAGGTTTTGGTAGTTTATTTAAACACTTACAAACAAGCCCAGAAACCGCCAAAATCTTTGAAAACACTGTTATCATCTTACCTTATTCTCCTAAACAAGCTGTTACTGCAAACGGAGGCTACGTTATGCCATCATGGTTTGATATCAAGTCATTTAATTCTGATGAACCTAATCGTTATGGATTAGATCAATACACCAAATCTTTGGAAATGGTTACTGATTTAGTCAGTGATGTTCAACAAGAGTATCAAATTGAAAACGGTAAGTTTATCATTGGTGGATTTTCTCAAGGTGGTTCTTTGTCTTTATCCTCCAACTTATTTATGAAAGAAAAAATTGGTGGTGTTATATGTTTATCTGGATTCAATGTTTGGGATTCTCCATCAAATCCCCAATTGGTATCTTACTTGGAGCAATTGTCCCCTGAAGCCAAGAACATTCCAGTCTTCCATGGTACTGGTGACTCTGATCCTTTGATTAGTTTAAAAAGAGCCACTGACACTAAAGAATTCTTTACCAAAACAATCAATTCTTTAAATGCTGAAAACTACTCATTCAACATATATGAAGATGTTGCTCATCACACAGATCCAGAAGAACTTTCTCAAATGAGTGAATTCGTCGACAAAGTTTTTAACTAGATAAAACAGATAGATTTTTTTTGTAAATAAGACTATATACAATTATTTTAAAAAATAAAATAAAAATTATATTATAGATTGGTTGCAAGATTAAATAACACTATTACGTTTACATTCTACGAATTTTAAAATAAAAAGAAAGAAAAAAAAATGTACTTTTTTGATTGAAACGAAACAATTCATCTTCCAATTAAAAACTGAAATCGATTGCACGATAATGAATCAAAAAAGCGTCCAATACTGAATATTTCTATTCATTGATCTAAGACTAACCCGAGCACAGAATATAGCACCAGAATGTTGGAATTATTTTTGATACTATACTTTCCAACAAGTGGAATCATTATTTAGGGTTAAAAAAAAATAAAAACTGTGACTCTAGGGCGTCTGTAGCGTTATAAAAACGCGTTAAAGACATTGGTTTATTACGATATTTATTATAGATAAATAAGATTGAGAGTGTTAAGATTTATAATTTAAAATGAAAAAAACGAAGTGAAGCACTGTGCTTATATATCAGGCAAATTTTTTTTTTTTTTTTTAAGTATTTTCTTCTTCAGGAAAAAAAGGAAGAAGCTTAGGTGAAAAATGATCACTTAGGAGGAATCAGCTTTAGCATAACTTCCTAAATAGGAAGGAGCCTCAGTACAGCTAGTTTACCCATTGTAAAAAGCAATTTACAAAATTAACTACAAGCTTTGAGTGATTGGGATATACAACGGATATAACGAATGACTATCAATTAATATTGCTCAAAATCATATCATTACTAACTGTAGATAATTAACAATAATGCGTTTTACATTCACCTAATATATTTGCAACTTTGTATGCAGCTTCTTGGCACATCACAATATACTTTGATTTATTTTTTATTTGAAATCTGTAATTTTTATTTTTATGTATCTGTATATATTGTAAATGTTTATTTATATAAGGCACATTAAAATTAATGCTTTCTGGAGGCAGCAATGAAGTTGTTCATTTCTTCAACTTTAGCTTTAGCTCTACCGAAAGAACCTAATCTCTTCTTAGCGATCTTCTTGGCTCTCTTTTCACCGGCGTTTCTGATTAATTCGACTAATCTCTTTTCGTATGGAGCTAAACCAGCAACTTCCTTAACTAAGGATCTGACGAAGTCAGATCTCTTGGATAAAGCACCCTTTCTGTAAGAGATCTTAGTAGCTGGGGTCATGGAAGAGACCTTTTTACCCTTGTTTAAACCAGTAGCGATACCTGTTTAATAATGTTAAATCGTTGTGATATTTTCCCCTCATAAATTGGTATTCATGAAATAAAAATAAAATGTTTGTAATTGTTAGTAAATCATTGGATCTCTGAAAATTTGTGATTTTTGTTTTTTTTTTAAAATTTAGTTATTCTGTGAACTTGCTTTTAAACATATCTAGTCAATATCTATCGAATTTTGTAATTTGACAACTTTTTTTTATCCACTTGTATTAAATTTATAAGGCAAACTCTGTTTTTATTTAGATAACGCTCAAGATGCAACATAATGAGTATTAAATCATTTATAATATCACCTAGAGATATCCAAAACTACACCGTATCATATTTGTTTTCCTTTGAAAACATCTATGCAATTGAATATAGTTTTTAATGGACATAGCTGTCACATCTTTTGTGTTTTTTAATTACTATTATGTTGTTATCTATCCAATTTCTTTTCATTGTTTTAAATATTAACAGAAAAATATGTGATGTTCTCGTCTTTCTCTCTTTTTTTAACATTCAGTATAGTTTAATCTGTAGGTGTTGCATAATAAGTTTTAAATCTGATACATTTACTTTTGCTTATAGTAGAAATTTACCTGCCGTAAGTGAATCACTTTAATAACTTAAAAAATGTCTCAGTATCCATCTTTTTAATAAAATGAATGATGTGTCATTATTCTTTTTATTCAAAATACATCCTATCACCTTTATTGTCGTAAAACTTAAAGTTACTTTGTTGATTGCGTGCTATTGCCTTATATGCATCTTATTGTCTATCTATAATTATACACTCTCTAGACCTAAAACTTTACCTAAAAGATTCCTTTTCTTTCTTAAGCCTTCAATTTGTTTGCCTTTTTATGTTGTCTTCGTCCGTTTCAATATGATATTGCTTGATCGTTTGTCCTTCAATTCCACAATCTATTCTCCACCTTGTGAATAGGTCAATAACTAGTTCTCTATTTCCATATGGTACATACCTGTCTTAGCAGCCATTTTATTCTATGTGTTTATTATTTGGTGGTGTATAAAGGTTTATTTCTCTACTTTTAAGTTTTAAAAATATGTTTAATAATTTCACTTGTTAAAAAAAGTAAAAAAAACCCAACACCTTTTCCAACACTAACAAATTCCTAACCAAAGAAAATTATTAGCTGTTTCCTGTCAATTCACTAGTTAAAAATTTACTTGAGTGTGTCCCAAAAGAGAAATTATGCTGAGTAAAATTATCATCACCAAAAAAAAAGAAAGGAATGAAAAGTTCCCATTTTGATAGTGAGATTTTTTTGTGCCTTGTTTTTACATTTTTTCATTGAACGTGCGTTGTTTTTAGCAATAATATGTGTGTTTTTTTGTACTATTTCGTCATAAATACTTATTTGAACAGAGTTTTTTGTTTGTTTTAAAAACACTAACAAAAATTACCACTTTGGGAAATAATATATTTTTTTAAAAAGGTCATGAATAAAAAAAATACATTTTTGCAAAAAAAAAAAAAAGTGTAACAAAAAAAGCTATTTTTTAATAAACCTGGGTTTTTCATCACTAATTCCAAGTTCGGGATAACTCATTATTTTAATCATTACCAATCTATACTGTGATATTTTTACAGGATATATACTCTTGATACATAATTATAAGATATGGGCATTTATAAGCAAAAAAAAAAAAAAAAGGTTTAATTTATTTACAGTTTATCTCTTTTCTTTCACATAGCACATCTTATCATTTCTTAACATCCTATAATTGAAACTTAATGTTTTATAATCTCAAATTAAATCTTGGCATTTTCCAATTGAGTTTTTATTTCATCAATATCGACATTGAATTCCTCAACAGTAAAGAACTGTAAGGGTAGTTGGTATTGCTCCATTTTAGCAATCAAGTTACCTTCAGTGATGTCAGATAGCTTGGCATCTGGGTTATTTATTTGTTCCAGTTCAAATATGCTGTTTATGATGAAATCCTTTGGATATTTAAATTTGTGACCATCTAATTCAAAGTGAACTGCAATCTTTCTTCCGTTCTTATCTACAATGACTTTGTCAGCATTCTTTATGGATAGCTCTTCAATTTTTGATTGTTCCTTAACAACTAAACATCTCAACTCCCATCCTTTAGGACCTAATTCTTTAAGTCTGGTTGGGGTTTCCTTTGTTAAATATTGGTCTAATCCACCTTCAAGTTGAATATCTCTGTAAACATCCATTACTACTTTCAAGCTAAATGTTCTGTCCAATGTCACACTGTATAACTTCTTTATGGTGACATTTGGCATTCTTCTTATTCTCTTTTTGGCTTTAGAACCTGATTCTCTTTCCACAGTGTATGGGAACAAACCTCCGTATAAACCGCTGTTGCTTTCTTGGAAGTAAGATGATTCACCATACAAGTATGGTGGAATGCCATCTTTGTTGAATTTTGGCATAGATCTATCAAAGATTGTGGTACCTATCTTCACAACTTCCTTAGCCTTTGCATATCTCTTCAGTTGGGCTTCACCTCTAGCTGTAACTGCCCTCAATGGAATTCTTTTCTTTAATACATATGTTTTTGGATTCTTTACAGCTCTACCATTGGCAACTGCAGAAGCAGAAAAATTTCTCTGAGCTAAGTTCTTAGCAGAAATAACTTTGTTAAACATTCCTTCTTAGTTTATGTTTGGTTTATGTTCTGTTATATCAACTGTAATGGTATTCTTTATCAAGTGTTTTCAATATTTCAATCTAGGATCCTTTTTTTCGTCTAAGAAAGCTAACAGAGCCGAGCCTTAGAAAAAGTGAAAAATTTTTTTTTTCACTCACTTGCGCGTTAAACCTATCTGTTTTAACTTGGCATTTTTTTAAAAAACAAGAACATATAGCTTTCGGAGATAACAACAGCTTTAATCAATTCAATATTTATAATTAATAAAAGCATATATAAGTTTTTGAAAACCACTACTTCTTTACTTTCTTATTCTTCTTATCCTTCTTCTCCTTTTTATCTTTCTTTTCTTTTTTATCCTTCTTTTCTTCGGCCAAATCTTCCGGTGTATTTTCAATCAAAGCCTTTTCTTCTTTTCTTTTTTTATCTAGTTTGGCATATACATCAAGTCTTTCTTTAATTCTTTCTAAACTCATCTTAACATCACCAGGCATGAACTGGTCCAGATTGAAATAGGCTGGAGCATACTCAAATAGCCATTCAGGTTTTATACCAGTAACAGTTCTGATATAGTTTTGTGTAGTTAATACAAATTCATTGTAGATGACCCATTCAATTTCTTTACTCAAAACAGAACTTGGGTGGATTAAAACTTGTTGGTTATCTTTGACAGTTAAGAAACCCTTAGAGTTAGACTTCTTTTTAGAAGCTTGCATAAAGAAACCTTGGGCCAAAGCTCTCTTAATATTCTCAAAGTATCTTGGACTGTCGTAGTCATTGGACTCCAAGTTCAAGTTGTGTCTCTCCATCATTCTTTCTAATTGATTTCTAATGTTGTCAGCAGCTTGTATGGATCTATAATTCAGGTAGTGATCAAAACACCATTTTTTGACTCCATATTCGTAAGCTTCATCAGATTTGAAACCGTGGTATACATTTAATAATGTCAAGTGGTCACCATCTGGATGAGTAAAAATAGCCTTAATGTCATCAGCTCTCTTTTTATCTTTACCTGGTCTAACAAAGACATTAGGAACAGATAACATGGAAACAATAGTCAACATTTCTGGACCACAATTCAAATCACAAGCCTTAACTAACATAACAGCTAACATAGGATCTAATGGATACAATGACACCAATCTACCTAATTCAGTTAAGTTACCTTCAGCATCTAAACATTTCAAGTAGTATAGTTCTTCTAAAGCTCTCATCATAGTTTCTGGAGCTGGTGGATCCATGAAATCAAAGTGAACTAAATCATCAATACCTAATTTTTTCAATTCTAAAACAGTTGAGGACAAATTGGATCTTAAAATTTCAGGATAACTTTGTGGAATCAATTCCTTTTGGAAAGCTTCTTCTGTGTATAATCTGAAACATTTACCAGGTCTTGTTCTACCAGCTCTACCAGCTCTTTGTTGAGCACTGGCTTTTGAGACTGGAGTAACAAGCAAAGATTCAACTCTGATTCTTGGATTGTAAACTTTTTGTTTGGAGAAACCTGGATCAACAACGTAAACAACACCATCAATGGTCAAAGAAGTTTCGGCAATATTGGTAGAAACAATAACCTTTCTACCTGGTCTACCATTGTAGCCTTCAGGAGCCTTTTCAAAAATCTTTTGTTGTTGATGTGGTGGTAAAGAACCATACAACGGATAAACCTTCATTGGACCACAGTTTTCTTCTCTTACCAATTTATCAGCTTCCAAAGATAATTTAGCAACTGCATCTTCAATTTCATCCTCACCAGTTAAGAATAACAATATATCACCCTCATCTTCAGTAGCGTGAATTTGTAAAACAGTTCTCATAGCACTATCTAAGTAATCTTTTTGATATTCTGGAGTATAATAAACTTCAACAGGGAAAGTTCTACCTGGAACAGCCAACAATGGAGCTTCGTTGAAGTAGGTTTGGAATTTTTCAGCATCTAAAGTAGCAGACATAACAATGATCTTCAAGTCTGGTCTTCTTTCAACAACTTGTTTGATTAAACCCATTAAAATATCAGTAGCTAAAGTTCTTTCGTGCGCTTCATCCAGAATAATACAAGAATATCTAGTTAAATCGTGGTCTTCCATAGCTTCTCTTAGCAACATACCATCAGTCATATATTTCAAAATGGTTTTGTTGGAAACCTTGTGTTCAAATCTAACAGAGTAACCGACTTCTTCACCGATTTTGACATCCATTTCATTTGCAACTCTTTCGGCAACAGACATGGCAGCAACTCTTCTAGGTTGGGTACATGCAACTTGTTTATTTTTTAGATGTGGCATTTCATCAAATAATACGAATTGTGGAATTTGTGTTGTTTTACCAGAACCGGTTTCACCCACAAATACCATAATTTGATGTTTTTGATAAATGTCTAAAAATTCTTGTCTTTGTTGATGAACTGGTAAATCTCTTCTCTTCTTTAAAATACCAACATATCTGTCGGAAAAAGCATTTCCTGTGAATGGATTAATGCTACCGGATTCTAGCTTTTCAGCTTGCTCAGCAGTGGTTTGATGTTCAATCAATCCATGAAATTCTCCTGCATCATGATGAACTAAAGCTTCTTCATTGACTTCTAAGTCTGTCTTACCAGTCATCGAACTAAATGATTCTGATGAACTGTTGCTTTCAATTGATTCGTTACTCAATCTTCTTTTGGTAGCCATTTTACTGTTGTTATGGATTTTGTGTATTGATTATATATTGAAAAAACAAAATCTTGTGTGTTTTTGTTGTTTATACTTCAAATAACTTGTTTTGTTGGGTGTCCAAATTCTTTGTTTATTCAGGTTAATTGTATTTTAAAATTGTTATTAAACAAATCATATGAAATTCTATTAGAATTGCAATTGCCAATTTAGGATTTAACGAGAAGAAAAAAAGAAAAAAAAAGAAAAAAAGAAAAAAAAAAGAAACTCATGTCACGTGCAGACTCGGATATAAATACATTACACGTGACAATGGCAAAATTCGGATATAAAAGCATTGCACGTGACACGTGCATCAGCAGGATTGAATACCGGGGGGATTTTGTTCATAGAGCTAATAGATTACACTAAGATTTGTTAAATTTTTTTTCTTTCTTGATATGTAAACGAAGAAGTTAATAGATGAACCAATTAAAACATTCATAAACTGACACATGCTTGGTAGAGAGATTTTTAAACTATATTCTAAGTTTAATACTTTAGCTGAAACATTGCAATATGCTTTGAAATCACAACCTTCTCCTGAATTTCAAAAGAAATTTGGTACACAAGCTGATTTATTCAGTAAACTGATTCAAGACGAATTAAAAGCTATAACAAGCGATCCTGATTGGAATCAAGCTAAACTTTTGAGTGAGAAAATAAAAAGAGACCAAAAGTTTAAAAATTCAGGTACTCTAACAGCTAAATCTTTAAACACTGGAGCAAAAAGATCTTTTAGTACTTTTTCAAAGCTGCGTCAAGATAATAAAGATAACAAAGACAAAGTACAAGTATGTAAGTAATACTTATTACGAATAAACCATTAAAAGATTAAGTTTTTATATGGCTAAACTTTAATTTTTAACTATGTTTTTTTTTTTTTTTTGCTGAAATAAAGAAATACACATTACTAACATATACAATCTGATATATTTGCTAAAAATTACCATTCTTAATAAAGAAAGTGTTTCAAAGTGAATCCATACCTACTAACAAACTAAGCAGAATGTTTCACTATACCTCTTTAGCTGCTGATGTTTCTTTGTCTGCTGCTTTTTCAGGGGTCCAACAAATGTACAAAGGAAACAAGCCAACAATGAAGTCTTTGATTTTCACTGAAGAAAACATTACCAAAATTGCTAAAAAATTCAGAAGAATGAGGGGTGCTGCCTTGAAAGTTGGTCAAATGTTAAGTTTCCAAGATGAAAAGGTGCTTCCTAATGATTTGTTTAAAATTTTGCAAAAAGTTCAAAGTGAAAGTTATATCATTCCTAGACATCATTTCGATAAGCTCATGGTCAAACAATTCAACAGCAAGAACTGGGATACAGAGAAATTTAAAACTTTTGATAAAATGCCTATAGCTTCTGCATCAATTGGTCAGGTTCATTTTGCTACTCTGCCAAACAATGATAAGTTGGCTGTTAAGGTTCAATTTCCAGGTGTCAAGGAGTGCATAGATTCTGATTTAAACTCCCTAGTCATGTTTTTAACAGCCTCTTCTTTATTACCAAAAGGATTATTCTTAGAAAAGACAATTGAAAATGCTAGAACTGAGTTGGGTTGGGAGTGTGATTATAACAGAGAAGCAAGCTGTATTGAAAGATTCGGTACTCTCTTAAAAGATGATCCAGTCTTTAAAATCCCCAAAGTTTATAAAGATTTGACTACTGACATGGTATTGACCATGGAAAGAATGGAGGGTTTGGAAATAATGAAATATGCTGAAACTGCTTCTCAAGAATGGAAGGATTTTGTTTGTACAGAGATTATGAGATTGTGCTTACAAGAAATTGCCCAGTATAGATACATGCAAACTGACCCTAATTGGGCAAATTTCTTATACAATGACAAAACAAACAAAATTGAATTGATTGACTTTGGTGCTACCAGAGAGTATCCTGAAGAATTTATAAAAAATTATAGACATCTTTTGACGTCTGCTGTCAACAAGGATAGAAAAAAATGTCAAGAGTACAGTCAAGAGTTAGGTTACCTGCTTGGGTTGGAATCACAACAAATGGTTGATGCTCATGTTGATAGTGTTTTAGTTTTAGGTGAACCATTTGCCAAACCTGGTTTGTTTGATTTCAAAAACCAAACTGTCACTGATAGAATCAGAGGTAATATAAGTGTCATGATTAATGAGAGATTAACCCCACCACCAGAAGAAACTTATTCTTTACATAGAAAATTTTCTGGTGTATTTTTGTTATGTGCCAAGATGGGAGCTAAAGTTCCGTGTCATGACTTATTTAACAAGTACTTTTCTTTGAAATAAATTAGAAAAGCTATATATATTGTAAATAAACAAAATGAACGTCCAATATGAAATTTTAATTAAAGATTTCATAAGTAATGATTAAGACTGAAAAATCCTAAAGGGGGGTTTGTTTTTTTTTTAAATATTTATGAATTCGGATATAGTATCTAAGTTATAAATTTACTTTAATTGAGAATACACAACACTGTGAAACCCAAACACAACAGTTACGCTCTACCATGTCTGATAACGAAAGAAGCACTTTGGAAGAGTTTTATTCAGAGGATGAATCCATTCAAGGATTGAATTTAAATTCTGATTCGGATGTATCTGATGATGATAATTTTATTAGTTCTATTAAAAAAGTCTCAGACAATCAAAAGCAACAAAGAATTGAGGAAGAGCTTGGAGAAAAAAAAGACGTAAAAGAAGAAATATTAAATGAGCAATTTGAGTCTTTGAATGGAGCTGACATAGATCAATCAAATGTGGAGAAAAATTCTGATTCCGAGATCAAAGAAACAGAGAATGAGGGAGAAGAAGAGAAGGAGGTAGAAGAAGAGGAGGAAGAGAAGGGAGAAGAAGAGAAGGGAGAAGAAGAGAAGGAAGAAGAAGAGAAGGAAGAAGAAAAGAAGGAAGAAGAAAAGAAGGAAGAAGAAAAGAAGGAAGAAGAAATCGAGAAAGAGAAACAACAACAAGAAGAAATTGAGAAAGAGAAACAACAAGAAGAAGACAAGGATAAAGATATACAAGAAGAAGACAAAGAACAGGAAAAAGAAGAAGAGAACAAAGAACAAGAACAGCACGAAAAAGAACAGAAACAGCAAGAAAATGACAAAGACGAGAAGAAACAAGAAGTCCTGATTGATAGCGTCAGCCACAAAACTTCTGATGATAAAAGCGACTCTGAAGCAGTACATAAATCTGGAACTGAACAGGAAGTAGAAGAATTTTCAGAAATAGAAGAAAACAAAAGATCACCTGAAAACTCAAATGGAATCATTTCTCCTGATGTTTCACCAACAGTTTCTGAAGCAACTACCGATAACATTGCCCCAACTTTACCTGCCAGAGGAGTAGAAGCTAATATGACCAAAGTCATGCCTAGCTTGCCACCACGTCGTGTTTCATCGATATCCTCTAATCCTTTTGAAAAACACGATAGGGAAGTTGAAATTAAGTCTCAAGGAGGGTCTCCAAAAAAAAGTTCTTTAATACAAATAACCACACCTACAGAAAACAACTTTCCAAAGAAGCATGCTGTACCACCTAGTTTGAAAGAGGAATTGAACAACCCAAAGTTTTTGAGAAACTTACAAATCATTGCTACTTCAGAAGATAAAGAAGAAATCCATGCGGATACACGAAAGTCATCTGCAAAGATTGACATTTCTGACAAAATAGATATAATCAGGGAAAACAGCAAAGCTGTATCTAAAGACTTTGATTTGATTGTCAATAGATTCCAATTAAACAACAAAATGAGAGATGTTAGTGATTCTGGAATTAAGAGCGATGATACTCTGAAAGAAGATTTCAAAAAAGTATATGATGAGGATATATCCAATGAGCATTTGGGAGATGAACAAAAAGAAAAGTTACAGTTCTGGAATGAGTTGATTACTGACTATGATAGAGTCATCAAACAGTACCCAGACAAGTTAGAAAGAATGATATTCAATGACGGTATTCCTTCTGATTTGAGACCATTCTTATGGAAGTTCATAACTCAATCCAATTTAAAGAATTTACAAAACTTGTATGCTAGTAACGTCAAGATTGAATCTTCACACAAAGCACAAATTGAAAAGGATATCATGAGAACAAGTTTCATACCTAAGGAAAAAGAAGAAATGTTGAAAAATGTATGCCTGGCTTATAGTAATTATGATTCAGACTTAGGTTACACTCAAGGGTTGTGTTTTATAGTCACACCAATTTTGCTGACTTTGGAATCAGAAGAAGAGACTTTCAGTTTGTTGGTTAAGTTGATGCACGACTATGACTTGAGAAGTTTTTATACGCAAGACATGCCAGGATTGATGTTGAGGCTGTACCAATTTGATAAGCTTCTTCAAGAATTCAGCCCACAAGTCTACGCTCATCTTGGACAATGTGGTATAATATCCAATATGTTTGTTAGCCAATGGTTTTTGAGTTTCTTTGGATATAGATTTCCTTACGAGTTTGTTATAAGAATTTTTGATATCATTTTATTGGAAGGTTTAGAAGCGCTATTAAAGTTTGCTCTGGCTGCTATTATAAAGAATGAAGATAAGATTCTAAGTTTACAATTTGATGATTTACTTGAATTCTTAAAAGGAGATTTATTTAACATCTATTTGGCAAACCAAGAAAATGACAAAAAAAATTCTGATATAGAAGAAGACAAATACAATGTAACAGAATTTGTTCACGATGCTCAAGGTATTAAGTTGATGCCAATATCATTGGATACAATAAAACAAGAATACTTGGAAATTTCAGAGTTGAAAAAATCTTTCAATCCTTTAGACAAGGAAATTTCAAGATTGAAAATTATAAACAAAAATCAATGTGATGAATTATTAAAGGTAAAATCTTCTTTTAATGTCTTAAAAAAAGATCATGAGCTGATTGCTAATGAGCTGATCAACAAAAGACAGAATATTTTGGAGTTGACCGATATGCTGGATGAAAAAGACAGTGAACTCAACCAATGGAAGAAAAAATATGAAGAATCATTAAAAAACTCTCAACTTGACAATCCTGATTCTCAAATACCTACAGACTTAAAAGAAGGTTTAGAGCAAGTATTAGAAAGCAACAGAAAAGTGATGGAAAGAAATATGGAATTAGAACATGAAAATGAATCATTAAAGGCTCTTGTTAAAAACTTAGAGCATAGTTTAATGGAGCAAGGCAGTTCAGCCAAGGAAGGATCCAAATGGAAATTATTCAAAAAATAGTTATATTTTCTTATAAAAACTCATTTATGTAAATAAAACGTAACACAACCTAAATATAAAAGTTTAAGCTATTCACAATATCATAGATTGTATCCATGTTATCGGATATAGTGTAATGAAATTATTTTGCTATTTTTTTCTTCTAAATAAGCAGAGCAATAGCCAAGAAAAAAAAAAAAGAAACCTGAAATAAACGTGTTTTAAAAACCACCTAAAATCTAACACCAAAACCATTCAAAACATAATATCTCAGCAACAAATGAATAACTTGTGGAATACATATAACAGCGAGTTTCAAATAACCTTGAAAAGAACACGTGAGTTGTTATCTCAACAACAAAACAACATAACTAATGATAGTATTAAGACTATCGAATCTTTAAAATTTGATTTAGAGAATTTATTAAAGAATCTCGATCTGGAATCTGGGAATAGTCAAGAAGAAAGAAACTTATTAAGAGAGTACAAGAACATATTGAGAAACGAAATCAATGTAGAGTATGAAGAACTTGTAACAGAACAAAAAAGAAGAGAATTGCTAGGCAATGGAAGGGAATATACACCTTATAGGGACGACGACAACATGACGGACAGTCTTTTGAACAAAAATAATCAATTGCTAACAGAAACTGGAAATAGATTAAGCAATATCAATGACATAGTCAATGATACAACATTGGTAGGAAACGACATTCTCATGAACTTAAAGCAACAACGTGAGACTTTGGAAAACAGTAGACAAACATTATACAATTCAAACACTTACATAGACAATTCTTTAGTAACTCTAAAAAGTATGAGTAGAAGATTGATTGCTAATAAATACATAAGTTATTGTATAATTGTTGTATTAATACTAATGATTCTTTTAGTTTTGTACAACAAATTCTAACCCCTATCAGTAAGCAAAAAAAAAAAAAACACCCATATGGCATATACAAAAAATTGGTCACTGATAAAAAATACGTGCTCAATCTGTTATCTATTTTTTTTTCTTTTCTTGTATTGTTACAATTACCCCTTTACCCCTTTTTTTTTTCTAGTTTTTAATCAGTCTTTTTCCCCAAAAAAACAGAAAACCCCCCAGGTTTTTTAAGAAGATCTTTAATCAATTTTTCTTTAAAAATTTACAATGTCTCGATTGTATATAAACTGGACTTTGAAGTTGTTGATAAAAATTTGATTTTGATATTACAATCATTAAAAGTGGTTTTTTTGTGAAAGCTGTGTAGATAAGTATTTTTATATATATAAAGAAGATAGTAAAATTAACCAATCGAATTCATTTCATCTGATATATTACTTTCATTTGACATCTTGATTTGCTATATCCAGTCATTTGTTTTTACTAAGTTATTTTTCTTCTTCTTCTTATAATCATTCATAAAAAATTTATAAGCAAAAGCGAAAAAAAAACAGAAAATTGACATTTTATTTGAATTTTTATTATAGAAAACCCCTACATTATATTTTAAATTTATGATGCCTGCTGAAAAACAACTGTCTTCTTGTTGTGAACCATCCTCCAACACCATCAATATCAAGCTAACTGAACTTTTTAATGATTTTCTTACTATAGACGGTACAGCCTCACCACCGCCACCAGGAACCACCTTAAAACTACATAACAATCAAAAGGGGTGGAGAATGGAAGATTCTTTGAAAAAGTACTTGTCCGAAAACTTACAATTTAAAAAAATCGAAACTTTAACCAAAGAATTGCTTGACTTCAACTACGACATCGATGATTGGATCACCGGTGAGTTGGAAGTTTGTGAATCCAAGATTTTTTCCAATGTTATTGATAACAACTTCAACATTTTGAAATTGAATTATTCTTTTATCAAGGAAGGGTCCATCCTTGCTTCCCCATCCACCGAAGATCCAAATTACTTTTATGACTGGGTTAGAGATTCTGGAATCATTATGAAGACTATTTTGAATTTTATGAAAGTCCAATTAGATTTCATTAACTGTGATATCCAAACAGAATCGGTTTTGGATCACATATCATTCAAAAGTTTCAAGTTGATTACTTTTTGTATAAAAAATTTCAACCACAACTACACTTTGATGCAAATCCCAAATTTATCTGGTTCTAGTTGTGACAAACCTGAAGGTGATTTGAAAGGTCTTGGTGAACCTAAGTGGAGACTTGATGAAACAAGATACGACGATCCATGGGGTAGACCACAAAATGACGGTCCTGCTATAAGAGCAATGGCCGCTTTGCATTTCTTGCAAGTATTGAAGAAGTACGATATTAGAGTAAGCCAATTGATTAAACTTGTCAAGCACCACAACTTGTTGAAATACGATATCTTTTTTGACAATGAAGCTGATTTCATCAACAAGTTTATTTTGTATGATTTGAAGTTTATCATCAAAAATTGGAAAGAAGAAAACTTTGATTTATGGGAAGAAGTCAAGGGTTATCATTTCTTCACATCTTTATGTCAATTAAAGGCTATCAAATTAGGTGAAGAAATTTTGGCTTTGTACTTAAAGGACCAAGCTTTGTATGAAAAATTAGACATTGATGAAGAGTTCATTGCCACTCTTCACAATACTTATGAAGATATCTTGAACTTTATGAAGAATGATGCTGGGTTCGATCAACCAGACAAATGCTACTATGTTGAAAATCCTATGTCTCAAGGGTACAGATGTGGTTTAGACATTGCTACTATTATTGGTTCCAATTTAACCCATGACTACATCTTTGAACATGATTTACATGATACCGAAATTCCATATTCCTCAAAGGATCTGAAGATGTTGAACAACTTGTATCACTTGGGTAAGAGTTTCGTTGAAATTTACCCAATAAACGATGAATTCAAGAAGAGTCAACTATCCATTGGTTGTTGCATGGGTAGATACCCTGAAGACATCTACAACGGTAATGGTACTTCTGAAGGTCATCCTTGGTTCTTAGCTGTATCCAATTCCTGTTTGTTAGTTTATAATACCATCATGGACCATTTGTTGGCCAAAAGAGATTTAGTGATTTTGTTGGCATCTTCGGTTGAGGCTGAAAACTTCTGGAACTCCATTTTTGAATTGTCAAACTTGAAGATTCCATTTAAAGAAGACATCAACATTACAATTCCATACGGAAGTGATCTTTGGGAAATGACCTTAAAGGCACTTTCTAGATTTGCTGATTTATACATTTTGCAAATCAGAATGCATTTAAATCAAAAGTATGGTTCTATGAGTGAACAATTTGATCGTTACACCGGTATTATGAGAGGTGCTACTGACTTATCTTGGTCTTACTCATCCTTCTGGACTGCTGGTATAATGAGGGCAAAGACATTGAATGAATTTGCCAAATTCAGTGAGCAAAAAGAGATAGAAAGGGAAGAGGATGATAGAATGTTTTAATTCTTAAATCAAGTTCCTTATATATAACAATAAATAACTATAAAATTACGTTTTAAACATGTCTTTGAAGACTTTATTAATTAAGATTATTCATGGGAGGTTTTCAAATGGGCTGGATCGGGATATAATCGGGGTTAGTGGACAAATGCGATCTTAACTCAGTTAAATCCATTTTTCAAATTTTTTTTCTTTTTCTTATTAAATTGTTCAAGTAGAAGTCATAGCGGAAAAAAAAAAAAAAAGAAAGAAAAAAAAAATAGGCTAATTAAGTATCTGCTTAGACAACTTAAATACTTTTAAATTGATTTATTCTAATAGAGATTTTTATCCAAACCAAAAGTTCAATTACAATAGCTACTTTTAATTTGTATTAAATAAACCGGGTTTTTTGTTTACACTTAGACTATCGAAATAATATGTACAGAGCATTAACAAAAACAAACTTTCTAATAAAAACTACTTCAAGTTTTAAACTGCAAAATACCACATATACCAAGAAGGCCTTTAGCACATCTATTGTTGCTAAACATGGTCATTTGCACGCTCCAAAGAAAGGAGAAGAACTACACATAACTTTTGTCTTGAAAGACGGATCTCAGAAGAAATACGAAGTCAGCGAAGGGGATTCCATCTTGGATATTGCCCAAGGCAATAACCTGGACATGGAAGGTGCTTGTGGTGGTTCTTGTGCATGTTCTACCTGCCATGTCATAGTTGATCCGGAATATTACGATAAAATTCCTGAACCTACAGACGATGAAGATGATATGTTAGATCTAGCCTATGGTTTAACCGAAACCAGTAGATTGGGTTGTTGTATCAATATGAATAAAGATTTAGATAACATCAGAGTTGCTTTACCACAAATGACAAGAAACGTCAAAAGTTCCGATTTTGAATAGTTAAAATTTGTAGATAGCCATTGCTGAAAAAGTTTTTATCATGAGCCAATAATAATAAGATGAAGAAGTTAGTTCCTGCACATAGATCAAGAAAGCTATATATACATATATAAGATTTAAAAATAAAATAAAAAAAGTTATTCCCATATATTTAATAAAAGATTCTCTTCATTTATGGATTAAAGAAAGATGCTCATTAATATTAAAATTTGTTTAAAACAATTGGTAGCGTTAAACTGCAAAAAAAGTTTAAAAAAATAAATTGTTTAAATGATAATACACTCCACCTGGGGGTCGAACCCAGAATCTCTTGATTAGAAGTCAAACGCGTTGCCATTACGCCAGCAGAGCTACTTATCAACAATAAATTTTTATTGAGATTTTTACTTTTGGAGCTCTTATATACGTAGTGATGAATAAATTCAAAATAATTTGAAGGAATTGGTTTTCAATTTGACAGTTAGGTTAAACTTTGTATTTGGCCATGTTCATTTGTTGTTGTTGTTTTTAGCAAATAAAATGTGTTTAAATGATTGCAGATGTATTCAAAGAATGAGCAATTGCTTAAGTTTGCAAAGTCTTCCATACACTGGCTTTATGACCTGATCAGATCAATCACGGTAATTAGTTGTCACTATTATATACAAACCATCAATTTAAAACAAAAACTGGAATGTTACAAATAGTTTTTTAAATTATTGATGCTTAACCTTCTTTTTTTTTGATTTTTACAGCAACAAAATTGCTGATCTCATCGTTTACGATTTTAGCAGTTTTGTTTGCTAGTCAAGTGTTAAAAACAGCTTAGCTATTTGCTGTGTAGATTACAAAATCGGGGTGTAAATTGAAAATTTCAAACATGGTTTTAATCTACCATTTTGGTTTATTTCAATGAGATTCAAACGCATTTATCAACTTTTTTAATTTGGGTTTAATAATTTGTTCTGTTAGCTTTTTTTTTCTTAGGAAGAGTCACATTTAAAGATCTGTATTTTAATCGCGTCATTATGGCCTTTCTCTATTTTTTTTTTCCTTCTTCTTTTACTACGCATAAAAAAAAGTCTAAAATCCAGTTACAATTTAGTTAATATTTTAAAAGAAAATTACAACCAATTCATTCTTAAAATTTCCAATAAGTAAAATAGCAAAATAAAATGTTAAAAACCTCCAGAAGAAAGGCCATTGATTTGGCACAACTTTCAGGTATTAGACATTACCATGATCTTAAAACGCTTCCAGCTCCAAAGATCTTGAAACAGAGATTAGACGAATACATCATTGGACAGGAAAAACCTAAAAAAATCTTAAGTGTAGGTGTCTACAATCATTATTTGAAAATAAAAGACCGTGAAGATAAAATTCAACAACTAATTCAACTTGATTTACTTAAAGCAAGATATCAAAATGAATTAGATAAACTTTCAATAGCTAAAGAGAGAGCCAAATATGATTTTTCCGCCAACGATTCCGATGGAGCTGAACCTATATCTCAGCCAACTTCAACCCAAGAATTTGAAATTGGTTTAAAATCGATGAAAACTAGGATATTGTCGGAAGAACAAAAACTGGCAAGTGCTAATTTCGATTTGCAATTGGGTAAATCCAACATAATGCTTATAGGTCCTTCTGGTTCTGGTAAGACCATGCTGACCAGCACAATGGCAAAAAACTTACATGTTCCTATATCCATAAGTGACTGTACACAGTTGACTCAAGCAGGTTATACAGGTGATGATGTGCATGAAGTTATAAAGAGACTACTGATCAACAGTAACTATAATAAAGATCTTTCCGAAAAGGGAATAGTTGTTCTTGATGAAGTTGATAAATTAGCCAAAAGCAAATCTAAAGGATCTGGTGGCAAAGATGTTTCTGGAGAAGGAGTGCAACAATCGCTTTTGAAGCTTTTGGAAGGTCACCAAGTTGAGTTTTTTTTGGATAGACCTGTTGATCCCAAGGAAGCTGATAGACAACTAAGAAAAACTGGTGTTCACTCGCCAATGACCATGCGTGAGCATTACTCGATAAACACTGAAAACATTTTGTTTATATTATCCGGGGCTTTTGTGGGTTTGGACAAGATTGTTTACAAAAGAGTCAACCCTCATTTAAGCCAAAAAGAGTTTGAAAATGTCAAAAATTATGAATACATTATCAGTGCTGATGGTAAAACCAAAGTTCCTACACTTTCATTAGCTCAGCCTGAAGATTTAGTTGTCTTTGGGTTGATTCCGGAAATGATTGGAAGAGTTCCAATTGTAACAGCTTTGGAACCATTACAAGAATCTGATTTATACGACATACTGAGTAAACCTAAAAACTCTTTTGTTAAACAATACGAGTACATTTTCCAAAAAATAGGAATAACTTTGAGATTCAGTAGAAAGGCTTTAAAAAAAATATCAAAGTGGGCTTTGACAAACAAAACAGGGGCAAGAGGTTTAAAGAGTATCCTGGAACGTGTTTTGTTAGAGTGTAATTATGATTGCCCAGAAAGTGGGGTTCGTTACATTTTGATTACTGAAAAAAATGTCAATCACATTATAAAGGAATCTGGACATTTGCTGGATATTGGTGATTGTGAGCCTATTAAGTACTATTCAAGAGCTGAAAAGGATTTTTTTAGAATTGCTGCTGCAAACGAAGACCCACAATTAGAAAAAGAACTAGATGTATTATTTAACACTACACCAACTCATAAATAGAAGAACTATGATTATTTAAAAAAAAAAAAAAGCTTAAGAACTAATGAATAAAAAAGTATATATAAAGTTAATTTTTTTTATTATTAATGATTTTTTAATGTCTTTTCTTTATTTAAAAAAAAAAAAAAAACCTCTAGTTGTTGAAACTAGGAATAATCCAGTAATTTGTGCATTTTCTGCTGTATAATTTTATGTTTTTGTTTATGGGAGAAAGATTTTAATGCAAGTTGAAATGCAAAAAAGAGGTTGTTTGTTTAGTATTTTAAAGAACCTTTATTTTTATTTTTGATTAATCAGCTAATTGTAGTAAAGTGAATAGTAATAAGTCACCAGGACTTACGTAGTCGTTATCAACCAAAGATACTAGTAAGTAGTCATCCAAGACTGTTTCTAAAACTTTTGCTGATTTAGACGACTTAATAGATAAATCATCTTTAGAAACTGTTTGTTTTTTCAAAGCAGGTTCACTTTCAGATTCAGAATGTTTATTTTTGGCATTGGCTTTACCTGGTTTTTCTTTCTTTATAGATACAGGATTTTCACTAATACTTATAAAGTTGTTTTTCCATTCTTTAATAATAGCAAATAATTCGTCTCTCCACATTAAGAAAGAGTTCTTTTCTACTATAGTAGTAGTAACAATTTCTCTACCAGGGAAGCAACCCCAAGTAACAGAAGTTGGCTTAGTACAGCCATGGAAACATTGACAGTACATTCTTTTGCAAAAGTCAGGTAATTGGTCACTGTACTTTTGTAAAACTGCAGATTTTTCAATGTCGGTTTTTTTGGTAACGTCAGAGGCCATAATTCTTGCTTGACCATCATCACCCTTGTAGATAAAGACTTCATCTTGTGAATCACTTATTAAGTATGTGAATGTAGATGTAGTTTTTTCGTTCATCAAAGTTAAAAAATCTTTTAACTTTCTTTTTGGTAACAAAAATTCGATGTATTGTTTTTGATAAACATAACCTAAACGAGGACCCCAACCTAAAATTGGATCAGAACTAGGAACACCATTAGCTTTTGGTTGTGAATTTACAGTTAAAATACCACCTTGATTCAAAGAAATCAGTAATCTCAATAATTGTTTGGCTTCTAAAGCAACTGAGGTGTCACACCAAGGTAAGGATCTCAAATCTCCCTTTAAGTAATTTATAATTAAATCACCTAACTCCTTCATAGAAGTAGGTGTACCCCAAACACTCAATGATTTGGATTCAGATTGTCTGATCAATTGGGTTAAGGATAAATCTAAATTACCAAAAGCAGGAGAAGATGAATCACCAAATCTACCATTAGGGAATTCATCATCGATAAGCTCACTGTCAAAGTTGTGTTCATTGACACCTTCATCGTCATCTTCATAGTCATAATCTGAAAACTCACTTGATGATGAGCTTCCCGAGGCTGAGGAGGATGGAGCTGGAGTAATTGACTTGTTCTCAATGCCTGTGAAACTTGATTGTCTTCTAGATTTATCTCTTTTACTTTTTTTCTTTCTTTCAACATAAGTAAATGGTCTGGATCTCCAAAAGATTGGTTGAATTTCATTTTCCTTGTTAGTGTTAGCAATAACTCCTGAAGTCAAAGGTAATACTCTTCTGCCCAATAAACGTTCAAGTTCTCTCAAAATAACAAAAGAACCCTTTTCTAAGTTCATAGTATAGAAGTGTAAATGTTTAACATAACCTGATCTGAAAAGTTTCAAACACATCTTTGCTACATAATTGGTAGCCAAAGTTCTTAAAGCTTCATCGTCTTGAGAAACTGGTTTCAAAACTTCATTTAGTTCAGAGGGAACATCAATTTGACACCAATTGCATCTTCTCAAAAAAGAGTCATAAGAGGTTATAGGCATAATCCCAGGGATTATGTGAACTGATTCTGGAACTCCTGCAGCTCTTATTTTTCTACACCATTCTATAAACAAATCAGAGTTGTAAAACATTTGGGTGATAATAAAAGTTGCACCAAGGTCAACTTTTTGTTTTAAATAGCCAATCAACTTATCAGCATCTTTTTCTTCAGGATGTCCTTCTGGGTATGCAGCTACCCCTATACAAAAGTGGTCTCCATATTTTTCTTTGATGTATTTGATTAAATCAATTGCATATTTGAAAGGATACTTCTTGACCGGTTTAGTGGACTCCTCTTCAGTAGTACTGTTCTCTGGTTTGGTTTCTCTTGGCGGATCACCTCTCAAAGCCAAAATGTTTTGACAACCTGAATTGTAGGCTTTTTTCAAAGCAGTATCAATTTCCTTAATAGTCATATTGGTACACGTCATGTGCATACATGAATCCAAGTTCAAAACCTGTTGGGTGGTATCAATGATATCATTAGTTTGTGGAGTTTTTGGAATGATTTTTCCTGAAAACTTCGATATTTCTTTCTTTTTTTGAGAAGAAGATGGGTTAATGATCCCACCTGCATTCCATGTGATGTCAATAAATAAAGGATTAGATTCCTTGTGCATCTTGTCAATACGTTCATACAAATTGTATGATCCTTGAAGAGTCTTTGGAACAAAATATTCGTACGAAAAAGAAGGTATCTCAAAAGAGTTGTCCTCTTGAAACTTAGTAATTTTTTCGTCGACTTTCATAGCTAATTAATACTTGACTTTTGGTGATCTCTATATTTTTTTTAATTTTTTTATCAGAACAACTGATTAATTTGAGAATAGGTGAGCTTTATAAGTACAAAAGTCAACCATTCACCTGTAGCCAGTGTAAATACCTTTCGTATATATGAAATCCAACTAACTGTGTAAATTTTTGTTCAAGTAGACACATGTGAAATTAAGATATGAATGAACTAAGCTTTTGTACCGTTGTACTGTTTATTTCCGGCCCCTGTTAAAAAGTAGCCTATGAATGTACCTTATCACTGGTATCAAAAAAAAAAATGGTGGACGTTTTTTTTCCCACACTTTTTGTCTACGCGGGTGAGATTGATCTTTATTTTAATAGCGACTTGATTTGGTGGAGAAAGTTACGGTTTGCTATTGATGAATGTGTGAAAAGTGATCTAGTTTAACCAATAGATCGTACACTAAGTAGTGTTTTTTTTGGAATATAATTGAGAGTATATTGTTTAGCATCAATCACATCGCATTTGATTTGCTTGGCGTAAAGCCATAGACACATAGTATTTATGTGGGGGTATATTCCAGCTTGCACGTGATCAACTGGTGTGTATTTTTGCGCACAAAAAAAAAAATGCACGCAAAAATTTAAAAAAAAAATTTTTTCCATCGTTTTGTTTGCCTGCAAAACACAGTCGGAGCTAAATCAACTGTGATAATATGATTGTAACATGAGGAAGTAAATACTGCACAATTGTGTACAGAATGGTCGGAATAAACACCTGCAGCAAAGTATTACACTATCGGATCTAAATTTTTGTTATTTCATTTCTTTTTTTTTTGCCAATTGATGTGTCACGTTTAAGAACCTCTTATATCAACATCTACGAAATTATTAAAATAACGAAATATTTTTTTCAAAAAAAAAAAAAAATTATCACTTCCCAAATATTAATATTTCATGAATGTCGGCTAATTAAATTGAGCTAAATATACCAATTATCTTTTCTTTTTTCTAACAATTACATTCGTTCATTAATATTAATTTTAATAGATTCCAATTTTTTTTAATAATATTAAAATCTGATTTGCTTAACCCGCAGGGTTAGACCGTATGAATGGGAAAAAAAAGCGTTAAATACACCTGCGCGGAAAACAAATCGCGACATACAGTTTCTTCGTAGAAAAAAGTATAAACATTAAGTTACGTTAAGAAATCATCAGTAACCAATAACAAACTAGACACTTCCTATAAAAAAAATTACATAGCCTTGTAGAGCGGCTTCTGGAGTACCTTGTTGTTTCTTCCCATTCGATAGTCGTGCATAAAACCCAACTTAGAAGAGATTAAACCCTTCTATGTTTTTAAACCGTCTGTAATAACTTATTATTTAACAGCCGTATTTTACATTTTTTCCTTGAATCGAATATTCATTTTTTTCACCCCCTCTCTTTCCCGCTGCTGCACACTATCGTTGAAGCCAAAAAAAAAAAAAAAGGAAAAAAAATTTTTCCTAGTGGTTTTTAGGTGAACATTTTTTTTTTTCTGCCTACAACATCTTATAAGAATATTTCAGCATTATTTACATTAATTTGAAAACTAGTTAAAGACCGTAAAGAAATTTTAACACTATTAGTTATCTATAAAAGTTATTTAAATAATGTTATCCACTATCAAGAAATCTTTTACCTCTAACATTTCTTTGAAGAATGCTACTAGATTAGCTTCTACTAAATTAACTGTTAGAGACGCTTTAAACAGTGCCATGGCCGAAGAAATGGACAGAGATGACGATGTTTTCATTATTGGTGAAGAAGTTGCCCAATATAACGGTGCTTATAAGATCACCAAGGGTTTATTAGACAGATTCGGTGAAAGAAGAGTTGTTGATACTCCAATTACTGAAATCGGTTTCACTGGTCTAGCCACCGGTGCTGCCTTAAAGGGTTTGAAGCCAATTGTTGAATTCATGTCTTTCAACTTCTCCATGCAAGCCATTGATCATGTTGTTAACTCTGCTGCCAAGACCTACTACATGTCTGGTGGTACCCAAAAGTGTCAAATGGTTTTCAGAGGTCCAAATGGTGCCGCTGTTGGTGTTGGTGCTCAACATTCCCAAGATTTCACTGCTTGGTACGGTTCCGTTCCAGGTTTAAAGGTTTTATCTCCTTACTCCGCTTCCGATGCCAGAGGTTTATTGAAGGCTGCTATTAGAGATCCAAACCCAGTTGTTTTCTTGGAACACGAATTATTATACGGTGAAAGCTTCGATGTCTCCGAAGATGTCTTAGACCACGACTATACCTTACCATACTTAGCCAAGACTGAAAAGTCTGGTACTGATATTTCCATCATCACTTACTCCAGAAACGTTCAATTTACCTTAGCTGCTGCCGAAATCTTAGAAAACCAATACGGTATTTCTGCTGATGTTGTTAACTTAAGATCCATCAGACCATTAGATGTTGATGCCATCTTAGCTTCTTTGAAAAAGACCAACCACATGGTTACTGTTGAATCTACCTTCCCTCAATTCGGTGTTGGTTCCGAAATCATTGCTCAAGTTATGGAATCCGAAGGTTTCGATTACTTAGATGCTCCAATCATGAGAATCACTGGTGCTGATGTCCCAACCCCATACGCTAAGGAATTAGAAGACTTTGCTTTCCCAGACCCAGAAACTATTGTCAAGGGTGTTAGAACCGTTTTAGGTGCTAACTAAATTTAATATTTTCGAACCTCGTCTGTATTTGTTAAAATTTACCTAAAAATATAATGCTATCGGATTGAAAATTTTAAAAGAAATAATGTATAAAGTTTAAAAAAAATGAAGAAGAAGAAACTAAATTTATATGGAATCACAATAGTTGATTTCTGTATTAAGTGACAACCCCCAAATTTAAAAAAAAAAAAGAGAAGTAATGATAAATCAAAATGAGAGTTAAATAACTAAGATAGTCATTATGTTTTTTTTTTTTTATCTTTTGATGCTTATACTGCATCTCAAAATAATGATAAATTTGTGGAGCAGTTGAATGAAGAGAGAAAAGAAAAATTATAACAGCTATATGTTTTATTCAAAAACAAGTTTTCGAAAAAGGGTAGTTTGTTAATAAGAAGATAACATCAAGTTGTTTATAGTTTGAAAAGAATGCATTGGTTGAAACTATGAAACTTGGAATCATTAAAAAAAAAAAATGAAAAACTTGTGAGAGAGTATTTTTCAATTGTGAATTTAAATGAACGCTATTTTTTGTTCTTAGTATTTGATTATTGTTTATTTGATTGATTTGAGACATCTATTAAAAAACAAAACAATAAATCGAATTACATTATATGAGGAAATCGAGTTAATGTAGAGTATTAAAAAATTATGATAAAAGTTTCTAGTTTCAAAAAAAAAAAAACCAATAATGTTTATCGTTTGTACAAGTCTGTTTAATTAAACAAGATAATGACTGGGTGAGAGCAAGATTTATTTTTATTAAAAAAAACAGATTCATTCGATTTAACACTATTTAAACCATTCAATTCTTATTAATAAACATCATGTTTCAGAATTAATAAATTTCAACCCCTCGTCATTCAAATGACTTTAAGTCAACTACGTTTTTGAGAATACTTAGGTGTTGTTGTTTTGTTTTCTTTCAAGTCAAAAGTTTACCTAAGATATAAATCATTAAAACGAATTTGTATTTATATATTCTAAAATAAATAAAATCATGAAGCAGTTACCTGTTTTATGCTTTAAAGTAATAAAGAGAGCTAGTCATACATGGTATAGCTTTGACTGTAGGCTAATATAGCTTCGATTTTTTTAAAAAAAAAACATAGCTAAATATCATGAAATTTTCAATGCGAAAAAAATGGCGTTAGTGAACATTTCATACTGGTTGTTTAAACACCTACATATATTTACACTTTAAAAATAACAAATCAAAGCTACCAAAGAATTGTTGGTGTATAAACCTCGTAAAACATATTTTAAAGAATGAAGACATTGGCTAAAAAAGATAAACCACAGTTTTATCTTTTAGTAATTCTTTACTTCCTTCAAGGGCTTCCTTGTGGATTGACATACGGATCTGTACCGTTTATTTTGAAAACACTTACTGCCAGTAAAGATCCGAATTCTAACAGCAAAGCATTGAGTCTTACTCAAATAGGTATTTTTTCTATGGCCACATATCCATACTCCTTCAAGATTCTATGGTCACCTATTATTGATTCTTTTTACAACAAGGACATAGGTAGAAGACGTACTTGGATCATTCCTTTGCAGTTTTTGATCAGTTTTATATTTTTGTTTTTGAGTATGAGCAAAACCATATTTGGCTTGGAAAGTGGAGAAGTGGATAAGATTGATTTGACTTCTTTGACTTTCTGCTTTTTAACTTTGATTTTTAGTTGTGCTACTCAAGATATTGCAGTAGATGGCTGGGCTTTGGAAATTTTAAGTGAAGAAAGTTTAAGTTTTGCTTCAACAGCACAAACTTTGGGGTTGAATATAGGTTATTTTACAAGTTTTACATTGTTTTTGAATTTAAGATCAGGAAAGTTTTTTAATTCAAAAATTTCGGTCATGCAGTACTTCAGATGGTGTTCTATAATATACTTAATCATTACTTTATACATAGTATTTTTCACAAAAGAAGACATGAACCCTGATTCTGGGTTTAATAAGGACTTGGAAAAAGACGAACAAAAAAAGACTCTTTTATTATTCAAGGATGAAAACGACAAAGTCATGGAGGCTGATTTTATCAAAGGAGTTAAAGTTGAAAATGTAGATCACTCATTAAAAACTGTTTTTCATAACTTTAAACATATAATAAAATTACCAAATGTGCAAACATTAGTGTTGATCCATTTGGTTTCAAAGTTCCCTTTTCAATGCAATGATTCAGCAACGCAGTTGAGACTTCTGGACAAGGGCTTTAAAAGTGAAGATTTAGCGATATCAGTTCTTATAAATTTCCCATTGGAAATGCTTTTTGGATATTACGTAGGAAAATGGTCATCTCAAACCACCAATAAGGACAAAAGCACTGTTACCAGAAAGTTTAAAAATCCTTTGCTTAAATTTGTATTAGGTGAACAAGGCTGTTTAACATCTTGGCTGCTGGGGTACCTAGGGCGACTACTGTTTGGCTCTATATTAGGAAATATGGTTGTTTACTTGTATCCTAAAAATGAGCCAAAACTGCCAATGTGGTACTTTCTAATGGTAGTTATTCATAACCTTTCCACAAGCTTAATGAATACAGTACAATTTGTTAGTATATGTTCTTTCCACACACAAATAGCGGATCCTAAAATTGGTGGTACTTATATTACTTTATTAAACACTTTCAGTAATCTTGGTGGTACCTGGCCTAAGATTTTGGTGCTTAAAATGATTGATTATTACACAATAAAGATAATATCCAATGGAAAAGAGTTTATAGAAAAAGACGGTTACTATAAGGTTAATCTTATTTCCATTTTTATAGGCATTGTGTTGTACTTTAAGTTCTTGAAAAAAAATATTAACAAACTACAAAAGCTTCCTAAGAATGTGTGGAGAAAAGATTAAGTTTATTGTTATGTTTGATGTATATATGTCCCAAATTATTATTATTTTTCATTTTTATTCATTGTCTATATTCTACAGATACTCTTTGTATATCCAGTATCCTGATAAATAGCCCCATGAGAATCCAGTAACGATTTCAGAGTATTGGTGGAATTCATTCAATATGGTAATTATGATATTGTAACCATAAATTCCTAACAAAACGACAGATATAAAATTAGTGATTTTTTTGATTACACTACCAAATTTCACGCCTTTGTTATATGACTTTCCATTAACTTCAAACACTTCCATACCAACAACCCAGCACATAAGACTTAAAAAAAACAAATGTCCACTAAGGTCATGTCCATTGACCCATTGGCCTTTCAATCTCTTACATTGGCCCAAACTCTTAACATTGATTATAGGTTTTGAAATGATTTCGTCATCAAACTTATCATACAAACAGGTCCCACCGGAGTAGTAAAACAAAATATCAGTAATACTTGAAAGATTTGTAAATGGTAGAATAGAAATTACAGTCACATACCACACTGCAAGCACCTTGAATAATCTGGTGAAAATACCAGGACTTGTATAGTTTGAATTAAATTTATTAATAAGAATCAAAGGAATAATCCAAATCAATCCTTTTTTTATAAAAAGAACGTTCATAATATTTTTTTTAGAATAATAAAAAAATATTTTGAATAGTCTTGTTTCTGATATGTGAACTGCTTCATAAAAGTATAGGTTGTGTATCGTTAGTGAAAAAATGGTTAGCAAAGGTGTATAGATCGTTAGAAAATCTTTGAACCTGAATGTTTTAGTAGACATCTGTTTGTTATTAATTTTATCGGTTCTGATAATAATTTTGTTTGAACTTTGAGGTGGTGGCATATGCAACTAATAGATGAAGCAGTTATGTTTTTTTGTTCTGGCTGTCCAAGGATGTGTGACTAGTCTTTAGCTAAATTAATATGTTTAGTGTTATCTTCTAGGCATTATATATATACTTTTTTTTTTTTTTTGAAAGCACGCTTCAAAGGGGGGAAAAACGCCACGGGATCATCAAAGAATGTACGAAAGTGTTGAAAAATCTGTTGATTCTACAATATGTCTACTTTTATTAATTGTTTTGGAGCATAATGTATGTTAAAATTCATTGAACATTGCAATAGTTTGTAGTTTACATTAAGATGTTAAATGCATATAGTATGTATAATTAAATTTGAATAAACTTTAATTAATTAAAAAAAAACTTGTAAACTTTTTGTTTTAAAATCACGTGATGTTTACACCAAATTTTAGAATGTCAATTTACGTTGATTTTAATTTCCTTTTTTAAAAAATTGCAATTTTTCAAACAATATAGGTAATCAAGTACCAAAACACCAGTGTTAACACATCGCAGCACCAACACAGCTGAATATATATAAAAAAAACAAGCTCTTAACAAACATAAAATAAAATCATGTCCTCAGAAGCACCAGCAGAAGTACCAGTAGATGTACCAGTACAAGATATGAAACCACCATCAAGATTTGAGGTTGAAATTGAGTTTGTCAACTCTCTATCCAACATCAATTACTTCAACTATCTTATAAAAAACAGAAATCTGCTCAAAGACAGCAGTTTTCTGAGGTATATCCAATACCTGTATGTTACTTACTGCTGTAACATAGAATTCAAAAAGTACATAATTTATCCTAACTGCCTTGTTTTCATCAAAAAACTTGTTGATAACATAATAATTGAAGATGACCAAGTAAAAGTCTCTTCTATAGACAAGGTTCTACAGGAAATAAATGATCCAAAGTTGTTTACTGAGATGTATGAAAGTTTCAAGTACAAGTGATTTGTTATATCCGCTCACTAATTCCGTAAACGGCAGTATTACTAGCAATTAAAAAAAAAAAGAAAACTTCTTTCCTTATACAGAAGTAAAAGGGTTGTGCTCTCCATTAGCCTTCTTTTTTTTTTTTCGCATATTGAAATTGGGTTTCCTTTTTTCTGTGTTGCCCTAAACGGAAACAAATCCCCTTTTTATTTTTTTTTGGTATATAGCAAAATCCATGAAGTCATCTTTTTATGACTCAATTTCCCTCGGGTTTCCTTATGCGAAGCGCAAAATATTCAAAAGCGCCTACTCTATATCACGCATTTCTTATATTGGTACCTATTTGTTAAAAAATGGCTACTTCTTTTTTTTTTTAAAAAATTAGTATGAAAGTTTCAGAGCGTTCATATTCTTTCATATATAAATACGTCGACATGAGTCTTTCTAAGATGATTAGAGAAACATCTTCATATATTTTTTTTTTTATTCAGAAGATATGATATAAAGATATATCAATAATAACACCAATAACTAATAGTTATCTTCTTTTTTAAATACTAAAAACAAGATATCATGTCACAAAGACACACTTTAAGGGATGCCGATTCCCACATCTTACCTTCTTCTAAAAACAAAATTTTAGTTGCAAACAGAGGTGAAATTCCTATCAGAATTTTCAGAACCGCTCATGAACTTTCTATGTCCACAGTTGCTATATACTCCAAAGAAGATAGATTATCCATGCACAGATTAAAGGCTGATGAATCTTATCTTATTGAAGGTGACACCCCAGTTGGTTCTTACTTGAACATCGACAACATCATAAAAATCGCTAAAGAACACAATGTGAACTTTATTCACCCTGGTTACGGTTTCTTGTCTGAAAACTCTGAATTAGCCAGAAAGTGTATTGAAAACGATATCATTTGGGTTGGTCCAGATCCAGAAATCATTGATTCCGTTGGTGATAAAGTTTCCGCTAGAAACTTAGCTGACAAGGCCAATGTTCCTACTGTTCCTGGTACTCCTGGTCCTATCTCTACTGTTGAGGAAGCCGAAGCTTTTGTTGCTGAACATGGTTATCCAGTCATCATTAAAGCTGCCTTTGGTGGTGGTGGTAGAGGTATGAGAGTTGTCAGAGAAGGTGAATCCATTGGTGAAGCTTTTGAAAGAGCTACCTCTGAAGCCAAATCTTCTTTTGGTAACGGTACCTGTTTCATTGAAAGATTCTTGAACAAGCCAAAACATATTGAAGTCCAATTATTAGCCGATAGATACGGTAATGTTGTTCATTTATTCGAAAGAGATTGTTCTGTTCAAAGAAGACATCAAAAAGTTGTTGAAGTTGCTCCTGCTAAAACTTTGACCAAAGAATTAAGAGATAACATCTTAGCCGATGCAGTTAGATTAGCTAAAGTTGCTGGTTATCAAAACGCTGGTACTGCTGAATTTTTGGTTGATGATAAAGGTAGACATTACTTCATCGAAATCAACCCAAGAATTCAAGTTGAACACACAATCACTGAAGAAATCACTGGTATTGATATCGTAGCTTCTCAAATCCAAATCGCTGCTGGTGCTTCTTTAGAAGAATTAGGTTTATCCCAAGAAAATATTACCACCAGAGGTTTTGCTATTCAATGTAGAATCACCACTGAAGACCCATCTAAGAACTTCCAACCTGATACTGGTAGATTAGAAGTCTACAGATCTGCTGGTGGTAACGGTGTTAGATTAGATGGTGGTAACTCTTATGCCGGTGCTATTATTTCTCCTCATTATGATTCTATGCTGGTGAAATGTTCTTGTTCTGCTTCCACTTATGAAATGACTAGAAGAAAAATGTTAAGAGCCTTAATTGAATTCAGAATTAGAGGTGTCAAAACCAATATTCCCTTCTTGTTAACTTTATTAACCCATAATGTCTTCATTTCTGGTGATTACTGGACTACTTTCATTGATGATACTCCAGAATTATTCCAATTGCACATGTCTCAAAACAGAGCTCAAAAGTTATTACACTACTTAGCTGATATGATGGTCAATGGTTCCTCCATTAAGGGTCAAGTTGGTTTACCTAAACTATTGAGTGATCCAATAATTCCTGTTTTAGAAAATGCCCCTGCTCCAACTGTTGAAAATGTCAACCAATTACAAGGTTGGAGACAAGTCTTGTTAGCTGAAGGTCCAGAAGGATTTGCCAAGAAAGTCAGGGACTTCAAAGGTACTTTAGTTATGGACACTACCTGGAGAGATGCCCATCAATCTTTATTAGCTACCAGAGTCAGAACTGCTGATTTGGCTGCTATTGCTCCAACCACCGCTGTTGCCTTAAACGGGGCCTTTGCTTTAGAATGTTGGGGTGGTGCCACATTTGATGTTTGTATGAGATTCTTACATGAAGACCCATGGGAAAGATTAAGAACTTTAAGAAAATTGGTTCCTAACATTCCTTTCCAAATGCTATTGAGAGGTGCTAATGGTGTTGCTTATGCTTCTTTGCCTGATAATGCCATTGAACACTTTGTCAAACAAGCTAAAGACAACGGTGTTGATATCTTCAGAGTATTTGATTCTTTAAACGATATTGAACAATTATCTGTTGGTGTTAAAGCTGCCAGAAAAGCTGGTGGTGTTGTTGAAGCTACTATTTGTTACTCTGGTGATATGTTACAAAAAGGTAAGAAATACAACTTAGACTATTACTTAGAATTAGTTGATAAAGTTGTTGAATTAGGTACTCACATTTTGGGTATCAAGGATATGGCTGGTACCATGAAACCTGCTGCTGCTAAGTTACTAGTTGGTTCTATAAGAGCTAAATACCCAGATTTACCAATCCATGTTCATACCCATGATTCTGCTGGTACTGGTGTTGCTTCCATGTGTGAAGCTGCCAAGGCTGGTGCCGATGTTGTTGATTGTGCCACTAACTCCATGTCAGGTATGACTTCTCAACCATCCATCTCTGCTTTATTGAATTCCTTAGACGGAGAAATTAACTGTAACTTAGACTTGAATCATGTTAGAGAAATTGATTCTTACTGGGCTCAAATCAGATTATTGTACTCTTGTTTCGAAACTGAATTGAAGGGTCCTGACCCTGAAGTTTACTTACATGAAATCCCTGGTGGTCAATTGACTAATTTGATTTTCCAAGCCCAACAATTAGGTTTAGGTGAACAATGGTTACAAACCAAGAAGTCATACAGAGAAGCTAATTACTTATTAGGTGATGTCATCAAGGTTACTCCAACATCAAAGGTTGTTGGTGATTTAGCTCAATTTATGGTCACCAACAAGTTGTCTAGCCAAGATGTCATGCAATTAGCCGATACCTTAGATTTCCCTGCTTCTGTCTTAGATTTCTTAGAAGGTTTGATTGGTCAACCATACGGTGGTTTCCCAGAACCTTTCAGAAGCAAGGTCTTAGCCAGAAACAAAAGAAGAAAATTGGAAAAGAGACCAGGTTTGTACTTAGAACCATTAGACATAGATGCTGTTAGAAAAGAACTAGTTGAAGAATACTCCAACGTTGGGTTGAGTGGTAAGGAAATTGATGAATGTGATGTTGCTGCTTACATCATGTATCCTCAAGTCTACAAGGATTTCAGAGCTGTCAAGGAAAACTATGGTGATCTATCTGTTTTACCAACTAGATGTTTCTTGGCTCCACCTCCATTAGGTGATGAATTGAGTGTTATTATTGAAAAGGGTAAGACTTTGATCATCAAGCCTCAAGCCGTTGGTGAATTAGATACTGTTACTGGTAAAAGAGAAGTATACTTTGAATTGAACGGTGAATTAAGAAAGGTATCTGTTGCTGATAAGAACGCCAATGTTGAATCCAAGGCTTCCAGACCAAAGGCTGATCCAGGTTCTAAATCTCATGTTGGTGCTCCAATCTCCGGTGTTGTTGTTGAAGTTAAAGCCAAGGTTGGTGACGAAGTCAAGTCCGGTGATTGTATTGCTGTCTTGTCTGCCATGAAAATGGAAATGGTTATTTCTGCTCAAATGGATGGTAAGATTTCTGATATCTTTGTCAAGAATGGTGAAAATGTTGAAGGTAGTGACTTAATTGCTGTCATTGAAGCATAAACTTTGGAAAATAGTAATAAAACATTTCAAGGAAATATGTGATTTATATAGGTAAATAAAATAATTTATAAGCTCAGATCTTTTTTTATTTATTATTTTGTATTATTCTTTGAATATATTGAAAGTGTTGAATACTCTGAAGTGTAGATAGATGGCATACTTCTGAAATGATATTTAACCATATAATCTTTTGGTTGAATAGTTTATCCAAAGCTCATTTTTGGTGTCTGAAAAATGAGACAACAAATCATTAAGAAGTTCTTCACCCATAGGTATAAATGAGTTGTTTATGTACATAAAAAATTCAGAGCTAGTTTCAATAGTCCTGAGGAATTCATTAAAGGTTATTAGTTGGTTATCTTTGCTGTCATATTTAACAAATTTTGGTAAAGATTTGGGTGTATTAGAAACTGCAGAAAAGTATATCTTGTACAAAGCCATTAATTTTAATATAGATATTATGGAAGGTGGATTGTTGGATATTAATAATAATCCAAAAAATGTTTCCTTTAATGAAGAGATTATGTTTGTCGGATTTACTTTGAGAAAAAAATGAAACCCTACCTTCATTCCCTCCCCTTCTTATATTATATATCTTTGATAAGCCGGATAAAACAGTGCTAGAAATAATACTAATAAAATAAAACATAATTAAGTGGATTTTTGAAGTGCAATTATATAAATTATTCTTCGTGGTTTACATATACAATTGGCTTCTTACCTTTCAATTGAATACCTTCTTGAATCTTTTTCAAGATGACTTCATCAGAATCGGATTTTACCTTCCATTCAATAACTTGGTAATCTTCGGCATTAAGAGCAATTTGTTTAGAATCGTATAATTTAGCTAAGGAACCAAAGTAAGAAGGTTTCAAAGATTCGTTTTCTTTAAAGATTTTGGTGATCCAAAAACCTAGGTAAGAAATATTCTTGAAAATAAATGCAGTGGTACTGGCAGCAACACCCTTCAAGGACATAGCCCCATATGTATACACTTTAGCATCATTAGACAACTTCTTTTCAATACCAGAAACAGAAGACCCACCAACAGAGTTTATAGCCATGTTAAAGTTGACATCTTGGCCTTTGAAATCTTCCTTAAATTTCTTGGAACTTTCCCTGTTTTGGTTTTCTGATTCAGTTATAATCTTATCTGTTTTGGTTTCTTTTTGTATTTTTTCAATAAAAGCTTCTGTTTTTTCTGGTGTTTCTCTTTCTCTTAAAATAGAAATTGTCTTCAAATGATCCCCTATGAAGGGTTTATAATTTTTATAGGAAAAATCACTGTGAACAATTTGAGAAAATAACTTTGAAACTTGTGAATTACCGGCATTTGCAAAGCAGAAGAAATCAGTTTTATTTTCTCCACCTTTGACACCATCTTTACGCAACTTTTCGTAAACATTCTTTTGAAATAATTCGGCAAATGCAAGAGCTGTAGAACCATTTACAGCAGCAGTGGCAGCTTCTAAAATACCAAAACCTCTAGACCCGTTAGGTGATAAATCAACACCAGACTCAACTTTCCAATAAGTTTTCTTTTGTATACTGCCTTTACCATGAAGTGGAAGAACCTTGTAGTCGGACCATGTACCAGTGTTCCCTATTTTAGGAACGACGACATCGCCTACTTTGTAGACGGGATGTTGATAGTTAGGAATAACTTCATTGTCTTGATTCAAGAAGGCTTGGACTTGATACAAACCTTCATTACCAGCAATAGAAAAGAAAGGGTGTTTTTTTGATGTCTGGATTTTTGCACTATAAGATCCATAAACACCATCGATTTGGTTTTTATCTGAAGGATTAATTGGAAATGCTATAGTCTTTAATAAGATCTTTTCTTTGGCTCTGCTAGGAAGAACTTTCTTGGGAAAAGTTTCTGTTGGACTTGATGTTCCAGTTACTGGAAAAACCAAATCCAAAGAGCTTGTAAATACTTTAACATTTTCATGTGTTGATACACTTCTGTCTTCTTTGATGCTGTAAATTAGGTTTTTAATAGAAGAAGGAACACTGTTTGAAGCTGTTTTAATATTAAACAAATAATTTTTGTTAATAGGAGCGTTTTTCAAAACCTTTGAAGGATTAACCATTGTATGTAGATAAAAGGCGTTATTGGTTTGTTAGTTATTTCTATAAAATACAGAGTTGACTAAAATCAAAGGGGGAAAAAAAAAAAAAGTACACCTAATGTTAACTATTTGAATGTACGCGATTAATTTAAAATGTTCAATATCACCTATTTTGTTACGTATAGAGGCACTTGTGAATATCATACTAATAAGGTCATATATTATTCTAAATAGGAAAATATTTATGTAATGAAAAAAAATATGGTGTGGGGGGAGTATATCCTTTGCCATCACAAAAAAAGATAAGGGGCAAATACATATATACTTTGAAACATTAATTCCGAAGCGTTGTATTACTTTACGGCTACATATAAAAAGAAAGATCGGTATTTATTGCAATTTGATCACGTTAAGCCGTTAATTGAAAATGTTTGAATGTCTTAATGTCTGTATCATTAAATTTTGATTGGAAACTAGAAAAAAACATTAAGTAAAACAACCTACTAGAAATGATAGTCAAATCTAATTGAGTTTAACTGTATTGCCAAAGAGAAAGAATACGAGGTAATGAAGAATACATTCTATATTTTTTTTTAGTTGTTAATTATTGAGGCTGTCGGATTTGTTAATGCTAGTAATCTAGGTATTATCAAGAACAACAACTTCATTATGGTAGCTTTTCTCTCTCTTTGTTATTTAATAAAAATCCTAGAGTAATAGGCAAAAACCTAATTATATGTTTACTAGTGGACTCAAAGCAGGTTTGTTTGTGTGTGTTTTGGCGTATTTACCCGACCATAAACTAAAAACGTATTTTATCCCGTTATAGAAACCCATCAATTCTCTCAGAAATAGGTGCCTTTTTTTTTTTTTTTAATTTTTTAATACGCACCAATTTAGCTTTAAACCCACTTATATTTTAGCCTTCCCTAGGATAATTTTAGTGTCACATTCTAATATAAACCAATAGGAAAACATGTCATATTTGGATAACATAGATTTTGAAAACCTTGATTCCATTGAAAAGGGTATAACTAAAACTATAGAAAACAACAATGCTGAAGATATAAAAAAACTAAGGCTTTTGATTGAAGATAAAGCTTCATCCCAAAAGTGGATAGGTGAAGTATTTCTTCCGCTTTCCACTAGAGAGTTTTTTAATGATTTTGATTTATCAAATCTTTTATATAACATACCACATAAGATACTAACAACTTTGGCCAGCAACTACAATAGCTCACAGCTTTTAACTAGAAATGGTTATACAAGACCTATGATAACTGCAATTACCAATATAATCGAGACCTCTAACACCAACATTAATGTCACTATGAGCATGATTGATTATTTAAACAATTTGTATACAAAGCCAGATGAAGATGAGCTTGTATGTAGGCTACAATTGCATGTTTTACAAGAAGTTCTATTGAATACAATTAAAAGATTAGAAGTAGTAGACTTTGATTTTAATCAGTTGATGAAAGTTGTTGTAACCAGTTACTTAAAGTTCTTTATTAGAATAAGTAAGTCGGTTAAAGATCCTTTCTTTTTACTTAAAAGAGCATTTTTGTTTGTCAGAGATTTTTTACCTCCTAAACCAATTGCAGAAGATGAAGATGCTTTAGAAACTATAAGAGCATTGCTACCTATGTTTTTATTTAAAGCTTTTGAAATTGTTTTAACTTGTAAACAAAGCATCAATCTTTTACAACCAGAAACAAGAGCTGAGTTTAAAAAAATAGGATCAATGTATTATCAAATGGCGCTTTCTTTTGATATTGACTTTGAACAAGAAATAAAGAATCTAGAAAAAGATTGTCAAGTATTTATTGATTCCTTCAAAGAAAACTGTAAAGATAAATCAGATGAAGAGATTCAAGAGTATTTGTATCACTTGGCTGTTGTCCAAGATTCAAAGCCAGTTAACTTGAGGATTGACTACAAAAGTTTATTATACCTAGCCTTGACAAATGCCAATGAAGAAGATGATGCTGTTGAAGTTAATTTGACAGTACTGTTGATTTCTTTATTCAAAATAAATGCTTTCTATACCGCAAACGACTATAACAATCCTGCAATTTTAAATGGTGTCATTACTGCCAAGCTACTAAGCATAAAAGATAAAGAAGATATAAATGGTATTCCTGAAAAAGTCATTACACAAATTTTACAGCAACTATGTTTTGAAGGTGAAAATGGTGTTATTGTAGTAAAACATATCTTGAAACTAATGCCATATGAATATCAAATTTGGTACTGTCTCGATACTATTCAAGAATGTCCTTTAGCCGAAATCAGAGGGTTGTTTTGGAAAGACGTATTAAATGAAGTTATCAAACACAACGATAGAGAGAATTGGATCAATGTTTGTAATGCTGCAGATATAGAAGTTTTAAAGTACACAGAAACGAAACATGAAAATGAGGAAGAAAAGATTAGTGAAAAGTTCGTCATTGATAATATGTTGAAGTTTTTAAAGAAGTTTAAAGCTTTGGAAAACTTTGAAAAATCATTGAATGAGTTGATTGAGTTGTATGAACAATTAGATGAAATTGAAGAATCAGATGAAGAAAAAGAATCTAATGAAATAGAATGAAAATAATAAATTACCGCATATATATTGAAATTCTGTGATGCTTATGCTTGAAAATTAGGGATAAATACATTATCTTTGTAAATCTTTTGATTGAAACTCTCCAAAAAATACACAAAAATCAACACCTTGATTTTTTGCTTTTCTGTTTGTTTCAACAATGACCTCTTCACTGTCGTCAATGAAAGGGTCTTCTAAATCGTATTTACCCACAAGTGCTTTACCTTTTAGTGCAGACACTCTTTTTTTGGGCAAAACTTCTTCAGGATGCTTAGATTTGTCTTTGGGGAGTTTTTCATCATCATCAAGATCAACATCTTCATCATCTTCGTCATCATCTTCATCGTCCTCTTCAGCTTCTTCTTCTTCGTCATCCTCTTCATCATCTTCCACAATTTCTGCATCCTTGCTTTTAGTATTAGTAATTGATATTTCAGTTGTTTTATTGTTTTTGTTGATTTCTTCAAGTTTTCGTTGCTCTATTTCTAACATCATTTGTTCTTTTTGATGTTCAGCTGTGAACAGCTCATTATAGTCTAAGACCAAGTTTCCTTGTTCAGTTAGTAAATTGTCCAAATTGTAATTAATTTCGCAATCTGCAGTTGCGTTATCATTTTTTGGATGCATGTTAATATTGATTATAGTTGATCTAGCATCTAGTTGTTTATGAACAACCACAGGAATTGGATTAAGCTTTCTTTTCTTAGGAATCACACCTGTCATAGTGAGCAGCAATGAAGATTTCAAGATGGTTTGGTGTGTTTACTTAGTGTTTGAAATAGTAAAAAAAAAAATTATATATATGAAAAGAAAACGTTCAAAAAAATTGGAACGAAAAATAAGTAACTCTTATTATTGAAGAAAAATGAAAAAGGCTGTAAAACACATATAATATATTAAACTCTATCTAAACATAGCTTATTTCCGTAGTAAACTAAATCACCTAATGTCAACACAACATCTGTTCCATATCCGTCCAATGAATGCAGTTCCAAGGAGCCATTCCAATACTCTGCATATACTTTAGATAAAGCCAAACCAATACCCAACTTGAACCTACGTTCTCTATCCAACATCTTCAACAAAGGCTTTTCAAAATTTGAATCCTTATCAGAATCTGTTTCTGGCTTTATTTTCAGTTGAATATTCAATTTTTCATTTATCTTTGATGTTAGATTGGTGTCATATTGCAAAGTTTCTAAAGATGTATTACCAACAATCTCATCAACAGTCGATCTAGTCAAAACATTCAAAGCTTTCAAACAGTTCATAGCAACATCTTCAGGCTTACCAAATGAAGTTATTGTATTTTTGTCTGTATTTAAAGGCAACCCTCCGCCATGGTCGCTTATACGTAAAATAACAGACTTTTCATTCTTTATTACCGTGATTGTAATGTCGCTTGAATCTTCTATATTGTCATTTTCCAAAGTTGCTTCAAAAGAATTTCTCAAAATCTCATTCAACATAAATCTTAAATGGATAGGTAAAAAGTATAGTTTTAAATCCTTTTCACCATCAATGATAACGTTTGGCAATTTTTTACCCTTAGTGGCATACTCATTAGCCATTAGTTCATTCAAGCTTTTGGCAATATCGTCAATATTTTGTTTCAAATCACATAGTTGAAAAATATCACCCAAAACCGCAATATTTAAATCTTTTGGTTTTTCAACTATGTTTTTTGTGTTTGTTAATCTTTGGGATAACGAGATATGCTCTTCTATCATAAGTCTTCTCGATATTCTAGCCCTTAATAGTTCATTTATCCAATTATCGACAACCTTCTTTGGCATGTACTTCAAGCTGGATATTTCCAATCCACCCATAATTAAATTAAATAGATTGACCAAGTTCAAATCAGATAATATCTTTTGTGTATTTTCCAAGAACTTTTCGTTATCCTCTATAGTTTTCAATCTCGGAAACTTTCTAAAATTCTCAAATATGGAATAGTAGGATTTATACACTTTGAAAAGATGCTTATTTGAAGATATTTTGAAAGGAAGACTTTGAAACTCCTTGATCTTCAAACCTATTCTTATGATCAATTGCTGTCTAATGAAATTAGCCGACTCTATCAACATCTTTTCTTTGAATTGCTTGTCTGAAATGTTGCTACTCATATCATCATACTTGGTTAACTGCTTCAAAGAAATCGGCAGTGGTTTGTATTTTTTTAATATCGTATTAATCAAAACAGTTTGATTATGGAAGTAGTGGACTTTATAATCAATATTGTTGTTTCTGTAAACATCTTTTTGCTTGCTGAATGAATTTTGATTGTAGTTGCTGTAAAAAATGGCTCCTATATCATCTAAATCTTGGCCAAAAAACTTTTGGATGTTTGGTAGAGTCTTAGGTATTTGACTTTTAGCGATTGTTGTAGTCATATTGGGGGTTATAGCATAGTTCTTTAACAATTATATAAATCAATAAAATCATTTTTCACTGTATTAAATGACTAATTTTATAATATGCCGTGAAAAAAAAAAATTATAAAGGGAGAGTTATATAATCCATAAGAGAGAAAAAATGAATGACAGATGGAGCAGTTTTGTTATTTCGAATAAGTCATCTAAGAATTGGAACCCCTTTATAAAATATAAGCTAGGTAAAATCTACCAAATATATAAATTTCAAAGGGAAAATCCTCTCACTTTATTCATTAGAATTGGTCAAGAAAGTATACAATTGTATTGATTTAAAAATAAGGATATGTAATATTTCATGGTAGCGGTACTGAATTGTTCAATGTTTTAAATTCTTCGCTTAAAAAAATTTTCGTCTATTTTTTTTTTTTACACATAATATTTTTGGGGGGCCTTGATCGGTTTTAAATACTGATGATTTTCTTTGCTAATCATCTTCAACAAACATAGAGTTAATGTTTATTCTGATTGACAGTAAGAAGAGATCTCAAACAAAAACCAAACTGATCATTCCCCAATATAGGTAGGTCAAAAGAACAATAAACTATAAACACATAACAGAAAGATGAGTACACCAGCCAAGAGACGTTTGATGAGAGATTTTAAAAGAATTACATCTGATTGTCCTTCGGGGTTAACAGCTTCACCACTCAATGATAATGTCATGGTTTGGAATGCTGTTATAATAGGACCTGAAGGAACAGAATTTGAAGATGGAATATTCAAGCTAGTTTTACAATTCACCGAAGAATATCCAAACAAACCCCCTGATGTTAAGTTTGTCTCCAAGATATACCATCCTAATTTTTATACTGACGGTAAGATTTGTTTAGATATTTTACAAAATAGATGGACTCCTACATACGATGTTGCTTCTATTCTAACATCTATACAATCATTGCTTAATGATCCCAATCCAGAATCTCCGGCCAATGTCGAAGCAGCCAATTTTTATAAAGACAACAAAACGTTATATCTACAAAAAGTCAAGGAATGTGTTGAACTCAGTTGGCAAGATAGCATAACTGATGCTGATGAAGAGGAGGATGATGATATGGATGATGATTAGTATATATATATATATATGATAAGTAACACTAATACCCTTACAAAAAAAAAAAACATATAATAAAAAAGAAAACGTTAATCTGAAACTAACTATATATCTTTAAAACTCTATACATCTTGTTCTAAAGGCTCATAAAAATAATCAACTATACTATTGTATCCCATGATACTAAACATGATAATCAATACTGTTTTACTCATGACATCGACACCTTGTAAGTTGTTATCCCAGTAGCTTTTTCTATCCGAAGTCAATTGGTAGTGATTCACAAGTCCCGCAGTCTTTTTCATTTCTTCTATGCTCATTCTAGACAACAAAGGCAATTCTTTGTATGTGTCTTCTTTTTTTAGTGGATACTTCGACTTTATAGTCCAATTGAACTCTCCAAACCAAGGAATATCATTGCTACTGGTATTTTTCAAACTCTTTAAATCCGATCTTGGTCCATAATATCCGTATTCATACAAGTACCATACTCTTTGATGTTCTATTGGAATGACATTCCAGTTCTTTTTATTTTCTACAGACCCATAAAATGTATGTAAGTTTTTAGTCCACAGTTCAATCAGCTTCCTCTCCATAACAGACAATTCTTCATACTTACCGAATGTTGTGTCAATGCTCAAATCATTTAGTAACTTATGCATTTCTCCATATTTTCCTTCAACATCCCTATTTTCACATGATTCTAAAAACTCTTGTTCCAATTGGACATCCTCGTTGATGGCTTCTGTGTCCTGAAGCGGGTTCACCAAAGCGACTATATCCTTGATACTTTTTTGAAATTCTAATTTCATATCAGACTCCATTTGTACTTTTTCTATATTCATTTGTTTCTTCAAAAAATCTGATGTATTCAGTGTTGTATTCTTCAAAGCAAGCTCTCTTTGAGACTGCAGTTGTAGTAAGTTAAAAGGTATTCTGTTAACTTTAAGTACTTTCATTATATTATGTTTAAAAAGAAGGTGGTCTTGGTTTCTTATAGTTGTTTCTAATTATATATATGTAAACTTTTGAAAGCAAATGTTGAACAAATTCAATAGAAGAAACAAGATGGATTATACTGTTTTGCCTAACGGGAAAGGTTTTTTTTTTCTTTCACTTCATATATGTAATGAAAGTACTGAAAACAAATTTAGAGTGTATCACGTGCAATATCAAGTAAAAATTAAAAAATTAAGAGAAGTATATACCGTTTTCCATAAACTTTAGTAACAACTTTAAGAAATCCAATTCTGACAACTTTTGAGCTCTTTTATCTTGCATGTCACATTGGCTTAAAATGTCTAAAACCAAGTCTCTGATGAAATCATAAGTTATATCTAAATCCATATTTTCTCCGTTATTATTACTTACCTTACCGATAATGTAATTTTTCTTTAATAATTCGATAACGTTTTTGTTGTTGAAATTACTGTTTAATGTCTTATTCTTTCTGTTAAAAGCAATTCTTAGTAAACCATCAAATTGGTCCATTGGTGGCAATTGACCTTGTTGCATTTGTTTGATTTTAGGTTCAAGTTTTATAATTGAGGACTCAACTTTTGGAGGAGGCTTGAAGTTATTCTTATCAACTTTCATTACATGCTTTGTGTTGGCGTATAATTGAACGTTACATGATAATCTGGAATATAACTGTTCACCTGGCTTAGCAACCAATCTCAAGGCAAATTCTCTTTGGAACATAAGAACAGAAATTCTTGGAGGTTTTGGCTCTATAGCTAGTAGTCTAAATGTGATAATAGAAGAAATTTGATATGGAGTGTTTGAAATACAAACATCAACGTTTTTCAATAATTTCATATCAATTTTGGCAAAATCGGCTATGATTATTTCAACTCTGTTTTGAGCTAAGAATTCTGGTGCTTCACTTTTAATTCTTTTTAATAATTCTGATGCCATTCTTGGATCATATTCAACACAAATCAATTTTTTAATGTTGCATTGAATGATCTTCATTGTTAAGTTACCTGTACCTGGACCAATTTCTAAAACAGTGTCTGAAGTTCTTAATTCAGCCTTGTCAACAATGGCTTGAGCTATAAGTGGATTTTTAAGAATATGTTGACCTAAATCTGTATTAAATTTGAAAACTGTATTACCATTGGTATTTGATGTGGTTGCTTTGGACCCACTGGACCCAGTGTTGTTAATGTATTTTTTAGTATTTCTAGCAGCTTTTGCCATATTATTTATAAGTTAAATAAGTAGAGTGCAATAAACGATTGCTTTTTTTTTTGGGGATTGATACGTTTGCTTTACTTTCAAGTCAAAACACTAAACAATTGTTCAAACATCTAATAAAACCAAATTTTTTTAAAAAAATAAAAAAGTTCAAAAAAAAAAAAAATGGTTAAAAGAAAAAAAAAGAAACGTTATTTGTCACGTGT